>CAJDWU010000093.1_pt1 | contig 9812 bp, 9 predicted proteins | sample 7391771 | NCBI WGS metagenome assembly CAJDWU01 (sample SAMEA7055737, study PRJEB34461) | soil metagenome | biome: terrestrial ecosystem; feature: Peninsula; material: soil | place: Antarctica | collected 2016 | reverse complement strand
GCCGCCGCGCAGGAGCAGTTCCCGGACCCCGTGATCGACTTGTACGCCGTCTCGCAGCGCGCCGACCTCGCTTTCGCCCAATTGGGACTCGCGCGCGCGGCGCTGGACCTTCAGGTCCTTTGCGGCACCGGTGACTACGGCAGGCGGGCATCGAGGTGAAGCGTTGGGTTAAGCGGGCGGCCACGGGCCTCCTGGGCCTCGGCCTCTTGGCGCTCGCCGGCCTCGGCGCGGTCTTGGGAGCCGAGGCGTGGAACGCGGCACCGACGCTGCCGCCGTGGGCGCCCAGCCCGCCTTACTGGTTGGGCCGCACGCTGAACGCGCTGCCAGGCAACAGCGTAGAGACGGTGCCCTGGAGCTGGCTGCGCCACGCAGTCCGGTCGCCACAGCGGGCGGCCGCCGTTCCACCCTGGACGGCCATGCAAGTCCGCGCTCTCACCGACCTCAGTGCTGGCGGCTACCAGGGCTGGACCGACGGCAGGGACGGGCGGCTGGCCCTCCACGGCCACGCTTGTACGGCCGCGGACCCGCTCGTTTCTCTCACCCTCAACTCTGGAACCGGCCCGGTGGTGGTGGAGTTGCGGTACCTGAACCTTACTGAGGTAGCGAACGGTGTTGGTTACACCCTCCCCGTCACCCTGATCGAGGCCCCACTACCGCCTGGCGAGTATGCGTCCACCGCCACCTCGAGGTGCCGCTCCGGCAGCGAGGCAAACCACCCTCTCGGCGCCGTTCACGTGCTTGCCGCACCAGGCAACTCGGCGGGGCTCGAGGTGTGGTCTGCCACCTCGCTCGGCCACGTCGGGCGCCCGTCCGAGCTCGTGCTGTTCAACCCCGGCCCGAGCACGGTGCGCCTCGAGAAGGCGTGGTTCGCGCCCGCGGCCGCCTCCACGGGCATGGTCTACGCCGGCGCCGGCAGTTTGCAGGCCGTGCTCCTCTGGCGGGTGGGGCTCTCCGAGCCGGCCGGCGCCGACCCGAGCCGCCTCTCCCCGTGGGACGCCGCCTACCGCGCCCCTGACGACGCCCGCAACTTGCGGCTGAGGCCCGCAAATGACCTCGCGCTCGAGGTCGGCCCCAACGAGTACGCCCTCATAGTGGTGACGAACGCCTCCTTTCACCAGACACGCCCGGCACGGCCCCTGCTCTTCTTCCCGCTCATCGAGTACGTAACGGACGCTGGTGAACAAGGTGGCCTGCTCCTTCGCGATCAGTTGATGGCAGGCTGGTCCGATCCCTGAGCAAGTCCCTGAGCTAAACTCGAAATTTGCCACGCCTTGGTCCGGGTCAGCCCGGACGTGCGTGGTGGCGAGCCGATGCTGGGAAGGGCTAGCGCAGGCCGAGGTTCGGCCTGGCGCGTCGTGCCGCAACTGATGCGGCCGCGCCGCGCCCCCTCGGGGGCCCGAGCCACCAGCCTGGAAGGAGGTGCACATGCCGAACAAAACCAAATACGATCTCAACGTCATCCTCGACCCGGCCCTGAGCGAGCAGCAGGTCCAGTCCGAGAAGGACGCCGTAACGCTCCAAGTGGAGCGCGCGGGAGGTGAGATCCTCGCTGTGGACGAATGGGGCATACGCCGTCTGGCGTACCCGATCCGCAAGGGCAACGAGGGTTACTACCTCATCTATCGCCTACACTTGAGCGGCGAAACCCCAAAGACCATCGAAGCAGCGTTACGCCAGCGCGATAACGTCATGCGAGTCCTGGTCGTCCGGGAGCGTCCGGAGTGGAAGACGAAGAAGGAGCCCAAGGTCGAGGCAAAGGCTGAAGCCGCTGCCTAAGCCAAGAACTTAGTGACGAGTGGTTGGAGAGTCACCTCATGGCACGTGGTTTGAACAACGTATACCTGGTCGGCACGCTGGTTCAGAAGCCAGATCTGCGCTATACCCCTGGCGGGTTGGCGATCCTGGAGATGAACCTAGCGGGCAACGACAACGTCATAGGTGATGACGACCGCCCTCGCGAGTTGGCCTGGTACCACCGCGTCACCTTGTTCGGTGCGCAGGCGGAGATGATGGCCGATCAGCTGCAGGAAGGCACTGCCGTGTTCGTCGAGGGGCGCCTCAACTACCGCGCCTGGGAAGCCCAGGACGGTCAGAAGCGCTCCGGTCTCGATGTCAACGCGCAACGCGTCGAAGTGATCACCCTGGGCGTACGCTCCGGGGAGGCCACGGTCATCGACGCGCGCGGTCAACACCGGCTCAAGGACGCGCTCAATCAGGTGCTCATAGTGGGCAACCTCACCCGCGACGCCGAGATGCGTTCCACGCCCTCCGGGGCGTCGGTCACGCGCTTCGGGGTGGCGGTCAACGAGCGCTTCCGCGGCAAGGGTGGCGACGATCAAGAACGCACCCACTTCGTGGAAATCACCGTGTGGCGCGAACTCGCGGAAGGCTGCGAGTCGCTGCGCAAGGGCGACGGAGTGTTCGTGATCGGCAGGCTCGTCAATGATTCTTGGACCGACAAAGAAGGCAACCGCCGGTTCACGACGCGACTAGAAGGTCAGCGCGTCGAGTTCCTTACTCGCGGTCCCGGCAGCGGTGGAGCCGGAACCCGCACGGAGCGCAGCGACGCTACCGGCGCCCAGGCGAGCTCGTCGAAGTTAGACATCGACGAAGAGTTTCCACCAGAAGAGGACCTACCCTTCTAGATGGCAAGAGAAGCAAAAGACAAGGGTGGCGATCGTGATCGCCGCCGCGGACGTGGAGGCGGCCGTCGCGGCCGCAGGCCACGCGTATGCCCATTCTGTGCGGGCGAGTACGAGATCATGGATTACCACGACGGCCGGGTTCTGAGGCGCTTCATCTCTGACACCGCCAAGATCCTGCCCCGTCGCCGCACCGGTGTGTGCGCCAAGCATCAGCGTCGGCTCGCCACCACGATCAAGCGTGCGCGCATGCTCGCTATCATCCCGATCACCGAGAAGCTGGTGCGGAAGTGAACGTGATCCTGCTGGAGCCCGTCGAGAAGTTGGGCGAGGCAGGCGAAGTCGTCCGCGTGAAGGACGGTTATGCCCGCAACTTCCTCGTGCCCCAGGGCCTCGCGCTGCCTGCCACGAAGTCGAACCAAGCGGAGTTGCAGGCACGTCTCGCGCAACGAGCTCGCCAACTGTCCGAGCGCAAGTCCGACGCGGAGCGTCTCGCCGCCATGCTGGGCGACGCCCACATCGAGATCCGCGTGAAGGCCGGCGAAGGCCGCATCTACGGCTCGGTCGGCAACCGCGACATAGCGGACGCACTCAAGGCCGCCTACGACGTCGATATCGACCGCCGCAAGATCATCCTCGACGAGCCCATCAAGGTAACGGGCGAGTTCGCCGTCCCCTACCGCCCCCACCCGGAGGTCACGATCGACCTCAAGGTGCTGGTGGTAGCCGAGGGCGACGCCTGAACTAGGTCTTCCTCAACGGCCTAGCGCCGACAGGAACGCGCGAACCGCGGCTGGTTGAGTCCAGCCGCGGTTCGTCTTTCGTTTGGTTTGAGACGCTGCGTGAAGCGAGCGGCCGGCTCGAACGCTCAGCTCAGCGGAGCCGCTCCACGCGGATGAGGTTCGTGGTTCCGCGCATGCCGAAGGGCACACCGGCCGTTATGACGTAGCGCGACTCGAGCTCTATGAGTCCGGTCGCTTGGATGGCACGCTTGGCCATCGCCACCATCTCGTCGGTGTCGTGGATGTCTTCGCTCAGGAAGGGGACCACGCCCCATGCGAGCATCATCTGCCGCAGGGCGCGGGCGTTCGGAGTGACGGCCAGCACGGGCGTGGGAGGCCGGTTGCGCGAAACGCACGAGCTGACGCATGGCGTTGCGGTACTCGGGCGAGGTCTCCACGGCCCGGGCGATGCGGTCCATCATGCGCACGGCCTCGACGGGGTAGGCCCCCACCGCCGTCTCGGCCGAGAGCATCACGGCGTCGGTGCCGTCGAAGATGGCGTTCGCCACGTCGGACGCCTCGGCGCGCGTGGGGTTCGGGTTCGTGATCATCGACTCGAGCATCTGCGTGGCGGTTATGACGGGCTTGCCCGCATGCATGCACTCGCGGATGAGGTGTTTCTGGATCAGGGGCACGCGCTCGGCGGCCATCTCCACGCCGAGGTCGCCACGCGCCACCATCACGCCGTCGACTTCCTCGAGGATCTCGGCGAAGCGCTCGACGGCGCTGGGCTTCTCGATCTTGGCCATCAACTTGGCCTGTGAGCCGGCGCGAACGAGGTAGTGGCGCGCGAGGAGCAGGTCGTCGCGAGTGCGCACGAAGCTCATGGCCACCCAGTCGACATCGAGTTCGGCGCCGAAACGCAGATCCTGGACGTCCTTGTCGGTCAGGGCCGGGAGGCTCAAATGCGCCCCTGGGATGTTGATGCCCTTGCTGTTGCTGAGCACGCCTCCCACCACGACCACCGTGTTTATGTTCGCGCCTTCCAAGGAGGTGACGCGCAACTCGAGCCGCCCGTCGTCCAGCAGCAGCGTGTCGCCGACCTTGAGGTCGGCCACGAGGTTCTTGTAGGTGACGCCCACGCGGGTGGCATCGCCGGGGCTGTCGTCGCTGCAAGTGATCGTGAACTTCTCCCCCGGCACGAGGGTGACCTTGCCGTCGGCGAAGTGTGTGACGCGGATCTTCGGGCCCTGGAGGTCCTGGAGGATGCCGACGGCCACCCCGAACTTGCTGGCTGTGGCGCGGATGGCCTCGACAGTGCTGCGGTGCCCCTCCTGCTCCCCATGCGAGAAGTTGAGGCGGAAGACGTTGACGCCCGCCTCGAGGAGCTTCTCGATCATCTCAGGCGAGTTCGTCGCCGGCCCGAGGGTGGCGACGATCTTCGTGCTGCGGATTGGCCTCATTACTTGAACGCGGCCTTGCCCAGGTAACGCGCGGCGTCACCGAGCTCCTGTTCGATTGCAAGGAGGCGGTTGTACTTGGCTATGCGGTCGGAACGGCTCGCTGAGCCCGTCTTGATCTGACCGGCGTTTACAGCGACGGCCAAGTCGGCGATGAAAGCGTCCTCGGTCTCGCCCGAGCGGTGGCTGATTATGTTCCGGTAGCCGTACCTCTTGGCGAGGTCCATAGCGTCCATCGTCTCGGTGAGGGTGCCGATCTGGTTCGGCTTGATGAGGATCGAATTGGCCACGTGCTCGTCGATGCCGCGCTGCAGCCGGGTGCTGTTGGTGACGAACAGGTCGTCACCTATGAGCTGAACGCGCTCGCCGAGGGCCTTCGTGAGCTTGGCCCAGCCGACCCAATCGTCCTCGGCGAGGCCGTCTTCGAGGATCACGATCGGGTAGCGGTCCACCCATTCCTGCCAGTAGGCGATCATGCCGTCGGAGTCGAGCTCCTTGCCCTCGGCCTTGAGCTTGTAGAGGCCTCCCTCGAAGAACTCGGTGCTGGCGGGGTCGAGCGCGATGCCTATCTCGTCGCCCGGTGTGTAACCGGCCTTCTCGATGGCCTCGAGCAGGACCTCGATGGCCTCGCGGTTGCTCTTCAGGTCGGGGGCGAAACCACCCTCGTCGCCGACGTTCGTGTTGTAACCCCGCTTAGCAAGGACCTTCTTCAGGTGATGGAAGGTCTCCACGCCAGCACGAAGAGCGCTGCTGAAAGTGGGGAAGCCGAGCGGCACCAGCATGAACTCCTGCATGTCCACGGCGTTGTCGGCGTGCTTGCCACCGTTGATGACGTTCATCATGGGCACGGGCAGTACGCGCCCGTTGGGACCGCCAAGGTAGCGATAGAGAGGCAGTTCGAGGGCGTTAGCGGCGGCCCGGGCAGTCGCTAGCGACACGGCCAGGATCGCGTTGGCTCCGAGCTCGGCCTTGTTGGGCGTGCCGTCGAGCTCGCACATGGTGCGGTCGATAATGGCCTGCTGCAGGGCGTCCATGCCGATCATCTCCGGCGCTATCCGTTCGTTGACGTTCTGAACGGCCTTCAGGACACCCTTTCCAAGGTAGCGTCCGCCCCCGTCGCGCAATTCGACTGCCTCGTGAGCACCAGTACTGGCGCCCGAAGGCACGGCGGCCATGCCCCTCGCACCACTCGCGAGCGTCACCACCGCGCTAATGGTCGGGTTACCTCGCGAATCGAGAATCTCGAGCGCGCGTACGTCTTCAATCGTTGTCATTGGTCCTCCTGGAACCCAGGCCTACGAAGTCCTGAGCGGTACCACCATGGCTAGGTAACTTGAATCGCCGAGGTCGGTGACCACGCTCGGTGCGGAGTTAGAGCCCGAGAAGCTCAGGCGCATGTCTCCAGCGACGGGGGTCAACGCATCGACTAGGTACTTGCTGTTGTACGCCAAGCCGATCTCGGAGTCCGTGCCTTCCTGCATGACCGAGATGGCCTCCTGGCTGCGGCCGAAACTGCCTTCGGCCGTAATCTGTAACTCGCCGTCCTTGATGAACAGGTCGACTCGGTTGTTGGCCGTCTTGTCGGCCATGAGCGCCACTCGCGCCACTGCCTCGGACAGGTAGGTGGCGTCAAGCGTGATGCTCACAGGAAAGTTCTTGGGGATGACGCGCTCGTAGTCTGGGAACGCAGCCTCCATGAGCTTGAGGTTCAGTGCGTAATTACCGTGTTCGACGCTAAGTTGGCCGGGTTCGAGGGCGAGCTTGACCTCGCCGTCGCCGAGCACGCGCAACAGCTCGTCGACGCTCCGTGCCGGCACGATGATGTCGGCCTCGATGCCTGAACTCTCCGCCAGGTCGTAGTACGCGAGTCTGAAGCCGTCGGTAGCGACGGCGCGCGTTCGCGCGTCGGACATCTCGAGCTTGACGCCACGGAAGACGGCCTGAAAATCAGCTACGGCCGCGGCGTACTTCACCGCAGACAGCGCTCGTGCGAACCGCGCGGCGTCTAGCACACCTTCGTGTTGAGTCGTGAAATTCAGCACCGGCGCGGATGCCGGCGACATCAGCTGCAGCTTCGTCGAGTAAGTGCCGGAACGGATCTGCAGGTCGTCTTCGCTGAACTCGAGGGTGACCTCGTCGGCCGGCAAAGCCCTTACGACCTGACTGAAAACATGCCCGACCACAGCGTAGCTACCCCGCCCAGGCGCGTCCGCGGCGAAGCGCGCACGTATGTCGACGTCCATGTTCGACCCACTGAGTTCCATGCCGTCATCGTTCACGTCGATACGTAACAAGCTCAGGCCAGGATTGCTGGACCGGCTTGGAACGATACGTTCGACGCGTGCGAGCGTTTCGGCTAGGCTCTTCTTTGGGACGAGCACCTTCATGTGACTCTCCTGGGATTCATTCGCGTATGTGCCCACGACTAAGTGAGACGGGCGCGTCGCGCGGGTCCTGCCGTGGTACCCGGGGTAGAGCATACATCGTCAGGAGCGCACTCTGCGTGGAAGGCTCCCTCGCGCACGCCTTTGGAGCACCACTCTGACGGGCCTCGGGAAGGCGCTTGCTCATGATCTATGCCCGGTCTAACGATATCTGTGCCTTCAAGGATTCCTTCTTCTCGCTGGTCAAATGTCTAGAGCTAATAGGCGGTTGACGGGGAATCTCAGCAACTGAAAGGGTTAAGAGCCGTAGTAGTAGGGGGTGTGGAAGATGTGGAAAGGTGCTTCTGGAGCGCCGGGCACGGCAAGACGCCTGTCGACCCAGATGTGGATAAGTAGGGTGTCGCTGTGGATAACTTGGCCACCCCTCCACACGCTTCCACAACGCGTGCGGCACGTGGTTAATCCACAACCTGTTCCACAGGTTCTTAACAGGTTGTCCACAGAGTTGCCCACAGGTCGCTCGTAATAGGGCCGACCACGAGGTCCGCCAGGGGTTCAGACGAGCGATTCGCGGATGGTCCGGACGGCGCGTGTCATCTCGCCCTCGGTCTGGTTCGAGGTCTGGATCTTCTGCACCGCGTACATCACGGTGGAGTGATCACGCCCCGAGAAGTACGCACCGATCTCCGGGTAGGAGTGAGTCGTCAGTTCGCGGATGAGGAACATCGCTATCTGGCGCGGTATGACCAGCTCTTGGCGCCGGCTCTTGCCGCGTACCTCGTCCGGCTTGACGCCGAAATGGTCCGCCGTGCGCTCGAGGATATCCGGCATGGTCAGAGTGATGTCGCCGGGAGCGAAGACGTCGGAGAGGGCCTCAGCGACGATCTGACGGTTCAGTGGTGACTGGTTCATCGAGGCGTAGACGATGGCTCTGACGAGCGCACCCTCGAGCTCACGGATGTTCGAGGTCACGTGCCGGGCGATGTAATCCATGACCTCCGACGGCACCTTCACACCGCGGTACTCGGCGTTCATCGCGAGGATGGCTATGCGCGTCTCGAGGTCGGGCGCCTGGATGTCGGTGATCAGGCCCCACTCGAAGCGGCTGCGAAGGCGCTTCTCGAGCGTGGGGATGTCCTTGGGAGGCCGGTCGGAAGATACGATCAGTTGCTTGCCCGACTCGTACAGGGCGTTGAACGTATGGAAGAACTCCTCCTGCGTGCGCTCCTTGCCGGCGATGAACTGGATGTCGTCGATGAGCAGCAGGTCGATGGTGCGGTACCGGTCACGGAACTGCGTCATCCGGTCCTCCCGGATGGCAGTGATCAGGTCGTTCGTGAAGGTCTCGGTCGTCACGTACTCAACCTGCAACTGCGGGTGTCGTTCGAAGACGGCGTGTCCGACGGCGTGCATGAGGTGCGTCTTGCCCAGACCCGCCTCGCCGTAGAGGAAGAGAGGGTTATAGGCGCGGCCGGGTGCTTCTACGACCGCACGGGCAGCGGCGTTGGAGAGGTTGTTGTTCGGGCCAACGACGAAGTTTGCGAAGACGTACTTAGGGTTGAGCGTCGGTTTACGCGCCACCGGCCTCTCCGAGGGCGCGGACTCTGCGGCAGGCGCGCTGAACATGTCCTGCTGCTCGGTGACCTGGGTGCCGACTACTTGGAACGCCACTCTGGGGGCGTCGATACCGAGGTCACTCAGCGCTCCCTCGATCACGTCCGTGTAGTTGCTGCGGAGCCAATCACGTGCGAAGCCGTGCGGGACGCCGAGGACGAATGCGCCGTCGACGATTCCTTGCGGGCTGACCTGTGCGAACCAGGTGCGGAACTCGACCTCGGGGATCTGATCGCGCACGCGCGCGATGACGTCGTCCCACATCCCCTGAGCCTTGCCCGCCATCGCCTGACCTCTCCTTCGACTCTCGGTGTCTCGATCTGGGACGAGACTCGAACTCGCCGTGCCTCGCCTTAAGGTCGTCGCGCTCCGTCAACGGCCCGCGCAGCCGGCTTCACGAGAAGCCGATTCTGCCACCACCCGATCCGTTCGAGCAAGTGGAGGCTACCAGGGTCGTCTGACGCTGGAACTGAGCCACCACTACCCGTTCTTCCGTACCCTGTTGCCGCGCCGAGGCGGTGGATGCTCCAAGTTGGTGAGGCGGCCCCGCGCCTGGAACCGAGTCCGGGTGCGCGCGGGTGACGACGTCAACGTCATGCGCTACGGCCGGTGGCAGTCTAACAGATGGTGGGCGGTGCCCCGACCCGGACTGGGCACCGACGCCGTCCTGGTACCGACCCCGATGTGCGGGCGCCTGCCCCGATAACTGGACTACCGGTGGACTACCGGCCTCGTTCGGGGGCTACCGCTATACTCTGTCTCGCTCGCTTCGCCGGAAGGCGGTCGTCACGCCGCGGCGGCGTGCTGCGGTGCCCTGAGTGCCGCGACAACCTGGGCAGAGGAGGCGCAGATGAAACTGGAGTTCGATGTGGTCGTCATCGGTGGCGGGCATGCTGGCATCGAGGCCACCATCGCAGCTGCCCGCCTTGGCGCGCGCACGGCCATGGTGCTGCCCAACCCCGACAAGATCGGGGTCATGCCCTGCAATCC
>CAJDWU010000066.1_pt1 | contig 9991 bp, 7 predicted proteins | sample 7391771 | NCBI WGS metagenome assembly CAJDWU01 (sample SAMEA7055737, study PRJEB34461) | soil metagenome | biome: terrestrial ecosystem; feature: Peninsula; material: soil | place: Antarctica | collected 2016 | reverse complement strand
GACCTGGACGGGGTTCTCGCACGGCTACCGCGCCCGCCGCGCCAACAACCCGAGCCCAAGCAGCGCGAATACGATGTTCCCCAGCCACGCGCCCAGCCACACGGGCAGCTGCCCCGTCTGGGCGAAGAGCTGCCCGAAGGTGTAGAAGAGGTACCAGATCAGCGTCACCACCAGGCTCATGCCGAACGCCACCCCGCGCGTGCGCGCATACTTGAGGCTCAACGGCACGGCCACCAGCAGCAGGGCCAGGTTCGTGAACGGCTCGGCCAGCTTGCGGTGCATGAGGGCGGACGCCTGCCGCCGCTCGGTGGCAGACGCCGTTGCGCGGCCCGCATCTTTGGCAAGCTGGGTTATGGAGCGGTCGTCCTCGAACCCGCCGCTGCCGAAGCGGGTGATCAGCTCGTCCAGCGTCACGCTGGTGGTGATAGTCAATGCCGCGGCCGGGTCGGTGGGCACGTTCCGAAGCTTGATGAGCTTGCTCAACGCCGCGGCCGGGTCGGACGTGGGGGCGTCCAGTGCGCTCAGGTCTAGCGAATCTATCCGGTAGCCCGTCAACTCCAAGTCCACGCCATCGAAGCGGCCCTCGTCGGCCCGCAGGAGCGTGAGCGTGTCGCCGTCCCAGCGCTCTATCCGCACGCCGCGCATGACGGTGCCGCGGTCGGCGGCCTTGTCGAAGCGCAGGGTGAAGTCGTCGACGGGCAGCGCCTGCTGCGCCAGCCGGAATAGACCGGTCTGTCCGGCGGTGAGTTCCCAGTACTGCTTGGTGATCAGCGTGTTGGTCACCGGCAGGACCCACTGGTTTATCGCTAGAACAATCAGTGCGCTAGCCAGCCCCATGGCCACGAACACGCCGGCGGTCCGCCGTACCGGGACGGCGCCGGCCTGCAGCGCCAATAGCTCGTTCTCGCTGGCCAGGCGCCCGAAAGCCAAGAGCACGGCCAGCACCAGCGCGATGGGGAACGTCTGCACCATGGCCTGCGGGAGTTGCACCAGCAGCCAGCCGGCCAGTTGTAGGACGGGCGCCCCCACAATCCACTGGAGCCTTGGGATGGTCACGCTGACCACCGCCAAACTCGAGTAGAGCAGCAGCCCGAAGAGGAAGGGCGGCAGGCTCTCCTTGAGGAGGTATACGTCGATCTTGGTGACGAGGGGGGTCCTCATGGCGTGGTCGGCATGATACCCGGCTCGGCCTCGTTGCCCTCACCCGCCGCGTCGCCCTCCACCGGCGCCAGCGTCGTTGCGGGCGCCTCTCCCCCACCCCCGCCGGGGCGGCGCTCGAGGTCCACGCCTATCGAGGCGCCCCAGTTACCGTTTTCGTTCAATGCGCCCAGCGTGAAAGAGCCGCAGCAGGTCACGAACGTGAGGTCGAGCCCGTAGCCGCTCAGGTACGGCGAGCCGCCCTGCAGCACGCGCGCGAAGTCCACCGCCACGAACGGCCGCAGCTCGAGGTTCTCGAAGGTCACGGGCACGGCCAAGCGCGCTGCCAGGTGCGAGAGTTGGGCGCCCAGCAGGTCGTACTCGGCGCCAATCCCGAACTCGAACGACCCGTAGGGCACGTACCCGCCCATGACCGGCCAGCCGAAACGCTTGGCGCTCACGTCGAGGTTTGCGAACGCCGGCACGTTCGGCAGGGCGTTCACCAGGCCGGCCGTCTCCACTCCCGCCTTCAGGGTCACGGTCCACGGAGCGGCGTCCAGTTCCAACCGACCGTCCGCCCGTAGCCGCTTGAACCCGGCCGCAATGGCGGGGGTGGCGAAGGCGTCGTAGGTGGTGCTCACTTCGAAGCGGCCGCTGAACCCGCCTCCCATGGGCCCCGCCACCGCCACGCTGCCGGTGGCACGCTGCAGCGGGGTGAGGCCGTCCACGGCGCTGCCGAAGGGCGAGGCCGAGTTGGTGAAGCGCGCGTCGTAGCCGAGCGCGGCGGTGACGGGCCCGGTGCTCAACCGCCAAGACGGGGCCAGGCGCACGCCCCACTGCGTGGCGGGGCCGGTGGCCAGGCTGCCCCAGACTTCCGGGTAAGTCGTGACCTGTGCGCGGCTATCCAGCGAGAACTTGCCAAGGGGCACGCCGCCGGCGCTCAGCGTGGGCGTGGTGGCCCTGGCGGTCACGCTGGCGCCCAGCCGCGGCCCGGCCACGTCGGGTTGGGACGTGGCCGCGTTGGCCGTCAGTGCCGTCACGGCCGCGAAAACCTCGCCCACCACGCTGCCGTTCAAGTCCGGTAGCGGCGCCGTGGCCACTAGACCCACGCGCCCCTCGTGCCGAGCCCGCCTGGCGGGCGCCGCGCCGCTGTGGGCGCCGAACGAGGCGTCCAGCCACGGCGTAAGCGGCGCCGTCAACGTCAGGTCGAGGTATGGCGCCCCGGCCTCCAACCCGAACGTGGCGCCCACACTCGTGGCCCCCGCGCTCGGCGCCACCCGCAGGAGCGCGACGGGCAGCAACTCCTGCGGCACGTTCAGGCCGGTGGCGCCCAGTTCCAGGGTCACGTCATCGGCCAGTGGGATGCCCACCACCCGCACGCTCAGGCCGGCACCTGGCGTGGGCACGGTGGTGGGCGGGCTCGGCTCTACCATTGCAACCTTCACGGGGAACTCGAGCTGGGAGAGTGTCTCGTCGCTGAGGGTCAATCCTTCCTTGAGCCGCACGCGCAGAGCGCCCACCCGCAGCGTGCCACCGCCCAGCTTGACCTCGCGCGAGGCGAGCACCACCGTGGCCACGTCGCTCTCAATCGCGATCGGGGCGCTCTCCATGCCTATGCAGGTCGTGACGTCGGCGTCCTCGACCGTCAGCACCTCTCCTTGCAGGGTGGCAAGGGAACCGCTCACCTGGAACGCCGCCCCGGAAAGGAGCAAGTCGGTGAGCGTGATGACTCCCGTGGTCACGTCGACCACCAGCATGCCGGCCTTCCCGCTCACGTCGGGGCCCTCTATCTTGGCCTCCTCCAAGCGCAGGTGCCTGGCGTCGGCTACCAACATGGCGCCCGACATACGCCAGCCGGCCAGGTAGAGAGTCGGGTCGGGCGCCCTCAAGTAGATGTCGCTGCTACTGAGGTTGCCGACCATCACGCGCTCGGCTAGGACCGTCCACTCGCCACCGACGGCCGTCACGCAGACGCCACCGTAGAACTCGGCCGTGTCGTTAAGCGCGTTGCTGCGGAACTGCTGGTAATAAACGGCCAGGAAGCCGGGCAGCGTCACCTCGGCGGTCTTGGGGCCACGCGAGCATTGTGCCGACGCCACCGACAAGACGCCGAACACGAGCGCGAGGACGAGGGACCGCAGCTTCACCAGGCGATCATGACCTACGCGGGGCGCAAGGTGCCCTGACGCTCACCACACTCAGCTGCTCAGAGGTAGCCGACGAACCTCGCCAGCATCTCCGGCGTCATCTCCGTGGCCGCGTCGTAGCTGCTAACACCGTCCTGGACGACGAGCTTGAGTGCCAAGATGCCGCCCCCCTCGGGCGAGCGCATGGCGAACACGCCGCCCTCGTAGAGGTACTCGCCGTCTAGGAGTACGTCGCCGTTGACCACGTCGAGCAGCACGCGGTCGGCCACGAAGTTGGGTTCGGTCGACCTCACCCCGCCTCCGAACACAGCGATCTGTGAGTTGGCGTCGAACTGCAGGGTGAAGGCGTCGACCGACAGCGCGTCACGCTCGAGCCGCAGGCCGCCGGAGGCCGTGAGCAGCCCGGCCGCGAGGTCTATGTCCAGTGTGTCGGCCGCCACCCTCCCGAAGGTGCCATCGAGACTGACGCCCCACGCCTTCACGAAGTCCTGCGCGCGGTACTCGATGCGCTTGGCCTCGAGCGAGACGCCCGTGTCTTGGTCGGTGATAGTGCCGCCTTCAGGCAGCGAGGTGACGCCGGTCGTGATGTCGTAGACCTGCTTGCCGAAAGCGGTCACGGCGAGGGCAGCGAATGGAGCGTTGGCGATCGCCGTTCCTACCAGCAGCAAGAGCAGTACGGGCCATGCCTTGGCCCTGCCGGGGAGCGGAGAACGCATGGGCAAAGTGTAACCAGCAGCGCGTGAGAACCTGGTCCTCCACGTGAAGGCGGGCACGGGTTCCGGGCCGAGGGCGCTCAGTCTGAGGGTCCGAGGGTGACCAGGTAGTCATTGTCGAATGGTTTGGCGGCGAGGAGCCTCGTCCCAGCGTCCAGGGGCGTGCTCATGACCTCGTTCACCAGTTCGGTAAGGCTCTGATACTGGCCGAGCGTCTGATACCCGATGGCGAACGACATGAAGCGCCCCATGGGCGTCTCGGCGCGGAACGTCAGGCCGGTGGCGGTGCGGAGCTGTGCCCGGCGCCACTCGTCCAACTCGAGGCCACCGTCCTGGGCGTCCTTGATGACCTGGAGGTAAGTCTTGAGGACCGCGTCCGCGCGCTCGGGGTCGGTGCTCACGTAGCCCACGAACGAGCCGGCGCCTTCCTGGGCCTCGTGCGCCAGCGACGCGTTGTCGGCCAGGCCTTTGTCGACGAGTTCCCAGTAGAGACGGCTGCCGTCGCCGGCCCCGATGACGCTGGCGAGGAGGGAGGCCGCGTACCTATCGGGGTCCTCGACCGCCACGCCAGGAGCGTAGTAGGCAGCGTGGAGCCGGTGGAGGCTGGCGTCCACGAGTTCCTCGCGTCCAACGTGGGTGCTGGCGGGCGGGTAGTCGCGGTGCGTCTCGAAGGCGGGCCACTGCCCGGCGCGGTCGCTTGCCTGCGCCAACACGGCGTCCCAGTCGTAGTTGCCGGCCACCGCCAAGATGACGTTGCCGGGCGAGTAGCGCCGGTCGAAGTAGGCCTGCATCTGGTCGCGCTTCAGCTCGGTGACGCTCTCGGCGCTCCCCAGCACGCTGTTGCCCAGCGGGTGGGAGTTCCAGAAGCGCTCGTTGGCGTGCTCGAAGAGCCGCCGCGACGGGCGGTCCTGGTACATGGCGATCTCTTCGAGGATGACGTTCTTCTCCATGTCGAAGTCGGCCTGCCGCAGGCTCGGGCGCATGAGCTCGCTCAGCACGTCCAGCATGGCGCCCGCGCGGTCGGCGACGACCGAGCCGTAGTACACGGTGCGCTCCTCGCTCGTGAAGGCGTTGTAATCGGCACCCAGCTCGTCGAAGGTGCGGTTGATGTCCTCGGCGCTGTGGCTCTCGTTCCCTTTGAAGAGCATGTGCTCGAGGAAGTGCGACACGCCGGCCACCTCGGGCGTCTCGTCGCGCGACCCCGTGTGCACCAGGTAGCCCATGCCAGTGGTGGCGGCGCGGGGGTTGTGCTCCCCTATCACTCGCAGGCCGTTAGCGAGGACGGCCTCGTCGAACCTGAGCTCGGCCCTCTTCACGACTTGGGGCCCAACGTGACCACGGTGGGCTCGGGGATCGGGTTAGCGGCCAGGTAGTCGTTCACGGCCTGCAAGGTGACTCCTTCGATATGCCTCGAGATCTCGGCCAACGTGCGCGGGCGGTCGAAGAGCGCGATGTCGTTGGTGAGCCTACCCGCGGTGCTGCCCGAGGCCTCGCCGGCCATGACGACGCTGGCAAGGAGGCCCGTGCGGGCGCGCTCGAGCTCGGCCGCGGTGACGCCCTCGGCCATGCGCCCCAACTCGGCAAGGAACACGTCGAGCGTCTCGGCGGATCGCTCGGCGGTCGTGCCCGCGTAACCGAGCGTGTAGCCGAACCCGCGCAGGGTCCGGTAGAACGCGCTCACCGAGTAAACGAGGCCGCGCTTCTCGCGCACCTCCGTGAAGAGTCTCGCTCCCATGCTCCCGGAGAGGACCTCGAGGGCGACCTGGTAGACGTAAGCAACGTCGCTCCCCGGCGCCGGGCTGGGGAACCCCAGGCCTATCTGCACCTGGGTCGACTCGGCCTCCACGTGGTGCCGCCCTACCGGCGCCAACTCGGCTGCCGGCAGCGGCGCGTTACCGCCCGACCAGCCGCCGAACGCGTCGGCAACTACCGCCTTCAGGTCACTCCATTCGCCCCCGCCGGCCAGGCCGAGGACGGCGCCGCTCGGGCCCAACCGCGCGGCTGCGTCTTCCCTCACCCCGCCCGGGGTGAGGGCGCGCAGGCCCGCGTCGGTGCCGTAGCCACTGCGGCGTTGCGGGCTCTTGAAGAGCTGCTCTTGCAGTGCCTCGAACAGAAGTTGGGTGGGGGCGTCCTTCAACGACTCGAGTTCCTGGAGCGCGAGTTCGCGCGATGCCTCGAACTCGGCGTCTTCCAGGCGCGGGCGCGCGACGCTGTCGGCGAGGAGGCCCAGGGCCGTGCCGGCCACCGACTCCAGGAACGCGAAGCTAAGGCTGCTTCGTTCACGGCCACTGCCGCCGCCGCGGCGCACGCCCAGGTCGAGCAGGGCGTCGGAGTACGCGCGCGAGTCGAGGTCGCCAGCGCCGCGCTGCAGCCACTCGTGTAGCACGTTGGCCGAGCCCTCCCGCCCTTCAGGGTCGGTGGCCGCGCCCAGGGGCAAGGAAAGCGCAACGCTGAGGGTGGGTAGCCATGGCATGGGCGCGTACGCGACGCGCAAGCCGTTAGGGAGGGTCAGCTCGTGGATCGCGCCTTCTGGCGCCGGTTCAAGCGGCATGCAGCGGAGTATATCGCCGGGGATAACCTAAACTCAGGCGCCAGCCCTACGGGACTAACTCAGCGACCCCGGCTCAGGCGCCCCTCAACCTCTTCAGGGCCGCCGTCAGGTCGCCACTGCCCGCCAAGCTTGTGCCCACGAGGACGGCGTCGGCGAGTCCGACCACGCTCTGCAGCTCCTCGTTCGTGCGGTAACCCGACTCTGCCACGCTAATCCCTCGAAAGCCTATGGCTTGGGCGTTACGGATGAGCCTGGGCGCGGCCTCCAGGTCGACCTCGAGGGTCGTGAGGTCCCGGTTGTTAACCCCTAGTAGCTCGGTGCCGGCGGCCAGCGCCAGGTCTAACTCGGCGTTGTCGTGAACTTCCACCAGCGCCTCCAGGCCCAGGGCCTCGGCGTAGCGCAGGTACGCGCCGGTAGCCTCTCCCAACACGCTGACCATGAGCAGCGCGGCGCTGGCACCGTACTCGGCGGCCTCCCGGAGCTGGGCTGGGTGGACCACGAACTCCTTGCGCAGGAGGGGAAGCGGCACGGCTTGGGCCACGTCGTGCAAGTGCGAAAGCTGCCCGCCGAAGTGCCGCGGCTCGGTGAGCACGCTCAGGGCCGCGGCGCCGCCGGCCGCGTACTGGCGGGCCGCCTCCACCGGGTCCAGTGGGGCGATGGCGCCTTGCGACGGGCTCGAGCGCTTGACCTCCGCTATCACGGCCAGCGGCGTGAGGCCCGCCTGGGCAGCGCGCAGCCCGGCGTCTAGCAGCGCCTTGCTGAGCCGCGGCCTCGTGGGCGGTGTGACCGCGCCCTGGCGCGGCACCTCGGCGTAGTCGTGCGCGCGTTCTCGGCAGATGGTGCCGAGCACACCTGAGATCTCGTTCAGGCGCCTAGCGCCTAAGGGCGCGGGCGCCTCGGGAGTCCTCGTGACAACACTCATCAGTAGATGTGAAACCCGGGAAGGGCGCCGCCGCCTTCACCCCACTCGACATCTATGGTCATGACATCGGCGTGCGTGGGTCCCATGCGGAGCTTTACGAGCAGGACGTCGAGCTCGTCCTGCGGGCCCTCCGCCACCACCTCCACGCGACCGTCGGCCAAGTTCTCCACGTACCCTCGCACGCCCAAGTCGGTGGCATAGCGCCGCGCGAAGGCGCGGAACCCCACCCCCTGGACCTGGCCCGAGATGATGGCCGTGAAGCGGTGGCTGGAACGAGACTCGGTCATCCTGGCCGGCATGCTACCGCGGTGACCCCGGCCGGCTTCATCATCTCGTTAAGAAGCCGTTGCGTACGAGGCATTCTCATTGGAAGGTGGTAAGCTGACCGCTATTCGAAGCGCGTAGGGCACGGGGTTCCTGCCGCCGCCTGCCTCCCACCCCGGCGGCCCCCTAAGAACTGGAAAGCACCCTCAGCGCAATGCCGCGGAAAACCCTGCTCACCGCCGCCATAGTGACCCTGCTGCTGGGGGTAGTAGCGTTGGCGCCGCAGATTCCTGCCGTCAGGAACGCCGCGCTGGGCTACCTTTTGCGCGCGGCCGAGCAGCAGGGCGTGACCCTCAGCTACCAGCGCAGCGAAGGCAACTTATGGCGCAACGTGACACTGCTGGGCGTGAGTGCCAGTGGCTACGGGTCTAGCTTCAGCGTGGACCGGCTCCGGGTCGACTACTTCCTCCCCTCGTTACTCGGCGGCGAGCTGCCGCTAGACATCGACCTGGAGGGCGCCCGCGGCGACGTGGACTTGAGCGACCTCGAGAAGCTGCTGCCCACGGACGGGGCGGGCGGTGCCGGGGGCGGCAGCCTGGCACCGCGCGTGCGGCTGGGCCGCGTGCGGCTCTCCGGGGTCCAGCTGAGCGCTCAGCAGGTGCCCTTCACGCTGCCAGAAGCCACCATCACCGACTTGGACGTCTCCAACGAGAGTGGCGACCTGCTTGTGGCCGCCCAAGTAAGCACGGCCGACGGCACCATGCGCTTCCACGGCGCACTGGACCTGACCACCCTCGACTTCGAGGCCGTGGTGGAACACGCCGACGCGACCATCGCCAGGCACTGGTGGCCAGGGGCGCTCGGGGGCACCCTAACGGGTACGGTTTCGGTCGAGCGCGGGCAGGTTTCGGGCGACTTCGAGCTCGAGGGCGCCAGTATCTCGGACCTGGGCCTGCAGGCTCACGACGTGAACGGCAGCGTGAAGCTCCGCTACCCCCGGATCACGGCCGACGTGCGCGGGCAGGGCATGGGCGGCACCGTGCAGGCGACCGGCACCGTGGACGTAGAGGCATTGAGCTTCACCGCGGCTGGGCGTGCCACGCCTTCCTTGGAACAGGCCGCTAACTGGCTGCTGCGCGGCTCGTTCCCTGACGGCCTCCCCCTCGACGTTGAGGGCACTGTCCAGCTCGACATCGACGTCAGCGGCTGGCAGGCCGTGACGGTACGGGGCCTGGCAACGGGCAACGGCACGGTCAACGGCCTGCCGCTCGACGACCTGACGGCGCGCTTCGGGGTCGGTACGGCGACGAGCATCGCGGTCGACTCGTCCGCCGCCGTCGGGGGCGGGCCCGTCACCCTGACGATCGGCCCAGGGCCTGGTGGCCGCGCCGTCCTGCAGGTCCGTGGCGCGGACGTCGACCTCGCGCCCTTCGAGTACGCGGGTTTCCGGCCTGGCGGCACCCTCGGTTCCGTCACGCTCGAGATGGGCTTAGATTCCACCGCCGACGCGCTCCTGACCGCCGACTGGGCGGGCCTGGTGACCGGCGCCCCGACCACGTTGGAGCTAGACGCCCGCCTCGACCAAGACGGTTGGAGGGCCTTCGTCTCAGGCGGCACCAGTGCGTTCGCCTACTCCGACGCCGGGGTAGCGCTCTCGGGCGCGTTCGTGCTGGCCGACGACCAGTTGGATGGCGCCATCAACCTCGAGAACGCACTCGTGCCCGGCACCATTGGGCCCGCGACCCTATCGTTGCGTGCCGCGGGTCCGTTGGACGCGCTGGCCCTGACCCTCGACCTGAGCGGCCCCGAACCAGTGAACCCGGACGTGGCGGCCGCGGGCCTGACCGTCGGCGCCGACCTGCGGGGGAGCGCCACGTCCACGCTCGTGAGCGGCGCCCTCGGCCCCATCGACGGGCGCTTCGGGCCGCTGGAGCTGCGGGCCGACGTGCTGCCAGCGGGCGTGAGAGCTGGTTGGACTCTCGGCCCGGTAACGGTTGAGGGTGACGGCATGAGCGGCAACGTGGCCGTGACCGGCGGCCGCATCGAATACGTGAACGGCGCGCTGACCGTGACCGGCGACGCGGAGCTTAGCGAGGTGCTAGTTGGCCCGCTCGAGGCCACCCCAGGCCTACTCGCACTCGACCTTGGCCTGGTCCTGGGCGCCGAGGGCGACGCCATCTGGAACCTGCGTGCCAACGGTGAGCACCTAGACTTCAGCGCGGGCTCGTCGACTCCTCTCGGCGCCAGCGTGGCGGAC
>CAJDWU010000083.1_pt1 | contig 10551 bp, 12 predicted proteins | sample 7391771 | NCBI WGS metagenome assembly CAJDWU01 (sample SAMEA7055737, study PRJEB34461) | soil metagenome | biome: terrestrial ecosystem; feature: Peninsula; material: soil | place: Antarctica | collected 2016 | reverse complement strand
TGCTGGCATCGAGGCCACCATCGCAGCTGCCCGCCTTGGCGCGCGCACGGCCATGGTGCTGCCCAACCCCGACAAGATCGGGGTCATGCCCTGCAATCCTGCTATCGGCGGGCCGGGTAAGTCGCAGCTCGTCTACGAGTTGCACGCCCTCGGTGGCGTGATGGGCCGCCTGGCCGATCAGACGGCCATCCATACGCGCACCTTGAACGCTTCCAAGGGCGCGGCCGTGCAGTCGTTGCGCGTTCAGAACGAGCGTGACGGGTACGCGGCCGCTGCGAAGGCCCTAGTCGAGCTCGAACCCGGGGTAGAGATCGTGCGTGCGGAAGCCGCGGAACTCATCCAGGAACGAGGCGCAGTGGTCGGCGTCGTGACCACAGACGGGCGGGTCCTGATGGCCCCGTCGGTCGTGCTGTGCACGGGCACGTTCCTGGCGGGCGTGGTCTGGTACGGGAAGCGGCAGCGGCCCGCTGGCAGGCAGGGGGAGGCGCCGGCTAGGCACCTTTCGGCCTCGCTTCGGGCCACTGGCCACGACCTCATCCGGCTCAAGACGGGCACGCCGCCACGCATCCGCGCCGACTCGGTCGACCTGAAGGTCCTTGAAGAGGTCCCTTCGGACGACCCCCCGGGCACCTTCAGCGGCGTACCCGGGCCTCGCATGACGAGCACCCCCACGTGGCTGACGCGCACCACACCGGCAACGCACGCTCTCATCCAGGAACACCTGGGTGAATCGGCCATGTACGGGGGCGAGCTGGAGGGCACCGGCCCCCGCTACTGCCCGTCGATCGAGGACAAGGTGGTGCGCTTCTCGGACAAGGACCACCACCTGTTGTTCGTGGAGCCCGACGGGTTAGATACCAGCGAGCTCTACCTGCAGGGGCTTTCGAGCTCCATGCCGCCGCAGATCCAAGACGTCATGATCGGGACGCTTCCTGGTTTCGAGGCGGCGGTCATCCACCGCTACGCATACGCCGTGGAGTACGACGCGTTGGACCCCGCGCAGCTGGACGTGACGCTGATGTCGCGGAAGCTGCGAGGACTCTTCTCGGCGGGACAGATCAACGGCACGAGTGGCTACGAGGAGGCTGCGGCCCAGGGCTTGGTTGCGGGGGTCAACGCCGCCCGCTACGCCACGGGCTTGCCGCGCGTGACGATCAGGCGTGATCAGGGCTACCTAGGGGTGATGCTCGACGACTTGGTGCGCTGGGGCATAGAAGAGCCGTACCGCATGCTCACCTCGCGCAACGAGTACAGGCTGCTGCACCGGCAGGACAACGCGAACGAGCGCCTCATGTGGCTGGGCCACGAGTGGGGCTTGGTCGCGGACGCCGACCTGGAGCGGCACCAGGCGTCGGAGGAGCGCGTCCAGCGCGAGGTTACCCGGCTCGGACGCACCCGCCACGCCGGGGCCCTCGCCACGACGATGCTGTGCCGGCCCGGAGGCGAGTACCTCGGGGTGACGGCCTTAGTGGGCGCCGCGGCGGACCCGCTCACCCCGGGCGAGATGGAGCGCGTCGCCACGCTGGTGCGCTATGCCGCTTACATCGAGCGTGCGCGCAAGCAATTGGACGGCCGCTCGGGCTACGAGAGGATGAGCCTCGACGGCGTCGATTTCTCCCGCGTAGCCAGCCTGTCGCACGAGGGCCTCGAGGCGTTGACGAGTGCCGCACCGACGTCGCTTGGGGCCGCGCAGCGGGTTCGTGGAGTGCGTGACAGCGACGTCGTCGCGCTTCAGGTTCACCTCAAGGGGCGGCACCACGGCGCTGGCCAGAACGCGGCCAGGCCCACTGAGCACTAACGCACGCAGAATGTTTCACGTGAAACAATCTCCATTAACGCCGTCCAGGAGCGTACTAATGCTGGTACAGGGCGGTGAGGATGTGCCGTTCGGGAGGCTGTCCGGGGGCTCCCGCTGCCGGCAGACGGTCGACGTTCGTCCTCAGGACGACTAGCCTATAGCGAGGATGACGAACCAGGAGGCCACCCCCGAACGCACCGCCAACCTGCTGGCACGCTACAAGGCCATCGTCGAGCGCTACCACGGCACGCTGGACCTCATCTCGAAGCGCGGCCTGGCGGAGTTCGATCGCTACGTGAACGAGGGCTTGCGCTACGCGGCGCTTATCGAGCGCCTGGCCGGCTCCAGCCCCTCCGTCGTCGACGTCGGATCTGGGGCGGGGCTTCCGGGCGTGATCATCGCCATAGCGCTTCCCGCCGCCGAGGTGCACCTGGTGGAACGCCGGCAGCGGCGCGCGGCCTTCCTCGACTTGACGGTCGCACAGTTGGAGCTTGCCAACGTCACGGTGTTCGCGGGCGACGTGCGTGAGCTGAAGGGCGTGGCCGCGGACGTCATCACCGCACAGGCCGTCGCGTCCCACGCAGACCTCGTTGGGCTGACGAAGGCCGTGCGGGCCGACCCGTGCTGGCTGATATCACGCAGGGGACCGGGATGGCGGGACGAGCTCGGCGCGGCGCAGCGCCCAGCCGGCACAGGTCCTGGCGGCGAGGGCGCCGGCGGGACTTCGACCGACAACGATTGGGCACGAACCAACGTCGTGGAAGAGGGCCTCGAGCCCCATGGTAGCCTCGTCGCGATAAGGCTCCCCGGAGGTTCTGCGTGCCGATCATCGGCGTGATCAACCAGAAGGGTGGAGTCGGCAAGACCACCACAGCGGTCAACTTGTCTGCGGCATTGGCGGAACGGCGCCGCATACTTCTCGCCGACCTCGACCCGCAGGCCAACGCCAGCAGTGGCGTGGGCGTCACGGCGCCGGAACGTACCCTTTACGACGTCATCGCAGGTCGCTCTTCCGCACGCAGCGCGGTCTGCCGCACCTCGATCGAGAACCTTGACCTCCTGGCCGCGTCGGCCGACCTTGCGGGTGTCCAGGTGGAGGTGGACGCCAGCAGGGAGAACATGCGGCTCCTCGCGAGGGGCCTGACGGGCGTGCGGCCGAACTACGACTTCATCATCGTCGACGCGCCCCCCTCGATGGGAATCCTTACCCTCAACGCCATGGCAGCCGCCGACCTACTGATCGTGCCCCTACAGACCGAGTACTACGCCCTCGAGGGCATAGCGTCCATGATGGATACGGTGGAACGCGTCAGGGGCTCCTTCAACCCCGACCTGCGCATCCTTGGCATCCTCCTGACCATGTACGACGGCCGCACGCGGCTCTCTCAAGAGGTGGAAGAGAACGTCCGGAAGCACTTCGGTGAGCTGGTGTTCAAGACGATCATCCCGCGCACGGTTCGGCTCGCCGAGGCCCCGTCTTACGGTAAGTCGGTGCTCGACTATGCGCCCAGCTCACAGGGGGCCATCGCCTACCGGGGTCTGGCGGAGGAGGTAATCCAACGTGTCAGCGAAGCCTAGAGGCCTTGGCAGGGGGCTGGACGCCTTACTGCCGAAGGTGGAGAAGGGCGGCGTCCAGCAGCTGAAGGTCACCCAACTCAAGCCGTCACCCTTCCAACCGCGGCAGAGGATGGACGAGGCCGGCATAGCCGAACTCGCCGACTCCATCGCCCGCAAGGGCGTCATCCAGCCCATCGTTGCGCGACCGGTCGACGGCGGCTACGAGATCGTGGCCGGCGAGCGGCGCTTCAGGGCCGCCCAACGTGCCGGCCTCACCACTGTTCCGGTGCTGGTCAGGGAGCTCAACGACCAGGAGACTCTCGAGGTAGCCATCATCGAGAACCTCCAGCGCGAAGACCTCAACGCCATGGAGGCGGCCCGGGCGTTCAAGCTCCTACTCGACTTCGGGATGAACCAGGAGCGCGTCGCAGAGGCGGTCGGCAAGAGCCGTAGCTCCATCGCCAACTCGTTACGCCTCCTGACTTTGCCTGCCGGCGCGCAGGACGCCATCGAGTCTGGGCTGATCGCGGCGGGTCATGCGCGGGCCATCCTCGCGCAACCCGAGGCCGACCGGGAGTGGGCTTTCGAGGAGATCATCCGCCACACCCTCACGGTGCGACAGGCCGAGGGCCTCAAGCGCCCGTCCGCCAAGGCCGTCAAACGGAAGGCGACAGGACGCTACTTCAAGTTGGAAGAGGACCTCAGCCGTTTCGCCGGCACGCGCGTGAAGGTCGCCGGCAGCGGCAAGAAGGGTCGCATAGAGCTGCATTTCCACGACGAGGACGAGCTCCAGAGGCTTTTGGACCTGCTCGGCTACGAGGGCTGAGGCCACCGGCCAGGCACGGCCGGCCGTGAGGCGGTGAGGCCGCCGGACCCGAGTTCGCTTCTTTGCCCACCGGTGCCATAGAGCCCAGGCAGCCGGTGATACGATGCAATCGAAGCGCCGCCTAGCACGTGGTTCAGGCGGGGTTCACGATGGCGAGGCGCGAGGCCCGCCGCCTTGAGCACGGCGTGCCGCGCTCGAATCGAACCGAGGTGACGTCATGAAGCAACCCGTACGCGTCGCGGTGACAGGGGCCGCCGGCCAGATAGGTTACGCCCTGCTATTTCGCATCGCATCCGGTGCGATGCTCGGGCCCGATCAGCCCGTCATCCTGCAACTACTCGAGATCACGCCGGCCCTCAAGGCGCTAGGCGGTGTCGTGATGGAGCTAGATGACTGCGCGTTCCCGCTCCTGCACGGTGTGGTGGCGACCGACGATCCGGCCGTGGCCTTCAAGGACGCCGATTACGCGCTGCTCGTAGGCTCCCGCCCGCGTGGCCCAGGGATGGAGCGCAAGGACCTTCTACAAGCCAACGGCGCCATCTTCACCGCGCAGGGCAAGGCCATCAACGACCATGCGTCGCGCTCGGTGAAGGTCCTCGTCGTTGGCAACCCGGCCAACACGAACTGCCTCATCACCATGCGCAACGCCCCCGACCTGGCGCCCGAGCAGTTCAGCTCCATGGCGCGCCTCGATCACAACCGTGCCCTTAGCCAACTGGCGGCCAAAGCATCCGCCAAGGTCGCCGACGTACACAAGGTGATCATCTGGGGCAACCACTCCAATACCCAGGTCCCCGACCTGAGCCACGCCACGGTCTCCGGTCGGCCGGCCACCGAGTTGGTCGACGACGCCTGGGTAAGTGATTACTTCATCCCCACCGTCCAGAAGCGCGGCGCGGCCATAATCGACGCCCGCGGGGCCTCGAGCGCCGCCTCGGCCGCCAACGCGGCCATCGGCCACATGCGCGACTGGGCGCTCGGCACGCCCGCCGGTGACTGGGTGAGCATGGGCGTCCTCAGCGGCGCTTACGGCGTGGCCGAGGGGATCGTCTACTCCTACCCCGTGACCGTGAAGAACGGCAAGGTGACCATCGTCGAAGGCCTCGAGCCGAGTTCGTCGGTCAAGGAACTCATGCGGGCCACGGAGGCCGAGCTCCTAGAGGAGCGCGCCGCGGTAGAAGACCTGCTCTAGAGTCGAACCAAGTGCATCGTGCCGCAAGTAGGAACGACTTGCGGCACGATTTGCTATTCTTGGACATGCAGGGCGAAGAATCGCCCGATTGATAAGTCGGAGAGGTTCCGACATGCTATGCTGCATGCTGCGGTAGGCGTAAGGGCCGACCGGAGAGGTCCGTGGACGATATGCCACACAACGAGAGCAGTCAGGAACTGAGAACTGCGCACGGTGAAACGCACGTCGCAGACGGCGAGGACGCGCGCACTGTGCTCAAGCAGCGCGGTCTGCGCTACAGCCGCCCACGGGAGGCCATCCTCGGGTTTCTGCTCGAAGAGGACCGCCACGTGAGCGCCGAGAGTCTTTACCTAGACCTCAAACAACGCGGCGAGGAACTCAGCCTCTCGACTGTCTACCTCAACCTTTCCGCGCTGGCCGATGCCGGCTTGGTGCGTACCTTCCGTGGAGCCACCGGTCAGGCGCTCTACGACAGCAACGTGTCGCCGCACTACCACGTCGTCTGCGCCGAGACGGGCGAGGTCCAAGACGTGCCGGCGCCGAAGATCGACGGCGTGCCGCTGAGCCGCTTCCTGAAAGAGTACGTGGAACAGGAGACCGGCTGGGTGGTCGACGAACCGCGCTTCAGCCTCACGGGCACACCCCCGCGTGCCGCGGGCTCACGGGCCGACGACTGACCCGCCAGGCGGCACCAAAAAGACCCACAAGTATGTAACACGTAGTAGCCTCTTGAGAGCTTCGGCGTCGGGTTAGCTTCGGCCCCCGTGGCGCCAACCACGGAGGGGCCAGATGGAACCGAGCCTGCCACGCGGGGAAACCGCACCGATCAAGGCGCCAGACGCCAGCACGCCGATACTCGTGAAAGAGTTGACGACGCACGCTGAGCTGTTCGAGGTCGAACAGATCCAACGTGACGTGTGGGGATTGGATGACCTCGAGATCGTTCCCATCGGCCAGTTGCGCGCCCTAGAGCACTCGGGCGGGCAGTTAGCGGGCGCGTTCTCGGGCCCGAGGATGGTGGGGTTCTCCTACGGCTTCCTCGCCCGCCCTCACGGGCGCGGCATGGAGGGTCTCGGACTGCACTCGCACATGGTGGCCGTACGCGATGAAGCCCGCGGCCGCGGAGTAGGTCAGGCGCTCAAGTGGGCCCAACGTGACTGGTGCCTGGAGCGCGGACTGGACTGGATGGCTTGGACGTTCGACCCGCTGCAGGCGCGCAACGCGAACCTCAATTTGAGGCGCTTGGGCGCCGTCGGCGTCGAGTACCTCGTAGATTTCTACGGTCCGATGGGCGGCCTGCTAGGCGGCGGTCAGCCCACCGACAGGCTCCTCGCGCTGTGGCAGCTCGACTCGCCGAGAGTGCTGCGGATCGTACGAGATGGAGCGCCGTTGCCTGGTGACGTCGGGCCGGGAGCCGCATGGGCGCTGAGAGCGTCCGGCACGGACAGGCTGGCCGAGCCGGTGGCGCAAGAGATCGGCGACGATGTCACCCTAGCGGGCAGGCCCGTCAAGGTGGCGGTCCCCGCCGACGCCACGCACCTCCATTGGGTTATCATTTTCTTTGGGAGGCAAGGAAGATGATCGCGTACCTAGATGAACGCCGCGCCTACGATCGCCTGATCGAACTCAGAGACGTAGCCGCTACCGAGCGCCTTTTGCGCTCCGGCGCTAGCACCATGGCGGAACGCTTAGCCCACAGCCTGCGCAGCTGGGCAGCCCGGCTCGACGAAATGAACAACGGCTTCGGTCAGCCCACTACCGTGCCCGAAGAAGACTTGCGGCGGGCCGTCCCTACGCTGCGGTGACGGGCCGCAACCGGCCCCTAGATAGTTGCCACGACAGCCAACGGTCCTGAACGAAAACATCCAAAGGCGACAACACGCCACGTAGGAGCCCAGATGAACGAGATAGAGCGCGTAGCACAGATGGTCGCCGACGGGCGCATCACGGCCGAGGAGGGCGACCGCCTCATCACAGTGCTCAAGTCGGTGCAGTCGGCCGACGAGGAACTCGAAGAAACCAGGGCTCAACTTGAGGACCTTCCCCAGGCCGCGGAAGCCGTCGCGCTTGCCGCAACCCCAGCCGCAACCCCAGCCTCGACCCCTTCCCCGGCGCCGGCAAGGGCGCCGCTTCCTCCACTCGAGGCCGGGGCCGCTGCGCCGGAAGCAGCGGCCGCGCCTCACGTTCAAAGCGAGAACGGCGAACCGCAACGCGGCTACGCCCCGGCGGGGACCAAGTGGGTGCGGGTGGAGCTTATGGCCGGCGACCTCGAGGTCACCATGGACCCGAGCCTCTCCGCTCCGACCGCCAGTTCCGACTCGGGCGACATCAGGCTAGAGGCCACTGAATACGGTTACCGGCTGGCTTCCCGAACCGGCCAGGGCGCCCTTGGCGGCATGTTCGGCAAACTCCGCGCGGGTGACTTCAAGGTCGCGCTGCCCAGCGGCTACGGTGTGGAGCTCGCCAATATGGTCGGCGATATTGAACTGACGGGCGTGCCGTACCTGAGGGGAACGCTAACCGCCGGCGACATAGATGCACATGGCCTCCTCGGGGTGGACTTCACGACCCTCGCCGGCGACGTCTTCGTTAGCCTCACGCCCCAGAGTGGCCGACACTGCGTGCGGGCTAAGGTCGGCGAGATCGAGGTCGTGCTCCTGCCCGGTTCCGACGTGAGCGTCAAGGGCAGCGTCTCGATGGGCGACATCACCGCTTCCGAGCCGTTCACCACCGAGCGAAACCTCGTTAGCGAGCGGGTTTCCGGAACCCTCGGGACTGGCCGGGCCACGCTGGAGTTGTCGGTTACCGCCGGCAGCATCACTGTCAGGAGCGGTGGTGAACATGAGTGACGAAGGCGCTCGCAAGCGCATCCTCGACATGCTGGCTGCGGGCCACATCACGGTCGACGCGGCAACGGACCTGCTCAAGGCGGTGGGCGCACAGGCGCCCAAGGCAGCCGGCGCCCTGCCTCCCTCCAAGACGAGGGGAACCGCAAGGATCTTGCGTATCTCCGTCGACGCCCCAGGCAACGGTGAGGAGAGCGGCGCCAAGGTGCGCGTCAACATCCCACTGGCACTGGCGAAGTACGCCAGCCGCTTCATGCCTGCCGACGCCAGCGCCGAGCTTTCAACGCAAGGCATCGACCTGGCGCAGCTCCTCAAGGACCTTGGCGACGACGTGCCCGACGGGCGTCTTGTCGACGTGGAAGCCGACGACGCGTCCAGCGGTCGTAAGACCACCATCATCGTGGAGGTCGTATGAGCCAGGCCCCGCTGACCCCCCGCGGCCCCTCGCGAGACGGAGTACGAGTTATGAAGAGACTTCCGATGCCCACAGCGTGCCCGGTGACCGGCGGGGCGTTGACTGTCACGCGCCTCGAGTGTGAGGACAGCGGCGTCGTGATCGAGGGGCGCTTCACGCCCAACGAGTTCGCGCTGCTGGAGAACGATCAGCTCGAGTTCCTGCGGATCTTCGTGAAGGTCCGCGGCAACCTCAAGGAGGTCGAGCGCATCCTCGGCCTCAGTTACCCCACGGTGCGGTTGCGTTTCGAGAAGCTGCTGCTCGCCCTCGGCTACGAGGTCGCGTCCAACGGCACGGAGGAGCGAGCGGCCATCCTCGACCAGTTGGAGTCGGGTGAGATAGGCGCGGAAGAGGCCTCCAAGCGCCTGCAGTCGGTGGTGAAGAAGGGCTGAGCGGCCGGCGGCCATGCAACCTGGCACGCAAGAATGGTGAGCGGGCTTAGGTATACTTACCGCCGCATGCCCGATTACTACGCCATCCTCGAGGTGCTGAGAACCGACGACACGAAGGCCATCAAGGTCGCCTACCGCAAGCTCGCCCTCGCGTACCACCCCGATCGCAACCCGGGTGACAAGGCGGCCGAAGACAAGTTCAAGTCCATCAACGAGGCCTACGCGGTGCTCTCCGACGAGTCGAAGCGCGCGCGTTACGACCGTTACGGCAGCGTCGACGAGGGTCTGCCGATGGGCGGCGACATCTTCGACATCTTCGCGTCGGTCTTCGGCACTAACGTGTCCGCGGGCCGCAGCCGGGCGAACGGGCAGCCGGGCGAGGACCTCGAGGCCGAGCTCATGGTCACTCTCGAGCAGGCGCGCGAAGGCGCGACCGTCGAGCTGGAGGTCGAGCGCCTCGGCGCCTGCCACCACTGTCACGGTGAGCGTGCCGAGCCGGGCTCTGGCGGCAAGACCACCTGCCCCCGCTGCAGCGGTAGTGGCCAGGTGCGAGTGCAGGCACAGTCCATCTTCGGCGCCGTAATCACGGCCCGCCCCTGCCCCGACTGCTACGGCGACGGCCAAATCATCACCACGCCATGCAAGGTATGCAACGGGCGAGGCAGGGAACGTAGCCGCGATAAGGTGTCGGTCCCGCTCCCCAAGGGCATAGACGGAGGCTACCGGCTGCGGGTGCCGCGCGAGGGGAACGCCGGCCTAGACGGCGCTCCGGCGGGCGACCTCTACCTCTACCTCCAGATGGAGCCCCACCCCTTCCTGGAGCGAGCCGGCGACGACCTTCACTTCACGCTCGAGGTAGGCATGGCGCAGGCCGCGCTGGGCGCCGCGTTCGAAGTGCCCACCATGGACGGCAGCGAGAAGCTCGATGTGCCCGCCGGCACCCAGCCGAACAGCGAGTTCCGTCTGCGGGGCAAGGGAATGCCGCGGTTGCGGCAGTCGGGCAACGGCGACGAGGTGGTGACGGTGAAGCTCGTCGTGCCGAGCAAGCTCTCGGCCGCGGCGCGCGAGCACTTGGGGGCCTACGCGAGCGAGCTTGGCGAGACCATTGCCGATAACGAGACGGTCGTCGAGAAAGTGCGCGACTTCTTCAAGGGCAAGCGCCGCGGCCGCGCTAAGGCTCACACCGAAGAAGCCGACGAGAGCCACAAGAAGGCGGACGACAGCTCGGTCCCGGCCTGAGAAAGACTCACAGCAGGCTCAGCAGCCACTCCCTCAGCGCCTCGTAGCCGGCCTCCCCGGTGGCGCGCAGCCGGAGTTCCGGCGTCTCGGCACCGAACCAGGTGCGCTGGCGCTTGGCGTAACGCGTGGTGGCGGCCGTCACCGCCGCGCGCGCCTCGGCCTCAGTGGCCTCGCCGAGTACATGAGCCACGACCTCCTTGTAGCCGATCGCCTGGAGCGCCGTAGGCTGCTGCGGGTAGCGGGTCAG
>CAJDWU010000098.1_pt1 | contig 10618 bp, 9 predicted proteins | sample 7391771 | NCBI WGS metagenome assembly CAJDWU01 (sample SAMEA7055737, study PRJEB34461) | soil metagenome | biome: terrestrial ecosystem; feature: Peninsula; material: soil | place: Antarctica | collected 2016 | reverse complement strand
CACGGCCCAAGGCCTCGCCGACTTCGGGGCCATTGTGACGTGCGCCGACGCCAACGTGGAGGCCGCCCAGGCCGCCGCTGCCGAACTGCAGGCCCTCGGGTACGAGTCGCACTCGGCGGCCGTGAACATCACCGACGCTGCCGCGGTCGACGACGTGGTGAACGGCATGCCTGGCCTCGACGCCGTGGTCTGCACCCCGTCGATCAACGTGCGCAAGCCCCTGCTGAACATCAGCAGCGACGAGTTCGACCGCGTTATCGACGTGAACCTCAAGGACAGCTTCAACGTCATGAAGGCGGCCGGCAAGCGCTTGGCCGAGCAGGGCAAAGGCAGCCTGGTGTTCTTCTCCAGCATCCGCAGCCTGGTAGTGGAGCCCGGCCAGGGCGTGTACGCCGCCACCAAGGCGGGCACGCTGCAGATGATCCGGGCGCTGGCGTCGGAACTGGGCCCCCAGGGCGTGCGCGCCAACGCCGTGGCGCCCGGCGTGGTCGAGACGCCCCTCACGCAACAGATCAAGGACCAACCGGAGTGGTACCGCGCGTACGCCGAGAAGAGCGCCCTGGGCCGTTGGTCGCAGCCCAGCGAGCTGGTGGGCGCCGTGGTCTTCCTCGTGTCCGACGCCGCCTCCTTCGTGACGGGCTCGCTACTGTTCGTCGACGGCGGCTGGACCGCTCAGGACGGCCGCTTCACCCCACCCCTGTGAGCGCGTACCCGTCGGACCTGGCACGCCGCGCGGCCGAGGCGGTGAACCCCGAGCGCGTGGCGCAGCTGGCACGCGACCTCGTGCGCATCCGCAGCGTCTACGACGCCGAACTCGGCACCACCGAGGCTGCTGCGGCGGCCTACGTCGCCGACCACCTCAGGTCGGTGGGCCTCGACCCGGTTGTCGAGGAGGCCGCTCCGGGGCGCCCGAACGTGGTGTGCGACTGGCAGGGCACGGGTTTCGACCCAGCCAGGCACCGCACGCTCATGTTCGAAGGCCATACCGACGTGGTCACGGAGGGCGACCCCGCCAAGTGGACGGTGCCGCCTTTCGAGGGACGCGTGGCCGAAGGCGTCCTGCACGGCCGCGGCAGCGCCGACATGAAGGCGGGCGTAGCCGCCAGCCTGGCCGCCCTGGAGGCCGTGAGGGCGGTGGCGCCGGACCTCACGGGCCGCATACGCATGGGAATAGTGGCCGACGAAGAAGGCATGATGCTCGGCATCAAGCACTTCATCCGTCAGGGCTGGGCCGACGAGGTGAGCGGTTGCATAGTGGCCGAGCCCGAGGAGAACGAGCTCTGCTTGTTCCAGAAGGGCGCCATGCGAGTCAACGTGCGGGTGGTGGGCGTCATGAGCCACGGCGCCATGCCGTACGCGGGCGTGAACCCCAACCTGGGAGTCGCCGACCTGATCGTGGCGCTGCGCGACTTCGAGCGGCGTGAGCAGGAGCGGCTGGGCGAGCACGAGTTCCTCGGACTGCCCTGGATGACTCCCACGGTGATCCGCTCGCCGGCCTCGGGCGAGGCGCAGCTGAACGTCATGCCCGAGGAGGCGTACCTGGCGCTCGACATCCGCACGGTGCCGGGCCAGGACCACGCCGAGATCGAGGCCGAGCTCAGGCGCATTGCCGCGAACATCGAGCAAAGGACCGACCGCCTGCACGTCCACCTCGACTTCTTCGAGTCGCGTCCCTGGACGCAGACGCAGGGCGACGACCCCCTAGTGGCGGCGTTGGAGGCCGTGTACGCGGGCGTGTTCGGCACTGCGCCACGCTACGGCGGGGTGCCGGGCGCCACCGACGGCACCTTCTTATGGGCGTGGAAGGACATCCCCATCGTCACCGTGGGTCCGGGCGACCGCACCATCCCTCACCAGGTGAACGAGTTCGTGAGGCTAAGCGAGGTCGTAGCGAGCGCTCGCCTCTATGCCGCGGCTGCGGTAACTTATCTCTCGTCAGACAGGTAACGGCCGGAGCGGCTAAGCGTCGCCCCGACTGCCCGTGAAGCGGCTTTCCGGCCCCACCCAACAGGAGGAGTCCACATGTCCATCCCCCGTTTCACCCGAACCCGCTTAGCCGGCGCCTTCCTCGGCGCGGCGGCACTCACGCTGGCGCTGCTGATGAGCACCGCCAACGCGCAGGACCCCGCCCCCGTCGTGGGTGGGACCTTCACCGTGGCTATCACCGCCGACCCACCGGGTTGGGACCCCATCGTCTCCACCTCCCAAGAGATCCCGCGCGTGGTTTACAACAACGTCTACGAGGGCCTCGTCACCTTCGACCGCAGCGGCGCCATCGTGCCTGCCCTTGCCGAGTCGTACGACCTCAGCGAGGACGGCCTGACCTGGACGTTCCACCTCCGCCAAGGCGTGAAGTTCCACGACGGCAGTGACTTCGACTCGGCGGACGTGGCAGCGACCTTCGAGCGCGCCCGCGACACGGAGTCCGGGCACACGCACCCCGAGTACTACTCGTCCATCAGCGAGATAACGGCGCCCGACGCCAACACGGTGGTCTTCACCCTCAGCCAGCCGAGCCGCGGCCTGCTCTACAACCTGGCTCGCCCCGACTCGATCATCTACCCCCCGGAGAAGGCCGAAACGCAGCGCTCGGCGCCCATCGGCACGGGCCCCTTCAAGTTCGCCTCGTACACCGAGGGTAGCGAGGTCGTCCTCGAGCGCAACCCCGACTACTACCGCTCCGGCGTGCCGTACCTGGACAAGGCCGTCTTCAAGATCATCGGCGATCCGAACACGCGCTTCGCCGCGCTGCAGGCCGGCGATATCGACATGATCGGCGTGGCCCTGTCACCCGAGCAGTACCTGCAGCTGGCCGACAACCCCGAGCTGAAGGGCACCGAGGGCACCGCCACCACCGAGATCACGGTGGCCATGAACAACACCCGCGCGCCGTTCAACGACATCCGCGTGCGTCAGGCCATCAACCTCGCCATAGATAAGGACACCATCGTGCAGGGCGCGTTCTTCGGCCTCGGCACGGTCATCGGCTCGCACATGAGCCCGTCAGAGCCCTACTACATCGACCTCGCCGGCACCTACCCCTACGACCCCGTCCGCGCCAAGGAGCTCCTCGCCGAGGCGGGCTACGCCGACGGCTTCACCATCCACTTCGAGCTGCCCGAGCCCTACAACATCGAGCGTCGTAGCGGCGAAGTGGTGGCCCAGATGCTCCGCGACGTGGGCATCAACGTGGAGCTGAGCGTGGTGGAGTGGGGCACCTGGATCCAGCGCATCTTCCTTGGTGGCGACTACGACATGACGATCATCGGGCACTCCGAGCCGCGCGACATAAACGTGTACGCCAACCCGGAGTACTACTACCACTACGACAACCCCGCGATCGGCGACCTGCTGGCCCGCGCCGAGGCCGCCACTAGCGCCGAGGGCGAGACGGCCGCCTACCGCGCAGCCCACCCCGGCCATCGACGTGACCGAGGTGTTCAAGACCAACTGAGCGCGGCGGGTTGGGCCCCTTGAGGGGTCCGACTAGCGCTTACGCGGGGCGGCGCGCGCAGGTCGTGCGCCGCCCCGCTCCTCTGACGCTTCACGTCGTTAGCGCCCGGGTGCGCAGCCCGGGCATGTGAAAGGAAGCACGAGCAGCATGCTGGCGTTCACCCTCAGGCGTTTCCTCACCGCTCTGATCAGCGTGTGGCTCGCCAGCCTCGTGGTGTTCTCGGCCATCATCGCCGTGCCCGGAGATCCGGCCGAGATCATCCTCGGCCTCAACGCCAGCCCGCAGGCCCGCGCGGCCCTGCGCAGCAAGCTGGGCCTCGACGTGCCGGCGCCGCAACGCTACGTACAGTGGCTGGGCAGGGCGGTGCGAGGCGACTTCGGCGAGAGCATCAACTACCAGCAGCCCGTCGGCAAGCTGATCGGCGCCCGCCTCAAGGTGTCGGTGCCGCTCTCGCTGCGCCTCAAGGTGTCGGTGCCGCTCTCGCTGGGCGCTGCGCTGGTGGCTACCCTGCTGGCCATCCCCCTCGGCATCTTCGCCGCCATGAAGCGCGGCACGCTCCTCGACCCGCTCATCACCACCCTCTCGCAGGTGGGCGCTGCCGTCCCGAGCTTCTGGCTGGGGCTTATCTTCATCCTCTATTTCGCGGTGCAACTCAGGATGTTGCCGGCGGGCGGCTTCACGCCGTTCGACACCGACCCCGGCAAGTGGTTCCGCAGCCTAGTGCTGCCCGTTCTGGCGTTGGGCCTCGGCCAGGCGGCCGTAATGACGCGCATGACGCGCGCCGCCATGCTCGACGTGCTGGACCAGGACTTCGTGCGCACGGCCAGGGCCAAGGGCGTGGGCCCAGCCCGGGTGGTGCTCAAGCACGCGCTGCGCAACGCCATGGTCACCATAATCACCATCCTCGGCCTGTCTCTCACTAACGTGTTCATCGGCTCCATCGTCATTGAACAGGTGTTCGCGCTGCCCGGCATGGGGGCGCTTGCCCTCAAGGCCATAGGCACGCGCGACTTCCCGCTGCTGCAGGGCGAGATCCTCGTGTACGCCGCCACCATCGTGGCGCTCGGGTTCCTCGTCGACCTCTCCTACGGGCTCCTTGACCCGCGGATCAGGTACAGCTGATGGCGCGGCGCAGCAAGCTGGTCAAGCGCGCCAACCTGATAACGGGCGCCGTACTGGTGGGCGTGGTGGTGCTGGCGGCAATCCTCAGCTTCGTGTGGGTGCCCACCGACCCGCTGAAGATGAACTTCGCGAGCCAGCTGAAGCCGCCAACGGCGGCGTACCCGTTGGGCACCGACCACTTCGGTCGTGACCTGCTCTCGCGCGTGCTGGTAGGTGCCCGCTCCACCCTCTACGTGGGGTTCATCGCGGTGGGCCTCGCCCTCTCCATCGGCAGCTTCCTCGGCGCAATAGCGGGCTTCCTCGGCAGCGTGGCCGACGAGGTGATCATGCGCGTGGTCGACGTGGCGTACGCCTTCCCCGCCATCCTAATGGCGCTGCTGCTGGCGGCCGTTTACAAGCCGGGAACGTTCACGGCCATGATCGCTATCGGTATAGCCACCGTGCCCATCTTCGCGCGCATAGCCCGCGCCAGCGTGCTGAGCCTCAAGGGCCGCGACTACGTGGAGGCCGGCCGCGCGCTCGGCGTGGGCCCCGGCAGGCTGCTCTTCAGGCACATCTTGCCCGGGGCCGTGGGGCCGCTGGTGGTGCAGGCCAGCCTTAGCCTGGCGGTGGCCGTGCTGGCCGAGGCCGCTCTCTCGTTCCTCGGGCTCGGCACCCCGCCCGACGTGCCCAGTTGGGGGAACATGCTGCGCGAGGCGCAGGGATTCATGAGCATGAGCCCGTACCCCGCCCTGGTGCCCGGCTTGGCCATCGTGTGGACGGTGCTGGGGTGGAGCCTGCTTGGTGACGGGTTGAGGGACTGGTGGGATCCGCGGGGGTGAGCGGTGACCCCTGAGTTGCCTGCGGGCAGGCGTGAGCCTACCGGCGCCGCCAGAACGCTTATCAAGGTGGCCGTGACCCACCCCGAGATACTTCTGGACGTTGCGATTAGAGCCGGGCAGTAATAACTCACCCTCCCTGCGGCTAGAAACTCGGGGCAATACAGGCCCACGCGTTCTTTGTTCAAACGGAGGCCAACCGCACACGCGTTGGCAGCAGCAACAGGTAGCCCGCTCCGCGACGTGGATCTAGCGTCCGTGAGTCGCGCACCCGGCAACCATTTGGTTGCCGGGTGCGCCTAGGTCAAGTATATGGAGCCCTAGTGAATTGCCGATGGCCCGGCCTTAGCCGGAAGCTCGTTACGGCTGCAGCAGGAGTTCGGTGAAGATGTTGGTGTAAAGCTGCTGGCCGTCTCCGGCGGGGAGGCTCCCGGTCACGAAGCCGAGCATCATCGTGCGGCCATCGTTGCCAGACACTAATGCCGCACTGCCCGTGTCGAAGGTGACTTGGACGGTGCCGCCGGCCAGAGCCCTCAGGCCCGTAGCGTACGTGCCCCAGGTAGCAACCGGGTTGGTGAGCGCCAACGTCGTCGAACTCAGGCCGCTGGCGTACTGCGGCAGGGTGACGGTGAGGCTGGCAGCATTTTCTGTAAGGTCATAACCAGCCTGCAACACGCCAGCGAACGACCGGACATCGGAATAGAAGTAGCCCCAGTGCCAGAAGGCAAGTTTGCCGCCAGCGGCCACGAAGTCGGTAAGCGCGTCCGCGTGGTCAGTGGGAATATCACCATCAAGCTGTCGAAAGTAGACGACGAGGTCCGGACTCTCCCCCAACAGGTCCACGAAGTCATCATCGGCAGCGGAGGTTACTTCCACGCCGAGAGTTAGTACAGCGGCGTCAAGGGCATCAAGTGCATCATCCACCGGAGTAGAAGCATCGACGTAGTACAGCACGGAGCGAACGGCAACCGTCAAGGCACTCGACCCGCTCTTCGTGTTATCAGCAGCGCTGGTGGCAACGATTGTCGTTGTGCCAGGGGCGACTGCAGTAACCAAGCCCGAAGCGTCGACAGTAGCCACGGCCGTGTTAGAAGACGACCAGCTGACCGCCTCGCTGGCGCCGCCCGCAACCACGACGGCCGCGGTGGCTTGCATCGTGTCCTTCACGTGAATCGAAGAGGAGGCAAGCGTCGTCGTTACCGAGGAGACGCTTGGCGCTGGGCTACACGCAGCGGCAAGCAACGCGAGCAAGAGGACGACGGGTACGAAGGCGAATCTGCGGGAACGACGCAAAAGTGGCATCCGGCAGTCAATCATGGAGTCCCCTGGGCGACTGTAAGAAGCCTCACGGGCTCGGGGGGAAGTCGCTGCGTCACGGCGCCGCGTAGAAGCGGTTGCGCAACAGCTCGCTGAAGATGTTCGTGTAGAGCTGCGCGCCGTCGTCATCTGGCAGGGTGCCGCTCATGAAGCCCAACATCATGGTGCGGCCGGCGTTGCCCGACACGATGGCCGCGCTGGTTGACGATTCGTGCCTCGCAAAGGCGGTGCCCCCATCTAGCGCCTTCAGGCCGACGTCGTAGATTAAGTAACTAGAGCTGGTCAGCGGCAACGAGTTCGAACTCAGTCCAGCGGCCAGCTCCGCGCGCAAGATCGTCAAGTCGTCGTAGTTGGAGGTTCCGTCGAAGCTAGCCATGAGCGCCGCGGCCAACTCGATGGCGTCGTCGTCAGTGCTATCCCAGTGTGTGAACACCAGGTGGCCGCCTCCGGCAACCCAATCCTTTAGTGCCTCCAAATGGCCCGTGCCGAAACCTGCACCGCCCTGGTTAAGGTAAACGACCAGGTCTGGCTCCTTCGCCAGCTCGTCGAGGAAAGTGGTGCCGTCGGCGATCGTCTGGCTAAGGCCGTACGTCAGGGAGGCGCCGTCCAGCGCCACAAGCGGGCTGTTGGTGTCCCGGGACAGGCTGTTGTAGTACAGGACCGTACGGCCTGCCCACTCGTTAGCGACGCTGGTAAGGGTGGCCGAACCGCTCTTGGTGTCATCGAAGACGCTGGTTGCGGTGATGCTCGTGACCCCCGCGCCAACCGCAGTAACCACACCGAAGCTGTCAACGGTAGCGACCCCCGAGTTGGAGGAGGACCAGATTACGGCCGGACTGGCGCCCAGGGCCACGACCACCGTGGCGTCGGCCTGGGCGGTATCGCCAACCAGCAGCGCGCTGGCGTCTAGCGTGGTCGTCACCGACTCCACGCTCGGGGGCTGGGCGGGGCTACAGGCGGCGACGACGAGCGAAAGCAAGAGCACGGCGAAGATGTGGGCTGATCTCAGCGTTCGAAAGACATTGGACATCACGCACCATAGCCACATTGCCAGGCCGGCGCTCGTAAGAACCCCTACTCGCCGCTTAGGCACAGTGCGTTGCGGTCAGCGGCGCTTGCTAGCCAAGAGTCCACTAGCGGCCCGATCACCCTCGGCTTGCTTCAGCCCTGGCACCAACACCGTACGTAATTGGCGATTCCGTAAAGGGGAAGCACCCCGACAATGCAAGGGCTGAAAGCATGGCCTCAAGAACCCACTCTAGAAAGCGAACCACGACCTGGCCTGCCCAGTGACCGCTGAGGCCATACCAAATCGTGCCACCGTCAACGTTTCGGACGTTGGTGGTGGCACTGGGCCCGAATCCGGTTACAGGCCTCAGGAGCCCACTAACGCCTCACCGCCCGCTGGGCGCACCAGCCCTCTGACCGCCCCATGCACGAGCGCGAAAGGCAAACAGAGCGCTCCCGCTACCAGCGTCCCCAGTTCGTAAACAACCGAACTGTCCTTGAACGGCTTCCCCTTGCGCCTGGACTGGAACGCGCTGTACGGAATGCCGTACATGTTGCCCGCGATCATGACTTGAACGGCAGCGAGGATGGCCCGCGCCCCTTCCTCCCCGTATTCATCCACAATCGCCTCGTAGGCGTATGCCTCGGGCTGGCCTCTCGACTCCGCGAAGTGTTGGGCGAACATTATTCCCTTAGCCTCTTCAGGCTTGACGAAGGTGTCTCCCCCACTCAAGAAGCTGCTGATCTCCTCACCGCTCATGCCTTGGCGCAGGGCCATCTTCGTGTGTTCGTACGAGCAGGCGGCGCAACCGTTCACCTCGGTCACCGCAAGCTGCAAGCGCCTCACGAAGTCGTCGTCTACCGCTGCCATTCTCTTGTTCCTGGCCATCCCAGATGCCGCCGCGGGGAGGGATACGAGAGAACCATACAACTCGCCAAAACTGAACCGGCGCTTGAACTCGGTCCTCGAGCTGATCGGTTCCGTGATCTTCGTGACCTGCTCCGGCGTCGCTCTTGGCGCTTTCACACGCTGCTCCGATTCTCTGCTTGAAAGCCGAGGGCCTGGTGGCCGCTTGGCGCCGCTCAGGCGGTCGACTCTTGCCTCAACCATAGGTGACTTTGCGCGGTTTCCCAGTTGTCTAGCCAGCCCCTTTCTGCGGCCGCACGCGTGAGGCCTGATGCCAGCCGCCGAGACGTTCTGGCTCGTGCTGCTGGTGCTGGCGACCAGCGTCTGGCTCGGGGGTTACGTCGCCATGGCGGTCGTCGCCCGCGCCTCGGCCGCCAGTCTGGCGCCGCAGGCTAGGGTCGCGTTCTTCCGCGCCCTGGGCCGCGCCTACTTGCCTGTGGGCTCCGTAGCGCTCGCCCTTGGGTTCGTGAGCGGTGGAGTCCTGCTAAGGGGCCGACCCGTCGACGGACTTTCTATCGCCACGGCCATCACCGCCGTCCTTCTAGTGGCGTGTCTCACCGTGGGCGTGGCCCAGGCAAGGCGGCTGACTAGCGTGCGCCAGCGTGCCAGCGCCACACCGAGCGATAAGCAACTGGCCGCCGCGCTCCTACACGGCCGCAACGCCGCGACCGCGCTGCGCGCCCTGCTCGGCGTGTTTAGTGTGGCCTTGGTAGTGCTCGGTAGCCTCATGGCTAGCTAATAGGACGATCATCAGCGGGTGCGAGCGGCGCGGAACTCAGCTCTAGACGCAGCCTGCGATTCCTGAAAGCTCCACTAGGGATTGGGTCGTGGAGTCGTCTGCGGACAGCGCCAAACTCTTCTTAGCGCTCAGCGTCGCTCTCGGGAGGAGCCTCACCCGACCTGGTGAATTGGTTCAGCACCAGCGAGACGATGATGAGCATGCAGAACTGGGTAAGCAGTCCCGCTCCTGCGGCAATGTAGAGGTAGTACTCAGGTCGAAAGGGGTCCTTGAATGTAGGAGGGGCGTGAGGCCGACGGAGCACCACACGGCCGACCGCGATGATCGCCGCGGCATTGACGATCCCTACCAGCACGCCGAAGAGCCAATGCGCGTCGGGCCAGAGAGCGACGACCACGAAGACCTGCAGCGCAGCAAGTGCTGCCGTGATTCGGAAGATGAGCATTGCGAACATTCGGCTCCAGCATGACAGTTTCCGCGCCTTTGGGAGGTAGCCTCACGCCCACAACGCATTAGCCTCGGGGCGTGCGTTTACAACGCACCCCACGGAGCAGAATCAGTCGGGAAGGTCGCCCTCACTCGGGGTCGGGGCCGGCTCGCCCGCCTCAGCCCGCTTCGGCGCCACCGCCGCCCACCAGGTACCGAGCAAGACGACCGCCACCACCAGCAACGGCACCACGAAGTCGGGAATGCTTTTAGCGAGGTTCGAGCCCCACTCCTGCAGCGCGAACTGCCTCTCCACGCCCACGACGCCGCCTAAGTTGGCGGTGCCGTCGGTGAAGATGAAGAGCAGGCCGATAGCCACGAAGACCAGTCCGGAGACTAGCGAGGTGGTGTGCGTCCGCAACGGCCCAATGACGATCTCCTTGCCCCGCAGCCAGCGCCGCCGGCCCAGATCGAGCCTGTTCCACAGCAGCGCCAGCGCGAAGAGCGGCAGCGCCATCCCGAGGGCGTAGAGCGCCATAAGCGCTCCGCCGTAGACCGGGTCACCGCCAGCGATGGCGAAGGTCAGCACGGCGCCCAGGAGCGGACCCGAGCAGAAACCCGCGAAGCCGTACACGGCGCCGAGCGCCAGCACGGAGAAGTCGCCTCCCCCGCCCAACGCCTTGCCGCTCCGGTTGGCAGGGAGGAACGAGAAGCCGCGCCCGGTAATCGCGAGCAGCCCGAAGAGGATCAGCAGCACACCGCCTATCATCGTCACGGTCCCGCGGTACTGCGTGACTAGGCTCCCCATGGCGCCCACCCCGGCGCCA
>CAJDWU010000065.1_pt1 | contig 10619 bp, 12 predicted proteins | sample 7391771 | NCBI WGS metagenome assembly CAJDWU01 (sample SAMEA7055737, study PRJEB34461) | soil metagenome | biome: terrestrial ecosystem; feature: Peninsula; material: soil | place: Antarctica | collected 2016 | reverse complement strand
CGGAACGAGCCGGCTCTTCAACCGGCGAAACAGTCGGACCGGATGCTCCGGAAGCGGGAGCCGCTTGAAGAGCTTGAGCGTCCTCGAGCGGTTGCTGTGGGCGGTGTTGCTGCTGGCCTTGGTGCCCGCCGCGGTGCTGGGGGTGCGGCGCGTGACCGCCGAGGGTTCACGCGAGCAGGTGGCGCTCGTCATGGACGAGCTGGCCCTCGCCACACAAGGCAACTTAGTGGGGCTAACCAGCCAGGAACTGGCGTTGCGCTACCAGAAGCTCGGTTTGACGGGCATCGCTGTCTACGAGGACACTATCAACAGCCTGGTGAACAAGTCTTACGCCGGCGCGGTGCTGGGCGCCGACCTCAAGGCCACGCTGCTGGCCAGTGGTGCGGCGCCACCTCCCTTCCCCACCGATTCCACCTTCGTTACTCCGCTGCTGCCGGGCGCTCTTGACGCCCTGGTAGCCAAGAACGTGCCTGCGGCGCGCGCTTTCGAGCTGAACGGCCGCAGCTGGTACGTGTGGCCCGGCGACGTGCTCAGCCTGCTGCCCGCCGGGCCAGATGTAGTGGCGCTGGAGCGTTGGCAGGCGCTCGGCTTCGACATCGCTTATAGGCCTATGAACGCTCCTTACGCGCTAGCAGGCGCCGGCGACGATTATCCGCCCGAGGCGAACTACATCGTTTATGCCGGCACGCAGGTGGCGGGTTACCCCGGCGACTTATCGGGGGTGGTGCGGGCCTCGCAGCGCTACCTCACCGGCATCATCGAGGGCACGCCGCAGGATGGCATGACCGATATCTCCGCCAAAGTGCCGACGGTGCGACTCCTCAGCTTCAACCAGGAGTACATCGACCGGCGTTTGAAGCCGAGCGACATCGTCGACAAGTACCTGTTGGCTGTGCAGGAGCGCAACGTCCGCCTGCTCTACCTGCGGCCCTACACCACCACCGAGCTCGGCGATCCGATAGCCAACACTGAGGCCATGGTTCAGCAACTCAGCACGACCTTGGCGCGGCAGGGCTATGAGGTAGGCCCGCTCGGCACCTTGAGCATCGACTACCGCACCTCGGCGCTGCTGCGTGCGCTGGCCGCACTAGGCGTGCTGGCCGGCCTGACGTTGCTGGCGCTGCGCTTCCCCGCGCCGTGGGGGGCGCTAATGGCAGCGGCGCTGCTTCTGGGCAGCGTTGCGGTGGCGGGGGCGTCGTGGAGCGCGCTGGCGCTTATAGCGGCGCTGGTCTTCCCCGTGCTCGGGTTCCTCACCTTTAAAGAGCGGCTGCCGGCGCTGCTCTTCGCCACGCTGCTCAGCCTGGCTGGCGCCTTGCTGCTGGCGGCCGTGGGCAGCGAGCGCGACACGCTGCTGGCGATCCGCCCCTTCGCGGGGGTTGGTCTGACGCTGTTGGTGCCGCCGGCTCTGTTCCTGGCAGCGTACGCGCTGCGATTCCACCGTCCGGCCGTGTGGGTCAAACGGTTGTGGGGCGCCGAGCTGCGCGTTGGTCACGTGGCGCTGGCGCTGCTCGGTGTGGCGGCGCTGGCAGTGGTACTACTTCGCCGCGGTAACGATCCCGTCATCGGCGTGAGCCAGTTCGAGCTCACGCTGCGCAGCCTGCTGGGAGAGTTCGTAGCGCGACCCCGTTTCAAGGAGTTGGTCGGCCATCCGCTGGCTTTGCTGGCGCTGGCCTTGCCCTCGTGGCCGAGCTGGTTGCGCGGCGTGTTGCTCACCGCGGGGGTGGTTGCTCAGGCCAGCGTGCTCAACTCGTTCAGTCACTACCACACGCCTCTGCTCATCTCCTTGGAGCGCACCGGCGTGGCTTTGCTCATCGGCGTGGTCATCGGCCTGGTGCTGTGGCCGCTGGCGGCGCTACTAACACGCGCCTTGCAGGCTTGGCTCAGGGGCGCTTCCGACGAACCGCGCCGCGCGAGCCGATAGGCGGTAGCGGCTCATGCGGGTGCTGGTCAGCGGATACTACGGCTTCGGCAACTTAGGAGACGAGGCGCTACTGGCCGGCCTCATCGGCGGGCTGAGCCGTTACGGCCACCAACCGGTGATCCTCTCCGGCGATCCTGCGGCCAGTCGAGCCCTCCACGGCGTGCCGGCCGCTGCCCGCCTGAGGGGCTTGGTGCCGGCCTTGCTGCGGGCCGACGCGTTGGTCTCGGGCGGCGGCGGCTTGCTGCAGGACCGCACCAGTCGCCGCAGCCTCGACTACTACCTGGGCGTAATACGGTTGGCGAAGCGGCTCGGGAAGCGCGTGGTGGTGTACGGCCAGTCGCTGGGACCACTCTCGGACGAGGGTAGGGCCGCTACCGCCGCAGCGCTGCGCGGCCTACCGCTGGCGCTGCGCGACGAGCAGTCGCTGGAGTTGGCGCGCGCCATGGGGTTGACTGCCGTGCTGGTAGCCGACGCGGCGTTGCTGCTCGAACCCGCCCCGCAAGCGGCCACTCTGGAGCCAGTCGCCGAGCACGAACGGCCCGTGGTCATCATCCCGCGCGGCGGGCAGGAGCCTCTGAACGAGTCGCTGGAAAAGTTGGCCTCCGCACTGGCGGCCGAGAACGTGCCGCTGGTGGGCGCGCCAAGCGGCACCGTCATCTACCAGCGGACGAGAACCGGTAAGCACGTGGTCGTGAAGGTGGCCGGGCGGCGGCGGCCCCTGATGGTCGGACACGGCAACCACTGACGGCGGACCCAACACCATGGCGGTCGATCTGATCGTCGTGGGCGGTGGCATAGCTGGTTGCGAGGCCGCGTACGCAGCGGTCAAGGCCGGCTTGAATTCCCTGTTGGTGACCACGAGCCTCGACACGCTTTACGTGATGGCGCACGATGTCCGCGACCTGCAACCGCCGCAGGACAGCCTCATGGAAGCTTGCACGGGCGCGACGGGCGAGGCTCCGGTCCGAGTGAACGCCGTGCAGCTAAGGCGCCAGGCGAAGAGGCTCTTAGAAGCCGAACACGGGCTGCACCTGCTGCAATCGACGGCCTCGGAGCTCTTGGTGGACGGCTCGAGGGTCACCGGGGTCGCTACCTGGGAGGGCGTTGACCGGGTGGGCACGGGCGTGGCCCTGTGCCTGGGGAGCTTCCTGGGAGCACGCCTTACGGTGGGCTCCAGCGTCGAGCATGCAGGGAGGTTGAGCGAGATGGCCTACGACGACCTCGAAAAGGACCTTTTGGCCCGCGGGTTCGAGTTCGAGGCCGAGACCCTGCGGCTCGAGGGGCTGGGCGGTGCCCTGCCATACGAGGTCGACTTCCAGGTGTTCTGCGCGGACGAGTGGTCGCCGGCCAACTACCGCCTCGGCCGCCTCGCCGGGCTGTACGCGGGCGGCGCATGCGTTGGGCGCTTCGGCTACGAGGCGGCGGCCAGCGACGGCATGGCGCTAGGGCGAGCGGCCATACACGACCTCGGCCGCGCCCCTGCCCGCTGAACGGGCCTCACACCCAGGCGTGATCGTGGGTGCCGAGGGGCTCGCTCCGCCAAGGAGCACCCACGGCTGCCATGCTTTCGAGAGGTTGGCCAGGGCGGGCAACGCGGTACCCTGAAGGCATGAACGACGGTTCGAACAAGACGATCAAGTTGCTGGGCGGGCCAGAGATGCCGGTGCTCGGCCTCGGCACTTATCCGCTCGACGACGCTCAGGTGGAACCGGTCGTTGAGAAGGCGCTCGAGGTCGGTTACCGGCTCTTCGACACCGCGGAGGGTTACGGCAACGAGGTCGGAGTCGGCCGGGCGCTCGACGGCTGCGGCGTCGACCGCTCCGAGCTGTTCATAACGACGAAGTTCAACGTCCGGTGGCACGGCGAGGGCCTGGTGCGAGAGACGTTCCAGCGCAGCGCGGAACGCTTGCAGCTCGACCGCATCGACCAGCTGATGATCCACTGGCCAAACCCGGCTCAGGGTCGCTTCATGGACGCTTGGCGAGGCCTCATCCGGTTGCGCGAAGAGGGGTTGGTGCGCTCGATCGCTGTGGCTAACTTCAAGCCTCATCACGTCCGGCGGCTGATCGAGGAGACCGGGGTCGCGCCCGACGTCAACCAGATCGAGTTGAACCCGTTCGTGAGCCGCGAGGCGGTGCGGGTCTTCCACAAGGAGCACGGGATCGCCACCGAAGCTTGGGCGCCGCTCGGCAAGGGCGGGGATCTGCTCGACGACCCCGTGATCGCGGGCATAGGCGAGCGGCACGAACGGACGCCTGCTCAGGTGGTTCTGCGCTGGCATCTGCAGCTCGGCAACGTCGCCATCCCCAAGACGACAAGCCGCGAGCGGTTACTGGAGAACTTCAACGTCTTCGACTTCACGCTAGCTGCTCACGAGATGGAAGCGCTCGGGGCGCTAGATCGTGGCGAGGAGGCGGTGATGCTCGACTCCGACGAGTTCGGTCACTGAGCCGGCCCGTAACGCTTCGCCTCTGTACCGATGCTGTCGCCGTGGCGGCGAAGGCGCGGAGGCCGGTCGTCAGCTTGGCGGGTAAGTGATTTGGGTGCCGTCCACGCGGGCGAACGACGTCAGCTCGTGAGCCTTGGCCGGCTTCTCCGTCATGATGTCGAGCACCTTCACGCCGCGAACCAAGAGCGCGTCGCCGATGAGCGAGCGGTGGCACCGCCACGGCACCGCCTCGGAGCACATGATGGCCAGGTCGTTGTGCTTGGCGTGTGCAACCAGGTCGTCCACGGCTGCCGCGAACTCCGGCTTCTGCATGTAGTCGGCGTAGCCCCTGAACGACGTGTTGTGCCAACCACCGTTGGGACTCTCCTTGTACGCGTGTCGTAGGCCGCCGAGCGCCTTCACCCAGCGGTAGGTGATGCCTGCGGAGCGCAGGCTGGCGGCTAGGTCGTCCTTCATGAACTGCGGGTTGTGGCGCGATTTAGGGATGGTGCGAACGTCCACCAGCCGCTTCACGCCGTGCGCCTTGAGTAGCGCGATGAACTCCTCGATCGGGTGCGTAGAGTGGCCGACCGTGTAGACGATGACATCACTCATGGCCACATCGTAGCGGCGTTCGCTGGTCGGCCCCGCCCACTTGCACTTCCCAGCGCCGGTTCCTGGTCCGTTACGGCCGGGGTAGCATGAACCATGACGGCGATAGTCATTCATGGCGGAGCGGGCAACATAGCCGAGGAAGACCGCGCGGCGTACCTCGCGGGGCTCGAGCGCGCACGAGACAGGGGATACCTAGTGTTGGCGGAGGGTGGGACGGCCGTCGCCGCGGTGCTGGCGGCCGTGACCTCCATGGAGGATGACGACCAGGCGTTCAACGCCGGGACCGGCGGATCCCCCAACCGCGACGGGTTCGTAGAGTGCGACGCCGCCATAATGAGCGCCGACGGCACGAGCGGCGCGGTGGCGGCCATCACCCGTGCCAGGAACCCGATCCTGATTGCCGACAAGGTGCGCCTGGCGACCCCTCACGCCCTGATCGTGGGGCGCGGCGCCAACGAGCTAGTCGACGACCCGATAGACAACGACCAGCTCCTCACTGTCCGCACCCGGAAGGCGCACGAACACTGGCGGGCGGCGCAGCAAGGACGGCCTCAGGGCTCCGCTACTGTGGGTGCGGTAGCGCTGGACGACGAGGGGATGCTCGCAGCTGCCACCAGCACCGGTGGGTTGCTTGGGAAGTGGCCGGGGAGGGTTGGTGACGCGCCCTTGATCGGCGCCGGCACCTATGCCAGTTCGCAACTGGGCATCTCCTGCACCGGCGACGGTGAGGCGTTCATCCGCGCCGTCACGGCCAAGGGTCTGGCCGACCGGCTACTGGTGGGCGTCGAGCTGGAGGTGGCGGTGCAGTTGGCGCTCGACGAGATCGCCGCGCAGGACGCGAACGGCGGGCTGATCGTCTTGGCGGCTGACGGCAGTATCGTCACGGGTTTCAACTCCCGTGACATGGCCTACGCTTGGCGCACGCGGGACAACGCAGACGCCCGCGTGTCCTCGGATCCAAGCGTGAGGCTCGTTCGCTCTTGAGCGGCTAGGCGACGAGAAACGGCCCGTAGCCGCGGCGCCCGCCCGCGCCCGCATCGGTTAGTCCTCAGGGGCGGTGCGCGGTCGTGGGCGCGCTGCTATTGATACCGCGGGTGTCGTCCATCGGCCTCGTGTAGTTGTCCATCTTGCCGAGGTCAGAAAGCATGGCCCACGCCACGCGCGCGCCCTCGGGCGTGGTGGCGAGTAAGCGGTACTGGTAGGGCGGACGAGGCGAAGCGGTGCTTATGACGTAACGCTTGCCTTGGAACATGACTTCTTCACCGACGCTGAAGCTCACCATGCACCTAGCCTACCCTCACGTGAGCCCGCCGGACAGGGACCTTCGATCCCCGACGCCAAACGGAGGCCACCGGTGAACTCGTGTCCGCGCTACAGAGCGAAGATCGGCTCCCGCAGGGGAGGGAAGAGCCCCCGTTCGCGGCCGCGCTCCAGGAGCTGGCGCGCGGCGCGTTCACCCTCCACGCCCACGTCGAGTGAGTACTCGTTGACGTAGAGGTCGATGTGCTTCTGGCGCACCTCCGGCGACATCTCCTGGGCGTTGGCCGCCACGTACTCGCTAGACGCGCCGGGCTGGCGCCAAGCGTGTTCCAAGCTCGCCCTGATCAGTTTCGCCAAGCGCGTGTGCATGGGGGCCCCTAACGAGCGCTTGGCCACTATTCCCCCGAGCGGCACGAGGCCGCCCACCTCGCTCTCCCACCACGCGCCGAGGTCGACCAGCGCGTGTAGGCCGTGAGCCATATACGTGAAGCGGCTCTCGTGGATGATGAGGCCGGCGTCGACCTCGCCGGCCACCACGGCGGGCATTATGGCGTCGTAGCGTAGCTCCTCGAGCTCCATTCCCTCCGGGCGCCACAACTCGAGTAGGAGCTTGGCCGTGGTGCGGCCACCGGGAACGGCCACGCGCTTGCCACGTAGGTCGAGGCCCGGCGTCCTGGCCACCACCAGCGGCCCGACGCCCCGGCCGAGGGCCCCGCCGCTTGGCAGCAGCACGTAGTCGGAAGAGATGTATCCGTAAGCGTGGTAACTGATCTTCGCCACATCGAGTAGTCCCGCGGCCGCTGAGCGGTTCATGGCCTCGACGTCGTCCAGCGTGACCTCGAACTCGAGGTCGGCGGCCGCTTCGATGAGACCGTGGGTGAGGGCGTGGAATATGAAGGTGTCGTTGGGACACGGCGAGTAGCCCAAGGACAAGCGGGTTCTCACCCTTCGCCGCTCGCTTCGTGGTCCCCGGTGCCGCCGCCAAGTAAACGGGCGTGCTCCACCTTCGTGCACTTGTCCTGCACCACGGTGATGCCGGCCGCCTCCAACTCGGCGGCAGCCGCATCGTTGCGGATGCCGAGCTGGAACCACACGACCTTGGGCAATGGCCGCATGGCCAGGATGTCGGGCACGTGGGGTGGGATGTCGGCCGGGCGGCGGAAGACGTCCACCAGGTCGACCGGGCGCGTGATCTCGGCGAGGGTGGCCGTCACCGGCTCGCCGAACAGTTCGCCGCCCGCGGCAACCGGGTTGACCGGCAGCACCGTGTAGCCGTGCCCAAGCAGGTAGCGAGGCACGTAATTGGCGGCCCTATCGTCCTTCGTGCTGGCACCCAGCACGGCGATGGTGTGGCTGTCGGCCAGGATCTGGCGCAGTTGCTGGTCTGAATGCTCCATGCGGCTAATCTATCCCTCGAGGGAGTTCGGGCTGGTCAAGCTCTGGACGCGCGGGCCCGTTGTGCTGGCTTGCGCGTGTCTGCTAGAATCGAGCGCTGTGCGATGTTGGTGAGGTGTCTCGTGCGCTACGCGCGCGCGCCACCGCTGCCCTTCGCCGCGACAACCCACTCAGGAGGTGGAGTCCATTTCGAAAGAGCTGAAAGTGAACGAGCAGATTCGCGCGCGTCAGGTGCGCCTCATAGGGTCCGACGGCCAACAGGTCGGCATCATAGAGACCCGTGACGCGCTCCGCATGGCACGCGAGGAAGACCTCGATCTCGTAATGGTGGGCGAGGCCGCGCAGCCACCGGTCGCTAAGTTGTTGGATTACGGTAAGTACCGTTTCGAACTCCAGCAGCAGACCAAGGACGCGCGCCGCCGCTCCCGGCAACAAGAGATGAAGTCGATCAAGTTCCGCGTCAAGATCGACCACCACGACTATGAGACCAAGGTCAACCACATCCGCCGTTTCCTCAAGGGCGGTCACAAGGTGAAGGTGACCATCATGTTCCGCGGGCGCGAGCGCACCCACCCAGAACTTGGGCAGGGAATCCTCAACCGCGTGGCCTCCGACGTCACGGAGCTGGCCGTCGTCGACGCCGCCCCGATGATAGCGGGGATGGATATGAACATGATCCTGCGTCCGGCGGGAGTCCCGGTGGAGAGCTGACGCTCTGCGCGCTCATGAGTAGGCCCGAGTGGGCAACTCCAGGGCCAATGTAGTAACCTCTATGGGCTAACGGCCCGTCGAGGGCGAAGCCGACGCGTGCGCCTAAACCGGCCGCGCGCGGACGGGAGCATTAGGAGAGAGACAGCATGCCGAAACTCAAGACCCATAAGGGCACCAAAGCCCGTGTGAAAATCACAGGGCGAGGTAAGGTCAAGGCAATGCGATCCGGCAAACGGCACCTGAACTTCAAGAAGTCAGGCCGCAAGATTCGCCAGGGCCGCACGGACCTCATCATCGCCAAGCCTGAGGCGAAGCGCATCAAGGCGCTTCTGCCCTACGATTGAGGTATGAGCCATGCCACGAGCTAAAACAGGCATCGTCCGTCGCCGTCGTCACCAGAAGATCCTCAAGCGCGCCAAGGGCTACTGGGGTTTGCGCTCCAAGAGCGTTCGCGTTGCGCAGCAGACGCTCCTCAACGCTGCGGATTACGCTTACCGCGACCGCCGCGACAAGAAAGGCGTCTTCCGCCGCCTCTGGATCTCGCGCATCAACGCCGCCGCGCGTCTCGAGGGCGTGAGCTACTCGCGCTTCGTCGCCGGGCTACGCAAGGCGGGCGTGGAGCTCGACCGCAAGGTCCTGGCCGACTTGGCCGTGCGCGAACCCACCGCCTTCAAGGCGCTGGTCGACGTGGCCCGCAAGAGCTGAGCCAAGTAGCACCGCGAATTCAGGACGCCGCCAAGGCAGACCGTCTGGCGGCGTCCTTCTTGTTTGAGAGTTCGCCGTCTTGAATCGCCAACGTCAGATTTGCCCGCAGTCAGCCACCCGAGCCGCGCGGCGAGCTGCCGTGCCTCACGCTATGATGCTCGCGTGAGCTCCTCGGACGCCCTCCGGGCGGGTGCAGCAAGTGGCCTGAGCCCGCGGGAGCGCCAGAAGGCAGACCGCCGAGAGCGGATCTTGGACAGTGCCCTAGCGCTCATCGAAGAGCGCGGCCTCAAGGGCGCCACGTTCGAGCTCATCGCGGAGCGCGCGGGCGTGTCACGCGGCACGGTCTTCAACTACTTCCACAACAAAGAGACCATCCTCGTCGCCTACTTCGGCCGTCAACTGGAGGCCCTGGCGCAGCGGGTAGAGAAGAGGCGGGCCAAGCCGGGTTTCGACGCTCTTGCCGAGATAGATTTCCTCTTCGCGGAGCTGGCCACGTTCGTGGCAGACCACCGCGAGCTGATCCTCCCCATCTCGTTCGAACTGCTCGACCCGAACGAGGACCGTTCGCGCGCCGCGTTCTTGGCACTGCCCCTCGTTGACTTGTTCAGGGCCGCCTTCAAGCGCGCTCAGGCGGCCGGTCAGGTGAGATCCGACTATTCATCCGAGCGCCTGGCAAGGACGCTCGCCAACGCCTACTTCATCACGGCATTGCAGTGGGCCGCCTACCGGCAAGACCGGTCTGTACACGAGGAATTCGCCGTAGCCTTGCGGCTTGCCCTGGAGGGCCTGCGCCTCTGACCAGCGGCGGATAGGGCGCTCAGAGGGCCGCCTCAGTACCCGCTGCTCAGGTCGACCAGGTTCCGCGTTTCACCGCGAGCCAAGCAAGCCACTGTCTCCAGGGTATCGAGCGCCGACGCCTTGGCCCAGTCCGCCACGTCGTTCGCGCGGTGGGGACTCATCACCACGTTGTCGAGCTCCTGGAACGGGAACTTGCTGGGGAATGTCCTTACCAGCCGACCCTTCCTGGTGGGGTAGTCGTACCAGACGTCGATGCCTGCCGCCTTAATGCGCCGCTCGGCGAGTGCCCGGTAGAGTGACTCCTCGTCCACCACCGTGCCTCGGCCCACGTTGACTAAGACTGCGGACGGTTTCATGACTGCCAGCTCGGCCGCTCCTACCCGCCCCACCGTCTCCGGCGTTGCCGGCAAGCTGATCAGCACCACGTCGGCGGCAGCGAGGGCCTCGAGTAGTTCGTGCTGATCGTAAGTGAAGACTCCTTCCTCGACTTCTTGCCGGCGGCGCCACGCGCGTACTTCCATGCCTAGCGCTCTCAACGGTCCGACCAGGGCCTTGCCGATGTGACCGAAACCTAGGAGGAGAGCCACCTTCCTGGGGAGGAAGATGCTGGTGAGGGCCGTGGCCTCGTCCCTACCCCAGTCGCCGCGGCGCATCGCCATGTCGGCCGTGACCACGCTGTGGCTGCAAGCGAACATGAGCGCGAGGGTCTGGTGGGCCACCATCAACGCGTTGTAGTGGGAGTTGTGAACGCTCACGTGCGGCCTTGCTAGGACGGCCTCACGCAGT
>CAJDWU010000064.1_pt1 | contig 10652 bp, 12 predicted proteins | sample 7391771 | NCBI WGS metagenome assembly CAJDWU01 (sample SAMEA7055737, study PRJEB34461) | soil metagenome | biome: terrestrial ecosystem; feature: Peninsula; material: soil | place: Antarctica | collected 2016 | reverse complement strand
TCAGCCGATACGTGCTGGTATGTGTTCGCCGTCTGTTGGATCGTGGAGTGCCCAAGCCAATTGCTCACGACCTTCAAGGGCGTGTTCGACTCCGAGTGAAGGGTGGCGAACGTATGCCGGAACGAGTAGAGGGGGAAGCTACCCTCGATTCCAGCTGCGGTGGCCACGCGCCGGAGATCGCGCTCGTTGAAAGTCCAGGGCCTGAGCATCCTGCCTTTTTGATTCGGGAAGACGTGACCACTGGCGTCCAGGCCGACCTCCACGTGCCAGTCGTGATGCGCCAGCAGTTCTTCCGCTAGGCCGAACATGGGGAGGGATCGGCGGCTCTTGGCCGTCTTCGCGGTGGCAATGATCGCCTCGCCGTTCTCGCCTCGCGTGAAGGTACGTTCGACCCTGATGCGGTTGGAGGGGAAGTCCACGTCGCTCCCCTCTCCCACGTGAGTCGGTTGACCCCGCAGCCACCGTCTACTGGGCGCTGAGGTTTAGCGTGCACCACGTATGATCGAACATAGGACTGCCGCGAAGATCGACAGGTTAGGTCTACGTACCGTGCCGTCCACAACCGCTAGCTACGCCACTCCTCGCACCCGCGTCTACGCGTCGGCTTGACCGCCGGAAGCGACCTCGACACGGTTGCGTCCCCCGCTCTTCGCGGCGTAGAGCGCTCGATCCGCCCGCATGAACAGGCTGTCTGCGGTGTCGCCCGGCTCGTACGAGGCGACGCCGAAACTGGTGGTCAGGTGACGGATCCCCGCGATCTTCTCCTCTTCGATGCGTTCCCGAACACGGAACGCGACTTCCCTTGCCTCTGCGGACCCGGTCTCGGGAAGGACCATCATGAACTCATCGCCGCCCCAGCGTCCGACCAGGTCCGGCTCGCGGCATTCCCGCTTGAGAAGCTGCGCGACGGCGCGCAGGGCATGGTCTCCCATTTCGTGACCGTAGTCGTCGTTGACCGCCTTGAAGTGGTCGAGGTCCAGCACGAGGATCGAGAACGTGCTGCTGTAGCGCTCGGCGCGCGAAAGCTCGTCGGAGAGCCCGGCGTCGAGTCCCCTCCGGTTCGAGATCCCCGTGAGGGCGTCCGTGATGGCCAGGTAGGCTACGGCGGCGCTTTCGTCGGCGTGCTCGCGGAGTGTGGTGTCCAAGAGATCCTTCGTTTCCTCGTGCTCGCGCTGAGATGTTTCCAGATCGCTGACGTCGAGGAAGGTGAAGATGCCGCACTTCTCACCATCTACCTCGATGGCGCGAGCTGAAAGCAGGACGGGAACCTCGTTCCCCTCCGCGTGTCGGAGGCGTGTCTTGGTCTTGTGAATCCTTCTTCCCTTTTGCAACTGCCGGGCCGCGATCCGCAGGTCATTGTTCTGGTTGAGCGGCTTGAGATCCGTGAGCGATCGGCTCTTCAGTTCGCGCTTGTGGAGGCCAGTGAGTTCCGCCATGCCGTTGTTGACTTGCATGATGTGCGTGTCCGCGAGGCGGACGATGACCGAGGGGGCGGGGTCGGCCTCGAAGGCGGCGCGGTACCTTCGCTCGGAACGCCATCGATCCGTCTCCTCACGGACGGTGAGGACGCTCAACGGTGGTTCCCCCACGACGCGGCTGCCGCTGAAGACGTACACACGCGGATCGGCGTCCCCCGTGCGTCGCACCAGCAGTTCCACGTCCCTATACGACTCGCCGCGAAGTGCGCGCACCAGGGGCAGGTCTTCGTCTTCGACCGGGACGCCCTGAAGGGTACGGAAGTCGAATGACTCGCGTTCAAGATCCCGCAGGTTGATGAGCTCACTGCGCTCGTCGAGGCGCTCTTCGAACCCGTAGAGATGAATGGCGGCGGGGTTCATGAAGATCACCTCGCCCGAAGGATCGGTCACGAACAGAGCGTCCTGTACGCCGTCGAGAACGGCGTGGAGCTGCTTCGGCGTGAGGGCAGATTCACGCGAGGCGGTCGGCATTCGCGCAGAATACGGCATTGGCCGCACGGCGACGGTAGGCGACGCACGCGCACATCGTGGGCGGCGGCGGCGAACAACGCGACGCGCCGCCGAGACTACGACCAGATGCAGCCACATTTTCTGTGCAAGTGAATATGCTTAACCTAAAAGAACGAAGTCGCACATATTGTCAGCATGATGGGGGAGTGCCGAAATATATGGTAGCGTATCTTGTTTCCGACCATTTGATCGGTTTCGAAGAAGATTGGAAGATTATGCATTCCATCAACCGGTTCAGAAAGTACCTCGTGGGACCCATGGTCATCGTGCTGACCGTCTTCCTGGCGTCCTGCTCCACCCCTAGGCCTCGCGTCGACACGACCGCACCGCAGGTGACCGCCACTATTCCAGTCGCAGACGCGACGGGCGTGCCCACCAACGTACGGATCGTCGTCACGTTCGATGAGCCCATGGACGCGGACAGTCTCACCTCCAGCGACTTCACCGTGACGGGTCCCGCCGCGACGCCGGTCGCAGGCGTTGTCTCCTACGACCCTGACACCACGAGCGTGTGGTTCACCCCGACGACGGCGTTGGACGTCTCGACCCGGTACACGGCGACCCTGACGAGTGGCATCACGGACAAGGCAGGCAACGCTTGGGCCGGCGGCGTCGCATGGTCGTTCACCACCGCTAGCGCGGTGACATCGATCCAACCCATCGATCTCGGCATGGCTTCCGGCTTCGTGATCCTGGCACAGACGAAGGTGTCGACAACGGGCACGACCGAGGTCGTGGGAGACGTCGGTATCAGCCCCGCCGCTCGCAGCTTCATAACCGGGTTTGCGGACTCGTTGGACGCCTCGGGGACGTTCGCAACCTCGAGCATCGTGACCGGACGGATCTACGCTGCCAATATGGCGGATCCCACACCCGCCATGATGACCACGACCATCAGTGACATGGAGACGGCCTACACGGACGCCGCCGGACGCACCTCGCCCGATTTCACCGAGCTGGGTGCAGGGGACGTGAGCGGCCTGACCCTCGTACCCGGACTCTACAAGTGGGGCACCGGGGTGTTGATCTCGACGAACCTCACTCTTTCGGGTTCTGCCGACGACGTCTGGGTCTTCCAGATCGCCGAAAATCTCACCGTCGCCAACGGCGCCCAGGTGACCCTGGTCGGGGGCGCCCGACCCGAGAACATCTTCTGGCAAATCGCCGGACAGGCGACGCTGGGCACGGGTTCCACCGTCCAGGGAATCCTATTGACCAAGACGCAGATCGTGCTCGAAACCGGCGCCACCTTGAACGGTAGGGCGTTGGCACAGACCGCGGTGACGCTGGACGCGAACGCGGTGACGCAGCCTTCCAACTGAACGTCTATAGGCGTCGTCGCGACGCCTCCACCACCCCGAGCGAAGACCGCCGCCATGCGCATGTGCGCATGGCGGCGGTTCACAACTGAATACAAGCTGAGCATCGTACATGAAGCTTATCGTTGCAGTGAACCTGGTGAGATCGGCAGCCTGCTGGGACGCGAAGGCTTGTACTCGTCGCACCTGTTCACGTGGCGTAAGCAGCGTGATGCTGGCGCTGCTGACGCTCTTGACGCTCTGGCGCACCCGCGAGGCCGGAAGAACCCGGAAGAAACCAGCTCCGCTGGAACAGGAGAACGCGGTCAAGGCGCGCCCTGACCGCGCTGAGGCTGACCTGGCGTTCATGAACGCCGTCCGCTAGGGACAAGAAATCGTTCATAAGACCCGCCCACCAAGAAAACGTCGCCTATAACGGCTGCACCCCTACCAAGGCGTTGGTTGCCAGCGCTCGCGTGGCTCAAGTAGCGCGTCGCGCCCAGTACTACGGCGTGTATACAGGCCCGGTGTCGGTCGATATCGCTGCCACTATGGCGCGCGTGAACAAGATCCGCGAGGGCGGACGCGCTGGACTCGAGCATCTCCTGACCAGCATGAAGAACGTGACGCTACTGCGCGGCTGGGCGCGCTTCGTCGGCCCGCGCATACTCGGCCGCGAAAACGACGACGTTGCCACCGCTGGCGACGCTCTAGCCGTGGTGCTGGCTGGACTGAAGCCGCTCGACTGAACAACGCTTGGCCGGCCGCTCCTCGCAACTCAAGCGGGCGTCAACGGGCTGTAGCACCTTCCGTGCGCCGCCCCGAGACCAACACAGAACGACCACGCTAAGGCTCATCCCCCAACGAAACGGACTCAGCAAGCCTAAATGCCTGATTATCGGTGGTAAAGGAAGCCCTACGAGACAGTCTTGCCACGCCTACTCAAAGCCAGCCCGATTGCAACGCCTACCACCGTACCAATGGTCATTGAAAGCGCCAATGAGTGCGTAGCTGTGCCGATCGCTACCCCCGAGCCGATTCCGACCGCAATCCAGGTGCCAACTACTTGGCTCTTCGCTTTGTGATTCTTCATGCGCACGCTCCTCGTTGTGTCATGCCTACATAAACTAACGCCGCCAAGTGTGCAGTATCCACTCAAGGGCCTCGCCGGTAGCGGCCTTTCTTCACGCGGTACGGATGGCCCTGGGCAACGCCGCCCGCCACGTCCGACAATGATTTAGACGCCTAGCGTGGGTTTTCCGTGGGGCACAGTCTGAAAGCGAGGAAACAATGGCACGCTTCGATAAGACAATCGCATTGGTCACCGGAGGCGCCCGCGGGATGGGGGCAGGTCACGTGCGGGGCTTGGTTGCGGAAGGCGCACACGTAGTCATAGGTGACGTCCTGGAGGACGAAGGCAAGGCGCTCGCCGCCAGCCTTGGCAGCAACGCGGTGTTCATCAAGCTCGACGTCACGAACGAAGACGACTGGAAAGCGGCGGTCGCGGCAGCCGAGAAGCTCGGCGGGCCACTGAATCTACTCGTCAACAACGCCGGCGTGCTCGCGATGTCGCCCATCGCCGACATGCCCACAGCGGACTTCAAGCGCGTAATCGACATCAACCTGCTGGGTACGTTCCTCGGCATCCGGTACGCCATACCCCCCATGCGCAAAGCGGGAGGCGGCGTCATCATCAACATCTCTTCCACAGGCGGAATGATGGGGTACGCGGGCCTCGGCGCTTACGTCGCCAGCAAGTGGGCCGTCCGCGGGCTGACGAAGACCGCCGCGCTGGAACTGGGCCACGACAACATCCGCGTACTGTCCATCCACCCGGGAGCGATCCGCACTCCCATGATCCAGGGTATGAGTGACGAGATGGCTGCCGGCCAGCCGATCCCTCGCTTCGGCGAAGTCGAGGAGGTCACTAAGATGGTGCTCTTCCTCGCCAGCGAAGCGACCTACAGCACTGGTTCGGAGTTCATCATCGACGGCGGTGTCATGCTGGGCCCCGTCGCCCCGATCGAGGCACCGACCACCTAGCGCACGCGGTCCCAACCCGCCGCATCGCAACACGAATGCGGCTCGGGGTCGCGATGGCCATGATGGTCGTCGCGACCCCGATATCATGCCGGTGTGACGAAACACACGGCCCCCGTAGCGCCTGAGGTCGACGGCGACCAGGACGCTGGCTCTTTCGACCCGTACCCACCCGAGTTGGCCGGCTGCCGGCTCTGCCCGCGGCTGGCGGAGTACCGCGAGCGCGTGGCGCGCGAGAAGCGTAGGGCCTACCAAGACGAGGAGTACTGGGGGGCGCCCGTTCCGGGCTTCGGAGACCCGCATGCAAAGCTCGTCCTGGTGGGCCTGGCGCCCGGTGCTCACGGCAGCAACCGCACGGGCCGGATGTTCACGGGCGACGCATCGGGGGACTTCCTCTACCCCGCGCTGCACCGCGCCGGGTTGGCGTCCAGCCCGAAGGCCACCAGCCGCCAAGATGGTCTGACCCTGAAAGGCGTCTGGATAACGGCCGCTCTGCGCTGCGTTCCGCCCGGCAACAAACCCGAGGGGCAGGAGATACTGACGTGCCAGAAGTGGCTCAAGTACGACCTGGACGGCCTGCGTGCGGCCCGCGTGGCACTTGCTATCGGCAAGATCGGTCACGACGCCGTGCTAAGCGCCTGGCGCTCGCGGGGACTGGAGACCACACTGGCGGCCAACAAGTTCGCGCACGGCGCGGTCCACGACCTGAGCGGGCTCCCGGGGGCCGCCGCTAGCGGCGCGCTGACGTTGGTGGACGTGTATCACGTGAGTTTCCAGAACACGAACACGGGACGGCTAACGGTCCAGATGTTCGACGAAGTGCTGGCGCGCGCCAAGGCGCTGGCCGGCCTCTAACCCCTACTCGTCAGTCGGCCCGCCGAAGCGTCCGGGAGGCTGGTCGGCTGCCCAGGTGGCCTGGCTAATGAACCCGCGTAGCGCGGCCACCTCGTGGGCGGTCGGCTCCGCGCGATCGATCAAGCCCCGGTAGATGCGCAGGATGCCCGGCGCTCGCCGCTCGTCGGTATAGCCGATCTTGAGCATCGCGGCCTCGAGCTGGGCGTAGAAGCGTTCGAGCTGGTCGCGGCTGGCGGGAGTTCGGTGGGCACCGGCGTTATCGGGCAACGACGCGCCCTCGCCAGGCGCCTCGTGCGTGTGCGCACCTCCGGCTACCTGTGCGTACTCGTACGCCACCACCAGCACCGCCTGCGCAAGGTTAAGAGACGCGAAGTCGACGGTAGGCACGATGATCTGCGTCTGGCAGCGCGTCAACTCGTCGTTGGCCAGTCCGTGGTCCTCAGGGCCGAATACGACGGCCGTGCCCGCGCCCAGCCGTGGTGCGGCCTCGCGGGGAGTGAACACCGGATAGTTCTCCGCCTTGCGCGGGCGCGCGCTGGTCCCGAACACTGCCTTGGTGTCAGCGATGGCCTCTTCAAGAGTCCCCACCACCTTCGCGTCGTCGAGGACTTGCTCGGCGTGCGTGGCGAGATCGAAGCTCCGCCGGTCTATACGGCAGCGCGGCGCCACCAGCCACAAGTCGTGCAGCCCGAAGTTGAGCATCGCCCTAGCCACCGAGCCCACGTTGGCGGACTCCTTGGTGCGCACGAGCACGATGCGCGGGCCGCGCTCGGCCAGGGCCGACTCGGTGCTAGCTTCCTGCGTGCCCTCGGTCACGGGAGCGAGCATAGCAGCGGCCCGCTGCCCGACCGCAGCAAACGAAAAGCCGGCGGACACCCAAGTCCGTCGGCTCTCACTCGCCTTGCAGGTAATGCGGGGCGAGCCTGCTTAGGCCTGGGCTTCCTGCAGGGAGTTGATGCGGTGGGCGAGGCGCGACTTGCGGCGCGCGGCCGTGTTGGCGTGCAGCAGGGAGGACTTGATGGCGCGGTCGACCAGGCCCTGGACGACCTTCTGGTACTTGGCGGCGGCGGCGAAATCGCCGGCCTCGGCCGCGGCCACGGCCTTCTTCGTGAAGGTCCGGATGGTGCTCTTCTGGGCGCGGTTGGCGAGGCGGCGCACTTCGGCCTGGCGCTGGCGCTTCATCGTCGATGGGTTCTGTGACACGTTACTCCTCGTTCTTCTTGCGCGGCGCTGGCTTGGGCCGGCACGGTCGTTAGGTCTCAAAGCTCAGCGGCCCCGTGAAGAGCCGACAACTGGCCAATGTTAGCACGCCCTGCAACACGCCTCAAGGGCGCCCTCTCCTGGTAGCGTTCATTAGATGCTCGACCTGAGCACCGCGCTTTCACTGATCCGAGACACTCTCCTCTTCCGGCCAGGCACCACTGAGTTGCTGCGGCTGGGAGGAGCGGCCCTGCGCCTTGCGTTCTTCGTGCTACTGGCGGCCGGCATGTCGGAGGCTGTGGGCGAGAGCGTCGTGCTCTTCGTGAACCGCGTGTCACCGCGGCGCTTTGCCGGCTCCCTCGTCATCTCGGCAGCCATCTTCGCCGTCACTTACCTCTCCTTCGCCCTCAGCGTGTACCTCGTGGCGCATTACGCCTTGGGGTCTGACGCCACGTTCTCGTTCGTGGCCGGCATAGTGGCGTTGGGGCAAGCTCCACGCCTCTTCGGCCTTCTGGTGTTCCTCCCTTATCTCGGCTTACCAGTCTCGGTGCTGCTCTGGATCTGGAGCATTAGCGCCACCATCGTCGGTGTGGCCGAGGGTCTGCGCCTGGAGCCGCTCGAGGCGCTCCTCGCGGTCGCCCTCGGCGGCCTGCTCCTGATCACTGCACAACGCACCGTCGGCCGGCCACTCATGGCCCTCGCGCGCTTGGCCCGAAGGCAGGCTGCGGGTGTGAAGCTCGTGACCGACACGCGCGGGCTGCGCGAGCTCGTCGACTCCGAGCCCGACCCGGGCCTCGCGCCCCCGAGGCCTCCACGTTCCGTTAAACGGCGCCGAGCATGATCGTGCTGGTAGTCGGCGCGGTGCTGGCTGCGGTACTCGTGTCGCTCCTCCTTTCCCCCATCGAGACCCTCGGCTGGTGGGCGGGCTGGTACGGCGAAGGCCTCGAGCACCCGCACGAGGAGAGCCACGCGCCTTACAAGGAGATCGGGGGCGGCAAGCGACCGCACCAGTTCGTGGTCTACCTAGACGGCATCGCCAAGGTCGGAGCCATCAACTACGACGACGTGCAGGGCCTGCTCGACGGCCTCTCCGCCGCCCTGCCTCACACCGTAATCTTGGGTGACCTCATGCCGTACTCCGTGCGTAACGTCGGGCTGATGGAGGAGCGGACGTTCGCGCGCTTCTGGCGCCGCATGTTCAAGTACAAGGTCGAGGGCCGACGCCCACTGGTCGCGTTCTCCATCAACCTCCGCAACCTCTTCCAGGTGCTGGTGGCCGCCGATCCGCGCTACGGCCGGATGTACGGCCGCGGCGAGGGTCAGATCATCCTCACGTCGCTCCTGCGGGCCGGTTACGAACCCGGCAGCAGGGTCCCCATCACCATCGTCGGTTACAGCGGCGGGGTGCAGATCGGCCTGGCAGTAGCGCCGTTCCTCAAACGCGCCCTGGACGCTCCTCTGGCCATGATCTCGCTGGCGGGCGTCATGGCCAGCGAACCCGGGCTCGACGTCCTCGACCGCCTCTACGAGCTCCAGGGCTCCGAGGACCACATTCCTGCTTTCGGGCGAGCGCTCTTCCCCGGCAGGTGGCCGATCATGCGATCCTCACACTGGAACCGCCTCCGGCGCACGGGCAGGCTCGTTACCGTGCCGATGGGGCCCATGAAGCACAACGGCGCCGGCAGTTACTTAGATGTTGACTCGTTCATCGAGGGCGAGAGTCACCAGGCCCGCACCACCCAGGTGATCGCAAGCATCCTGGGCGATATCTCGCGGCCCGAGGCCGGCCGCATGGACGTACCCGAGTTCCCCGGCGAGCGGCACACGCAGCCCGGATGACCCGCAGGGCATGGTTCGGCCGTGCACGGTGTCGGCCCCGTCACCGAGCACGGCCTCGCATGTCGTATAGTGGCAACCGCTATCCGCTGGCCCTGGGGGGTTCCTGGCTCGTGGTTGGCCAGGAAGGAATACCCTAGTAATGCAAAATGAAGTCTCGTTCGACGGGTTTAATCTTGACCCGCGAGTAGTCATCGGCGTGCGCGCCGCCGGCTACGTCAAGCCCACCCCAATCCAGCAACAGACAGTGGCCGCAGCAATGGCCGGCCGTCACGTCCTGGGTCTGGCACAGACCGGCACCGGCAAGACCGCCGCGTTCGTGCTGCCCATCCTCCACCGCCTCCTCCTCGGCACAGGCGCCGAGGGCCAGCGCCACGGCGGCCGCGGCAGCCGCCGCACCATCCGCGCCCTCGTGGTGGCCCCAACGCGTGAGCTCGCCGAGCAGATCAACGACGAGTTCCGCACCCTCGGGCAGGCCACCGGGCTGCGCAGCGCCACCGTATACGGCGGCGTCGGTTTCCAGCCGCAGATAGACGCGCTGCGCGGTCGCGCAGACATCATCGTCGCCTGCCCCGGCCGACTTCTCGATCACATGCAGCGCGGCAACGCGAACCTCACCGAGGTCGAAGTGCTCGTCATCGACGAGGCCGACCACATGTTCGACATGGGCTTCCTGCCCCCGGTGCGGCAGATCCTCAAGGCCGTGCCAGTCGAGGCACAGCGCTTGCTCTTCTCAGCGACCATGCCGAGCGAGATCGCATACCTCGCCGACGAGCTGCTCACCGACCCGCTCAAGTCCGAGGTAACCCGCATAGCGCCGGCCGAGACCGTAGACCACGCCCTCATACCCGTCGACGAGGCCAACAAGACCGCATTGCTCCTCGACCTGCTCAAGAAGCAGGACCTGCGCTCGGTGCTCGTCTTCACGCGGACCAAGCACCGCGCCAAGCGCCTCGCGGCCACGCTCGACAAGGCCAACCTCTTCGTCGCGGAACTGCAGGGCAACCTCTCGCAGCGCCGCCGTCAGGAAGCCCTCGACGGCTTCAAGCAGGGCAAGTACCACGTGCTGGTAGCCACAGACATCGCCGCGCGCGGCATTGACGTAGCGCGAGTGTCACACGTCATCAACTACGACTTCCCTGACACCACCGAGGCTTACACCCACCGCATCGGCCGGACGGGCCGAGCGGAGCTCACAGGCGAGGCCCTCACGTTCGTGACGGCCAGCGACCTCGACAACGTTCGCCAACTCGAACGCCGCCTGCGCATGCGCATCGAACGGCGGCCCGTGGACGGCATCTCTGGCCCCGCGGGCGCGCTCGAGGCCTTGGACGCCAGCTCGGACCGCCCAGCCGGCGGCGGCTCCAGCCGCGGCCCGCGCCGCGGGCGTTCTTGATGTCGACGGTGACCGAGGCCGCGCCGGTGCCGCCGATCA
>CAJDWU010000077.1_pt1 | contig 10926 bp, 8 predicted proteins | sample 7391771 | NCBI WGS metagenome assembly CAJDWU01 (sample SAMEA7055737, study PRJEB34461) | soil metagenome | biome: terrestrial ecosystem; feature: Peninsula; material: soil | place: Antarctica | collected 2016 | reverse complement strand
GCGCGCCCGCGTGTTCGACGCAGCCGGGCGCGACTCTACCATGCGTGCCGCTCACGCCCGCACCGGCGTGGGGCCAGCATTGCGGATGCTAGCATTGAGCCCCGGGAAGGTGAACCATGAACCGTAAGTACATCTTCGTGACGGGTGGGGTGGTCTCCAGCCTCGGCAAAGGCATCACGACCTCCAGCATCGGAGCGCTGCTCCGCGCCCGTGGCTACCGGGTAACGGCCGTGAAGATAGACCCGTACGTGAACGTCGACGCCGGCACCATGCGTCCCTACGAGCACGGCGAAGTCTTCGTCACCGACGATGGGGCCGAGACCGACCTCGACATCGGCACCTACGAACGCTTCCTCGACGTCGACCTTGGCCGCGACAACAACGTCACGACGGGTCAGGTCTACCTCCGCGTCATAGAACAGGAGCGCCGCGGCGCCTACCTGTCACAGACGGTCCAGGTCATCCCACACGTGACCGACGAGATCAAACGCCGCATCTTCGAGGCCGGCGACTCCGCAGACGCGGAGATCGTCCTCGTCGAGGTCGGTGGCACGGTGGGCGACATCGAGTCGCTGCCGTTCCTGGAGGCCATCCGCCAGATCCGCTTCGAGCAGGGTCGCGACAACACGCTCTACATCCACGTGACGCTGGTGCCGTACCTGGCCAATAGCCAGGAGCACAAGACCAAGCCCACCCAGCACTCGGTCGCCACGCTGCGAGGCGTGGGTATCCAACCCGACGCCCTCGTGCTGCGCTCCCAGCAAGAAGTGCCCGAAGCCGGCAGGCACAAGATCGCTCTCTTCTCGAACGTCGAGGAAGCCGCCGTCTTCAACGCCTACGACGCCGACTTCGTGTACGCCGTGCCCGAGATGCTGGAACAGCAGGGCGTGGGCCGGTTCATAGAGGACATGCTGCGCCTCGAGAAAGTCACGCCCGAGCTGCGCGCCTGGCAAGAGGCAGTGCGTGTGTTGCGCCAACCCCAACGGCACGTCAGCATCGCGGTGGTCGGCAAGTACGTGGCCATGCCCGACGCCTACCTCAGCCTCATGGAGGCGCTCAAGCACGCCGGCACCGCGAACCACGCGGCCGTGGATATCCATTGGGTCAACGCGGAGGACTTGGTCGACGCCGAGGTCGAGCGGCTCACCGACTTCGACGGCATCTTGGTGCCAGGCGGGTTCGGGGTGAGGGGGATCGAGGGCAAAGTGCGTGCCGCACGGGTGGCGCGAGAAAAGCTCGTTCCCTATCTGGGCATCTGCCTCGGCATGCAGGTCGCCGTTATCGAGTTCGCGCGGCACGTCGCCGGGCTGTCGAGCGCCAATTCGACCGAGTTCGACCAGTACACTCCCGAGCCGGTGATAGACCTGATGCCCGAGCAACTCGAGGTGGCCGGGATGGGGGGCACCATGCGGCTTGGTAGCTGGCCCATGGAGGTCGTGGAGGACAGCCTGGTCGGGCGCCTCTACGCCGAAGGCGGCGTCCAGTTGCCCACCGTTTACGAGCGCCACCGTCACCGCTACGAAGTGAACCCTGCGTACGTCGACCGCCTCGTTGCGGCTGGACTCGTCGTGGGCGGCGTAACGCCGGGCATGGCGGGCCGGGGCCACGGCCTCGTCGAGTCCATCGAGCTAGGCGGCCACCCGTTCTTCCTCGGCCTGCAGTCGCACCCCGAGTTCAAGTCTCGTCTCATGCGCCCGAGCCCGCCGTTCACAGGCTTCATCAAGGCCGCTGTTCAGCGCTCCTCGACCAAGCACTCGCGCGCCCCTGGGCCCGACTCGGCCTCCGACCGGACCCTGACTAGCACCGACCGATGAGCGAACGGCCGCTGGTGATCGGCCTGGCCGGAGGCACGGGCTCGGGCAAGACCACCGTCGCGAAGGCGCTGCTGGCCGCGGCCGGGGACGGCAACGCCCTGCTGCTCCCCCAAGACGCCTATTACCGCGCGCAGGGTGACCTGCCGTTCGAGGCACGCGTATTGACCAACTACGACGAGCCCAGCGCCTTCGACTCGGAACTGCTCGTGTGCCACGTCGACCGGCTCGTAGCTGGCGACGCGGTGGCGCGGCCCGTGTACGACTTCCAGGTCCACGACCGCTCGGCCGAGACGGTGCGCTTGGAGCCCGCGCCGGTCATCATCGTCGAGGGTATCCTCGTGCTTCATGACCCGCACTTGCGCGAACGCATAAGCCTCAAGGTGTTCGTGGACGCGCCGCCCGACGAACGCTTCATCCGGCGCCTCGAGCGCGACGTTGCCGAGCGCGGGCGCAGCGCGCAGGCGGTTATCGCCCAGTACCGACGGACGGTGAAGCCCATGCATGACCTCTTCGTGGAACCCACCAAGCAGTACGCAGATCTCGTGTTGCCCGAGGGGGGCAAGAACCGCGTGGCCCTCGAAGTGCTCGTCGACCACATCGACGGCTACCTCAGGCGCTGCCAGCGGGGTGACGCTTGAGTTCCGGCGGGATCAAGAGGTCGAGGCTCGACCTGGCGCTCTGGGTCGTCGTGCTCCTCGCACTGGTTCCCGCCGCTGTGCTCGCGCTGCGGCGAGTGGCCGCCGAGGGTAGCCGAGAACAGGTGGCCGTCGTCATGGACGAGCAGGCCCTGGCCATCCAGGGGTCCATGGTTGGACTCACCAGCTTGGAGCTCGGGCGGCGTTACCAGGCGCTCGGGCTGCCGGGCGTGGCCCTCTACGAAGACACCATCGAGACGCTGGCCTCCAAGGGCTACGCTGCCACCCTGCTCGGCTCCGAGCTCAAAGCACAACTCGTGGCGGCCGGTGAGGCGCCGCCGCCGATCCCCTCGAACGCCACGCTGGTCACGGCGCTAGCGCCCGGCGCTTTAGACGGCTTGATTGCCAAGAACTTGCCTCCGGCGCGCTCCTTCGAACTGAACGGTCGCACCTGGTACCTGTGGCCCGGCAGTGTCAAGCCGACCCTCCCGGCCGGCCCGGACGAGGCCCAGGTACGTTTGTGGAAGAGCGCCGGATTCGATGTGGCTTACAGGCCCCGCAACGGCCCTTACGAGCTGGTCGACGTCGGAGCCGACTTCCCAGCCGAGGCCAGCTACATCATCCACGCCGGCACTCAGGTCGCCGGTTGGCCGTTCGGCCTCGAGGAGCTCGTCGCCGCCTCGCAGGACTACTACACGGCCGTGATCGAGGGCAGCCCACAGAACGGCATGGCCGAGGTCTCGAACAAGGTCCCCACCGTCAGGCTCCTCAGCTTCAACCAGGACTACGTAGACCGTCGGCTGCGGCCCGGCGACCTGGTCGAGAAGTACTTGCTGGGCGTGGAAGAACGCAACGTGCGGCTCCTCTACTTGCGTCCCTACACGACCGTGGAGCTCGGCGACCCCATCGAGAACACTGAGAAGCTGGTGTCGTCGTTGATCCCCGCTTTGCGGTCTCACGGGTATGACGTCGGCCCCCTCACCGGCCTCGGTACGACCTACCGGACCAACGCCTGGCTCCGTGGTCTGGCGGCGCTCGGCGTGCTCGCCGGGGCGGTCCTGTTGGCGCGCCGCTTCCCAATGCCCTGGGGCGCTGTCGTGCTTGGACTGGTGATTCTAGCCAGTGTCTTCTTCGCCGGAGCTAGCTGGGACGCGCTGGCCCTGCTCGCTGCCCTCGTCTTCCCCGCCCTTGGTTACCTCACCTTCAAGGAGCGCTTGCCGGCCATCCTCGGTGCCACCGCTGTGAGCCTCGCGGGAGCGGTCTTGCTGGCAGCGATCGGCAGCGAGCGAGAGACCCTCCTCGCGATAAGGCCGTTCTCCGGCGTGGGCCTCACGCTGCTGGCGCCACCAGCCATCTTCCTAGCGGCCTACTTGCTGCGGCTTCACCGGCCGGTCGTATGGGTCAAGCGCTTGGTCTCTACGAACATCACCTTCGGCCACGTGGTCGTTGGGCTCGCGGCGCTGGGCGCCGTGGGTCTGGTGCTACTTCGCCGCGGCAACGACCCGGTGATCGGGGTGAGCCAGTTCGAACTGACACTACGCTCGTTGCTGGGCGAGTTCGTGGCCAGGCCACGCTTCAAGGAGCTGCTCGGGCACCCGCTGGCACTGGTGGCACTGGCTCTTCCGGGGTGGCCTACGTGGTTGCGTGCCCCGTTACTGACCGCAGGCGTGGTGGCGCAGGCCAGCATCCTCAACTCGTTCAGCCATTACCACACGCCCTTGCTCATCTCCCTCGAGCGCACCGGCGTGGCCCTCCTAGTGGGGCTGGTGATCGGCGCGGTGCTCGCGCCGCTGGCCGCCATGCTCACGCGCCTAGTGAAGCGCTGGCTGCGGGGGGCCGAAGACGGACCCATTAATGGCTGAGTACTGAAGTGCGCGTCCTCCTCAGCGGCTACTACGGCGCGGGGAACGTCGGGGACGAGGCGCTGCTCGCAGGCCTCGTGTCCGGGCTGAGGGCGCGCGGCTTCGAGCCCGCCGTGCTCTCGGCCGACCCGCGCGGCACGCGCGCGCTGCACGGCGTACAGGCGTTCGACCGCGTGACCGGGCTGCTGCCCGCGCTGCTGCGGACCGCGGCGCTCGTGTCCGGAGGCGGGGGCCTGCTCCAGGACGTGACTAGCTCCCGCAGCCTCGACTACTACCTGACCGCATTGCGCGTGGCGCGGCGGCTCGGGAAGCGCGTCGTGGTGTACGGGCAGTCGTTGGGCCCGCTGAGCCCCGCTGGCCTGGAGCGGACCGCGCTGACCCTCCGGGGGGTGCCGCTCGCGGTGCGAGACGAGGAGTCGTTAGGGCTCGCCCAATCGATGGGCCTGGAGGGAGTGCTCGTGGCAGACTCCGCGCTGCTGCTACGAGTGCCGCTCGGCCTGCCAAGCCCCAACCCGGACGGCCCGGTCGTCTTGGTGCCGCGCTCCGGCCAGGACGTACTCAACTCAGCCCTCGAGGGCCTCGCGCTTCAGCTTCATGAGGACGGTGTGCCCATCGCAGCGACTGCCCTTCACCACAAACAGGACGCACCTTCGGTAGACCGACTGGTCCGCCTCGTCCCTGGCTTGGACGTGAGAGACGCGTCCACCCCGGAGCTGGCGTTGCGGGCTTTCTCCGGCGCGCGTTACGTCGTGTCCGTGCGGCTGCACGGCTGCATCCTCGCTGCTCGCGCGGGAGTCGGGTTCGCGGGGCTGTCGTACGACCCCAAAGTGCGCGGCTTCCTGGCACAGGCCGCGGCACCTTCGTTCCAACGCCCGGTCGACCAGAAAGCGCTCGTTAACCTCGTGAGAACTGCACCACCGCTCGAGGCTCACGCCATCGACCATCTGACACGTCTGGCCGACGAGGGCCTCGATTGGCTGGCCGGCGTTCTCGAGTCCGGTTGGACACCGCGGGGATAGGAAGTCCCACGGGTTCTCACGCCCACGTGAGTTACCCTTACGCCGTGCACGAGAAGCACCTCAAACACCGCACGGGCGTCCGTTGCTCGGGCAGCGCTTGGCGCGCCTTGGCCGTGGTCTCAATCTTGCTTGGCGCGGCCGCGGCTTCGGCACAGCAGACCGAGTTCGCCCAGATGCAGAACCTGCTCGAACAGGGGTACTACAACTCCGCGGCGAGGCTGAACGGTCCCGAACTCGTGGCCCGTCACCCCGACAGTGGTCAGGCGCACTTTCTCTACGCACGCGCCCTCTACCTGACCGGCAACCTAACCGGGGCGCTTACGGAGCTAGAACGGGCCGTGGAACTAGACGGTGACTCCGACCCGGCGGTGGTGAACCTTCAGGGCCTGCTCCGGGCAGCCAACGGCGACCCGACGGGCGCCCTGCGCGCTCTGCAGAACGCCTTCCTCAGGAGCCGCGACTACGAGTTCGCCATGGACTGGGGCCGTGTGGCGTGGCAGGCCGCGCGCTACGACGAGGCCATCACGGCCTTCGACGCGGCCGCGGCCACGGACGAGGGTCGCTCGAAACTGTGGCCATTCGTCGATAAGGGAAGGGTCTTAGTGTTCACGGACCACCTGCCCGAAGCCATCACCGCGTTCAACGCCGCCATCGACGTGTTCGAGGCCACCGACCCGGGCGAGGCACGGCCCGGCAGTCCCGCCTACGTGGAGGCGTATTACCGCCTGGGCGAGGCGTACGAGCGCCTAGGCCAGATCGACCGGGCCGAGGTCAACTACCGTGCCGCCAGGACGGCGGACCCCAACTACGCACCGGCGATCCAAGCGCTCGACAGGTTGTCTCGCTCGTTCGAGTGATTCACGCGGCTAGGACTCAGTTGACCAGTTTCGTGCGCCTTGGTGGCAGTGAGAGTTCAGTTGACCAGTTTAGTGCGCCTCGGTGGCAGTGAGAGTTCAGTTGACCAGTTTGGTGCGACTCGGTGGCAGTGAGAGTTCAGTTGACCAGTTTGGTGCGCCTCGACTGGTAGTCGAGCAGCACGTAGCGGCCTATCGTGTGAGGCGTCGTGAAGTAGGCCTTGCCGTGGGTCATGGCGCTGACGCGTTGGACGAAGGCCACGAGTTCCGGGTCGCGCGCAAGCATGAACGTGTTGATCTGGATGCCGTGGCGGCGGCACGAGTTCACTTCCCGGAGCGTCTCGCCTAGGACGAGTGGGTCGAGCCCATACGCGTTCCGGTAGAGGCGGCCGTCGGGGAGGGTGATGGCGGACGGCTTGCCGTCCGTGATCATCACGATCTGCTTCATCTCTTTGTTCTGACGCAAAAGGAGCCGCTGAGCGAGGCGCAGGCCCTGGGCCGTGTTGGTGTGATATGGGCCCACTTGGGACCGCGCTAGGCGCCCTAACGGGATCTCCTCCGCACCGTTGTGAAACAGCACGAACTTCACCGTGTCGCCTGGGTACTGGGTGCGGATCAGGTGTGCGAGGGCGAGCGCTACCTGCTTGGCGGGGGTGAAACGATCCTCGCCGTAGAGGATCATCGAGTGGCTACAGTCGAGCATGACGACCGTGGCTGCAGACGAGTGGTACTCGGACTCCTGCACCACGAGGTCGCCCTCCCTCAGGTCGAGGCTCCCCTCGTGCAGACCACGGGCCGCAGCGTGACCGAGTGTGGCGGGCACGTCCAAGTTGAGCGTGTCACCGAACTCGTATTCCTTGGTGGCGCCTATGGTCTCCACGCCGGTCGTCGAGAAGCGCGTGTCGTGAGCACCGATGCTCGACCTGCCCGCCCCGCCCAGCACGTCGTGAAGCGTGCGATAACCGAGGAAGTCGATGGCCTTGTCAGTCAGCTCGAAAGTCGCGCTACCGGGGTCCGACCCTTCGCCGCTCGCCCCAGGCGCTGCGCTAGGTTCGCTGGAGTCTTCGCCCGTGGGCGTCGTGCGGACGTAGCCTTCCTGACCTAGTCGGCGAGCCAGCTGCCGGGCCGCCTCGCCCAACTCGCTGTCCAGCCAGTTCTCGGCATCCAACGCCGCCTTGATGACGTCCTCGCTCACCAGTTCGTTGTCTATCAGCGCCTGCGCTATCGCTTCGTAAAGCTCCTGGAGGGTCTGCTGATAGTCGGGGTCGGGGTCGAACGGGTTGCGCTCGAACCCCGACTGCATGAGGCGATCTTGAAGCATGCGCATGAGGTCGGCCATGTCGAGGTCGTCCAGACCGCCTTCATACTTGGAGTAGCGGACTACTGCCACTTGCCTCACCTCCGACGCCGGCCGGGCGCAAGAACGCCGGCCGCGCGGGGCCTCAGTTCCACCGAGGCCTCGCGCCCTGTTCTTGGCTCTCGGCGGCAGAGTAGCCGAACTCTTCGCTACGGCCTATCAGCTTTATGCGCCAACGGAAGAAGGCCCGGCACGCTTGCTAGCTGCCTCTGCCACTCGCCGCTCGCCGATTCGCCTCGTAGCCGCAGGTTGTTGCCTTCCTCGAAGTAATCGATAACCTCGGAGGCGTCCAGGTTGGCCGCCCGACGTGCGTACACCTGCCCGATAGCCCGGTGCACGATCTCGCGCGCAACGGCCTCGGACCCCTTCATCTCGCCCTCGTACTCGAGCTCGATCTTGCCCGTCACCGCCGGCAGCGCATTGTAGAGGTCCGAGATGCGCGCCATGCCGGGCCCGCCTGCCACCAGGGCGCGCCGCTCCGCGTTGCTCACGACGTTCTCCAGGAGGCTGATGGGTAGGCGTTGCGAGACGCCGGAGTGCTTGTCGACTCGCGAATCGATCCGGGCCTGGAAAGCCACCTCCTCCACCGCCTCCGCAACGAACGTAGGCACCACCACGCCCTCCTCGCGCTCGATCCAAGCCTCCTGGCTCGTGATGGCCATCCCGTCCTCGACGCTGACAGGGTAGTGCGTGCGCACCTCACTGCCGATTCGGTCCTTGAGAGGCGTGATGATCTTGCCGCGGGCGGTGTAATCCTCGGGGTTGGCGCTGAAGACTAGCAGGACGTCTAGCGGGAGGCGCATAGGGTAGCCCTTGATCTGCACGTCTCCCTCCTGCATGACGTTGAAGAGCGCGACCTGTACCTTGCCGGCGAGGTCGGGCAGTTCGTTGATGGCGAAGATGCCGCGATTGGAGCGCGGCAGAAGACCGAAGTGCACCGCGCGCTCGTCACCGAGCCGCGTCCCGAGCTTGGCCGCCTTGATCGGGTCTATATCGCCCACGATGTCGGCCACCGTGGTGTCGGGCGTAGCTAGCTTCTCGACGTAGCGGTGGTCTCGATCCAGCCAAGCGATGGGTGTGTCTTCGCCATGGCGCTCCAGTATCTCGCGACCCTCCAACGACAAGGGCGCGAAGGGGTCGTCGTGCAGCTCGGTACCCGCGATGTAGGGCAACTCCGGGTCCAAGAACGTTACGAGCTGGCGCAAGATGCGCGTCTTGGCCTGACCTCGCAGACCCAAGAGGATGAAGTGGTGGCGGCTCAAAAGCGCGTTCACGATGGCAGGCACGACCGTGTCCTGATAACCGAGTACGCCCTCGAAGAGGGGGTCGCCCCGTTGTAAAGCGGCGACGAGGTTGGAGCGGATCTCGTCTCGAACGCTGCGGCCCGCGAGTCTCTCCCACTTGGTGCCGCGTAGGTCTGCCAGCCTCTCCGCGCGCTTTGAGCGCGTGCTGGACGTGTTATCTGCCGTGACTGGGGAGGTTGCCATGGTTAATGCTAGCACCGGGCCGGGAGTCGTTACCTTGCAGGGCGGACATCTGCCTAGGGAGTCTAGGGGCGGGTGCACGCACCGGCACCCGAAAGGACCTGACCCAAACGAATCTGACCCTGCGTGGGGGAACGCAGGGTCAAAGAGAGGAGATGGTGGAGGGCCTAAGCCCTCTCCCGGTTCCTAGGGGGGAGGAACCGCCTAAAGATTACTACATAGGCGGTTACCTGTCATCTCGCTGCGCCACTGGTATCCTCTCTCATGAAAGCCATCCGCAGCGCGGAAGTAATAGCCGTAGGTACCGAGCTTTTGCTCGGCGAGATAGTTGATACGAACAGCGCGCGCGTGGCCGCCGACCTGGCCGCCATCGGAGTCGACGTCTACTGGTCGCAGCGCGTCGGCGACAACCTGGAACGCATCGCGGCGGCGCTCTCGAGCGCACTGGATCGTAGCGACCTCATCGTGCTCACGGGCGGCCTCGGGCCCACCGACGACGACGTGACGCGCGACGCCGTGGCCCGGGTAGTGGGCGAGGAGCAGCACGTCGACCCCGCGCTGGAGTCGTGGCTGCGGCAGCGCTTCGCCAGCAGCGGTCGCCCCATGCCCGAGTCCAACCTGAGGCAGACGCACGTCATCGCCTCGGCCGAGGTCCTCCCGAACCCGGTAGGTACGGCCCCCGGGTGGCTCGTGCGCATCACACGGCGGGGTGCGGAGCGTTACATCGTCACGTTGCCGGGGCCGCCCCGCGAACTCGACAGGATGTGGAAGGGCGAGGCCCTCCCCCGTCTCCCGCTGCCCACCAGCAAGCTGTTCGTTCATACCTTCAAGACGATCGGCGTGGGCGAATCAAGCATCGCGGAGGCTCTCGGCGAGCTGACCAGGCAAGCGAACCCGAGCGTGGCGACCTACGCGAAGGTCGACGGCGTGCACGTGCGCGTGGCCGCTAAGGCAGAAGACGCAGAGCACGCGGCGCTGCTCGCGAGGCCCACCCTGGACGACGTCGCGGCCAGGTTAGGCGACAGCGTGTGGGGAACGAACGGCGACGACCTACCCAGCCTCGTGCTTTCAGCACTACGGGCCCGGGGACAACGCGTCGCCATCGCGGAGGGCGCCACGGGCGGAGTACTGACGGGATACCTCGTGGGAGCCGACGACGGCGCCGACCCGCTGGCCAGGCCCAAGAACCTCGCGGGGGCCGCTAACGTCGTGCCACAGCAATCAGGGGCGATAAGCGGCAGCGTGATAGCATGCAACTCGGAAACCATGAGAGCGCTCGGGGTACACACTCGACTCCTTCAGCGACTACCTTACGAGGCAGTCGAGCTCGTGGCTGCATTAGCGGCCGCGGTAAGGGCGTTCTTCAAGGCGGACATCGGCATCGCCAACCTGGGGCCCTGTGCTCCGGTTCTGGCGGCGCCTAAGAACCTAGATTTCGACGCACGCAGCGCCGGTTCCGACGTTGGCGCCACCTCTGGATCGTCGCCCACTTCGGGCCGCGTTTCCGGGGCGCCCAACGTCATCGGCGACCGATCGGTTGAGGAAGAACGCCTGATAACAAGGGTAGTTATTGCGATAGCTAGTGACTCTGGAACCTCCGTGAAGACCCTCGACCTGCCACCACTTGGCGGGCCTTGGCAGCGCGAAAGGACCGCTTTCACCAGCCTCCACCTCATCCGGTCCGCGTTGCGCTGAGAACCGTTCGGTGGCCGAGCCCGTCAGGGGCTGAGCCACCAGCGGCAGCGCGACCACAGGGGTAGGCCCGTCAGGGGCCTTCTCCTCATCGGATGGAGGATTGCGAGACCATGGAAGACCAGCGCAAAAAGGCCTTGGAGTCGGCTTTGTCGCAGATTGAGCGGCAGTTTGGTCGTGGGGCGATCATGCGGTTGGGGGCGGAGCCG
>CAJDWU010000060.1_pt1 | contig 11349 bp, 10 predicted proteins | sample 7391771 | NCBI WGS metagenome assembly CAJDWU01 (sample SAMEA7055737, study PRJEB34461) | soil metagenome | biome: terrestrial ecosystem; feature: Peninsula; material: soil | place: Antarctica | collected 2016 | reverse complement strand
CTCTACGTGGCGGGCGAGGAGTCGCCTGCCCAGGTGCGCCTGCGCGCCGATCGTCTAGGGCTCGGCGCCGCAATGGAGTTGACGCGCGAGAACGATGCCGGCGTTATAGCCGAGCACCTGCGCGCCGCCGCCCCTGAACTCGTGATCGTGGACTCCATCCAGACGTTGGTGGTCGAGGAGGGTGCCGTTCCCGGCACCCTGACGAGCCTGCGGGACGCGACCGCCCTGCTCGTGAACGCGGCCAAGGCGGCCGGCACGACGCTGGTGTTGATAGGGCACGTGACCAAGCAGGGCTCGATAGCCGGCCCCAAGGTGATCGAGCACGTGGTCGACGCGACCTTCGCCCTCGAGTCGGCGGCGGGCCTGCGCGTGGTGCGCGCCATCAAGAACCGCTTCGGACCCGCCGGCGAGGTGGGCGTGTTCGAGATGACGGCCACGGGCATGCAGGCCGTGGCGAACCCGAGCGAGGCGTTCTTAGCCGAGAGGCCGCTGGGAGCGCCCGGCTCGGTGGTCGTGGCGGCGCTGGAAGGGCAACGGCCACTCCTCCTCGAGGTGCAGGCGCTGGCCTCCAAGAGCCCATACTCGTCCCCGCGCCGCGTCGTCCAGGGCTTGGACCCCCGTCGCGTAGACGTAGTGTTGGCTGTGCTGGAGCGCCGCCTCGAGCTGCCCCTCGAGGCTCTCGACGTGTTCGTGAACGTGGCAGGCGGCCTGCGCATCACCGACCCCGGCGCCGACCTCGCGGTGGCGGTGGCAGTCTATTCCGCCGTGACCAATCGGCCCGTGCCGGAGGGCATGGCGTTCGTAGGCGAGATCGGCTTGGCTGGGGAACTGCGCTCCGTCAGCCAGTTGGGCAGGCGCCTCGAGGAGGCCAAGCGCGCGGGTCACCCCCACCTCGTCGGCCCCCGCTCCCGCGAGCTGAAGGACGGGGTGCGTACTCTGCGCGAGGCGCTGTTGTTACTCTGGGGCTCGACATGAACCACAAAGGCGACCAGAACCCGGCGCAGCCCACCGCGGCAACGTACGACAGCCGCAACCGGGGGCGTGACGAGGCGGGCGGCGGCAGCGCCCAGCTAGGCGCGGCCCTGGCGCGCGGCGCGCTCACCCTCGCCGGCGGCCTCGTGGGTTTCCTGGTTGGCAGGCTGCTCGTGGACCGCGGGTTGCTATCGGGACCGAACAACGTCTTGTTCATCTCCTTCGTCGGGGTACTCACCGCTTACCTCTTCGGCGTTCACCCTGCCGAACGCTTCGGCCGTGTGTGGGAGCGCTTCATGGGGCGGCTGTCGGGTGTGCGACCAGACGAGGTGCTCGCCGCCTTCGCAGGCGCAACCCTCGGGCTGCTCGTGACCGTCCTCATCAACAACGTCCTCGCCAACGTTCCCGGCTTCACGTGGTACTGGTCGCTTTTGGCTGCCATCGTGTTGGTGGCGGGCATGGGCGGGTTCTTCGTAACTAACCGCCGCCTGCTTTATTTCCTCCCGTCTTCTGACGGCAAACGCGCGTCCGTCGGCGGTGCGAACGTTCACGACAAGGTCGTCGACAGCTCGGCCGTTATCGACGGGCGCCTACTGGCAGTGCTCGACTCGAACTTCTTAGAGGGCAAGCTGGTCCTCCCGCACTTCGTCCTCACCGAACTCCAGCGCATCGCCGACTCGGACGATCAGCTCAAGCGTCAGCGGGGCCGGCGTGGACTCGAGACCCTCGACCTGCTCGCCTCTTCCTCGAGCGTGGTGACGGAGGTGGCGCACGACGACGTGGGCAAGGGCCCGGTCGACGACAAGCTCGTGCGGCTCTGCCTGGAGCGGGACGCAGACCTGATAACCACCGACTACAACTTGAGCCGGGTAGCGGCTTTGCAGGGCGTCCGAGTCCTCAACCTCCACCAACTTGCCAGCGCGGTGAGGATCGCCTACCTTCCTGGCGAGCGCCTCGCGTTAAGCATCGTGCGGCAGGGTCGCGAGTCGGGCCAAGGCCTCGCGTACCTCGAGGACGGCACGATGGTGGTGGTCGAGGGGGCCGGCGACCGCGTGGGCCATACTATCGACGTGGTGGTGACCTCCAGCCTGCAGACCAACATGGGCCGGATGTTGTTCGCCAAGCCTTCGGACGAGCCCACGCTCCTTGACAAGGCACCCTAGACCCGACGTACTCTCTAGGCGCCCGCCTGCGCGCCGTGAGGGGCCTTAGCTCAGCTGGGAGAGCGTTCGCTTTGCAAGCGAGATGTCGCCGGTTCGAGTCCGGCAGGCTCCACCAAACATGCGCCGGCGCCCATGGAACCCCGTCTCTAAAGCCGGGGTTCTACTACTATGTATTGGCGCTAATTCATCCGAGCGATCTGCACCGTGGCGAATCTTCCTGATGCCCCGGCGCGCAAGGTCTAGCATCGTCCGGGCACGCCCAACTGGAGGGGTTCGAGGGGCTACCGCCTCGAGAAGTCCAAGGCACTTCGGTTCTGAAATACGTCCAAAGTCAGTTGTGATAGATTGTGCCAGGTTCAAATGCGGTTGCAAGCCGCCAAGAGCGTACAGCACGGGCCACACGGCCCAGTGTCGTGTGAGGAGGTCGATTCGAACATCATGAACGCCCTACCTAGTCGGCCCGCGCCAGCGCGCGCGGTGAGGCCGTTCAGCGCCCCCCCGTCCGTGCACAGACCCAAGGAGAGCTTCGAGGTGCCCGCCTGATGCCGCAGTACTTCCCGCCGAACTCGAACGCCTTCGTGACCTGGGCAGTGTGGGGTGGCGGCGTCTTCGTCGTTCTCCTGCTCATCGCAATGCCCTTCTACGCCCGCGTGACCAACAACAACGTCGGCGTGCCCGTGGCACAACCCGTGGACTACCCACATAACCTCCACGTGGTGCAGGTGGGCCTCGACTGCCGCTACTGCCACACCTCGGTCGAGACGTCGAACACGGCTTCCATACCGCCTACCGAGACCTGCATGGGCTGCCACTCGCAACTGCGGGTAGGCACGCCACAGACGCAGGCCGTCGTAGATTCCTGGAACAACCAGACGCCCCTTCGCTGGAACCGCGTCCACGAACTGGCCGACTTCGTCTATTTCAATCACAGCGTCCACGTCAACAACGGCGTTGGCTGCAGCAGCTGCCACGGCCGCATCGACGAGATGACCCAGATCTGGAAGAACGAGCCCATGACCATGGGTTGGTGCCTTGAGTGCCACCGCAACCCCGAGAAGGCACTGCGGCCCGTGAGCGAGGTCTTCAATATGGCGTATCAGCCTTTGCCCGAACCCAACTCGCAGCTGGCCCTGGGCGCCACGCTGGTGGAGGCGTATCACATCGACACCGATAAGCTCATTCAGTGCTCCACGTGCCACCGATGAGCGACTCCCAGCTGGACTTCGGTAAGATCCGCGCGAAGCTCGCCAACCAGGAAGGGCCCGACTACTGGCGCAGCCTCGACGAGTTGGCCGACACCGAAGAGTTCCAACTCTACTTGCAGCGTGAGTTCCCGCGCCAGGCGGCGCCCATGGAGAACGGCCTCGAGCGCCGCGACTTCCTCAAGCTGCTGGGTGCCAGCATGGCGCTGGCCGGTCTGAGCGCCTGCGCCCGCCCGCCGCTCGCGCACGAGAAGATCGTGCCGTACGTCAAGCAACCCGAACAGATCACGCCGGGCAGGCCACTCTTCTTCGCTACAGCCGTCACCTACGGTGGTTACGCGGAGGGCGTGCTGGCCGAGAGCCACCAGGGCCGCCCCACCAAGCTGGAGGGCAACCCCGATCATCCCGCCAGCCTTGGCGGCACCGCGGCCGTCACGCAGGCGCAGGTGCTCTCCGTCTACGACCCCGACCGCGCGCAGCAGTTCAGCCGCGGTGGCACCGCGAGCACGTGGGAAGACTTCTCTGCTGCTGTGACCGGAGCGTTGGGCGCCCTTCCCAACGGCGAGGGATTCGCGCTTCTCACCGAGAACGTCACCTCCCCCACCCTGGCGTCTCAGATCGCGGCTTTCCAGGCCAAGTACCCGGCCGCGCGCTGGTACCAGTACGACCCGCTGCACCCCGACAACGTGGTGGCGGGCGCGCGCCTGGCCTTCGGGCAGGACGTCACCCCTGTCCTCGACTTCAGCAAGGCGACAGTGGTCGTCGGGCTCGACGCCGACTTCATGAACTCCGGCCCGGGCCGCCTGGCCAACGCCCGGGGCTTCGCGGATGCGCGCCGCGTCCACCGCTCGACCGACGACATGAACCGCCTGTACCAGTTCGAGACGAGTCCCACCACCTCGGCCTCGTTGGCCGACCACCGCGTGGCGCTCAAGCCCAGCGACATCGCGGCATTCGCAGCCACGCTGGCAGGGGCCCTGGGCGCATCCGCGCCGGCCGCGCAGCGCCCCGCGGGAGTGTCCGCCGAGCTGTTCGACGCCCTGGTCGCTGACCTGAACGCCAACAAGGGCAAGAGCCTAGTGATAGCGGGCGAGAATCAGCCTCCCGTCGTGCACGCGCTCGCTCACGCCATGAACGAGGCGCTCGGTAACGTGGGCCAGACCGTGAGCTACGTACAATCCGCCGCCGCTCGCCCCGCCATCCACCTCGAAGAGCTGGCTAGCCTGGTGGCTGAGCTGAACGACGGCAACATCAAGGCGCTCGTCATCATGGACGCCAACCCCGTCTACACGGCGCCGGCCAGCCTCGACTTCGAGGCGGCTCTGAAGAAGGCCCCGTTCACCGCGCACTTGGGGCTCTACCCCGACGAGACCTCCGCCGCCGTCGAATGGGCGCTACCTCAGACCCATTTCCTCGAGGCGTGGAGCGACGCGCGGGCATTCGACGGCACCGTGACCATCATGCAGCCGCTAATCCTGCCCTTCTATAACGGCAAGAGCGCGCACGAGCTCATGGCTGTCATGCTGGCCGACGCCAAGTCGACCAGCTACGACTTGGTGCGCAACTACTGGAAGGCCAACGTGACGGGGTCGTTCGACGACTTCTGGCGCGAGAGCGTCTACCGTGGCGTGGTCGCGGGCAGCGAATCCGCCGTCGTGACGGCCTCGGCCGGCGCCGTGTCGGCCACCCTGCCCACCGCGGCACCGATCGAGCTGAAGCTCGTGCTCGACGCCTCGGTGCAAGACGGCCGCTACGCCAACAACGGCTGGCTGCAGGAGTTGCCCAAGGCTTTCAGCAACCTCACTTGGGACAACGCCGCGCTGGTTGCCCCGGCCACGGCCGAGGAACTCAAGCTCAAGAGCGGCGACGTGGTGCGGCTCAGCAGCAACGGCCGCGACCTGGAGGCGCCCGTTTGGGTGCAGCCCGGTCACGCGCCCGGCGCCGTGACCATCTCCCTCGGTTACGGCCGCACCAAGGCCGGCAAGGTCGGCACGGGCGTGGGCGTCGACGCCTATCGGCTTCTCGATCACACCGTGCAGGGCGCCAGCGCCGTGACCATCAGCAAGACTGGCGCCCAGTACAAGATGGCCAGCACGCAGATGCACCACAGCCTCGAGGGCACGGGCGAGCGCCGCCACATCGTGCGCGCCGGTACCTTGAGCGACTTCCGCTCCGAGCCCGACCACCCTCTCTTCGTGCACCCTGTGGCGCACGAAGAAGCCGACCTTTACCCGAACTACGAGTACAAGGGCTACAAGTGGGGGATGGTCATCGACCAGACGGTCTGCACGGGCTGCAACGCCTGCGTGGTTGCCTGTCAGTCGGAGAACAACATCCCCATCGTGGGCAAGGCGCAAGTGGTGCTCGGCCGCGAGATGCACTGGATCCGCATCGACAACTACTACGCCGGCAGCATCGACGAACCGGAGTTCTACCACCAGCCCATGCCGTGCCAGCAGTGCGAGAAGGCCCCGTGCGAGCCCGTCTGCCCGGTGGGCGCCACGGTCCACGACTCGGAGGGCCTCAACGTGATGGTCTACAACCGTTGCGTCGGCACCCGCTACTGCTCCAACAACTGCCCTTACAAGGTGCGCCGTTTCAACTGGCTCCAGTACGCCGAGCTGGCCACCGACGCCAGCGAGGTCTCGCTCGCCAACAACCCCGACGTCACCGTCCGGTCTCGCGGTGTCATGGAGAAGTGCACGTACTGCACGCAACGCATCGCTACCGCGCGCATCGACGCCTCCAACGAGGACCGCAAGATCAGGGACGGGGAAGTCGTCACGGCCTGCCAGGCCGCCTGCCCCACGCAGGCCATCGTCTTCGGTGACCTCAACGACCCCGCCTCGCAAGTGGCCTCGGTCAAGTCCTCGCCGCTCAACTACTGGATGCTCGAAGAACTCCAGACCTTCCCTCGCACCACGTACCTAGCCAAGGTCAAGAACCCCAACCCTGCGCTAGCTGATGCCGAAGGGAGAGGTTGATGGCAATAACCACCGGCAAGCCCAAGGCGCCATTTAGCGAGACGAACCGGGTCATCCGGCCGGGCGAGACCTATGGCGGCATCGACGACGCCGTACTGTCACCTGTCCTTGGCACCGTCGAGAAGACGCCCACCTGGTGGTGGATCGGGTTCGGCATCTCATCCGCCATCCTCGTCGTGTACTTGGTGTCGGTCATCAAGCTCATCACCACGGGCATAGGGATCTTCGGCAACAACATCCCTGTGGCGTGGGGCATGCCCATCATCAACTTCGTCTGGTGGATCGGCATCGGCCACGCCGGGACGCTGATCTCGGCCGCCCTGCTTCTCTTCCGCCAACCCTGGCGCACGACGGTCAACCGCTTCGCGGAGGCCATGACGATCTTCGCGGTCGTGTGCGCCGGGCTCTACCCCATCCTCCACCTGGGCCGCCCGTGGGTCTTCTACTGGCTCGTGCCCTACCCCAACACCATGGGCCTGTGGCCACAGTTCCGCAGCCCACTGGACTGGGACTTCTTCGCCATCGGCACTTACTTCACCATCTCGATCGTTTTCTGGTTCATCGGCCTGATCCCCGACCTCGCCACGCTGCGCGACCGCTCCAAGACGAAGTTCCAGCAACTCCTCTACGGCGTGCTGAGCCTCGGCTGGACCGGCTCCGCCAAGGCCTGGCAGCGCTACCAGCGCGCTTACCTCCTGCTCGCTGCCCTGAGCTTCCCGCTAGTGCTCAGCGTTCACAGCACGATCGCCATGGACTTCGCCGTGGCGCAGCTACCAGGTTGGAACAACACGATCATGCCGCCCTACTTCGTGGCCGGCGCCGTGTTCGCAGGCTTCGCGATGGTGCTCATCCTTGCCGTCCCATTACGCAAGGCGTTCAAGCTCGAGCACCTCATCACGTTGCGCCACCTCGACAACGCCTCCAAGCTCATGCTGACCACGGGCATGATCGTCGTCTACGGCTACTTCATCGAGATCTTCAGCTCCTACTACTCCGGCGCCGAGTTCGAGCGCTACATGAGCTGGAACCGCATCTTCGGCGATCACGCCATCTTCTTCTGGGCGCTCATCTTCTGCAACTTCGTGGCCATCCAGCCGCTCTGGTTCCGCCGCGTTCGGCAGAGTCCTTGGGCACTGTTCGTCATCGCGATCATCGTCAGCGTGGGCATGTGGCTAGAGCGCTTCGTGATCTTCGTCGTGTCGCTCACTAAGGACTTCCTGCTGTCCTCATGGGCCGACTACATCTCCACCGTCTGGGACTGGTCGCTGTTCATCGGTAGCCTCGGGCTCTTCTCGACCCTGTTCTTCCTCTTCATCCGCCTGCTGCCGTCGATAGCCACCGCCGAGACCAAGGAAACCGCCCACCACGATAAGCACCATGGCAGCGACACCTTCGAGCGCGCTCGCATGGAGTACTTCAACGCCGAGGAGCCCGCATGAGCAGCGTCACACTCGGCAGCCACGCGGCAGCGCCCGACCTTTACGGTCTGGTAGCGCAGTTCGACAGCCCGGAGGGCATCAAGAGCGCGGCGGCGCGCGTGCGCGACGCCGGCTACACCAAGATCGATGCCTACACCCCTTTCCCGATCGACGATCTCGACCTCGACCTGGGCATGAAACCCACACGGCTCGGCTGGGCGGTACTCATCATGGGTGTCGTCGGCGGGCTGGGCGGGTTCTACATGCAGTGGCTCGCCAACACCACTTCCTACGCCCTCAACATCGGTGGCAAGCCACTCAACAGCTGGCCCAACTGGATCGTCATCATGTACGAGTGCACCATCCTCTTCGCGGGCCTGACGGCGGGCATCCTCATGATCGTGCGTAACGGGCTACCACGCCCTTACCACTCGATCTTCAACACGCCTGGCTTCGAGAACGCCATGCGTGACCGCTTCTTCCTCTGCATAGAAGCGCGGGATCCGAAGTTCGAGCTCAATGCCACGCGCGCTTTCCTCGAGGGGCTCTCCCCGATGGTCGTTTCCGAGGTGGAGAAGTGAGCCGCGCCGTACGTCTGCGCCTACTGCTTGCCTTCGCCGTGCTGGGCTCGCTGCTCCTGAGCAGCTGCGGTCGCACGATGTACGACCAGCCCAAGGCGAAGGCGTTCCAGGCGTCGCCCTTCTTCGCCGACGGCTCCGCCATGCGGCCCCTACCCACCGGCACCGTCTCACGCGAGTTCGGGGCCCTCGAGCCCACCTACCTCACGGGCATGGGACCGACCGGGTTCCTGGCTGAACTGCCAGTCGAACTCACCACCGACCTGATGCTCCGCGGACAGGAACGTTTCGACATCTACTGCTCGCCGTGCCACAACTACAACGCGAACGGCATGGGCGCCACCGTCCTCAAGGGCTTCCCTCAGCCTCCGGACTTCACCACCACGCAGCGCTTGCTCGACGCGCCCGTCGGCTACTTCTTCAACGCCATGACGAACGGCTTCGGCCGCATGTACAGCTACGCCTCTCGTGTGCCGGTGGCCGACCGCTGGGCCATCGCGGCCTACGTCAAGGCCCTGCAGTTGAGCCAGAACGCCACCCTCGCCGACGTGCCCGCGGGCGCGGAACTTACCAAGGCGAGCACGGAGCAGACCCCATGACCTCCCTCAAGCTCCCCCCCATCGACACCGCCAAGGCGCAACTGGCTGGCCTCGTCGTCGGCGCCGTGGCGCTCTTGGCCGCGGTTATCCTCGGCTTCGCGGGCCACGCCGAAGGGTTCTTCCAGTCCTACCTCGTGAGCTACCTCTTCTGGGTCGGCATATCCCTCGGATCGCTGGCACTCCTTTTCATAGTGCACTTGGCCGGCGGCTCATGGGGCGCCATAATCGTCAGGCCGCTGGAGGCCGCGGCCAGCGCCGTGCCGCTTTTCGCCCTGCTGTTCGTGCCCATCATCCTAGGGATGAACGACCTCTACCCTTGGGTTCACGCCGACTACGTAGCCGCCGAGCCAACCGTGGCGGCAAAGACGGGGTACCTCAACGTGGCCTTCTTCATCGTGCGGGCCGTGATCATCTTCGCGATCTTCACGCTCGGCGCGTACCTCTACCGCAACCTGAGCAAGAAGCAGGACGACGACGAGGGCACCGCTCCGCGTAGCGGTTACCGCATGAAGAACTTGGGCGGCCTATGGATCGTGGTCTATATCTTGACCATGACGTTCGCAGCGTTCGACTGGTCCATGTCGGTCACACCCACCTGGTACTCGGGCGTCTATCCGGGCATCATCATGGCTGGCCAGGTGGTCTCGGCCCTCGCGGTCGTCATCCTGGTCATGATCAACCTCGCCTCCAAGAGCCCAACCATCGACAGGCTGCTCACCCCCAAGCGCCTCCAGGACCTGGGAAACATGCTCATGGCCGTCATCATGTTCTGGGCCTACTTGCAGGTCTCGCAGCTCATCATCCAGTGGTCTAACAACATCGTCGAGACGGCCAGCTGGTACGTAGTCCGCTTCAACCCCACCTGGATTGGCCTCGCGACCTTCATCCTCTTCTTCGGCTTCTTCGCGCCGTTCATCATCTTGTTCTCTCGCTGGGTCAAGCGCACGCGCCGCGCCTTGTCGATCGTGGCCGCTTGGGCGCTCGTCGTCCAGTTCATCAACTACTTCTGGTTCATCGTGCCGGGGTTCGGTCGCCAGGGATTTCAGTTGACTGTGCTCGACCTGCTGATCCTGGTGGGCTTGGGCGGGATCTGGGTGGCCGTCTACGCGCGCACCCTGACGGCACGCAACGTGCTGCCGGCCAATGACCCGCGCCTCGTGAAGGTGGTGGCCGAGCATCATGCCTGAGAAGAACCGTAGGTACCTGATCAGTGAGAAGCAGGTGCGCCTGACCGTACTCTTGGGCAGTGTAGGCATGGCCTTCACGATCCTGGCGCTCTTCTTCCTCGCCACCTCGAGGCCACAGGGCAAGTTCGTGATCCTCGACGGCGAGGTCGAGATCAGTGCTGAGCGTACGCAGAAGTCGCTGAGCGTCAAGGTACGCGATAACGGCGTTGGACTCGGTGAAGGCAAAGTCGGAACCGGTCTAGGAACGCAGATCGTGCGCACCCTTATTCAGGGTGAACTCGGTGGCACAATCGACTGGCACACGGTGATGGGCAGCGGCACGGAGGTCACCATCGATGTGCCCATGACCTGGCTCAACAAGAACGACGACGCAGGGAGTTAGGAAGCGCGGCGTGCGCGTGCAGCGCGACGCTTGAGGGCGCGGCGCTCGTCTTCGCTGAGGCCACCCCACACACCGGAGTCCTGGTTGGTCTCGAGGGCGTACTGAAGGCACTGTTCGCTCACGGTGCACCGTGCGCAAACGGCCTTGGCTTTCTCGATCTGATCAACGGCCGGTCCAGTGTTCCCTACCGGGAAAAACAGTTCAGGGTCCGCCGTGAGGCAAGCGGCTTTGTCGCGCCAGTCCATGGTGATGTGCTCCTTGTTGTGTAAATGATTGCGTGCGTGCGCAGCTCAAGAACCCTTAACGGGTGTGAACGATGCTTGGGGATGTGCCCACGCCACTGTGAGCTTCAAATCAACCTCAACTAGACTCTCATACCGGTTGGAGCAAATCAATAGGTTTAACGGGGATATCGCTGTGAATAAAGACACATTCGGGGGTAAACAGGACGGTATCCGTCGTCCACGGCTTCTCGTCGCGCTTGCCACGGTGCTTTTTGTGGAGGCTGCGCTGCTCGCGGTCCTCGCTGGCTTCCTGGTGTATGAATTGGTCACCGAGGTGCCGACGTCATTTGCGAGTGCCCTTGGCATCCTCGTGCTGGTGGCTGCTGCCGCAGTGTGGCTCGTCGTCGTCGCGGTTGCTACTCTGCACGCAAAACCGTGGGTGCGCGCCGCGGCGTTGACCTGGCAGGTGCTTCAGCTGGCGGTCGCGGTCGGTAGCTTTCAGGGCCTTTTCGCGCGCGACGACATCGGGTGGCTTTTGCTGGTCCCCGCCGTACTGGCGGTTGTGCTGCTGTTCACCCGGTCGGTGATGGAGGCAACACGGCGGCTCTAACCGCGCTGCGGGTTAATTGCCGTGCAGGTT
>CAJDWU010000056.1_pt1 | contig 11658 bp, 8 predicted proteins | sample 7391771 | NCBI WGS metagenome assembly CAJDWU01 (sample SAMEA7055737, study PRJEB34461) | soil metagenome | biome: terrestrial ecosystem; feature: Peninsula; material: soil | place: Antarctica | collected 2016 | reverse complement strand
GGTTGAGGAAGCGGATCTTCTCTCTACCTAGCGCGCCGCCTGGACCCTGTCGCATGACCACGCCCTTTAGTTCATTTCGTGTAGCAAGTATTGAGCGCGAAGGGCGAGTTGTCAATGGGGCGGATACCTTAGGGACTCTCGAATCGCGGAGGAGAGGCTCGCGCAGCCTTCCCTGTCGACACACTCCCAGTCGGCGGCGTGTCCAGTTAAGGCGCAATTATCCGTCCGAGTGTCATGCTTCGCTCATGAAACGCTTCCGGCTCCATCTCCTCTCGTTCGCAGCCGTCTTACTACTTGCCGTCGCTGGGTGCACTCCCGCCAAGCCCCCGCCTACCGGCCCGTCGCTCACGCCGGCGGGTCCGGTCGATGTCCGCGTGGGTACCGCCGTGACATTCAATGCGCAGGGCTTCAGCGGCCCCGTCGAGTGGGCAGTGGACGACGTAGCCGGCGGGGCGCCGGAAACGGGCACCATCGCCGCGGGTCACTACCAGGCACCCGCGCGCGTGCCAGCCGATCCCGCGGTGATCGTCACCGCCACCAACGAGACCGATTCCGGTCAAAAAGCCAGCGCTTCGGTCACCATCACAGCGCCGGGAACCCTATACGTGTTGGACGAAAGCATCTACGTCTACGGTAACCTCGATACGGTCGCCGGTAACGTGGCTCCGAACCGCACCTTCACGCTGGCCGGCACTACCTCCGAGTTCTACGACATGACGATGGCTCCGGCCCTGGATATGGCGTTCATCAGCACCGTTTACGGTACGCCCATGCTCTTCCGGGTAGAGAACATCTCCGCCGCGACCGGCGAAGTTGCAACCACAGCCTTCTCCACCCTCACCTACGATGATCCGAGCGGCTTGGCTTACGACTACCAGCGTGACATCCTCTACGCGGTGGTTGACGGTGCCCTGTTCGCGTACGACGGCGCCTCGACAGCCGCAGCCGGTACGGAGCCGACCCGCGTCGTGGTGGGGCCGAGCCTGGACCCCCTCCTTCAAATGGACGCGCGACTCGTTCTGGACGTCAAAGCCGACCGCATCTTCTTCTCCCAAGCCGAGCAGACGTTCGTGGGCGTTTATGACAACGCTTCGACGATCGACGGCGAGGTAGCGCCGGACCGGATCATCACCGTCAATGCGTCCACCTACTTCTTCTGGGGCATGTCCTACGACCCTTCACGCGACCAGCTCTACCTCGGTGACCAGAAGCTCGGCGTCGGCGTCTATGTGATCGCCGAAGCGTCCACGGCCGATGGCCTGGTCGCACCAGTCCGTAGCATTGGCGGTAACACGCACCCGATTGAGGGCGCCTCGCAAGTCGATTACGACGTCGCCAACGACAGGCTCGTAGTTATAGACGCTGACGGCAACGACGTGAAGGTCTACGACCACGCCTCGACGCTCAATGGTGACGTGGCGCCGTCGCGCGTGATCGGGGGAGCGCTACTGCCGCTCGCCTACCCGTACAGCGGCTACCTCGATCCGACTCAATGAACGACCTAAGCGTTCCCGGTCTTCGCACTATCCTCGACTGAGTCTGACCTCCCGCCCAGTAGGGACGGGAGGTCAGACCATGTAAGCCACGTCCGAGGCGTCGCCGGGGTGGACGAGGATGCTCGTCTTGAGGTCCTGGGCCGTGAGGCCGTGGCGGATGGCCAGGGAGAAGATGTCTATCACGTCGCCGGCGCGGTCACCCAAGAGGTGGGCGCCGAGAATGCGGCCGGTGGTCCTCTCTTCGATGACCTTGTGACCGGCATGTTCCTGGCCGGTGCGGCGGGCCGAGTACCAACCGCGGGTGTCCGCAAGATGGACGGTGACGTCCAGACCCTGCGCGCGTGCCTCGCTCTCGAGCAAGCCGGCGCGAGCCAGGGCGGGGACGGAGAAGACGACGCTGGGGGTACCGCGATAGTCAGGGGTCACGTCTTTGCCTAAGAGGTTGGCGGCTACGACGTAGCCTTCGTGGCCGGCCACGGGGGTCAACGGCCAGCCCGCAGTGTCGGCGCCGTCGCCGGCCGCGTAAACGTTCGGATTGGTCGTGGACCTGAGGTGATCGTCCACGCTCACGCCACGCAGTGGGTCAAAGGCGATACCCGCCGCGTCGAGGCTCAGCCCCTCGAGTTCTGGTACTCGCCCTGCGCCGTGCACGACGAGATCGGCCGGGAACGTGCTGCCGGCAGCGGTGCTCACCTCGAAGCTGCCGCCGGCGCGTTCGATCCCGATAACGTCCTGCTCCAGCTGGACGTCTATTCCCACGCCGCGGCTCGCCGCTACCAGCGAGTCCACGAGTTCGGGTTCGAAGCCGGGCAGGGGGCGCTCGTGGCGGTCAAGGACGGTGACCAACGCACCGGCGCGCGCCGCGACGTGTGCGAACTCGAAGGAGATGTAGCCGCCGCCGATGAAGACGATGCGCTTGGGCAGGCTGTCGAGGTCGAGGAAGTCGGTGCTGGTGATGACGTGCTCCGCGCCGGGGAAGGTCAGCGTCCGGGGCCGCGCGCCGACCGCCAACACGATGTGCTCGGCCGAAACCGTGGTGCCGCCTAAGTCCAGTGTGTTGGGAGCCGTGAACCGGGGCTGGCCGTGGAGGGTGGTGACGCCGCTCTTGGCGAGCGAGCGCTCCACCTTCTCGGGAACGCCATCGGTGAAGGTGCGTTTGAAGGTCATGAGAGCCGGCCAATCGATCGCGAGCGTCCCCACCACCCCATTGGGCCGCATGCGGCGAGCCCAGTCGATGACCTCCGCGGCGCCCACGAGGACCTTCTTGGGGTCGCAGCCGCGCAGCTCGCACGTCCCGCCATAGGGGCGGGTGTCGATGATGGCGACGTTCTTGCCCGCAGCAGCCGTCTTATGCGCGATGACCTGGCCTGCCGTGCCGGCGCCCAGGACGACGATGTCGTATCGCTGGTGGCTCATGGTGGCTCCATCCGGCGCAGTGCAAAGCAGAGCTGCGCGCTTCACCCTAACGGCCTCTTGAGCCGCGTTGCAGTAACAGTCGAGCCTGCGCCAGCCTGCCGGAGCTCTGCCTCAGGTCTCCTCGCGCCGGTCGTGCGCCAGGGGCAGCTCGGGGGAAAGGGCCGTGATCGCCGCGCGCATGCCATCGTCCACCTTGAACTCGGCGGCGGCCAGCGACGGCTCCAACTGCTCTAAGTTGCGTGCGCCCACGATGGCCGCCGTGACCGCCGGGTGCGAGGTGCACCAGGCCACGGCCAGCGTCACCGGGTCGACGCCGGCCTGCCGGGCGTAGTCCACGAAGCGTTCCACCGTCTCCCCGTAGGCTTCCAGCCCGTAGCGGCGCTTGTAGCGCTCGTTCTCCGTTAGCCGGCCGGCGGCGCCATCGGCCGCGTAGCGCCCGGACAGCAGCCCCGCCCCCAGCGGGCTGAACGTCATGACCCCGAGACTCTCCGCCAACGCCATAGGAAGGATCTCGACCTCGGCCTGACGCTTCACCAGGTTGTACATGGGTTGGATGAGTGAGAAGCGCTCCAAGCCGCGGCGCTCCGATATCCCGAGCGCCTTCACGTACTGCCAGGCCGCGAAGTTGCTGGCGCCGACGTAGAGGACGAGGCCGCGCCTGACGAGGTCGTCCAGCGCGCTCAGCGTCTCCTCCAGCGGCACGGCAGCGTCGAACTGGTGCAGTAGGTAGAAGTCGAGCCGGTCAGTACCGAGGCGCTTGAGCGAGGCCTCCACCGCCCGCACGATGTGGCGGCGTGACGACCCCCCGGGGTTGGCGCCTTGGAAAGTGCGGCCGAAGACCTTGCTGACGATCACCAGGTCGTCACGCCGGCCCTCGATGAGGCGCCCGACGATCTCCTCCGTACGGCCGGCGTTGTAGACGTCGGCGGTGTCGATGAAGTTGACGCCGGCTTCCAGGCTGCGCTCGAAGATGCGCCTGGACTCCTCCTCGCTCGCCTCGCCCCCGAACGTCATGGTCCCGAGGCAGACGCTCGAGACCTTCACCCCCGTGCGGCCAACGTTCCTGTACTCCATGCGTTCGCTCCTTACCGAGGCGGTCGTCTAGACCGTGACGCTACCGCGCGCCAGCAGCTCCGCCAAGTCTTCTGGCGGTGCCGGCCGGCCGATCAGGAAACCCTGTGCTTCATCGCACCCCAGAGCGCGCGCCGCGTCCCACTGGGAACGGGTCTCGATCCCTTCTGCCACCACCGTCAGGCCCATGCTCTTGCCGAGCGTCACGACTGCCTGCACGATGGCGAAGTCCGCCTGTTGATCGTAGCGCTGCTCCGGGCGGACCTGCGCGTCCTCGATGCCGACCCCTTTCACGAATGTGCCGTCGACCTTGACGGTGTCGATAGGAAGTCGGCGCAGGTAAGAAAGGTTCGAGAACCCAAGCTCGAAGTCATCGAGTGCCACCCGCACGCCCATGGCACGCAGCGCAGCCAGTTTAGGCGCGTTGCCTACCACGTCGGTCATCGCCACCCGCTCCACGACCTCGATCTCGAGGGCGTCGGCGCTCAGCCCGGCCTTGTGCAGCGCCGCCGTCACTCGCTCCACCAGGTCCGGGCTCCCCACCTCGCCGGCGCTGAGATTGACGGCCACGCGCAGGTCGCTCAGCCCCTGGTCGCGCCAGGCGCGGAGTTGGCGCGTAGCCAGGTCGAGCACCCGGCGCCCTAGCGAGTGGATGAGGCTGGTCCCCTCGGCGAGCTCGATGAACTCGCCCGCTAGCATCAGGTCGCGGCCTGGGACGCGCACCCGCACCAGCGCCTCGAGGCACGAGATGCGTCCGGTCCGGATGTCGATGCGCGGCTGGTAATGGAGCAGTACCCGGTCCTCTTCGAGTGCCTGGTGCAGCACTTCCTGGAGCTCCACACCGTCGGTGGACGCCCTCTCCATGTCGGGCGTGAAGTAGACGTAGCGGTTCTTGCCACGCTGTTTGCCGTGGTACATGGCTATGTCGGAACGCCGCAATAGGTTCTCGGCGCCGCTGCCGTCATGCGGAAACAAGCTGATGCCGATGCTGGCGGTGACGTTGACGTGGTGCCCGCCCGCCTCGAAGAGCCCGAACAGGGCCTGAGACGCGCGACGGGCCAGCTCGTCAGCCGCCGGGCGCACGTTGAGGCCGGCGATCAGCATCGTGAACTCATCGCCGCCGAGGCGTGCCAGCAGCTGGCCGGGAGCGAGGCAGCCGCGCAGGCGCTCCGCGACCTCCGCTAACACCTGGTCGCCAGCGAGGTGCCCGAGCGAGTCGTTGATTTCCTTGAGGTTGTCGAGGTCGAGGAACAGCAGGGCCAACTCGGTTGCGCCCGACTCGGCTTCCGCCATCGCCTCGTTCAGCATCGCCCGGAAGCGCGCCCGGTTGGGGAGGCCCGTGAGGGAATCAGTGAACGCCATGCGTTGCAGGCTCTCCTCGAGAGAGGCGCGCTTGATGAGAAGTCCGGCGTAACCGGCGTATATGCGTGCGGACTCGACCGACTCGCTCGTGAACTCGCTACCGGAGGTGAAGTTGTCGAGTGTGAGGTAAGCGAAGGCCAGGGAGCCGTCCACCTGGATCGGCACGACCAGCGCCGCACGGATGTCGTCGGCGCGTCCATGGCGTCTGAGGAGTTCGACCTCTGCCGCCGTGAGCCAGACATCCATCTTGAGGTCTGTCACTATCCGCGGATGGGGGTCGCCCTGGGGGTGGCCGAAGCCCACCCCCAGGGCCGAGAAGCGGATCCTGCCGATCAAGCCGTAGTCGTAGCCGTTGACAGCCACGAGCCCGTAACGCCCGTCCTCGCCGCGGATTAAGAGTGACCCCGCTTGAGCACCCGGGATCGACCGCACTGCCTCGTCGAGCATGTGTTGGTAGATGCTGGGGTTGTAGGCGGTGAGGAGGGCCTGCTCCATCACCTCGATGATGCCGCGGCGGAAATCTGCCATGTGCTCGAGGCGCCGCTCGCGCTCATGCAGGTCTTCGAGGCGCCACTGACTTGTGGCCGCGACCTCGGCCAGATGGGCGACCACGCGTACGAACGCACGCTCCTGCTCCGTCGGCCCTCGCGGCTCCAGGTAGTAGACGGCGAACGTCCCGGCGACCACGCGTTCCGGCGTGAGCAGCGGCGTGGACCAGCAGGCGCGCAACCCGAGCGACAGTGGCTGCTCGCGGAAGCCCTCCCAGCGGCTGTCAGTAGCGATATCGGTGACCACCACCTCCTCGCCTAAGTAGGCGGCGGTGCCGCACGAACCGACGTTGGGGCCGATGGGCCGGTCGTAAAGCTCTTCGTTGAAGCCCGCTGGGAGGCTCGGCGCCGCAGCTTGGCGGAGGTGCCCTCCGACGCGGTCGACCAACAGGACGGAAATGCGCACGCCGTCGAACTGCTGCTCCAAGAAGCGCGTTATCTGATCGAGTACCTCGCTCAGCTCGCCCCCCCGGGCGATCAACTCGAGTACCCGGTTTTGGGTGTCTTGGAGCAACTGCGCCTTGTAGACGTCGGCGCGGCGGTCGTGTGATTCTCGGAGAATTTCCATGCCTGCGTCCGGGCGACGCTAAGGCCCAGGCTGCCCCATTATCGCAGACCGCACCGCCCACGCATGCACGAAATGCCACGCCGGGCGCCACCCGGCCGTCGGTCTCGTGGCAAGCTTCTGCCCGCTCCCGTCACACTCACTCGACCGACCGGATGTTCACGCTGCCCACGCCGGCGTCCACGGCGAGGTTGACGGTGACAGGCCGCCCTGCCGCCGCGGCCGGGCTCAGGTACGCGTTGCCGCTCCGCTCGAAATCCTCGCCCACGTTGATGGACCCTAGCCCGGAGTCGACATGTGCCCTCAGGCTCAGGCTCTGGGGCACGAGAATCGTGAGTTCGCCTACGCCACCGTCGACTTTCGCGTCGAAGTCACCGGAACCGGGAAGCGTCATGGTGATGTCGCCGACGCCCGCGTCCAAGTCGAAGCCGCGCAGGTTGGCATGGCGCAGGTCCAGCTGCAGATCGCCGACGCCGGCGTTGATTATCAGGTCGGTGGGTAAGTCCTTGTTCAGCTCGAGCTCCCACTCTCCCCTCAGCGTGCCGCCCAAACCGAACAGCGACCAGCCAGTCCCGCGCGTCTTAAGCGTGACCTCGACGGTGTTGCCCCGCCTGACCGACTTCTGGTCGAGCCTTTCGCTGCCCGCGAGCTGCACTGTGCCCCATAGAACGCTGTTGCTGCGGGCAGTCGTGAGGTCTAACGGGCTTACGCCCTGGTGGAGCTCGACGCGCGCGCTGGAGGCGTCACCCGCCGGGAAGTTGATCGACACGGGTTCCGAAGACGGGGCCCCGCCCACCCCGCCATAGAAGGCTATTACGACGGCCACGCCGATGGCCAAGGAGATGACCAGGAGGCGGTACTTCCCACGGGTGAGCATGTCGGAGCCAACGGCTATGAGCGCGATGGGCCAAAGGGACCACACCCTACCCAGCCCCCTCCAGAACGGTGCGAAATCGAGGCCGAAGTTGCCGGCCAGGAGGAGCAGGCCGACGGCCACGAGTGCGATCGGCCAGAGTCCCTTGCGGCGCCAGTCGTCGTGGCTGTGGTCACGGTGGTGGTGGCGGTCTTGACCCGTAGGCGGGTTCCCCTGCTCGGGTTGCGCCGGGCCCACTCCCGGGCTCTGACTGCCGGCTTGATCAGTTCGTTCGGATCCTTCGTCGGTCACGTCGTCACCATCCCTTCTTTCTCACCTGCATCTGCTTCGTAAGTGCTCCAGGCCGAGTAGCTGCCCTCGAGTTCCATCACGTTGGAGAAGCCCCGGCTCCTCAGCGCGCTGGCCACCACGGCCGAGCGATCTCCGCCCTGGCAGTACAGCACGAGCTTCCCGCTCCGGGGAAGTTCGTGGCTGCGGGAAAGGAAGTTGCCAGCAGCCAGTTGCCGAGAGCCCGGCACGTGCCCGGCGGCCAACTCACTGACGTTGCGCACGTCGACCACGCAGGCGCCCTCGAGCGCGGCAAGGCCCTCCGGGGTCACGAGCGGGAGGGGCGAAAGATCGAGCCCGTCGAGCGACATGAGGTAGCCGGCGACATCGTCTATTCCCACGGTCGAGAGACGATCACGCAGTTGGGCGGCGTGCACCTCGTTAGCCGCGAGAACTATCACGGCGCGCCGCTCCGCCTCGGGGTCGATGACCCACGCCGCGTAGGTGGCGAACGAGTTGCCCCCCGGCACGGCCAAGGCTCCCGGCACCGAGCCCGCCCACTGCTCGAGCACCGTGCGGGTGTCGAGGAGGACGACCTCGCGGTTAACGCGTCCACGCAATTCGCCGCCTTCAAACCTACGCAAGGGGGCGCGGCCGGCCAAGAGCGCAGGCCCGTCGCGGTTGACTCGCTTCATTCGTCCGAAGTAGTCGGGCGCCTCCGGCTGGCCCTCGAGTAGGGCGCTCACGAAACCCTGCTCGTCGCCGGCCGCGACGTATGGAGACCACCAGGCCGTGAGGCGCTCGTAACCGACCGTACTGCTGGCGACGTCGCCGAGCGCCTTGCCGCACGCGCTGCCCGCCCCATGACCTGGCCAAACCTGCACGTGATCGGGCAGGGCAAGCAGCGCCTTAAGGCTGGAGAAGAGCTGACGAGCCCCCTCGAAGCGCGTGTCGTGGCCGCCCGCCACGGCGTCCAGCAGGTCGGGACGGCCCACGTCACCCACGAACAAGAAGTCTCCGCTGAGGAGGTGCGACGGCAGTTCGGAGCGCGCCGTGTCGGTCACGAGGAACGACACGTGTTCGGGCGTGTGGCCCGGCGTATGGAGGACCTGAAGGCTGACGTTCCCTACGTGGATGACGCTGCCATGCACCAGGCCCTCGTGCTCGAAGGCGTAGCGCCAGTCGGCCCCGCCCTCGTCCGAAAGGTAGAGCCTGGCGCCCGTCCGTGCCGCGAGTTCGCGCGCGCCGGAGACGTAATCGGCGTGGATGTGGGTGTCGGTGACCGCCGTTATGCGTAGGCCTCGCGCCGCGGCCTCGTCAAGGTAATGGTGGACGTCTCTCCGCGGGTCGACGACGATCGCCTCACCCGTCGCCTGGCAGCCGATCAGGTAACTACCCTGGGCCAGGTCTTGGTCGTAGAAGTGCTTGAAGTACAAGTCGAACCCTCCGTGGGTGCGGCGGTTGCTAGGCCGTCACAAGCCTTGCCGCAGGTTAATGCCTAATGGTACGCGGAGTGGTTCGCGTTTTCGCCGTGACGTGGGCGTCGCAGGCCGGAGGCCGTGGTTAGTCCTATGCGCACCGTGCATAATGTGCGCATGCCGCAGCTTCCAGACGCCGAGCACCTGCTCACCCTTCTAGCGGTGGCCGAGGCCGGCAACGAGAGTGCGGCCGCCGAGTTGCTCGGCGTGGGTCAGTCCTCCGTCAGCCGCCGCCTAGCCGCGCTGCAACAACTGGCCAGCAGCCCTCTAACGCAGCGCACGGCCGCGGGCACGCGCCTGACGCCGGCGGGCCAGGCACTGCTGGGAGCGGCCCGCGAGGTGCGCGCCGCTCTGAGCGAGGCGGGCGAGCGCCTGGACCCCGAGCGGCGCGGCGCCACGAAACTGCGCTGCGGGGTGAGCCCCCACCTCGTTCCGCTGCTGGGCGGCGCCCTCGCCGGCAGCAAGGTGGCCGAGGTGGAGCTGGTGGAGTGGCACTCCGCCGACCTCGTAGGAGCCGTCCGCCGCGGCGAACTCCCAGCCGCTTTCACCCTCACCGCGCCGGCCGGCGGCGAGCCCGGGCTTCGCATCGTGCCCATCGGCGAGGAGCGCGCCGTGATCGCGGCGCATCCGAGCGAGCCGGCCGTGAGGCACGGGGGCGCCGACCCGGACCTGCTCGGCCAGGCACGGTGGCTGCTCCCCTCCCCGCCAAGCGCGGTGGGCGAGCGCGCGCGCCTGATCCTTAGGCGAGCCGGCCTAGCCGCGGCCCGCCAGACGTTAGTGCCTAGCCCGGCCACCATGCGAGCGGCCGTCCTGGCCGGCGCCGGGGTGGGCGTGGTGCTCGCGTCCGAGCTGCGGGCCGAGGCGGCGGCGGGCTGGCTGACCCTCGCCGCTCTGCCCTTCGGCGCAGAGGGTGACGACCGCCTTGGGGTCTGGCTCGTGGCTGCCGACTCCCTGGAGCCGAGTCTGGCCTCGCTCATCGAGGGGCTTGCTAAGGAGGCCATGCATGGCTGAGTCCGCCGCCTACCTAGGCATCGATGCGGGCGGCTCGAGCACCCGGTGGCTGTTGCTTGACGCCGCTGGTGAGGAACTCGCGCGGGGCGCGGGTGGCCCGGTCTCGGCCATCCAGCTGGGCACTGACGAGCGGGGGGCCGTTCTGGGCCGCCTCGCTGCCCTGCTGCAGCAGGCGTCCGCGGTGGCCAAGCCCACCCGCGTGGTGGCGGGAGTAACTGGGCTCGAGCCTGGCTCCCCGGACGCCTCGCTCCTGGCCGCGACCATCGCCGAGGCGCTAGCGGTGGCGCAGGACGCCGTGAGCGTCATGCCCGACATCCACACCGCCTACCTGGCCGCCTTCCGGCCCGGCGAGGGCGTGCTCGTCTACGCCGGCACCGGCAGCATCGCCTTCCACCTGGCCGTGGGCGGCTCCACCATCCGTGCCGGCGGCCACGGCTACCTCATAGACGACGCGGGCGGCGGTTACTCGATCGGCCGAGAGGCCCTGAAGGGTGTGCTGCGCCGCTGGGACGAACAGGGCGCCCCGCCGCGCGGTCATCTAGCCAGCGGCATCTACGCCTCGCTCGGGGGTGACGACTGGGACACCATCCGCCGCGAGGTCTACGGCGGTGGTAGGGCCAGGGTGGCGGCGTTGACGCCCGTGGTTTCGTTGGCCGCGGCGCGGGGCGACGAGGACGCCCGCCTCGTCCTGGCCGCGGCCGGCACCGAGTTGGCTCGTTTGGCCCGCATCGTGTGCGGTCGGCTGGGCGTTGTGTTGCCAGTGATGCTTGCCGGCGGCGTGGCCCGCTGCGGGGCGCCGCTCACCGACGCCCTTTCGGCAGCCCTGCCGTCGGGCACGCGGCTGGGCGTAACTGCGCGCGAGCCGGTCGAGGCGGCTGCCCTGTTGGCACGCGGGCAACCGTGAACCCGCAGACGCGCAGTCGGTGAACTAGGGCCGCGTTTCCCGGCCCGCGGCCACGCCTCAGCCGGCCGCCTGCTCCAAGTACTTGTGAAGCTCGCCCTCACCGCCCAGGAAGCTGTAAGCCCTCACGCCCCCCTCGCGGAGGCGCTCGGCCACGTAGGCGCTGCGCTGGCCCATGGGGCAGAAAGCCACGTACACGCGCCCGGCGTCCAGCCCCCCACCGCCGCCCAGGTCTCCGGGCTCGGGAATCGTCTCGGGCCACGCCGGCGTCCACTCACGCAGGGCGCCAGAGCGACAGTCGATGAGCACGGCGCCAGTGGGGAGCACCCGCACGCGGACGTCGTCTCCCTCGCCGGCGGGCGGGGCAGGAAGCACCCCCTCGCCGTCACGGAAGGCGCGGAGCGCGATGCGCGTGTCGCCGCGCTCCACGCGCGCCAGGGCCGCGAGCAAAGCATCTTCGTCCATGCCTTCCTCTTGCCACATCAGCTTCTCGGCGCGGCTGGAAGTGGCCGGGCGCACCGGAGTGATGTTGCACTCTTCGACGGCCTTGGCCGACAACTCGGCAGTACCGATGCGTTCGGCCAACGCGATGATCTCCTGCTTGTCCGACGCTATCAGGGGTCGCAAGACGGGACGCCCGGCCACGGCGTCGATTGTGCGGAGGTTGGA
>CAJDWU010000084.1_pt1 | contig 11678 bp, 10 predicted proteins | sample 7391771 | NCBI WGS metagenome assembly CAJDWU01 (sample SAMEA7055737, study PRJEB34461) | soil metagenome | biome: terrestrial ecosystem; feature: Peninsula; material: soil | place: Antarctica | collected 2016 | reverse complement strand
CCCACGCCGACCCCGCCCTGGAACTGGTAGATGAGGCGGTGGTTCCAGGCGCTGAGGTCCGGCGTGGCGGCGTCCTGGCCGTTGGGCGACAGCATGGCGATGGAGTAGATGAAACGGTCGAGGGTGCCCCGCTCCCAACGCACGATAGCGTCGACCTTCCGACCGTCCGGCAGTTCGACGGTGGCCATGTCGTCGGGCCGCGGCGCAGCGGCGTCGTACGGCAAGAAGTCGTCGGCGGCTGTGGACCAGTACACGAAGTCCACGCGCGTCTCCATGGAGCAGTCGTCGTCGAGGATGTCGCCCAGCGCCGCCTTGCCGCGGTGGCTCTCGGTGGAGCAGAAGAACGGCTCCTGCTGCGGTCCTGAGAACATGGCATCGCTGCTTTCGTGGTTGGTCAGCGTCAGCCGTTCCTTGTAGAGCCCGGCCAGCACCGTGACGACCGTGTCGCCCAGTGGGAGGCCCGTGACCAGGCCCTCGAGCGCGTGTCCCTTGCGGTAGGGCGAGAAGCTGTCCGTGACGTTCTTCGTGCCTTGCCAGACGCTCACGCCGTCCAGCGCAACGCTTTGCGGCACCTGGATAAGGAGGCGTGCATCGCCACCCGTCACGTACTCCGGTGGGCCGGAGGGAACGGTAATCACGAGTCGTTCGGCCGCCGCGGCACCCGCCATCATCAGTGCCAGGAGAAGTGTGACGAACCGTTTACGTGCGAGAAGAGCTCTGCGCATGTTGCCCGCCTTTCTATGGAACCTTATTGAGGCTGCATTATAGCCCCACCAGTTCGAGGCTCCCGGAGAGGGTCAGAAACGGGCAGCTTCCTCGTTAGCGTGTGGCGCTCACGATGGCCGTGCTGGCGGCGTTGCTGACACTGAGCCGCCTCTCAACTGTCGGACCGAGCATCCAAGCCCTGGAGCAACCGCCAGACGAACTCCTCCGTGCGCTGAACGGTCTGAGGGTCCACGTTCTCGAACACGTCACTTACCTGATGCCAATCAGGGATGACACCCTCGGGAGTCAAGCCGACGAAAGACAACGACGGCACCCCGTTGGCCATGAAACAGGTGGCGTCGGTGTGCAGCGTCGTGTACGGCCGCGAGTAGGCGTCGAGCTCGGGGTTCGCAACGCGGATCTCGCCGGCCAGCGCGAACAGGTCGGGTGACGGCCTCAGCGGGAAGACCATGCCCTCTACGCTCGTGTAGCACACGCCTGCGCCGTGCCCACCAACGTTGTCGACGCTGATGGCGTACGCGCCCTCGAGCAGGTCCGGATGCCGGTCTATGAAGGCCTTGGAGCCGACCGACCCCACCTCTTCGCAGCCGCTGGCGAGGACCACCACCTCGGTGCGTTGCAAGGGTTCGCGCGCTAGCCGCTTGGCCAAGCTCAACACCACCCCGACTCCGCTGGCGTTGTCGTTGGCGCCCGCGGTGAACGAGGTCGTGTCGGGCTGGAGCGTGAGCGCCAGCACGGTTAGGTGGACGGGGACGAGGCAGACCGCCACCCAGACCAGCCAAAGCCAGCCCGTGACTGCGAACGCCAGGCAAACGAGCGCCGCCAGAACGAACGCCACCACGCCGAGGCTGGTGACCACGCTGAAAAACCGTAGGCGCCAGGGCCGGCTGAAGACCCACGGGGTGCGGTGGGTGTCGAGGTGGGCTACGAGCACGACCTTCGAGGTGGCCGCCACCGCGGGCACCACCGCCCACACGTTCTGGCTCGTGCCCTTGCGCACGAACGGCCGCAGGAGGTTGGGCCGGAAGTACATCTCGAGGAAGACCGATAGGGTGGTGGCGAGCATGACCACGCCTAGGAGCGCAGCCGCCCACCGGCCACCTGTCACGCCGGCCGTGAGCAACAACAGCACGGTGACTACCAAGGCCACGGTCGCGCCCAGCGCGAACGGCCTCCAACCCGAGACCGGCGAGGTGAACTCCTCGACGTGGGGCTCGAGACCCACGTCTCGCATGACGCCGGCCGCGTACTCTGCCGCCTGCCGCTCGGAGGGCGTGGTGGACCCTCGTGGACCGATGGTCTCGGCTAGATGTTTCACGTGAAACATCGCGCTGCTGTCTTCGCCTTGCCGGCTCACGTCAGCCACCAGGCTACGCCGTAGGCGAGCGCTCCCGTCAACGTCGCGATGGCCACGTCCTTGCGCAATCGGAACGCGACGGCCGTGGCAGCCACGCCGAGCGCCGCCGCGAGGGCGGCTCGTGTCTCGGCCGGCCCGGGCCCGCCCGTGAGTAGGCCGCGGGCGAGCGGCACCAGGTAGGGCTCGAGCGAGGCCGCGAGCAGGGCGGCCACGGCGGCCACGCCAACGCTGCCGAGGAAGGCGCCGAGCGGTCCTGCGAACCGGCCCCGCGTATGCCCCGCGCCGAACCGAGTCGGGAGGTAGCGGAACAGGTACGTTCCGACGCCCACCACGGAGCAGACCACTACTAGTTCGAGGCTCACGCCGCGCCGCCGGCGTTCGGGCCCGAAGGCCGCTCACCCCACGCCGAGAACAGGACGCCGGCCAAGCCCCCCGCCAGCATGCCTACCAAGATGCCTGTGCTGGTGGAGCCCAGCGCCGACCCGAGCGCGAACGCCAGCACCGCCGCCAGGGCCGCCGCCAAGTGGCGCCGCTCGAACATGGCCAACAGGAGCGCAAGGAAGAGGGCGGGCAGCAGGAACCCTAGGCCTGCGTCGACGGCCGGCCAGCGCTCGAAGGCCCCGGCGCCCAAGACCGCGCCAACGATCGTGCCGGCGACCCAAGCGAGGTAGGCCCCAAGGCCGATACCCGTCTGCCACGCCTCTGTCCAAGTCAGTTTGCGCCCCGCCACCCTGCCCAGGGCGCTGGCGAAGACCTCGTCGGTCAGCCCGAACGCCCACAACCACGACCAGCACGTGGGCGGCCAATCCGCTTGGGTTTCACGCGGCGTGCGGAAGCCGCCTATGCGGCGCAGCCCCTCGAGCAGGGCAGGCGCATAGAGCAGGTGGCGGGCGTTCATCGCCAAGAGAGAAATCACCGTGAGCGCCGGCGACGCCCCTCCCGCCAGCAACGCCAAGGCGAGGAACTGGCTGGCGCCCGCGTAGATGACGAGAGACATGAACGCCGCCTCGGGTAGGGAGAACCCGGCTTTGGCGGCCGCCACGCCGAACGAGACGGCGACTGGGAAGTAGGCGAGGGCGACCGGCGCGCTGGCCAGCAGGCCGGTTCCGAAACGCGTGGCGGGGCCCCTCGACTCCATGGAACGCGAGCCTAACGCAGCGGGGCCAGGCGGACAGGGCAGCGCTTTCGGCGCCAACGACACCGCGCGCGGACCCGGGGGCCCGCGCGCGGTGTAGTGGCCTTACGCAGCCTTCAAGGTCAGGGCTGCGTGATCGGGTTCAGCTGGATGCTGCCGCCCTGTACGGCGGTGTCGCCGGTGAGGGTGACGTAGCCCGCCACGGTGGCGGAGCTCGTGTTGGTCCCCCACTGGTTATTACGCGCGTCGATCGAGCTCTTGACATTGAACAGCGTGGCAACTTTCGGCGCCGCGTTGATGACGAAGTCGAAGACGTTGTTATGGATGGCAGCCGTGATGCCCCAGGCTGTTCCGCTCGCGTCGCTGATGTAAAGCGCGCGGCTGAAGTTGGTGAAGGTGTTGCCGCTGGCGGTGACCTCTATAGGGGCGGAGTTGGTGCCGATCCCGAACGCGGTGGCGGTGGCAGCGGGCGTACCGGTGACTGTGAAGTTGTTGCCAGTCACGGTAGCGACCCCGGAGCCCCCCATCAAGAGCCCGTAGTTGGCGGCGTCCTGGAGAGTGACCACGTTCGCGTCGATTGTCATGTCGCTCGCTGCGTTGCCGATCACGCCGAAGAAACCGCCCAGCAGTTGGATGATGTTGGAGGAGACGACACCATCGACGTCATCTGCCGCAATCAGGAAACCCGATTCCACCGCGACCTGGTTGGACGACATGGTCAGCGCGCCGGAAGCGAACGAGGTCAGAAGAACCGAGGTGCCGTCTCCACCCGCCTTCATCGTGTTGCCCTCGACTCTGAACGTGTCCTCCAGTGGGTTGGCGCCCTCGCACGCCAAGTTAACGCTAGCGGCATCGTTCGCGCCGATGTCCCTTGCCTCGAACGTGTTTCCCGACAGCTCGCATGACCCGCCGATCAGTTGTGTGATGACCTGCGGCGCCGCGTCACCGATGGCGGAGAAGACGTTGTCCGTCAGCACGGCGGTCGTTCCGAGCAGGTCGGGCGCCCCGACGACGATCCCGCCGTCAGCCGAGAGGACGTTGTCCTCCAACTTCAACTGGCCGGTGGCGCCGGCGGCCAACTGCAAGACACCGGTGTTCTCGCCGTCACCTGCGGTCAACGTGTTATGGCGCGCGGCAAGGAAGCCAGGAGTCCCGCCGCCGCTCACGACGGCCACCTCGTCGATCGTTGCGGGGCGGAAGTGGACCGCATCTTCACTCTTGAACACGCCGGCTCGCACGTCGCCGTTGCCCGCGAGCGTGATTCCGCCTTCGCCGATAAGGCTCTGCTGCGTGACGATGGCCATGTCGCCGTGCGAGCGGATGCGGACATTGTCAGTCAGGCCGATGGGCGCGAACTGCGTCAAGAATGTCAACTCGCCCTTGTCGGAGCCGTCGGCCAGGTTGCCGTCGAGCGCCTCGAAAGTGCTTCCGGCTATCTCGATCGAGCCACCGGTGGGAAGCGTGCCACTGCCAACGATGGCGGCGGCCGCTCCGATGACGTCGATGTCCCCGTCGGCCGCGCGGACGGTCGAACCGCTCACGTTCAACCCCGCCTCAGCCCACAGGCCGACGGCGGTGGCCGACTCTACGGTCGAGTCCCGCACCGTGAGGGTTCCCTCGAACGACCCGAGCCGGTGGCCGACTCTACGGTCGAGTCCCGCACCGTGAGGGTTCCCTCGAACGACCCGAGCACGACCTCGACCGCGGTGGCATCCACCCGCTCGAGCGTCAGGTTGCGACTGGAGAGCAGCACCAAGGCGCTGGTATCGGCGTTGATGGTGACGTCGGTCAGCGTTAGGTCGAGGGAGGGGATAATCATTACAGGAATGCCGAAGTACCCTCCGCCCGCGACCTCCGAGTAGCTGACGTTCCGCAAGGTCATCTTCGGTGTCGACAAGCCCGCAGGCGCGAGAGCGATCTCGGGCGCGTACGCCAGCGCGTCGACGGTGACGACCCGGGGCGCCGGCGTCCGTGCGCTCAGCGCGCCGAACGTGGGTAGGGCATCCGCAGCGAGTCCGAGGTCGGGGAACGCTGCCGTGGTCCACGCATCGGCGACCGCGGGTGCCGAAGGAAGCGAGATCGTGCGCTCCACCGTGGCCTCGTCCAGCTGCGACGCGCTGAACGAGTTCAAGCCGAGCGTGGATAGGGTTTCGACCACGGTTCCATGGAAGAAGCCGATGGAGTCGCTTTCTATAGCGAGGTCGGCGATCGTCACCGATTCTCCCCAATTGGACAGGACAAACGCGCCGTTAGTGAGTGACAACTTGAGTGTCGTCTGGGCCTCACCGCGACCGAACAGCCCGTGATTGTCGACGGTCAGTACTTCGGTCGTCGCGCTGAGGTCGTACGTCTGAGCCTGCAGCAGGACGGCTGTGCCTCTGCCGAGCCCGTCGAGGAAGACTTGAAGGCCACTCGCCGTGCCGCTGTATTCCACGCCCACGAAGAACGGGGAGAAGTCGTCGGCGCCGTGCGCGGTGCTCACCACGACATCCTGCCAACCGTCGGGCGTGCCACCGGCCACGGTGGCCTCGATCTTGGTGTCGGTCCAACTGGTGACGGTGGCTTCGACGCCTCCGATGGTCAACGTGCCGCTGGTGCCGAAGTCGGTGCCGGTGACCTTAATGGCGTCGCCGCGGGGAGCGACGGCCGGGGTGACGCCGGCAACCGTAGGGTTACGAGGGGCAGACGGCCCTCCGCAGGCGGCGAGAACCGCCACGAGCAGTGTAGCGAGCAGGATTCGGACGTACGGCATGCAGTGCCTCCCAGTTTTCGGTCGTGTCGTCGGGATTCTAGAAGGCTAGAAAGGTGCGTGCGATGACAAATCGGACACGTCTGCCACTGGCCCTGCGTTCAGTCCGCTTGGTAGGCCTCCCGCAGCCGCCTCACCCGCGCCCTCGCCACCGTGAGCCGTGGATCACCCGGCAAGAGCACTTCGGCAGCCGCCTCCCAACACTCGAGATCGTCTATCAAGCGCTCGGCGAGGGCAAAGAGGACATCGGCATCGCGCGCCTCGAGCGCCGCCTGGCGCAGTTCCTCCTCGAGGTTCAGCCGTTCCTCGACCAACCCTGGCGCCTGGCTCTGCGGCACCAGGGCGCTCTTGTACAAGGCAACCGCTTGGCGCACCTCACGCTTGGCGAGGTGCGCACGCAGCTCGAGCAGGTCCGAGGAGAACGGGACCAGGAAGCGGTAGGGCGCGTCGCTGACGGGCAGGAGTTTGCGCATGCGGGTCATCATGGCGCGCATGCCGCTCTTCGTGAGCGGCGCTTGGCCATCGGGCACGAGGTATTCGTTGAGTACCTCGAGAGATATCCCGTCGGGGTGGGCTACCAGGGCAACCGTCACCTCTGCCAGCCGTTGGGGCAACTGGAGGCTCTTGCCCTCGTAGCGCGCCACCGGGACTCCGAGGAGGTCTAGACGCAGGCTCGCCCGCGGCTTTGACACGCTGTTCCAAACCGCCGCGAACAGCTCCTCGGGGCCACTTGCGACCCGCAGCGCCGTGGGCGAGGCGCTCGCCACCAAGGCCAATGCGTCTTGCGGCAGGTTGACCGCGCCGCCGTCGGCGGCAAGCAAGTAGTAAAGGACTGCGCTCAGCCGGTGTTCGGCGGCGAGGTCGACCGCCAGCACCGCACGGAGCAGGTCCGAGGCTGCACCCTCGGTCCGCTCTACCGCCTTGACCATGCCGCGGGTGAGGTGGGCCACGTTCCACTCGTAGTGACGGTCCGACTCCGCCAGTTCCACCACGTCGTCGGCCACACGCCGCGCCTCATCCAGGCTGCCGAGCTCAAGGAGCACGCGCACCAGTAACTGACCGTGGACGGCCCGCGTCCGCCTTGGGCTAGCGTGGTAATTGGCGAGCGCCAGTTCCAGCGCCGGCCGCCCCTCTCCCTCGGCCAACTCCAGAAGCACCAGCGTGCCGCGCAGCAGCGCCGCCAGCTGTGGAAGGTTGCCCTCGGCCAGTACCTGGGCGTTCTCGAGCACCCGGCGCATGCCGACCAGGTCGCCGCTCATGATGTTGGCTAGCGCCAGGTCGTTGACGATCTGAAGGCGCCTGGCACCGTCAACGACGTCGCCGCGGTCGAAGACGTCCAGCGTCCACCGCGCCCAGCGGGCAGCCTCTGCGTAATCGCCAACGCGGGACAGCCGCGCGACGAGCATGCCGGCGTTGCGAACCAGGTCATAAGGCCCGCCCACGTCGTCAGCTAGCTGCACGGCTTCTCGCAGGACCTTCAGCGCCACTTCGGGGTCGGGGTGGAGCCGGCCGTATTGCCACAGGGTGAGGGGCGTCCGGCGCGCCCCGACGGCCTGTTTCGCCAACTCGAAACCCTGTTCCAGGGGTAGGGCGCCAGCGCGGCGGGCCCGTAGTTCGGGCGCCATGTGGACGGCGAGGTAGGCGTCCGCGTCGGCCAGCACGCTAGCCACGTCGGCGGCGGCGAAACCCGCGACCAGCCGCCACTCCAATACCCTCTCCGAGCGCGAGTAACTGTCGGGCAGCGCCGAGAGGAGCAGGTGCAGCCGCTGCAGCAGGCCGTCTTCCTGGAAACGCGGCCCCGCCTGCCTGAGAAGGTCCTCCACCAGCTCTGGCGCCTTGAGGGTGGCCAGTTCGAGCGCCGCCACGAGCTCGCCCTCGCGCCTCAGGGCCTGGATCGCCAGCGGCGCGTCCACGAGCCGTGCATCCTGCAGGTCGACGAGCGCGCCGACTGGGCTGGGGACGGTGAGCGGAGGGATGCCCGCCAAGCCGTTGGCCCGCCTCAGGAGTTCAGTGATGCGGCCGCCGGCCGCCAGCCACAGACCCTCGACCTGCCCGACCGGCACCGCACGAGGCACGAGCAGCTCGGCCTCGTCTAGCGACAGCCGCAGTTCGTCGGGGCCGAAAACGTTCGGGTTCCCAGGCAGACCCTGGGGCGGAATCACCACACCACGCAAATCGAGCAGCACGCGGAAGCCGTGCTCGTGGAGCTCGAGCAAGTCCTTAAGCAGGGGCTCGTCTACCAGCTCGGTCGAGAGGGCGAGCCACAGCGGACCGATATCGGCCGCATGGTGCCGCATGGCGGCCAATTGCGCTTTGTACGGCAGCGCTGCGCCGAGCAGGCGGGTGCCGATGGCGTCGTCGACGGCCCGCGCGAGCGCGTTGCCCTGCGCCACCGAGTCACCCAGAGCGCCGCGCCCGACCTCGAACCAAGCGACCGGGCCGCGTCCACTCAACGCCTCGACCAAGAACGGCGTCCCGTAGGGTTCGCCGCCCGTCAGGACGACCGGGCGGTCAGACCCCTCGATGGCACTAACGAGGCGCGGGAGCCACATCGCCTCAGGATAGCCACTGGATGGCGAGATAGCCGAGAAACGCTAGGCAGATGCCTAGCCGAACGGTCAGTGTGCTCGGCTAGGTAGCCAGCCGCACAGCCCGTAGGTCAGCGGCTGGACGAGGAAGATTGCTTGTATGCGGGCACGGCGGCGAGTTCACCAGGCAAACCAGGAGCATAGCTAGCATGGCGTTGCAGTTCGGATACTGCCTTGAGCACGGAGGCGTTGCGGAGTAGCACCTTGTCTTCGACGAAGGTGAACGATGTAGTGGCCAGCAGTTGGCGCAAAGCAAGTTCTCTTTCCATAGGCAATCTGACCTTCTTCCAGTTCCTTGATTACAGAGGCTAGGCGCAGACACGCTTCGCGGCCGCTTCACGCGGCGCCGATTTTAGTGAAGCGCCTTTGAAGCGGGCCGCGACTTACCTTCATCCCATCTCCACGGAGGTGTTTCCCATCATGCGCAACCTCAAGAAGATCGCCGCAGCCCTGCTCCTCACCCTCACCGTCTCCGGCATCGCTGTCGGCACTCTGGCCGCCTACTCGCCCTCCAGCACCGTCATCGCCGGCACGAGCAACCTCCCCGGCGAGTGGGACGTCGGTTAAGCCCCAGCCAAGGTCACCCCTGCCGACGAGGTCACGCTCCACCAAGCGCCTTGCCGGCCCCATGACCTAGTGCACCCATTCCCCCGAATGAACCCGCAACTAGACGACCTCATGTTCATGTATCAGCCTATCGCCAGCTTGGCGGGTGGCCCGGACGATTGGTCCGAAGCGCTCGTGCGCTGGCGGCTAGCCGACGGCACCGTTCGCGGCCCGCTCGACATCCTTCCTTACTGGCTGGCGCCGGGGCGGGTTGAGACTTTCACCCACTTCACGCTTCTCCGTGCCGCACAGGCGCTCGCCGCCAACCCCAAGGTACGCGTGTCCATCAACCTCAACCCCGGCCAAGTCCGACTCCCGGTCACGCTATGCGCGTTGACCGGCATGCTCGAGAACGTGACGGAACGGCTCTACGTCGAGGTCGTCGAGGAACACCTCGGGGAGTCGCCCGCGTTAGCACGGCAACTCTCGGTCCTCAGGGAACGGTGCGGGGGCATCCTGCTCGACGACGTCACGCCCGCCGATCTGAACGGGCGTCTGCGCTTCGGCACGCATGTCGACGGCGTGAAGCTGGACCGCAGTGTGGTTCGCGCGGCGCTTTACGAGGAAGGTGCCCGGCGAGATAGCGCCCAGGAGTTCGTCAGGCGGGCGAGGGACCGTTTCGAGATCGTGGTGGCCGAGGGCGTCGAAGATTCGTCCGCATGCGAGGCATTGAAGGCACTTGGCGCGAGCCACGTGCAAGGCTTCGGGATAGCCAAGCCCGAAGCCGAGCTGCGGACGGCGGTCGCAATCGCAGGCGACCGGCACCAAGGCGAGCGGCAGGTGGGCACAGGGGTCTCTACCAAGGCCGGCCTTACCGCACTACCCTCTAGCTGAGCGCGTCGGCGCCTCCTCCTGCGCCGACGCCCGAGGGCAGACCGCCGCAACACATCGAATCGCAGTGGCTACGCCGTAGCCGCCCGGCTCGACGGGTCAAAGAGGGAGAACAAGCCGCGGCGCCGCCTAACGGCTGCACCCGACGCGGACCGGGGGGTCCAGAACCAGGGCGAGGGCCACGTAAAGTATGTGGCCCTCGCCCCATTCCCACTGCGGCGCGTACGCCAGGCGCCAACCCGGGATATCCTCCACGGAAACCGTGCCAGAGGGACTCTTGTTCGAAAGGGGAGGTCTTGACGCGCTTCAGCTTCGCACACCTCGCCGACCTCCACCTAGACACGCCGTTCCAGGGCGTGCGTAGCCGTAACCCGGACTTAGCAGCCGCGCTCGAAGGCGCGTCGCTGGACGCCTGGGACCACGCCGTGGACGCATGCCTGGAAGCGGGCGTCGACTTCGTAGTGATAGCGGGCGACGTGTACGACGGTGAGGGGGCGGGCGTCCGTGCCCAGCTCCGTTTCCGCGACGGGCTCGCTCGGCTGAGCGCCGCGGGTGTGCCGAGCTTCGTGGTGCACGGTAACCACGATCCGCGGGGTGGGCGTTGGTCGGCGGTGACGACGTGGCCGGAAGGCGTCACGGTCTTCGGGCACGACGAGGTTGCGAACGCGTCCGTCGTCCGCGCGGGGGAACAGCTTGCGCTAGTACATGGCGTCTCCTACGCAACTCCGCAGGTGACCGAGAACCTCGCCCTACGCTTCCACCGCGACGAGGACTTCCCCGGTTTCCAGCTAGGCCTCTTACACGCGAACATCGATGGGCGCGGCGGCCATGAGAACTACGCACCGGCCACGCTGGCGGACCTGCGGGCGTCGGGCCTGGACTACTGGGCCCTTGGCCACGTGCATGCACGGGCAGTGATTAGTGCCGAGCACCCCCTCGCCGCCTACCCCGGCAACCTTCAGGCGCGCCACCCGAACGAGACGGGCGAGAAGGGCTTCCTGCTGGTGGAAGTGGCAGACGGGCTAGCGAGCGCACGATTCGTCCCCGTGGACCTCGTGCGCTTCGAAACGGTGAGTTTAGACATCGGCGAGCTGGCCGACTTGCAAGAGGTCCAAGACGAGCTGGCCAAGTCGACGCTCGCGCCCGCACTTCGAGCCCTGGTGTTGAGGGCCGACGTCCATGGCTTTGGACCCAGCCACGCCGACCTGGCGCAGGCAGGGGAGGACGGACTCCTCGAGTACCTGCGTGACGTCGCGCCCGCTGGCGTGTGGTGGGACGAGGTCCGCCTGCTCACGCGGCCGGCGCTGGACCGCGCGGCTCGGCTTCAGGCGGGAGACTTCGTGGCCGACTTGTTACGCGTGAGCGACGAGCAGCGACAGGGCGCGCGCGAGGCGGTCGGGGAGTTGGTCGAGGACCTCATGCGACACCCGCAGCTGAGAGCGGTGGCTGCCCAGTTCGACCTGGAGGCGCTGGTGGCTGAGTCCGAGGCCGTCTGGGACGAGGCCGAGACGTTGGCCTACGACCTGATCGACGCCGGCCAGGCCGAGGCCTGAGCCGTGCGGATGCTCCGGCTGGCGGTTCGCAGGTTCCGGGGCATGAACCCCGTCGAGCTGGAATTGGCCGCCGGGCTCGTGGTCGTCGAGGGTGCGAACGAGGCGGGCAAGAGCAGCCTGCTCGCCTTCGTGC
>CAJDWU010000055.1_pt1 | contig 11697 bp, 10 predicted proteins | sample 7391771 | NCBI WGS metagenome assembly CAJDWU01 (sample SAMEA7055737, study PRJEB34461) | soil metagenome | biome: terrestrial ecosystem; feature: Peninsula; material: soil | place: Antarctica | collected 2016 | reverse complement strand
CCACCGACCCGAACCCGCTGGTGGACGGCCAAGGCGTGCGCCGCTTGCGCGCTGCAGGTATCAGCGTGGACGTGGGCGCCAGGCAACAGGAGGCCGAGAAACAGAACGAGGTCTTTCGCACGAACCACCTGCAGCGCCGGCCTTTCGTGCTCTACAAAACGGCCATGTCGCTCGACGGCAAGATAGCGGTGCGCACTGGCCGCTCGCGCTGGATAACGGGCCCGTCGGCTAGGGCCCGCGTACACCACTGGCGCGACGAGTACGACGCGGTCGCGGTGGGCATGAACACCATGCTGCTCGACGATCCCGCCCTCACCACCAGGTTCCCCGGCGGCCGCACGCCGACCAAGGTCGTGTTCGATAGCTTGGCGCGCACGCCCGTGACCGCCCGGCTCTTCGCTCCGGCTGAGGACGGCCAGCCCGCACGCGTGATCGTGGTCGTCACCGACGACGCCCCCGCCTCGCGCACGCAGGCGCTGGCCGCCGCCGGCGCGGAGATCGTCTCGCTGCCTGCCAGCAACGGCCGTCCACCCGTGCCGGCGGCGCTCTCGGCCCTCCTCGCCTTGGGCATCACGAGCATCATGCTTGAAGGCGGGGGCTCCATCGCCTGGGAGTTCCTCAGCGCCAACGCCGTGGACCGCGTGGCCTGGTTCGTCGCACCCAAGCTGCTGGGCGGCTCTGCGGCCGGGCCACTAGGTGGCTTGGGCGTCGCCAGCATGGGCGACGCCTACACCCTCACCGAGGTGCTTACCGAGAACATCGGCCCCGACCTGCTGATCACCGGCAAGGTCGCCCCGCCCGCGCCAGCAGGCACCCCCGCCGACGATGCATGGGAGGCCTGACGTGTTCAGCGGCATAGTCGAGGAGATCGGCACCGTGACGAAGGTGCTGGAGGGCGGCGACGTGCGCCTCACCATAGGCGCCGAGAAGGTCTTGGAGGGTGTGAAGATCGGCGACTCTATCAGCGTGTCCGGCTGCTGCCTCACGGTAGTGGAGTTCGGTCCGCACGGTTTCGAGGTGGAGCTCTCCCGCGAGACCATCGCGAAGACAGCGCCGCGCTGGAGCCAGGGGTCGAAGGTGAACCTCGAGCGCGCCCTGCGCGTCCAGGACCGCCTGGGCGGCCACATCGTGAGCGGGCACGTGGACGGCGTTGGCGAGGTCCTCGACCTGAGCGCCGAGCCGGGCGCCTACGTGCTAAGCGTGGCCGCACCCGAGGCGTTGGCGCCGCACCTCGTGCCCAAGGGCAGCGTGACCGTCGACGGCGTGAGCCTCACGCTCGTGGACGTTGGCGGCCCAGGCGGCACGAAGCCTGACTGGCCGGCGCACCACTTCACCCTGTGGCTCATACCCCACACCCTCGAGGTGACCACCCTGGGCGAACTCAAACCCGGAGCCCGGGTGAACATCGAGAGCGACGTGCTGGCCAAGTACGTCGAGAGGCTGCAGCTGATCTCGAAGGGAGACGCGCATGCTTAGCCAGACTCCAACGCCCACGCGGCCTGTTGCCGCCACGGGCCTTGCCACCGTAGCCGAGCTCATCGAAGAGCTCCGCGCGGGCCGCCCCATCATCGTCGTGGACGACGAGGACCGCGAGAACGAGGGCGACCTCGTCGTACCGGCGGCCAGCGCCACCACCGAGAACGTCGCCTTCATGATCAGGTACACGGGCGGCGTGGTCTGCCTGGCGCTGACCGAGGCCGCCGCCGACCGCCTTGAGCTCCCACCCATGGTGGAGCACAACACCGCCCGGCGCGGCACGGCGTTCACCGTCACTATCGAGGCGAAGGACGGGATCACCACCGGCATCAGCGCGCACGACCGCGCCCTCACCATCCGCACGGCCGCCGCGGCGGGCGCCACGGCCGCAGACCTCTCACGCCCGGGCCACGTCTTTCCCTTGCGCGCCAAGGCGGGGGGCGTGCTGCGCCGCGCCGGTCACACGGAAGCGAGCGTCGACCTCTGCCGTCTGGCCGGGCTCGAACCGGCCGCCGCCATCTCCGAGCTCATGCACGACGACGGCAGCATGATGCGTCTCCCCGCCATCCGGGAGTTCGCGGCGGAGCACGGCCTCAAGGTTGGCACCATCGCCAGCCTCATCGCGTACCGCCTGAGCCAAGACACCTTCGTGCGCCGGGTCGTGAGCGCGACGCTCCCCACGCGCTACGGCATCTTCACCGTCCACGGCTACGTAGACGACCTGACAGGCGCCGAGCACATGGCCCTCACCATGGGCGACGTGAGCAGCGGCGACGACGTGCTCGTGCGCATGCACTCCGAGTGTCTCACGGGTGACGCCCTGCACAGCCTCCGCTGCGACTGCGGCGCCCAGCGAGACGCGGCCCTGGCCGCGATCGCCGAGGAGGGACGCGGCGTGCTCGTCTACCTGAGGCAAGAGGGGCGCGGCATCGGACTACTCAACAAGCTGCGGGCGTACCACCTCCAAGACGAGGGGCTCGACACGGTGGAGGCCAACGAGCACCTCGGCTTGCCCGTGGACGGGCGCGAGTATGGCGTGGGCGCGCAGATCCTCGTCGACCTGGGGGTCAAGCGCATGCGGCTGCTCACCAACAACCCGCGCAAGCTGGCGGCGCTGCGGGGGTTCGGGCTCCAGTCTGTCGAGCGCGTGCCGCTACACGTAGGCGAGAACCCCTACAACGAGAGGTACCTGAGGACGAAGGAGGAGAAGCTGGGGCACATGGCCGATTAACCCTTGCGAAACGGTGCCGTTTCGCCGAACCTTGTAGCAGAGCCTGGCACTCCAGGCAGGGGGAGGCAGCATGGCACTGTTCCGCGACCGGGTTGACGCCGGCGAGAAACTCGCCCGAGCGCTGGGTGCCCTCAAGGGTCAACGCAACGTGGTCATCGGTATTCCGCGCGGAGGGGTGCCGGTCGCTGCCGTCGTGGCGAGGGAGCTAGGCGCGCCATTAGACGTCCTGATCGTGCGCAAGATCGGCCACCCTAACCAGCCCGAGCTGGCCGTCGGGGCCTTGGCCCAGGGCGGCTTCATCGTGAGGAACGAGGACCTCCTGGCCGGGGTCTCGGAGGCGGACTTCGCCCGCGTGCAAGAACGCGAGCAACGCGAGCTGACGCGCCGCGCCGCGGCCTACCGCGGCGACCGGCCACCGCTTGACTTGGAAGGTAAGCAAGCGCTGCTCGTTGACGACGGCCTGGCCACCGGCGCCACCATGCGCGCGGCGGTGGCGGCGGCCCGAGGCTTGGGCGCGTCGCGGGTGGTAGTTGCGGTGCCGGTGGCCGCTCCGGACGTGCGCGCGCTTCTGGAGACCGAGGTCGACCAGGTCGTTTGCCTTGCGGAGCCAGAGGGGTTCTCGAGCGTGGGGAACTGGTACGCCGATTTCGGTCAGACGACGGACGCCGAAGTGAGGGCGCTGCTGGCGGCGAGTACTTCAGATCGGTCGGAAGGGGCAGGGGACTAGAACGGTTGTTTCAGGCCGCCTCGGCTCCGGGCCTACTCCCCGAGCCGCGCCTCCAACTCCTCCACGCGCCGCTCCAAAGCCTCCACCCGCCTGAGCAGCACCGCCATGGGGGAACCGCCCGCTTCAACCGCGTGTCCGTGGCTACCGTCTTCTCCCTCGTCCCGGCGCTGACGGATCCGCGGCTGCATGCGCTCCTCGTCGGCGCCCAGCTTGTGCCTCCAGCGGTCCTGGCTCTGTCCGGGGCCGCGCCCCAGGTTCTCGACCAGCGGCACGTGCCGCTCGGCCAGCCCCGCAAGTACACGCTCCACCCTACTGACGTCGGGGAAGGTCACGTAGCGCTCGGTACGTGTGCGAAGTTCGCCCGGGGTCTGCGGGCCGCGCAGCATGAGCACGCTCAGTAGGGCAAGCTCCTGTTCGTTCACAGACCATGCTTGGGCCAGCTTGTGGCGGTGCTTGGGAACGCGGTCGCTGATCTCCTGGACCGTGGCGGCAAGCCCCTTGTCACGCAGCCGCTGCAAGGCGTCGAGCACGTCTTGCAGGTGGTGTTCGGTGACGGGGTCGCGGCTCGTCTTCTGGTTGCAGGCCGTCACCAGCGCCTGGGTCGTCAGGGGGTAACCCTCTGGCGTGGTGCGCTCCTTCTCTGCCAGGGAGCCCAACACGCGCAGCTCGATATCGGTTAGAGCCATGAGCCAAGGATATTACGGCCGGGGGCCACGCTTGCTACCTAGCGCATGTAATAGCCTAGGTGGCGTGCCGATCCGCGACGAACTCATCGAACGCACCATGCAGCAACTCGCCGCGCTCATGGCCAAGCTGGTCCTTGCCCGCTCCAGCACGCTAGAGGCAGCGCACCTCGACCTGGGGGCGGCCGAGCGCGAACTCGAGGGCCTCTACCTCGCAAACCTGGGCACCAGCCGCAGCCTGGTAGAGCGGCTGGGAGTCGAGGACCTCATCGGTGTGCTGGGCACGGCGGGGTACGTCGACGGCGAGCGCGCCTACCTGTTGGGCGCCCTCCTAACCGTCGACGCCGAGGTCGCCCTGGTGGCCGGCGCCGCCGAGGACGATCCTGAGGTACTGCGGCTGCGCAACGCGGCCCTCGCCATGCTGCTGGAGGCCGGCGCCGTCAACCTGGGCGAGCCCGACCTCGACCAACGCGTGCAGGACCTGATGCGGGAGGTGCCCGAGGACCTGAGGCCCGACTCGACGTTCGAACGCCACTTCCGCTACGAGTTCACGGGCGGCCGGTTCGCCAAGGCCGAGGATTCGCTGTTCGCGTGGCTCGAGCGCTCCGAGGGCCCCGAGGAGCGTCTCGAGGTGGCGGCCACCGCCGGCGCCTTCTACGACGTGCTAGAAGCCAAGACGGTCGAGGAGCTCGACCGCGGCGACTTCGAACCGGGCGACGTGGCGCTCGGGCGGGCCGACTTCGCTGCCAGGTTCGGCTAGCAATCGGCCGGCGTCATTCCCAGTCGGGTTCCTCCGGCACCTCGCGGTTGACAGCCACCCAGCCGACGCGCAGTCCTTCCATCTCCTCTACCGCCAAACGGAAGCCTTGCCACGAGGTCTTGTCGCCGGCTTGAGGCACGCGCCCCAACCGGACTGCGAGTAGTCCGCCGAGCGTCTGGTAGCCGGCACCGTCGGATACCACGTTCTCGTCCAAGTCCAGCAGGTCCACGAAATCATCGACGTGCATGGAGCCCTGAACGCGCCAGGCGCCCTCACCAAGGGGCACGACCTCGGGAGGGTCGTCCTCGCCCGGCGGCATGATGTCGCCCACCAGTTCCTCGAGGATGTCGGAGAGGGTCACGAGCCCTTCCACGCCGCCGTACTCGTCGAGCACCACCGCGATGTGTGTGCGCGAATCGCGGAACTTGTTGAGCAGGCTGAGGATCGGCAGGGTCTCGGGCACCATCAAGGGCTTGTGCAGAACGGCACGAATGTCGAAGGTGCCGACGTCGAGCTTGGCGGCGAGGAGGTCACGGATGATGACGAAGCCGACCACGTCGTCGAGTTCGCCCTCGCACACCAGGTAGCGCCCGTGCGGCTCGGTCCTGATCTGCTCAAGCACCTCTTCTGGGCTGGCGCCAACGTCGAACCACGACACGTCGTGCCTGGGCGTCATGATGGCGTTCACCTTCCGCTCGCCCAGCCAGAACGCGTTCTCGATGATCTCCTGCTCGGCCGGCTCGATCACGCCCGCGCGCAAGCCCTGCGCGATGACCATGTCGATGTCTGCCTCACTTATGTCGTCGACCTTGCTCAGCTTCACGCCCATCAGGGCCAGGAGCCCGTTGGTGGAAGCCCCGAGGAAGCTGATGATGGGCTTGGCCACGCGCGAGAGCCCGAGCATGAGGCCGCCTATCGCCATGGCCACCCCCTCCGGGTCGTTGAGGCCTATGCGCTTGGGCACGAGCTCCCCCACCACCAGCGAGACGTAGGTGATGAGCACGACCACGATGCCGAACGCGAGCGGCTCGGCCATGCCGGCAAGGAAAGGAATCTTCTCGAGAAGCCCTGCGAGCGGCCCGGACAGGGTGGCGCCACCGAACGCGCCCGAGAAGACGCCGACGAGCGTGATGCCGATCTGGGTGGTGGACAGGAAGACGTTCGGGTGCTCGGCCAGGAGCAGCGCCCGCTTGGCCGCGGCTACCCCGGACTCGGCCTTCTGCTGCAGCCGGAGTTTGTTGGCCGACACGACGGCGATCTCGGCCATGGCGAAGACCCCGTTGAGGACGATGAGTAGCAGGACGATTAGCGCACTCATGCTTGCGCAACTATAAGCACAAGGAGCCGGGCGTCCGTGGCGAGGCCGACCATCACCGGGGTGCGCTCCACCGTCACGCGTCCAGCCTCGTCACCTCGAAGCCACCCGAAGCGAAGCGCACGCTGACGTCGAGCCCCTCTTTCTCGTAGCGCACCCCCGCCTCGTCGACCTCCTCGATCACGCCGTCGATGGCCATCAGCGGGGTGCGCACCTCCTCGAGGTAACGCCGGCGGACCTCCAGCGGTTGGTCGTGCAGGTGTTCGCGCCAGAGCGCCGTCTGCTTCAAGGCAACGCGCAACCAGCCTCGGCCCGCCCAGCGCCAGAAGGTGATGCCGGCCTGCAGGGCAGTTCCGGCTGCCAGCGCCCACCACACGCCGGCAGGGCCCATCCCAAACTGCAAGGCGAGCAGGTAGGCCAGGGGAACGGACAAGAGCCAGCGTCCTATGAGCGTGGCGTACAGCCCAGGCATAGTGTCGCCGGCGCCGCGCAGTGCTCCGTTCGAGATCGTGGCGATGGCTAGCAGCGGCTGCGAGAGGCCGATGATGCGCAGGTACGAGACACCGGCGCTCATCACCACGTCCTCGGCGGTCGGCTCGAAGAAGCGCACCAGTGCAGGCGCGAACACTATCACCGGCACGGCCAGCAGAGTAAGTAGCACTACTCCGAAGCCCATGGCCACGTTGCCGCGCAAGCGGGCGTCATCGGTCTGCCAAGCTCCCAGCGACCGGCCGACCATGGCCGTCGAAGCGAGCCCGATAGCCATGCCGGGCGTCTGGATGAGGCGCGTGACCTGCGTACCTATCGCGAGCGCGGCCGCCCCCAGGGCGCCGGCGGAGGTCGAGGTGAGGATGCGCAACACGAACAGCTGCGTCATGTTGCGAGCGACTCCCTGTGCGCCCGAGGGCACACCGATGGCCAAGATCTGGCGCATCAGCCGCCAATCGGGCCGGTACGACCCGGCCCGCAACTTGATCACATTGCGTCCAGAGTAGAGCAGCCAGACGCCCACGATGCTTGCGACCAGGCGCGACAGGATCGTCGACAAGGCGGCGCCCGCGACGCCTAGGCTCGGTATGGGCCCCCAGCCGAATATCAGCACGATGGCGAGAAGGATGTTCAGCACGTTAACGCCCGCAGTCAGGTAGAGCGGGGTGATGACGTCGCCGGCGCCCTGCATCACCTTGTTCACCACGAAGTTGACGGCGAGGAAGGTGGAGCCGAGGAAGAGGATGCGCAGGTAGCTCACGCTCAAGTCGATGACGAGGCCGCCCTCGCCGCTGTTCAGGAAGATCAAAAGCGGCCGCGAGATCCACCAGCCGATCACCGCGAGACCGACCCCGAACATCACGGCGAAGAGGAGTGATTGGCGTACTACACGGCTCACGTAGTGAGGATCGCGCGCGCCGCGCGCCTGGGCCACGAGCACCATCGAGCCCGTGGTGATGCTCATCATGCCTACCAGCATCAGCATCCTGAGGACTTGACTCATGCCAACGGCGGCCACGTCGATTGGACCCAGGCGACCCACTAAGAAGATGTCCGCCACGTTCACCAGCGTCTGCAGAAGGTTGGTGAAGATGATCGGGACCGACATCCTCCAGACCTCACCAAGGACCGGCAGGAGGCGACGCGCGCGGGTCAGTAGTGGGGCGCCGTCGCTACTCATGAGTGTTCAGCCTAGCCCCGTGAGACCGTTGGCGGTGACGGTTCGCCTGAAGCGGCCGCTGAGTAGCCGCGGGCGGCGCGCCGCTCGGAGGGGCGGGTGGGCAGTGTGGTGAGCCGAGAACAGATCGCGATGATTGTAATCTTCGCTTTACGTACATCATCTGTAGGAGACATGATGCTTACAAATGGCGACACCTCATCATCCTCCCCTGGCCGGAGGTCGTGCACTTCGTCAGGTCGGTCACGACATCCGAACGGCGCGCCTACGCCGTAACCTCACGATGGAGACGGTGGCCCAACGCGCGTTTACCAGTCGCCCCACGCTGCAACGCATAGAACAGGGCGACTCAGGAGTAGGCATAGGCATCTACGCCAGCGTCTTGCAGGCGCTAGGCCTCCTCGACAAGTTCAGAAATCTGGCGAACCCAAGTGGCGATGAGATCGGCTTGGCGCACGCCGAGGCAGCCCTTCGCCAGCGCGCCTCCTCCAGCCGCAACAAGGGCGACCCCGATGAAGGATGAGGTTCACGTCTATATTCAATTGGAGGGGAGAGACCAACGCGTCGGAACCCTTCACCGCCAGCCACGCCGAGGGTTCGAGGCCGTAAGCTTCCAGTACGACCCGACCTGGCTGGCGAACCCCGCCAGCTTCTCTTTGCAACCCACACTCTCGCTTGACTCGGCGCCCTTTAGCCCACCGCAAGGACAAGCGCTCCTTGGCGCGCTCGGCGACTCAGCACCGGACACGTGGGGACGAAGCCTCCTTTTGCGTGCCGAACGGCGTGCTGCAACGCGTAACTCCCCCCTCCCGGGAAGCCCTCGCTCCGTTTGCGCAAAGCGCTCGAGCCAGGGCAACTGCAGCGTCGGAAGATCCGACAAACGCAGTCGCCCACCCGATCTGACTCAGACCAAAACGTTCTGGCAGTCACTGCCAAGGCTCGCCAGTTGGATTTCCTGCACCAACGCGCCACCGCCGGCCGTCATCCCCCAGCCATAACGGCAAAGCACATCCGAAACCAGGCTGCCCTCGAACTGCCCAACCTGAGCGATTAGGGGCGCCCGGAAGGTGAACCCAGGATCGAGCCACTGAGCGCCGACTTGACCGGAAGTACCCACTCTGACGGAACTGGACCACGTCTTGACAACATGAGCGAGTCCCCCCCACCCAACCGACTGCTGAGTTGACACCACCACGCCACTGCCCGTCTCCCCCGGGTCGAAATACGGCGCGATGCAAGCTTGGGCCACACCAAAAAGGGTGGCGACCACTAGAAGTGCGACGTTACGAGCAGTGCGCATGCGGGTTTCCTCCTCCGTAAGTCCCGGTTGATCCGAGACCGTGCAGGAAGCTTAGGGAGGACAGGCTTAACGCACCCTCAAGCGCCAATCAACGACGCCACCCCGACAGTTGAGCTTTTTCACGACTCGTTGCCTACGAAGAAACATGGCGCTGTGCGTCCCAGGAAGCCTGCCGTTTCGGGGAGTTCCCTTCGGCCGGCCCAAGCCGCTACCTCCGGTGGCATACCGTGCGCTTCAAGGACCCAAGCACCAAAGGTAGCTAGTTGAACTCCTCTGCCCGTGCGGCTTGCCGGCGGCGCTCTTGCGGGCTCCGAACGACCGTTGAAGTCCCTCGACAACTTCCATCACCCGGTTGCTTCAGCGGAGCAGTTCGGCGACCGGCTAGTTTGGAGAGGGCGGATCAACGGTAAATCGCGCCACGGCCGCGGCGCGATGCACAATGTCGCCTTGGAGTTCGGGTGGAGGGGCCGGCCCCCCACCCCGAACCTTCACGCCTTAGATAGGTCCTACCAGCGGACGGTGGCGTACATCGGGTTGCGGTGAGCGCCCGAGATCTTGTCGCTCAGTACCATGACAAGGGGCCCGCTAGGGACGAGGACGAAGGGCAGGTCCTCGTAGTCGAGGCGGCCGACCTGGCGGTAAAGCTGGGCCCGCTCGGCTCCGTCGAACTCGCTGCATGCCTCCTCGATCAGTCTGTCCATCTCCGCGTTCTCGTACGCGTAGAAGCCCGCAAAGGAGTATGTCGATCTATAGAGGTCGTCGGTGAAAGCAACGGGGTCAGGGAGGACCGCAGGAATACATATCAGCTCGATTGGTAAGCGAGGCTTGTCGGCCAAAGGGCCAAAGTCTTCCCAATCAACGGCGCGCACTTCAACGGTGAACTTACTGTTCAGTGACTCGAGGTTCTCCTTCATGATTCGTCCCGCCGCCTTGCTCACCGTGGAGCCGTTGGCGTACGGGAAGACGAAGTACATTCCGTTGTCCCAGAGCCGACCGCCCCAGGCCGCGCGGCAGTGGTCCTCAGCCTTAGCGAGATCGAAGGCGTACTTCGGGACGTCCGGGTCGTACCCGAGGTAGTCGGGCGGCAGCGCCATGGTGAGGGTCTCACCGTCACCGCCATTCACCCCTTGGTTGGAGGCACCAGGGTCGAAGGCGTACGCGAAGCACTCGCGCACGTCCAGGTCACTGAAGAAATCGGGTGGGATGCCGCGACCGTCGAGCTTGCCCGAGCCGATCAGGTCGTTGTCCTCCGCCATGATGGCGTGGTTCAAGTGCATCGCCCAAACACTGGTCAATCCCCAATCGAGGCTCGGGTCCTTGGCGGGGTTCAAGACCCTCACGCCGGGCTGCCCCACAAGCCGTGCGGGCGGGGTGTCGTCCAGGTCGATCTCGTCGGCGACGCCCGCCAGCAAAGCTTGGATGCGCGCATCCTCGTCCTCGACAACCTGGTAGATCACGGTATCGATCTGCGGCGCCCCACCCCAGTAGTTAGGGTCTGCCTTGGCGACCACGCGCACGCCCGGCTCCCACGACACGAGCTGGTAGGCGCCCGTGCCGCTCATCTTGTCGTGAAGGTATTGATCTGCAAGGTCCACGCCCACCCAATCGCGCCAGGTGGACTCGGTGCCGTCCCACATCCCACCGGCCTTCGCCCACTCGCTGTCGACGATGGAGTACCTGAGGCTTTGGAGTTTGGCAACGAGTATCGGGTCGGGTCCAAGCGTTCGGATCACGACGGTCTTGTCATCCGAACACTCGACGCTCCGTTCGATTCTGGCCCAGTAGTCGGCGTACTCCGCGTCGGTACCATCGTCGCCCAAGACCTCGTTGGCGTCGTAGCTCACCCCTAGGAGCGGCTGGGTAAGAAGCCCCTGTCCGATAACCAGAGCGCGCTTGATGGAGTACTCGACGTCCTTACAGTTGAACGGGTTGCCGCTATGGAAGGTCACAGCGCCGCGCAGGTGGAAGGTGTGGGTGAGGCCGTCGTCCGACACCTCGTAACTGGTAGCGAGCAGCGGCTCGAACTCGTTACTGGCGGCGTTGTAGCCGTACAGTCCCTCGTAGGTGTTCTCGACGATGGCGCGCGAGAAGTCGTCCGACGCCCCCAGCGGGTCGAGTGTGGTGACGTCGAAGCCTCTCTGGTAGACGAAGGTCTGGGCCATGCCCAGGCTAAGGCAAAGCGCCATGACTAGCAGCAGTAGCTTCTTCATGATCCTCCTTTCTGGGTCTGCGCTAAGTGCTCGAGCCAAAGCAGCCGCAGCGCCGGAAAGTCCGACAACCGCGGCTGCCCACCCGATCTAACTCAGGCCAACACGTTCTGGCACTCACCGCTAAGGCTCGCCAGTTGGATTTCCTGCACCAACGCGCCACCCCCGGCCGTCATCCCCCACCCATAAAGGCAAAGCACATCCGAAACCAGGATGCCCCCGAACTGCCCAACCTGAGCGAACTGAGGCGGACGAAACGTGAACCCGGGATCGAGCCACTGATCGCCGACTTGACCAAAAGTACCCGCCTTGACGGGGTTAGGCGCCGACTT
>CAJDWU010000068.1_pt1 | contig 11719 bp, 11 predicted proteins | sample 7391771 | NCBI WGS metagenome assembly CAJDWU01 (sample SAMEA7055737, study PRJEB34461) | soil metagenome | biome: terrestrial ecosystem; feature: Peninsula; material: soil | place: Antarctica | collected 2016 | reverse complement strand
GAGGCCATGCCGCGAACCTTGAGGTAACCGGACAACCCGAGCGAGCGCGCCTTGTCGGGCTGAGGGTTGTGCCGCACCTTATGCGGCACGGCGAAGGTGCCGCGGCCCTGCTCGCGCACCACGTAACCCTCCAGCACCAGCTCCTGAATGGCTTGCCTGACCACCGAACGAGACACCTGATAACGCTCCTGCAGTTCGCGTTCCGTTGGCAGCAGGACAGGTTGTTGGTCGTCTTCCAGCTTCAGGATCTGCTCGAGGATGATGGACTTGAGCTGGTGGTAGTACGGCAGCGGACTGCTGCGGTTCAGGCCCGGCATGAAGCTGCCTCACGCGGCCCGGCGAGCAGCGCTGAACCCGCACACGCGCTTCGGAGCGATAGTGTCTCGACGCTCCCAGCGCGCCCAGGACGGGCACGAGCCAGCCTCTGCTTAGAAGTCATACGGACATTATGCTGTCCTGTTGACATCCTGTCAAACACAGCGCTAGAGTGACACCGTAAGCACAAGCAGCAGGTTCAGCCACGCCCAGCGGCGGGCCGACCGTCATTAGGAGGAGGCGCACATCGTGTCAACAGCAGTTGGATCCGAACGTCGCAAGGTGTTAGGCCTACGTAGCGTGCTAGTCGCGCTGCTGCTCACAATCGTGAGCTTCAGCCTCGCACAGACCGTCGTAACTATCGGCTTCTCGCTTCCCCTAACGGGCGGCGCGGCCAAGGAAGGCACCGAGAGCAAGGTCGGCGCCGAACTCGCCGCGCGCGTCATCAACGACGCCGGCGGCTTCCAGGTCGGTGACCAGACCGTCACCTTCAAGCTCGTGTTCGAAGACGACCTTTGCAACCCGCAGGGCGCCGTCGACGCCGCTAACCGCCTGGCCGTTGCCGGCGCCACCTTCGTGGGCGGCTCGTTCTGCAGCTCCGCCGCCCTCGCCGAGATGCCCGTGTTCGCGGCGCTCGAGATCCCACAGATCGCCTACGCCTACGCCGACGACCTGACGGGCGTGGCACGCAAGGATGCCAGCGCCGACCGCCGACATGGCCGTCCGCCTCGGGCCCCAAGCGCGCACCGAGATGGCGCCGCTCGCCAAGTACGCCGTGCTTGAGAACGGCCACAAGACCTTCTTCGCTATGGCGCAGAACACCGACTTCGGCCGCAGCATGATCGAGCACTTCAAGGCCACCGTCGAATCGCTCGGCGGCAGCTTCGTTAACGAGCCCGAGTACTTCGCGTACGCGGCCTCCGACTACCGCACCCTCCTCACCAAGGCCAAGAACTCGGGCGCCGACGCCATCGTGGCCATCGGCCTGGCCCAAGAGATGATCGGCATCGTCCTGCAGCACGACGAGCTCGGCGTCACCCAGCCCATCTACGGCTCAGACCTGCTCTCCGACCTTAGCGTTCAGCAGGCCGTGGGCACCCTCGTGCACGGCGCGTTCGCGCCCTGGTACTACGACGACGGCAGCAGCCCCCGCACGTTCGACCGCACCGAGATCGAGCCCGGTGTGATCGCCATGCGCGACGCCGCCCAGGACCTCCTCGGGATCACCGCCAGCCGCAACCACGGCCTCGGCTGGGGCACCATAATGCTCCTCAAGCAGGCTATGGAGAAGGCCGGCAGCGTGGAACCCAAGGCGGTCATGGCCGCCGTCATGTCGGGCGACAAGTTCGAGCTCTCGTACGGTGATTACGGCTTCTTGCAGTGCGGCCAGGCCGACATGGGCGCAGGCGTTGCCAGCTTCGACGAGAACGGCAAGCGCGTGCTGGTCGCCGACCGCGACTACGCCCAGACCGACCCCGTCACCTTGACGCTGGATGACCTCTGCAACTGATTCACCAGTAACGTGCGTAGCGAGGCGCCGCCCCGGGGGATCCTCGGGGCGGCGCCTCGCTAGCACCTACAGTCAGCCGCTAACCAAGCTCCACCCATCCCGGGCGCGGTCCACAGCGCCCGACCTCGGCAGGAGAGCGAGTGATGACACGAGTGAACGCAGGACCGTCGTGACGGGCGCATCGGCACCCGTTCCCGCCTCAGCGCCAACGCCTGAGCAATGGTTGGTGGCCAACGCGGCTGCCGGCCCGGCAGAGCGTGCGGCGGTGCAGTTGCTTGCCGCCATGGAGCGGCGCGCCCTGGCAGAGGTGGAGGCAACGCTTGCCCCCGACTTCACCATGGTCTTCCCCGGCCCCGCCGAGTTCCGCGACCTAGCTGCCATGGTGCGAGGTGGCTCAAGCAGGTATCAGCGCATAGCCAAGTTGATAGAGGCCGTCGAGTCCTTCCCTGCCGCTGAGCAACCAGCGGGCAGCGGGGCGCCGGACTCTAGACAAGTGGTGTACGTCCGCGGGACGCTTTACGGTGTGAACAGTCATGGCGCCGAGTTCGCCGGGGTGCGGTTCGTCGATCGCTTCGAGCTGGCCGCGGACCGCTTCTTGAGGCAGGACGTCTGGAACGACCTCGCCGAGAGCGGCGTGCTTAAGCGGGGCGCATGACACCAGGAGCCGTCTAGAGCTATGGAAACCGCCCTGCAACTGCTGCTCAACGCCCTGCACTCCAGCAGCCTCTACGCCCTGGTGGCGCTCGGGCTCACGCTGATACTCGGCGTGCTGGATATAGCCGATTTCTCGCAGGGGGCTATCTACATGGTGGGCGCCTACGTGGCTTACTACGCCACGAGCGCTTTCGGGATCAGCTTCTTTTTAGCGCTGCCGCTGGCGATGCTCGTCGGCAGCCTCTTGGCCGCGACCACCTACGTGACCGTCTACCGGCCGTTGCGCAAGTTCAGTGGAGCGACCACCTTCATCGCGGCCCTCGGGCTGCTACTTATCTTGCAGAACCTGGCGCTACTAGCCTTCGGCGCCGACTTCAGGCTGGTCCGGGCGCCGTTCGCGAGCGTCCGCATAAACGTGTTCGGCGCCACCTGGACCGGTTACCAGGTGTTCATAGCCATCACCGTTCTCGTGCTGGTGCTACTCACCTGGTGGTTCCTCAAGGCCACCTGGATCGGCAAGGCATTAAGGGCCGTGTCGCAGAACCGCAAAGGGGCCCTGGTCGTCGGGCTGGACCCGTTCCGTCTCGAGCTGGTGGCGTTCCTCATGGCGGGCGCCCTCGCCGGCGCGGCCGGGACGCTCGCCTCGGGCGTCAACGCCTTCGACCCCAGCATCGCCGCCATCGTCGTCATCAAGGCGTTCGCCATCGTCATCTTCGCCGGCATGGGCAGCGTGCCGGGCGCCATCGTGGGCGCCCTCATCGTCGGGGTGGCCGAGAACCTGACCGGCGGCCTGATCAACACCCAGTACGCCGAGCTGACCGCCTACGTGCTGATGGTCATAGTGCTGTTGGTCCGCCCCCGCGGGCTGTTCGGGACGCAAGAAGCGAAGCTGTGAGCACCAACGGCGGTAGTGGCAAAGCGGTAGGCCTCGTAGGCAGGAGCACGAGGGTGCTCGGCCGTTCGCCGCTCTGGACTTGGCTCTGGCTGGTCGTCGGCGCGGCGGTCGCCATCGCTGCCCCCCACGTCTTCACCAGCCTGAGCGCGCGTCACCTGCTGGTGCTCATCGCCATCAACGTGATCCTGGTCACTAGCCTCGACCTGCTCATAGGGGGCGCCGGGCTGTTGTCGCTCGGCCACGCGGCGTTCATGGGGGTGGGCGCCTACACGTCCGCTCTGCTCATGAAGTCGGGCCAGCCTTTCCCCGTTGCGTTCCTGGCGGCCATAGCGGTCGGCGCGGTGGCGGGGCTCATCGTTGGCCTACCGGCGCTCCGGCTCAAAGGACACTATTTCTCCGTGGTCACCTTCATCATCGGCATCATCGCCACCATCTTGATGACCAACATGGTCGGCCTCACCCGCGGACCCATGGGTCTGACCGGGGTGCCGTTCGTGAAGCTCGAGTTCTTCGGCTGGAGCCACACCTTCCGCACCATCATCTATAAGGTCGGCTACTACTACTTGGTCCTGTTCTTCGCGGCACTGACCCTGCTGCTGCGCTGGCTTCTGGGCCGCTCCCGCTTCGGCCGGTCGCTCACGGCCATCAAGGGCGACGAGAACTTGGCCGAGAGCCTGGGGGTGCCCACCTACCGCGTGAAGGTGCTGGCGTTCGTCATCGCGGCCGCCTTCGCCGGCATGGCCGGCTCGCTCTACGCGCACTACACGGCCTTCATCAGCCCCGACTCGTTCACGTTCGTGCACTCCTTCGACCTGTTCGTGATGAACCTGCTGGGCGGTGCCGGCACGATGCTCGGGCCCGTCGTGGGTCCCGTCTTCCTCACCGTGCTGTCGACGAACCTCAAGGGGATGTCGCCGGCGCTATCGCACGTGATCTACGGGGTGATGCTGATAGCCGTGATCGTGCTGCTGCCGACCGGGATCGTCGGCGGCATCAACCGCCTGCTGCGCCGCATGGGCACGAGGCGTGAGCGATGAGCGGGCAGAACCCGGCCACCACCACCGAGGTGCTCCAGGTCGAGAACCTGACTAGGAACTTCGGTGGCTTCGCCGCCGTGAACGACCTGTCGTTCCACGTGAACGAAGGCGAGATCCTCGGCTTGGTGGGCCCGAACGGCGCCGGCAAGACCACCACCTTCAACGTCGTTACCGGCTTCATCAAGCCGTCGGCCGGCACGGTACGTTTCCTCGGCGAGGACGTTACCGGCATGCCGCCCCACCGCTTGGCGCAGCGGGGGATGGTGCGCACCTTCCAGCACACCCGGGTCTTCGCTGACCTAGACGTGCGTGAGAACGTGCGGGTGGCCAGCCACCTGCACCGGACCGGAGGCGCCAGGCGAGGCGGCGGAGCACGTACCACGCTCGACGCACATGTCGACGACGTCATCACCATGGTCGGCCTCACCCGCCGCCAGCACGACCATGCCGGCAGCCTCGCCTACGGCGAACTGAGAGTCCTGGAGATCGCCCTGGCACTGGCAGCCAGCCCGAAACTGCTGATGCTCGACGAGCCGTTCGCCGGCATGAACGACAGCGAGTCGAACCACACGATGGAACTGATCCACGCCATACGCGACCGTGGCATCACGGTCGTGGTCATCGACCACCACATGCAGACCATGGCGCGCGGCTGCGACCGCCTGGTCGTGATGAACTACGGCGTGAAACTCGCCGAGGGCGTCCCGGCCGAGGTGACCAACGTACCTGAGGTGGTTAGCGCCTACCTGGGTGCCGGCCAAGAGATGGAGCCGCCCACGACCGTCCCGGACGCTTCCGACGAGGTGCTGGCCTTCGACGCCGTCAGCGTGACCTACGGCCGCGTACGCGCGCTGGAGAACTTCGACCTGCGCCTCAACCGCGGCGAGATCGTGGCCCTGGTTGGCGCCAACGGTGCCGGCAAGACCACGGCGTTGCGGGCGGTGTCGGGGCTGGTTCCATTGGCGAGTGGGAGCATCCGCCTGCTCGGCCGCGACCTGGCCGGTATCAGCCCGGCCCGACGGGTGCGCAGTGGCCTGGCGCACTGCCCGGAAGGCCGCGAGGTCTTCCCGCGCATGAGCGTCCTGGAGAACCTCGATCTGGGTGCGGGCGCTCGCGGCGGCGCGGGCGGTAACGTCCTCGACCACGTCTACGAGCTCTTCCCGCGGCTACGCGAACGCCAAGGCCAGTTGGCCGGCAGTCTATCGGGTGGCGAGCAACAGATGCTCGCCATCGGCCGGGCACTCATGAGCGAGCCGGAAGTCCTACTGCTCGACGAACCCACCCTCGGGCTCTCGCCACTGCTGGCGCAAGAGGTGGCCGAGGCGCTACTGCGGTTGAACGCCGAGGGACTGAGCGTGCTGTTAGTGGAGCAGAACGCCGTGCTGGCGCTGGCCATCGCGCACCGCGCCTACGTGTTGGAGAACGGCCGAGTCGCCCTGCAGGGCGCGGCCGCGGACCTGCGCCAGGACGAAGCCATCAAGCGGGTCTACCTCGGCGCCTGAAAGCCGCGGCCGTGTACTGGGGCCTTGCCCCGGATAGGAGATGAGTTGCCGCCATGAGCTCTACACCAGACGGCCGGAACGAAACCAGTGTGCTTGGAGGCATCCGAGTATTGGACGTGTCGACGTTGTTCGCCGGACCCTTCCTCGCGACCATCCTCGGCGACTTCGGCGCCGACGTGATAAAGCTCGAGCATCCCCGTGGCGACCCCGCCCGCGGACACGGCCTGCAGAAGAACGGCGTGCCCCTGTGGTGGAAGATGCTCAACCGCAACAAGCGCACCGTGACGCTCTACCTTGGTGACCCCAGGGGCCAGCGCATCTTCAAGCGCCTGGCCGAGCAGGCGGACGTGATCATCGAGAACTTCCGCCCGGGCACGCTGGAGAAGTGGGGTCTGGGTTGGGACGAGCTGCACGAGTTGAACCCCAAGCTCATACTGGCGCGCGTGACCGGCTTCGGCCAGTTCGGCCCCTACTCCAAGCGACCGGGGTTCGGCACCATCGCTGAGGCCATGAGCGGTTTCGCCCACATCACCGGGTCGCCTGACGGCCCGCCGACGCTCCCCCCGTTCGGGCTGGCCGACGGCACGACCGCCCTGACCGGCGCGACGGCCGTCATGATGGCCCTCTACCACCGGGACGCCAGAGGCGGCGAGGGGCAGATGATCGACCTCGCGATCATCGAACCGATCCTCAGCCTCCTCGGGCCCCAGGTCACGGTTTACGACCAACTCGGGGTTATCCAGGGCCGGACGGGCAACCGGTCGGTGAACAACGCGCCCCGCAACACCTACCTCAGTAAAGACGGGCGCTGGATCGCGGTGTCCACCAGCGCACAGTCGATCGCCGAACGCGTCCTCACGTTGGTCGGCCGTCCCGACCTGACGAAAGAGCCGTGGTTCTCCAGCGGCCATGAACGCGCCGAGCATGCCGACCTGCTCGACGGCGTGGTTGCCGCTTGGATCGCGGAGCGAACTGCCGACGAGGTCATCTCGAGCTTCGCGGAGGCCGGGGCCGCGGCCATCCCGATCTACGATGTGTCCGACGTAATGGCTGACCCCCAGTACCAAGCCTTGGGGACCATCGCCAACGTTCCGGACCCCGAACTCGGCAGCGTCAAGATGCAGAACGTCCTCTACCGGCTCTCTGCCACCCCTGGCAAGATCCGATTCGCGGGGCGCCCCCTCGGGGCCGACACCGCGGAGGTCCTGGCCGGCGTCGGGGTCACGCCCGACGACCTCGAGGCGTTGAGGCAGGACGGCGTCGTGTGAACGCAGCGGCGGCGCGCAGCTACCTTTTCGTTCCGGGCGACAACGAAGCGATGATCGGCAAGGCGCTCCGCGCGGGAGCGGACGCGGTGGTGATGGACTTGGAGGACGCAGTCGCGCCGCAACGTAAAGCGGTAGCCCGCGAGATCGTGGCGAGGAGCCTGTCGGCCCAACCCGAGGCACGGGTCCGGCGCGTCGTAAGGATCGGCGCGGTGCGCGGCGGTCCCGGTATGGAGGACTTGGCGGCGATAGTGCGGCCAGGGCTCGACGCCGTGCGCCTGCCCAAGGTCGACGGTCCGGAGGACGTTCTCCTAGTCGCCAACGCCCTAGACGGGCTGGAACGCGAGGCGTTGCTGAAGCCCGGCAGCGTACGGCTGCAGTGCACGATCGAGAGCGCGGCGGGCGTGCTGCGGGCTGAGGCTATCGCCCGCGCTCACCCGCGGGTCGAGGCGCTCGTGTTCGGCCACGCGGACTTCGTGGCCGACATAAACGCGCAGCCCAGCCCGTCCGGCAACGAGACGTTGGCGGCACGTTCCTGGCTGGTGCTCTGCTCCCGCGCCGCGGGCATCTCGGCGCCGATCGACGGTGCCTTCACGGCGTTGGGTGACCCGGACGGGCTCAAGCGCAGCGTCGAGCAGGCCCGCGGTCTCGGCTTTCAGGCCAAGTCCGCTATCCACCCAAAGCAACTACCGACGATCCATGCCGGGTTCTCACCCACCGAGAGCGAGGTCACGGCGGCCCGCGAACGCCTTACAGCCTTCGACTCCGCCATGGCACGTAGCGCCGGGGCCGCCACGACGGCCAGCGGTCAGTTCGTAGACGAGGCCGTTGCAAAGCATGCAAGGGCGGTTCTGGCACGCGCGGAAGTTGCCTCACAGGCAAGGAAGGAAGGCGCATGAGACCCGAGTTGTTGGCGTTCCAGCAGGCCCGCGTGGTGGACCTGGGGCAATCCCTCGAGCGAGGCATGCCGCAGTCGCCCAATCACCCGCCCTTCAGGATGGTGCTCGAGCGGCGCCACGGCGACATGCGCCGGCCCGACGGTGGGTCGGCGGCGAGCGAGTTGATCATCACGGGTGGGCACGTGGGCACGCACATCGACGCCTTCTGCCACGTGTCGCACGACGGCCTTTTGGCCGACGGGATCGACGCTCAAAGCGCCGTGGTCAACGGGCGCTTCTCGGTGTTGGGGGTCGAGACCATCAAACCCATCGTCTGTCGGGGCGTTCTGCTTGACGTCGCCGGGGCGTCCGGCTTGGAGGTCCTGGAGGATGGGTCCCCGATCACCGCCACGGACTTAGAGCGCGTCTGCGAGCTGCAAGGCACTGAGGTTCGCGCCGGGGACGCCGTCCTGATCCGGACCGGCTGGCCCAAGCATTGGAAGGACGTCCCCCGGTTCCAGGGTCAGGTCACCGGAGTCCCGGGCCCGGACGAGAGCGCTGGGCGGTGGTTGGCCGACCGCGGCGTGGGCTACGTGGGAAGCGACACCATCGCGTTCGAGCAGATCCCGCCCGGCCGCGGCCACTCGGTCCTGCCGGTGCACCACCTGCTACTCGTCGAGCGCAAGATCCACATCATCGAGCTGCTCTACCTCGAGGAGCTGGCCCGCGACCGCCTGCACGAGTTCCTCTTCGTCGCGCTGCCACTCAAGATCGTAGGGGCCACCGGCTCGCCCGTCCGACCGGTCGCGCTGGTATGAGCGGGCCGACGCGCGCTGGATCCGCGACGGTCGCTCAGCAGATGGCGCGCTTCGGTGCGGGACTCCGGTACGACGACTTGCCTTTAGACGTGGGCGCAAGCGTGCAAATGCGCATCATCGACACCCTCGGCATCATGATCGCCGCGTCCAAGGTCGAGTCGTTGCGCCCCGTCTGGCAGCTCGTCCTAGACGGGGGTGGCACCGAGGAAGCTTCGAGCCTGGTGGCGCCCAAGCGTCTCCCGGCGGCGGCGGCGGCGTTCATCGGCGGGCTCTTATCGCACGCGCTCGACTACGACGACACCCATCTGCCCTCGATCCTCCATCCGAGCGCCGTCATCGTGCCCACCGGCCTGGCGGCCGCAGAGCTGGCCGGGTCCTCGGGAGCGGAGGTCATCGCCGCCCTGGCTGTCGGCTACGAGATCCTGGTGCGCCTCGGCATGGTCGCCTACGACCCCGCCATCAAGAACTCGGTCTATTTCGAGAAGGGACTCCACGCCACCTCCATCTGCGGCGCCGTGGCCGCAGCGGCCGTAGCGAGCCGCCTGCTGGACGGCACGGCCGAGCACATGGCGAACGCCATGGGCATCGCGGCGAGCATGGGGGCGGGACTCCTAGAGGCGAACCGAACGGGCGGCACCGTGAAGCGGATCCACGGCGCCTGGGCGTGTCAGTCCGGCATCTGGGCGGCCAGGCTCGCCTCGGCCGGGATAAGCGGCCCTCCCACGGTGTTCGAGGGTCGGTTCGGCTTCTTCTACTACCTGATCGGCGAGGCGTGCTTCAACATCGACCCGGCCCGTGACCTGGGCAAGGCGTGGGAGACGCCCGGGATCTTCTTCAAGCCGTACCCCGTAAACCACTTCATCCACACAGCTATAGATGCCGCGTTGGCGCTGCGCCAACGGGCGACGTTGCCGTGGCGGAGGATCACCTCGATCGAGCTCGGTGTGGCCGGCGCAACGCTCCGCACCATCGCCGAACCCCGTGAGGCCAAGCTGCGGCCCGAGAGCGGCTACGCCGCGCGCTTCTCGGCACCGTTCGTTGTTGCCACCGCACTGCTGACTGGCGGAAACGGGCTCGGCCTGGACCTCGAGGACTTTGGTGACGCGTGCATCACCGACCCTGACCGCCTTGCCTTGGCGGAGCGGGTCAACTGCGTTTCTGACCCGGAGTGCGAGCAGATCTTCCCCCAGCAGTTCCCGTGCCGCCTCAAGATCAGCTACGACGACGGTTCTACGCTCGAGGAGTGGGTGCCCTACAACCGCGGGGGCCCAGGGCGGCCGCTGTCCGAGGGCGACGTGCTGCAAAAGTTCCGGTCCAACGTGGGTCGCGCGTTCCCCGAGCATGACCTCGGCAGCATAGAGGGGAAGCTCTCAAGCTTCGAGCGGCTCGGCAGCATGGGGGAACTCTTCTCGGCTTTGACTGCGCTGACCAACGATGGATAGTCCCGCTATCCTTACGACATCCAACCTGGAGCCGCCCAGCGGCCGCTGGGATGGACGCCAGTAAGCAACCGCAACACGACCCGGAGGAAGAATGCCCTACGTCAACATCAAACTAACGCAAGAAGGCGCCACCAGCGAGCAGAAAGCCGCCGTCGTGATCATCGAAGAAGTGCCCACGGACAACTGGGGCATAGCCGGGGAGTCGGTGACGGTGAGGCGTAAAGAGGGTCGTTGACGAGCGTTCTTCGTCGTCTCGGTCGCTGACCAAGCCGGAACAGCAGCGCCCCACTGCCCTGTTGACCACAAGCACTTCTTTCCGGCGGTCCTTGGCCAAGGGCTAGTGGTTTATTATCGGGACTCGAGTGAGCGTAAATGTGCCCTCGTCCCCGCTACACATGCCAGCGCCAACGGAGTATGTGCCGTTAAGGCGACCATCGGATGTGGTTCCCGTAAACGTGATCTGGTCGTCTCCCGACACGGCTCCGAAAGTCACACGCCCCCCAGTGACCGACCCACTTATCACGCCGTCCACAAGGCAGGGAGAGCCCGTGAGTTGGGCGTCGCCCGTGAGCTTGCTCCCGTTCTGGTCGATCGTAGCGGTGATTGTTCCTCCGGAACCGCGGCTGCTGGCCCAGTTACCTTGCCAATCGCCTGCTAACGATTGTGGGGCCGCGGCGCCGCCCCCGCAAGCGGCCAGTACCAGCGCTAGTGCCAAGGCGGCTGTTGCGAGAATCACTCTCGTGGGCAAGGATCTGCTGATCGATGGTTTGCTCATGGCTGTCCCCTTCGCATAGCGAACTTAGTTCCATTAGTGAATCCGGCCACCCAAGATGTTGAACCTAATCATGGTAACACCGAGGGCGTACCTACGGCATGGATGTACGGCCCGATAGTCACACTAATGCCGGCCGGTAGTACCGTTCCTCAGCCATAAAGGCATCCTCGATGCGCGGCTAAGGGCGGCTCCGCCATATCGTGGTGCTATCACAAAGCTGAGTGCGCTCCTAATAAAGGAAGCTTGGTTCTCAACGCGGCCTATCTTCCCCGCAACCCCTCGATGACGCTCGCCGCTGTATACGCGTCGTCGACAGTGATGACCAGTTGACGCTTTCCATGCGTGACCTGCAGCGCGCTACCCGATCGGGTGATGAGCCCCAGCCGGCCGGGCAGCGCTCGCATGCCGTAACCCCCGAAGTCACCAGGCCCTACTTTGATGACGGCAACGGCAGTTATGTCTGCGAGCCTCACCAGTCCCCGCGGCACGCCGAGCCCCGCCCGCCACGAAACGCCACGGGAGTCGATCGTCACGCTAAAGCTAGTCATGCCGAACATCAGCGCCACCACCGCCACGACCATCAGCCACATCCACACGAGGCCGGTGCCAAAAGCGGCCACCGCAACTA
>CAJDWU010000031.1_pt1 | contig 12159 bp, 15 predicted proteins | sample 7391771 | NCBI WGS metagenome assembly CAJDWU01 (sample SAMEA7055737, study PRJEB34461) | soil metagenome | biome: terrestrial ecosystem; feature: Peninsula; material: soil | place: Antarctica | collected 2016 | reverse complement strand
CGACCATGAACCCGCCCACGCTGGCGAACGACTTCGAGAAGGTGCCGATGATCACGTCGACCTCGTCCTCGAGGCCGAAATGCTCGCCGGTGCCGCGCCCGTGCTCGCCCAGAACGCCGCTGGCGTGAGCGTCGTCGACGATCAGGCGAGCGCCGTAACGCTTCTTGAGGCGCACGATGCCCGGCAGGTCGGCGATGTGGCCGCTCATGGAGAACACGCCGTCGGTGACGATTATGCGCCCACCTGGTTTACGTACGTCGGCCTCGAGCATCTGCTCTAAGTCGGCGAGGTCGTCGTGCTCGTACTTGCGCAGCGTGGCGAACGAGAGTCGCGCGGCGTCGTAAAGCGAGGCGTGGTTCTCGCGGTCGTAGTAGAGGATGTCGTGCCGGCCTGCCAGGGCAGCGACCACCGAGAGGCAGCCGAGGAAACCAGCGCTGAAAGTAAGCACGGCTTCCCGGTGGAAGAACTCGGCCAAGCGATGCTCGAGCTCCTCGTGAAGCGTGAGCGTGCCGGTAAGGAAGCGCGAGCCCGTACAGCTGGTGCCGAACTTGTCCAGCGCTCGGCGGGCGGCCTCCTTGAGGCGCGGATCCTGCGTGAGCCCCAGGTAGTCGTTTGAGCCAGTGATGACCATCTCGCGGCCGGCCACTTCGACGCTACCGCCATGCTGCGCGGCTATGGGCTTGAAGTAGGGGTGCATCCCGACCGCTTGGGCTTCGTCGGCCCTGCGGAACTGGAAAGCTTTGGCGAACGCGTCCGGCGCCTTGGCTACCGGCGCTCCACCGTTCCCGCTAGGCAATACCTCTGACAACTGTTCCTCCGTAAACGATTGCTTGGGATTCGCAGATCTTAGCATCCAGGTCGGGCCTGGCGCAGCCTTTGCCGCCCATTTAACCCTATAGCCCGAGCGCCCCGCTTTGCAAGCCGGACTCAAACAGCAGCGGCCACGGTTCGGTCGACGCGGTTGGTGGCTGTGAACCAATCGACACCCTCGGGCGCGCAGCTGCGTTGGTAGAATCGCTTGGCACTCTCTCGACTGAACTCTTTAGCCACGCATGAGTCCCGCGGCGCCTGTGCGGCGCCCGAAGGGGTGAACAGCTTGTTCCAGACGCTCTCTCCGGTCCGGACCCGGTCGGCCACCGTCGATGACGCTCCTCTCGTCCAGGAGCTCTACGAGGCGACGCCCGGGTACTTCGAGATCATCTCCATCCCGGTCCCCACGGTAGCCGAGGTACGTACCGACCTAGCTACGGCAATCGCCGACCCGCGCCGTTACGTGGAGATCGTTCTGCTGGATCTCACCGAGGCTGGTCCGGGCTTCGACCTCGACCCGGTGTCGGGAGCGGCCGTGGTCGGCTACCTCGACTACAAGCTCGACTACCCCGCGAGCGGGGACGCAACGGTCAACCTGTTGCTCGTGCGTGCCGGGATGCAGAGCCACGGTGTGGGCAGCGCTTGTGTCAAGGGCCTCGAGGAACGCTTGAAGGGCCGCAGTCAACGGATGCTGGCGAGCATCTACGGCGAGAACCCCCGCGCCCGCAGTTTCTGGGAGAGCCACGGTTACCGCTTCGCGATCGACGCTCGCCCGCTACTCGAGTGGTACGGGAAGAGCCTCGCTTGAACGACCGTGCCTTGGAGGTCGTGAGCGTTTCCCTGGGGTCCGTGAAACGCGACACGGACCAGGAGGTCGAGGTTCTCGGCCGTAAGGTCCACATCAGGCGCGTCGGAACCGGTGGCGACATCGCGAAGGCCGAGGCGCTGATCGGTGAGCTCGACGGCCACGTGGACGCCATAGGCCTGGGGGGCATTGACCTATACTTCGCGGTCAAGAACCGCCGCTACTACGTGCGTGACGCGCTGCGGCTTACCAGGGCCGCAAAGTCCACGCCCGTGGTGTGCGGCGCTGGGCTCAAGAACACCCTTGAGCGGCTGAGCGTGAAGTCCCTCGCGGCCTCCGTCGGCTGGCAAGGGCGCAAGGTGCTCATGGTCTCGGCGGTCGACCGCTTCGGTATGGCCGAGGAACTTGCGAAGCAGGGCGCCGATGTGTTTTACGGCGACGTGGTGTTCGCTCTGGGCCTACCCGTGCCCGTGCGGAGCCTAGCCGGGCTCGTTCGCCTAGCGACGGTACTGGCGCCGATCGTGGTGCGGGTGCCCTTCAAGTGGCTGTACCCGACCGGGGACGCCCAGGAGAAGGAGCCGGACGGGCGAAAGTTCGCCCGCTACTATGACTGGGCCGAAGTACTGGCCGGCGACTGGCACTTCATCAAGCGCTACGCCCCGGCGTCGCTCGCCGGCAAGACCGTGCTGACCAACACCACTACCTCCGAGGACGTCGAGTTCCTGCGGCAGCGGGGTGCTAGCAGGTTGATCACGACCACGCCGCGCTTCCAAGGCCGCAGCCTCGGAACCAACCTCCTCGAGGCGACGTTCGTGGCCATGGAAGGCGCCCCCGGCGAGTTGAGCCCGGAGCGCTATCAAGAGCTGATCGCAGCGGCGGGGCTTGAGCCCGTCACCATCGAGCTGTAGCCACGGGGCCGGACGGGTGGCCCTGCGCTTCGTAGGTGCGCGTTGGGCGCGGCCAGCTGGGCCGAAGCCGTGGCGGTCAGATGGTAGAGTAATCCGGCTATTCTGCTGCCGCGTGGTCGAGACTTCGTCAACGATCGAGCTAGAGCCGCGGTCCGATGCGTTGGAGGGTATTGATGATCAGCGTGACTGACCTGAGGAACGGGACCAAGGTCGAGATGGACAGCGGCCTCTGGGAATGTGTCGACTACCAGCACCAGAAGATCGGGCGTGGTGGCGCGAAGATGGTGGCCAAGTTCCGCAACCTCGAGACGGGATCGATCGTCGAGCGCTCGTTCAACGCGACCGAGAAGCTGCAGGATATCTTCATCGAGTACCGCCAGATGAGCTTCCTTTACTCGGAGGGCAACGACTTCACGTTCATGGATCTCGAGACGTTCGAGCAGCCCGTGCTGACCCGCTCTCAGATCGGTGACGGGGCGCGCTTCCTCAAAGAGAACACCGAGGTCACCGTCGACTACTTCGCCAACAAAGCTCTCAAGGTCACCTTGCCCAACGTAGTCGAGCTCGAGATCGTGCAGACCGACCCAGGCGTGCGCGGAGATACCGTCTCGGGCGGCACCAAGCACGCCAAGCTCGAGTCGGGCGGCTCCGTCAACGTGCCCCTCTTCATCGAACAGGGCGAGGTCATACGCGTCGACACCCGTACAGGCGACTACCTCGGTAGGGCCTGATGGACGTCAAAGAGATACGCAAACTGCTGGAGGCCCTGGCCGCCTCCGACGTCCGTGAGTTCACTTACGACACCGGCGACTACAAGCTGAGCGTCAAGCGTGGTGAGAACCAGGGAGCGGCCATGGTCACCTACGCTCCACTGCAAACAACCGTTCAAGGTTCCTCCGCCGGCGGCCTTGGCGCCCTGCAGCCTGCGCCCCAGGCTGGGTCCGATTCGCAAGAACTAGCCGTGGCGCCGGCCGCTGGACCGCAACTAGTCGAGGTCCAGGCGCCCATCGTCGGCACCTTCTACGCTTCGCCGACGCCCGACGCGCCGGCGTTCGTGAAGGTCGGCGACCGCGTGGCAGCGGGCACGGTCTTGTGCATCATCGAGGCCATGAAGCTGATGAACGAGATCGAGGCAGAGGCCGCCGGCGTCGTACGCGAGGTCTCCGTGGGCAACGGTGATCCGGTCGAGTACGGCCAGGTACTGTTCCGGATCGAACCGGCCTGAGTTAGCGGGTGACCCCCATGTTCCGGAAGATCCTTATCGCCAACCGGGGCGAGATCGCGCTGCGGGTACTGCGAGCTGCGCGTGAGCTAGGCGTTCAGACGGTCGTGGCCTACTCACAGGCCGACGAGAACTCGCTGCCCGTGTTGCTGGCCGACGAGTCGATCTGCATTGGGCCTGCGCCCGCTGCGGAGAGCTACTTGAACGTTCGGAACCTCCTCGCCGCTGCCCTGGTCAGCGGCGCCGAGGCCATCCACCCCGGCTACGGCTTCCTCGCCGAGAACGCCGAGTTCGCCGCTATGTGCGAGGAACACGGCCTCACCTTCATAGGTCCGCGCCCCGAGACCATCTCGCGGATCGGCGATAAGGCCGCGGCTCGCGCCCTAGCGGCAGCGGCCGGTGTGCCGATCACGCCTGGTAGCGAACCTCTGCGAGATCTGGCCGAGGCAACCAACTTCGCCGACGAGATCGGGTTTCCGCTCATCCTCAAGGCTTCCGCTGGCGGAGGCGGGCGCGGCATGCGCGTGGTGCACAGTCACGCTGATCTTGAGAGGCAGTTCGTGAACGCGCAAGAGGAGGCGCGCGCCGCGTTCGGCAACCCCGAGCTGTACATGGAGAAGTACTTGGAGGAGCCGAAGCACATCGAGATCCAGGTGTTCGGCGACGGCAACGGTAACGTCGTACACCTCTTCGATCGCGACTGCTCCATCCAGCGTCGCTACCAGAAGATGCTGGAGGAGGCCCCCAGCACCATCGACGCCGACTTGCGCACCAGGATCGCCACGGCGGCGGTCAACCTCGCCAAGCACATCGACTATCGGGGCGCCGGCACCTGCGAGTTCCTGGTCGACCGGGAGGGCGGTTACTACTTCTCCGAGATGAACACGCGCATCCAGGTCGAGCACCCGGTCACCGAGATGATCACGCGCACCGACCTGGTACAAGAGCAGATCCGCGTTGCCGCCGGGTTGGGCATGCAGTTCAAGCAGTCCGAGATAGAGATCAACGGTCACGCCATCGAGGTGCGAGTGAACGCCGAAGACCCCGACCACGACTTCAGGCCCAGCGCGGGCGTCATCACCGACGTGCACTGGCCGGGGGGCCCTGGCATCCGGGTCGATTCGCACGTCTACGCCGGCTACCGCATTCCGCCCAACTACGACAGCCTCATCGCCAAGATAATCGCCTGGGCGCCGAGCCGGCCCGAGGCCATCGCGCGCATGGACCGTGCCCTCAAGGAGACCGTCATAGAGGGCGTCAAGACTACGGTGCCTTTCCATCTGAAGGTCTTAGATAACGCCTTCTTCAGACGCGGTGCCGTGTATACGAACTTCATCGTGCGTAGGATGACCCCATGACCGACTCTCCTGATCTTGCCATCTCGGCCGACGTGCTCATGAACATCACCCAGTTGGCGGTCGAACAGGTGGGCGGCGTGCGCCCGACCCTGCCTCCGGCCCGCGTGGGCGAGCTGCTGGGCGGCAGGCGCGCACGCGGCATCGTCATCGAGCGAGACGGCGACGACGTGTGGGTCGACCTCTCGCTTGCCGTGGACTACGGGGTGGAGATCCCGAGGGTGGCTGCCGCGGCGCAGGAGGCCGTGCGCGAGGCCATCGCCTCCATGACAGGCTTGATGGTGCGCAGCGTCAACGTCGCGGTGGAGAGCGTCGAACTGCAAGAAGAGGGCTGAGCGTGGGTAGACGCCAAGCCCGAGAGCTGGCGTTTCGTACCCTGTTCCAGTCCGAGCGCGGGGCCGAACCGCTTCTCGAAGTCTGGCGCAGCGTGCGCATCGAGCAAGACGAAGAAGTCGAAGAAGGCGATGACGCCGTGTACGGCGACATCCTGGACCTGACCGACCTCGCCTTCTCAGAACAACTGTTGAAGGATTTCGATTCCCACCGCGAGGACCTCGACGCAGAGCTGGCTGCTTCGATCACGGGCTGGTCGTTCGGGCAGATGTCGCAGACCGACCTCAACGTCTTGCGCATAGCCCTCACCGAGATGCGTTACGGCAGCGAGCCGCCCGAGGTCGCAATCGAGATGGCGGTGCGTTTGGCCAAGAAGTTCGGGGGTGACGAGTCGGGCCGGTTCGTGAACGGTGTGCTGGCCAAGCTTTTGCGTGATCGCCGTGGCCCGCCCAATGCTGCGCCTGTCGGAGTAGCCGAGGACGGCGATGACCCGAGGCTCTGAGGCGGTAAGGCTCGACGGCAAGGTCGTGTCGGCGGCACTCGTGGAAAGCATGCGTGCTGAGGTGGAGGCGCTCGACTTCGTTCCCCAGCTCGTGTTCGTTCGCGTCGGAGACGACCCGGCCAGCGCCTACTACGTCCGCTCCAAGGAGCGGATCGCGGCCCGCGTAGGCGTGCGCTCGAGGACAGTCCTACTGCCGGAGGGCACCACTACCCGCGACGTGCTGGAGCTCGTGGACGAACTGAACGAGGACGCCGACGTGGACGGGATCTTGGTGCAGCTTCCCGTGCCGGGCGTCGAGACCCCGAGAGTCCTGGAGGCCATCGACCCGGGCAAGGACGTAGACGGCCTCCACCCCATGAACGTCGGAAGGCTCTGGTCTTACGGGGTCGGACTGGCCCCCGCCACACCGCTGGGGGTCCTGGCGCTCATAGACCATTACCAAGTGCCGGTCGCGGGCAAGCAGGCAGTGGTGGTGGGTCGGTCGAACCTCGTTGGCAAGCCGCTGGCCGCGCTCCTACTGGGGCGCAACGCCACCGTCACGTTGGCGCACTCGCGCACCAAGGACTTAGGCGCCGTGACCCGCCTGGCCGACGTGCTGGTCGCGGCGGTCGGCAGCCCCCGCCTCATAACCCCCGACATGGTCAAGCCGGGAGCCGCGGTCTTCGACGTGGGCCTCACGCGCGAAAATGGGGGCATAGCCGGTGACGTGCACCCGGACGTGGCCAAGGTGGCGGGTTACCTGACTCCCATGCCTGGTGGAACCGGGCTCATGACGGTGGTGATGGTGATCGGGAACACTATCGCTGCTGCCCGCAAGAGGCGCGGGGGGTGACCGGCGTACTGGGCAACCTCCCCCTCTGGTCGGCCATCGTGGCCACCTTCGTGGCGCAGGTGCTTAAGGTCGGTATCATCCTCATCATTGACCGGCGCTGGGCGCCCGAACGGCTCCTCGATACGGGTGGCATGCCGTCCTCCCACACGGCGTCGGTAGCAGCACTGGCGACTAGCGTCGGCGTGCTCTACGGCTGGGGCAGCCCCACCTTCGCGATAGCGATGGTGTTCGGCTCAATCGTGATGTACGACGCCACGGGCATCAGACGCGCCGCCGGTCAGCAGGCGGAAGCGATCAACGAGCTCGTGAGGGAGCTGGGGCACTTGTTCGACGCCCGCTTCCAACCGAGGGCGCTCAAGACCCTTCTGGGCCACACCTACCCTCAAGTGCTGGCAGGAGCCATCCTCGGGATCGCCACGGCCCTGATCATGGTCCTCTGAGCTTATCCACCTAAGTCACTCCTCGGGCCCGACGGGCGCCGTCCTGGCGACCACGGCGCTCGTCACGCTGCCGGCTCCGGCTGCGGTCATTGCCGCCTTGGCGGCCGTCAGGGTGGCGCCAGTGGTCATGACGTCGTCGATCAGCAGCACGTGCCGCCCCGCTAGGTAACGGGACCGGAACGCGCTCGCCAGGGCGGCGCCACGAGCAGCGCGGCCCTGGCCCGCCAGTTTCGCCGTTGCCCGCGTGCGTTCGAGAGCCGCCGCATGCGGCGTTCCAAGAGACAGCGCCACGCTGATGGCTAACAGCTCTGCTTGGTCGTAACCGCGGCCACGACGCCGCAGGCGGGTGGTCGGCACATGCACTACGAGTTGTGGGGACCAGCCCGCGACGTTAACGCGCTCAGCCAGGAGCCCGCCCAGGAAAGTTGCCAGCCGGCGGGCGCCCCGGTACTTGAGGGCTTGGACCATGCGTAGCCACATGCCTGCGTAAGGACCGAGCCACAGGGTCTCGCCCACTGGTGGTGGCAGAGACAGGGCGGCGGCTGTGATGGCCGCTGCGCAGGCTGGACAGACGCCGACGAGGCCGGCTGGGCGCGCCTGACAGGCGCTGCAGGGGGTCAGGTCGGCAAGGAGCGTAGGGAACAGCCGCAGTGCGCGCGACCATGGCAGTCCGTGAGGGGCCGGGCGGGAATGCCCGGCCAAGTCCTGGTCGGCCTGCATTGGCCGCGGCCCTGCACGGTGGACCTGCACCACGCGTGACGAGGGGGCGCGTGAGCGGGTCATGGGTCAGGTTAGTTCGCGCACGAGGAGGTTGGAGCCGCGCCCTCGGCGATTGCCGCTTGAGACTAGGTCAGTGCCTAGGACGTCAGGCGGAGCGGTCGGCCAGGTCGCCAAGGAGTTCCGAGACCCGCGAGGCCGCAGTCTGGTCGGGCAGTCGGCGGAGCCAGGCCCTCACGCCCTCGAGGCCCCGTGCTGCGCGCTCCTGGGCCACACGCTGGGCATGGTCGAGCGAGCCTCGCTCTCGCATGTAGTCGAGCACCTCATCCATCTCGGCAGCCGTCTTCGCGCCTCTGGGGCGCGCCAGGAGGGCGACCACGCGCTCCCGTTCAGCCGGCCTCAGGTTCTCGAGCAGGTGCGCGAGGATGAGCGTGCGCTTGCCCTCGTAGAGGTCACCCGCTGTCTCTTTACCGTAGCCCTCGCCCGGCCTCAAGTTGAGGACGTCGTCGCGGATCTGGAAAGCCACGCCCAAGTCCACCGCCGCGGCCTCCAGACCGGCCGGTGGCGTGGCGCCCGCGCACAACGCGCCCAGCCGCAAGGGAGCGACCACGGTGTAGTAGGCGGTCTTGAGCGTGACCATGCGGAGGTACTCGCTCTCGGTCACATCGAAACGGCCGGCGCTCACCCAAGCGAGGTCGAGGTGTTGGCCGGCCGCAGTGGCAAGCAGCATGCGGGTGAACTCGTCCAGCGCGGCCTGTCGGTCGAGGGGCGGGCCCTCAGGGAGGCCCTGCAGGTGACGCCACATGAGCATGTGCATGGCGTCGCCCACGTTCAGAGCGATTGGCACCCCCACTTGCTTGTGGAGGGCTGGAAGGCCGCGGCGCTCCTCGGAACCGTCCTCGATGTCGTCGTGCACCAACACCCAGTTCTGGAAGAGCTCGAGCGCCTCGGCGAGGACCATGGCCGCGCCGTCGTCTGCGGCCCCGTTGGCCCGCGCTGACCACACGAGTAGCTGACCGCGGAGTGTCTTGCCGGGCCTAGTCGGGTACTCGTGCATGAGTTGTCGGAAGCGGCCGAGCTCGGCCTCCACCACCTCGCCGGCTGCCTGTCCGGGGACGTGGAAGTCGGCCACGGCCCGCAGTACGCCTTGGCGGATGTCCGTCGCGAGGGTCACTCGGTCGAGTATACGGTGCCGTCAGGGGCGGCATGAGAGCGGCAAAGGAAGGGGGCCCCGACTCTCGGCGGGGCCCCCTATTCAAACTCTCTCAGTGGAACAAGACGGTCGTCACGAACCAAACGGCGATCAGCATGAGGACCAAGAACAGGACCAAGTAGGGCAGCGATACGGCGTACGTGGCCAGGATCAGCTTGAAGATCTCTCGCCGTGGCAGTTTGTGCTGCACCGGCTCACTCGGCTTGTCGCCGCCCTCGCCCACGCCTCACCTCAACGGTTGATGCAGGCCTTGAAGTGGCCCGGATTTACTTCGACGAGCGGCGGCACGACCTCTGCGCACTCCTTCGTGGCGATGGGACAACGTGTGCGGAACACGCAACCCGAGGGCGGGTTGATGGGGGAGGGGATGTCGCCCTGGAGGAGGATGCGGTCGCGTTTGATCGTCGGGTCGGGGATGGGCACGGCGGAGAGCAGGGCCTCGGTGTAGGGGTGGATGGGGTTGGCGTACAGCTCCTTGGCCGGTGCGATCTCCATGATGCGGCCCAAGTACATGACGACCACGTGGTCGCTGATGTACTCCACGACCCCGAGGTCGTGCGCGATGAAGAGGAGCGTGAGACCCAACTCGTCTTTGAGGTCCTGGAGCAGGTTCACGACCTGCGCCTGGATCGACACGTCGAGCGCCGAAACGGGCTCGTCGGCGACGATGAACTGCGGGTCAACGGCGAGGGCACGCGCGATGCCGATGCGTTGCCTTTGCCCACCCGAGAACTCGTGCGGGTAGCGGCGCATGTGTGACGGCGACAGGCCGACGCGTTCCAAGAGCTGAGCCACGCGCTGCTCTCGGTCCTTGCCGCGGGCGAGGTTGTGGATGGTCATGGCCTCGCCGACGATGTCACCGACCGACATGCGCGGGTTGAGGCTCGCGAACGGGTCTTGGAAGATGATCTGCATGCGCTTGCGGTACTCGCGCATGTGCGACTTGCTGAGCTTGGTGATGTCGACGCCGTCGAATATCACCTCACCGGCGGTTGGCTCGATGAGCCGGAGAATGGAGCGCCCGACCGTCGTCTTGCCGGAGCCGGACTCGCCCACCAGGCCCACGACCTCGCCGCGCTTCACGATGAAACTGACGTCCTCGATGGCCTTGACGTTCGCCACCACCCGCGAGAAGATGCCACCCCTGATGGGGAAGTACTTGCGGAGGTTCCTGACCTCGAGGAGGGTGTCGGACTCCGGGGTCACTGCTGTGACCTTCTTGCTTTTGTCGCTCTTGCTTTTGTCGCTCATCCGGGCAACTCCGCTTTGAGGTCGAGTTCCTGCCACCGCACGCAGCGAACCATGTGACCACCACCAGTATCGTCGAGGGGCGGGATGGCGACCTTGCACTGCTCTCGCACGAAACGGCAGCGCGGGTGGAAGGCGCAGCCCACGGGCAGGTTCAGGGGGTTGGGCACGTTGCCGGGGATGGCCAGCAGGCGCTCCTGGTGTATCGCGTGGCGGTCGACGCGGGGTATCGAGGTGAGCAGACCCAACGTGTAGGGCATCTTCGGGTCGGCGAAGATGGCGTTGACGTGGGCTTCCTCGACGGCACGGCCGGCGTACATGACCACGGCGCGGTCCGCTATCTCGGCCACCACGCCCAGGTCGTGCGTGATGAACAGGATCGACATGCCGATCTCGTCTTGCAGTTTGCTCATGAGATCCAGGATCTGCGCCTGGATGGTCACGTCGAGGGCTGTGGTCGGCTCGTCGGCGATCAGGAGCTTAGGCCCGCACGAGAGGGCCATGGCGATCATCACGCGTTGGCGCATGCCGCCCGACATCTGGTGCGGGAAGTTCTTGACGCGCTTCCCTGGCTCAGGGATCCCGACCAGGTCTAGCATCTCCGCGGCCAGCTTCATGGCCTCGCGATAGGACTTGCCCTGGTGCAGCACGATGGCCTCGGCGATCTGGTCGCCCACGGTGTACACCGGGTTGAGGCTCGTCATCGGTTCCTGGAAGATCATCGAGATCTCGTTGCCGCGGATGCGTCGCATCGCGCGCTCGGACTTGGTGACTATGTCCTCGCCCTCGAAGAGGATCTTGCCCCCCGCTATCCTCCCGGGAGGGCTGGCGATGAGGCGCATGATGGACAGGGCCATCACCGACTTGCCTGAGCCCGACTCGCCGACGACCGCCAGCGTCTCGCCTTTGTCGAGGTGGAAGCTCACCCCGTCGACGGCCTTGACGGTGCCTTCGTCGGTATCGAAGTAGGTCTTGAGGTCGACTACCTCAAGGAGCCGATCATTATTGGGCATCTAAGCCCTCCTCACCGGTGATTGCGAAGCCGCGCCTTTAGGCCTGCGGCACGCTAAGGGATATCGAGCCAAGCGCACTGTGCATAAATAGCGCAGCGCGCCTCGCAAGATAGTCCCTAAACTGTGGAAATACGCTCGTCTTGCCTAGCGCCCCGCTCACCTGCGTTTCTTGGGGTCGAAGGCGTCTCGCAAGCCGTCGCCGAGCAGGTTCCAGCATAACACTGCCAAGAGGATGGGGATGCCGGGTATCAGAAGCCACGGCACGAACTGGATGCTGATACCCCTCGCGGTGGCGTCCCGAAGTAGGAGACCCCAGCTCGCGGTGTCGATCTCGCTCGGGCCGAGGCCCAGGAAGGACAGGCCCGTCTCGGCCAAGATGAAGCCCGGGATGGAGAGGGTCAGGTCGACGACTACGTAACTGGCGGTGCTGGGCAGCAGGTGGCGCCACAGGACTCGCGTCTCGCTGGCGCCGAGCGCCTTGGCGGCGGCGGCGTAGTCGAGTTCGCGCGCCGACAGGATGAGGCTGCGGATGATCCGTGCCAACCCGCCCCAGCCTACGAAGCCGAGGACGACCACGGTCAGGAGGAACGTCTGCGCCGACGTCATCTGTAGCCCGAAGGCCTTGGCCAGCGGGTTGTTCGGGTCGCGTAGCAGGGAAGCCAACACGATGAGCAGGAACAGCCCAGGGATGGCCGCGAAGACCTCGACCAGGCGCATGATGATGTCGTCGACCACCCCCCCGTAGAAGCCTGCGATGCCCC
>CAJDWU010000071.1_pt1 | contig 12189 bp, 10 predicted proteins | sample 7391771 | NCBI WGS metagenome assembly CAJDWU01 (sample SAMEA7055737, study PRJEB34461) | soil metagenome | biome: terrestrial ecosystem; feature: Peninsula; material: soil | place: Antarctica | collected 2016 | reverse complement strand
CTCGAGCGTTTCTCCAAGCTTGCCGCCGAGCTGGGCGTGGTGCTGCCCATCTCCTTCTTCGAGCACGCGGGCCAGGCGTACTTCAACAGCCTCGCCATGATCGACGCCGACGGGCGCATCCTAGGCCACTACCGTAAGAGCCACATCCCCGACGGGCCCGGGTACGAGGAGAAGTACTACTTCAACCCCGGCGACAGCGGCTTCAAGACCTGGAGCACGCGCTTCGGCAAGATTGGCGTGGGCATCTGCTGGGACCAGTGGTTCCCGGAGGCCGCGCGCATCATGGCCCTCAAGGGCGCCGACCTGCTGCTCTACCCGACCGCCATCGGCACCGAGCCGGAGGAGGCGGGCGGGCTGGACACGCGCGACCTGTGGCGGCGCGCCATGCTGGGACACGCTGTAAGCAACGTGGCCTACGTGGCCGCAGCCAACCGCGTGGGCACGGAAGGAAGCACCACTTTCTACGGTTCGTCGTTCATTTCCGACTACGCCGGCGAACTGCTGGCCGACGCGGACCGGACCTCAGAGGTCATCCTCACCGCGGATCTCGACTTCGCTAGGGCGCGCACCCACCGCGCCGGCTGGGGCTTCTTCCGCGACCGGCGGCCCGACCTCTACAAGGCCCTTCTCACGCTCGACGGTCAGGACTGAACCCGGTCTCCTCGACCTCCAGCTCTATGAACAAAGTGCCCTCGGGCGCCGGTTTCTCCGCGTACAGCGCGCCCACCACGTCGGCGTTGTCCGCCATGACCTTGTCGCGGCGGATGCTCAGTTTGGGCGTTACCGAACCGTCGGCCATGCTCAGCACCCTGAGCAGCGCCGCTGCGCGCTTGACCGATGACCAGTCGGGCATGCCCTCGTTAGCAAGCCTGACGGCCTCGCGCAACTCGGAGGCCAGGCCGGCGTTGGCCAATGCGGAGGAGTCCGCCGCGCCGTAGCGCTCGGTGAGCGTCTCATGGTCGAGGAACAGGAGCGCCGTGCAGTACTTCTCGCCCGAGCCCACCACTATCGCGGTGGCGATGAGCGGGTTGCCCTCCAGGCGCTCCACGATCGGATCCGGCATTACGTACTTGCCGGTTGAGAGCTTGAAGAGGCTCTTGAGCCGCCCCGTTATCGAGAGGTAGCCGTCGTCGTCGAGCTTGCCCAGGTCGCCCGTGTGGAACCAGCCGTCCCCGTCGATCGCCGCGGCCGTCTCGTCCGGGCGCGCGAAGTAGCCGAGCATCACGTGCGGGCCGCGGGTGAGGATCTCGTCCTCCTCGCTAATGCCGATCTCGACGCCGGGGATGGCCTCACCCACGGTGCCTGCGCGGTTACGACCGGGCCGGTTGAAACTGATGACGGGGCTCGTCTCGGTCAGGCCGTAGCCCTGCAGTACGAGGATGCGCGCTGCTCCCAGACGGTTGACTAGCTCACCGCGAAGCGCGGCCCCACCCACGATGATGGTGCGCAGTCTTCCCCCCAACGCATCCCGCCACTTGGAGTAAACGAGCCTGTCGAGGAAACCGCGTTCGCGGGCAGCGAAGCCCGTAGGCTCGTGCTGCACGTCGAAGCCGTCGGCGAACTTGAGCGCCCGCGCGTAGAGGACCTTCTTGACGCCCGTGAGGGTGTTGCCCACCGCCTCCATGCGCTCCCACGACTTCTCCAGCACCCGCGGCACTGCCGCCATGAACGTTGGCCGCACCTCCAGCAGATCCTCCCGCACGGAGTCGGTGGTGCCAAGATAGATGGTCGACCCGTAGTAGATGCTGGCGTACAGCAGGGTGCGCGCGAAGATGTGTGTGAGGGGGAGGAACGAGAGGACCGTCTCCTGGTCGCCCTCCAAGTACGAGGGCAAGTCCGAGAGCGAACCGATGGCGTTGCTGGAGAGGTTCTCGTGACTGAGCATCACGCCCTTGGGTGAGGCCGTGGTGCCAGACGTGTAGATGATGGTGGCCACGTCCTTGGCGTGTAGCTCGGAAGCATAGCGCGAGATGAGATCGGGGTCCTTGGCCAACGCCGCCTCGCCCTTGGCAACCAACGTGGCGTAATCGGTGATGAGCGGCGCGCCCTCGCGCCCGGGACCGGCAGTCCCCTTGGGCTTGCCGTGCGCGAGCGCTATGAGCTTGACGCCCTGAAGGCCCTCAGTGACTTTAAGCATCTCCTCGGCCAACGCCTCGTCGGACACGAGTATGGCGGCACACGCGCTCTCGCTGAGGATGAAACGCATGGCCTCGTGCGTGTGCGTGAGATAGATGGGCACGTCCACCAGACCCGCGATCAGGCAGGCCATGTCGGCCAGCACGAAGCTCATGTCCGAGTGAACGAACAGTCCCACGCGATCGCCGTGCTCCAACCCAGAAGCGCGCAAACCCGCGGCCATGGCCTGGGCACGCCGCTGAAGTTCGGCGCTGGAGACCGTAACCCACGGCAGCCCGGGCCCACCGGGCAAGCCCGGCGTGGTCGAGAGGCGGTCGTTGAACGCGCTCTCGTTCGGCCGCAGCCGCACCGCCTCGTCGAATAGCGACGGCAGCGTCCGCCCAAGCTCGAGTCTGCCCGGGCCCGGCGGTGGCTTCGCAGTCTTTATGACCATCTCGGACCCTCCTACTAAGTGGGGCGGCCCGCGCTCCGGCTACGCGCTCGGCGCCGTACCGCCGTGTGCACCGGCCGCACGCGAGGCCTTGTCGGCGAAGTCACGGGCGAACAAGTATCGGCCATGGAGAGGAAGGTTTGGAAGAAGAAATCGTTCATGTCGTCCACAGATAAGTCCTTCACCCACAAGTCGATCCGCAGGGCGTGGCGTTGCTCACCCTCCCATAGGGCGAGGATCATGGCCCCGGCGTCGTGCACCCCGGGCTCGAGGGCGTCATCGGCTTCCCAGCGGATGGCCTCGACTCCATCGTCATCCATGTCGACGGTGAGGCGGATATCGGAAGACTTCAGCATGCCTGCATGGTACCTGCAGGGCGGCGGCGCTCACGGTATCTTCAGGGTAGCGCCGACGCGGGCCCTCACAAGGGCGCAACTGTCGCCGCCCCGACTGGGAGGGAACCGTATGAAGGGACTAATCCTGGCTGCCGGGCTGGGCACGCGCCTGCGACCCATCACGAGCCTCAAGCCCAAGCCGACCATAGCCGTGGCCAACCGGCCCCTCATCCACCACGCCGTCGACAACCTAGTGGCCGCCGGCGTGACGGACATAGGCGTGGTCGTCAGCTACCTGACCCTCAACTCCATCAAGGAGACCCTCGCCAGCTACGCCGGCGCGCACTTCGAGTACATCATGCAGAACCCACCGCAGGGCCTGGCGCACGCGGTCAAGGTCTCCCGCGACTTCCTCGGTGACGACTCGTTCGTCATGTACCTCTCCGACAACCTCTTCGAGCACGGCATCACCGAGTTCGTGGAACGCTTCCGCGCCGGCGGGACCAACGCCGTGATGGCGCTGGTGCCCGTGAGCTACGAGGCAGCTAAGTCGCTCGGCGTGGCGGTGGTGGAGGGCGACCGCATCACGAGCCTCGTCGAGAAGCCCGCCGACCCACCCAGCACCCTGGCGATCGCCGGGGTCTACGTCTTCGACTCGCACATCCACGCCAGCATCGAGGGGCTGGCGCCAGGGGCGAAGGGCGAGTACCAGATAACCGACGCCATCCAACGCGCGATCGAGGCCGGCGACGAGGTCGTGCCGGTAACGGTGCGGGGCTGGTGGAAGGACACGGGGCAGCCCGACGACATCCTCGACGCCAACCGCCTGCTCTTAACCCACCTCAAGGGCGACATCAAGGGCGAAGTCGTGAACTCCACCCTGGTGGGCGAGGTCGTGGTCGGCGCGGGCGCCGTGGTGAAGGACACCACCATCTTCGGGCCCGCCATCATTGGCGCGAACAGCCGCATCGAGCGGGCCTACATCGGGCCATTCACGGCCATCGGCGACGGCTGTGAGGTGCGCAACGCCGAGCTCGAGTACTCGGTGGTTGGCAACCGCAGCGTGATAGACGGGGTGAAGCTGAGGATCCAGGCCAGCCTGATCGGCGAGGACGTGACCATCACGAGCCAAGACTCGCGGCCCGCCACGCACCGCATGATCGTGGGCGACGAGAGCCGGATAACGCTGCACGATTAGGGCCGCGCCGTGGGGACTGCATGGCCAGGCAGTCCGAGGTGAACTTCAGCAGGTGCATACCACCAACCACTGCCGCCCTCCTCACCGGTACTCGGCGCGCCGCGAACACCGCGCGGAGTACGACGCCCGCGATGGCGTCACGGGTGATGGTGTCGAGGTTACCCGTCGGCTCGTCGGCAAGCAGCACGCTCGGGAGGCCGGCGAGGTTGCACGCGTTGCGTTGCCGCGCCGTCCCCAACTAGCCCTACCGCGCTGCTAATGCCCGTGAATGGCCCCGAATGCGCGGGCGTTGTATCCGGTCGCAGATGCCCCTCCTTCTCAATACGGCCTAGGGTGGGAGGCCTAAGACAATCAAAGAGCCGCTAGGCTCGAAAACGGGGGAACGACCATGCGCCACGCAAGAATCCACTGGCTCGCAGCCGCTCTACTCCTTGGACTCCTGGTAACAGGCTGCAACAGTTACAGCGGGGGGCGAGATCCGAGGTTCTAGCAGCCGGCACAGAAGTACCGCTGCTCCTGTCTGAAGTCATTGCGGCCCACACGATGGTTTCAAGTGGACTAACCACGGCCTCACTTACCAACTACACCCTTCACGCCGTGCAAGCAATCGACCTATACGGCAACCCGTTCCTCAACCTGACGTTCGCGTTGCCAGAAAGCGCGACCGGCATCTGGGATGAAAGCGCGTTGAAAGGCCCCGGGACCGGAGCCTTCACCGTCATCACCGGCGCACGAACCATACGCGACGCCGCCGGCTCCCTGTGGGACATTTCCACGCATGAGCGCCTAGAGGCGGAACAAATCAACTGGTTGACCAGCAACTACGCGAACATCGTAGCAGCCAACATGATTCATCTCCAAGTCGGCGTCAAGGAGAATCCGGTGGTAGCTACTTACTGGCTTAGCTCCACCGTCGCCCATTATGCGCCGATAAGCGAATACGACATCATGTGGGGCGCCGGCGTGACTATCAACATCAAGACCGTGGACCACAACAACATCTGGTACAACATAAGTAGTCACTGGTCAGGCCAACTAGGAGTCTTCTATCTTGAGTAGACTGCTGCTCCATATAATGACGATTTCGTCCTCGGTGCTTCTCATCACAGGATGCTTCTTGTTTCCGCCCGCCCCGGTAGTCTACGGCGTCGGCATCGCTCTCTATCCGCCTGAGGGAGCAGCCGAATATTGCTTCGGCGTCGGCATCAAGGCAACGCTGGGAATCAACCCCCTCTTTGATGATGTCTTCGATCAGGATGACATTACCGCGAGTACGCAGAGGTATGAGATGCAGTCGTCGGGGGCCCAGCCCTATTTCGCAGGCATGCCCTTACGTGTCGAAGTCTCATGCCGAGATGCCGCGGGAGCAGAGGTAGGAAGGGCCGCGTACGACGGAAAACTGATGGATCCTAATCAAAGCGCCCACTTCACCCTTTGGAACTACGAGGAGAAGACCATCGACCCAAGCCGCTGCGTTGCGCCGGCAGCACACAGTGGAGTCCAGATGTGCGGCGTAGGCACGAACTTTAGGTTCGATTGACTTCAAAGACCGTCGCAGGCAATAAGTCCCGTAAGACTTCACTCAACGACTTCAGGAAGTGCCTGGTCGCTCCCGTCGGCGTGAACGACCGGCCGCTCATAGCGAACTACATGGGCACCTGCGTGCTCGGCACGGAGTACGCAGGGTTCACGACGCTCGCCGGGTTCACCAACGTCGCACGAGACTTCCTCAACCAGACCGGCTCAGGACTAACACTCAACTCAAGTACACCGCGGGCATCGGCGGCGCGACCGGATACAACCCTTCCACCACCGCCACCGCACACTACGCCCCCATCACTCAATACGACATCATGTGGGGTAACGGCGTGACCATCAACGTGCGAACCACAGATGGCGGCACGGCATGGTACGGCCTAAGTAGCCACTGGTCGGGGCAGATCGGAGTGTACTACCTTGAATAGGCACCCCCGCCTGCGTCAGATCCTGATCACCTTGACGACGACACTCACCATCGTCGGCCTAACCGGCTGCTTCCTATTCGAAGACCCCCTCATCATCTACGGGGTCCAACTTTGGTTATACGACCCGCACCTTAAGCTTGAGCCGTTCTGCTACGGCGTTGACCTCACGGCGACCTTCGGCGACAACACACTCCTCGACATCCAGGTCGACCAGTCGGACCCTGACGCCCCAGCATCCGCGCAGGAAGTATCCCGAGTTCCTCAACAGCGCTACTACGCGGGGATGCCCCTGGTCGTACACGTAGTGTGCAGGAACCTATCGGGAGGAGAGATCGGACGCTCCTTGTACGAAGGGAGGCTCACGAGCCCTAGAGAACCCGCTTTCTTCGTGCTCTTCAACTACTCCGACCCGGAGATCGACTTCAGCACTTGCATACCGCCGACCACAGCCACCGGCGTCCAGATGTGCGCTACTGGCTACGGCTTCGAGTTCCAGTGAACGCATACGTTGAAGCGCTGAAGCAAGACCGGCGTCATCGCCGGCCGTGTGGCGTGACCCGACAAACAGGGTCAGGCCACACGGGTCACCGCTTGGATCCTCCCTTAACCTCGAGACAGAGCCCTCGCGTCGACCGCAGAGTGCCCTGCAGTCACGCCGCAAAGCCTGCCGTCGCACAGCTCGATGACCCGTTGCGCCCGCTTGGCCACCTCGGCATCGTGAGTGGCTACCACCAAGGTGGCGCCGGCTTCGTGCAGCTCGGAGAGTAGGTCGAGGATGGCGTCACGGGTGATGGTGTCGAGGTTACCCGTCGGCTCGTCGGCAAGCAGCACGCTCGGGCGGTTGGCGAGCGCGCGGGCGATAGCCACCCGTTGCTGTTCGCCCCCGGAGAGTTCCGTTGGGAAAGCACTCATCTTGTCGCCAAGGCCGACTCGCTCCAGCAGCGAGGTGGCGCGCGGGCGGCGCTCAGAACGCGGCATCTCGGTGAACTGCATCGGGAACGCCACGTTTTGCCAAGCACGCCGGTTGGGGAGGAGGTGGAAGTCCTGGAAGACGAAGCCGAACGTCCGTGCTCGCAAGTGGGAGAGCTTGGCATCGCTCAGGCCCATGGTGTCTTCGCCGTCAAGGAGGTAGCTGCCGTCCGACGGTCCTTCGACGAGGCCGAGGACGGCCAGGAGGGTCGACTTGCCCGAGCCGCTGCGTCCGATGAGCGCGGTGTACGAGCCGCGCTCCAACAGCAGGTCGATCTCGCGCAACGCCTCCACCGGCTTGGCGCGCGCCGGGTAGGTCTTGGTCACTTCCCTCAGCTCGATCATGCATGCCCCCTAAGGACCTGCAAAGGCGCCAGCCCCACGAGCCAAGCGGCGGTGGTGCGCGCGATGACAACGCCCAGCGCGGTCGCCCCCGCCGAGGTGCCCACGATCCAGCTCGCGGGGACGAGGGGGGCGTAGCCACGCTGCTCAGCCAACACCAAGTAGGCTGCCGTGCCGATGAACGACCCGACCAGCGCCAGCATGAGCACGAGCGCTGCGCTGCGCAGCACGCTGTGGTTGAGCGTGTTGGCGCGAGTCCTTCCGAACACGCGACCCAGGGCGGTCTCACGCCGGCGTGTGTAGGCGTCCGCGTACAGCATCGTGGCCACGCCGGCACCTGCTAACAGGAGCACGAAGACGGCAGCGACAGCGAACCGCTGCCCTTGGGCCTCGAGCCTCCTCATCTCAGCCTCGTAGCCCCTAGCCGGCTTGGTCGCCACGAACGGAGAGGAGCCCTCCCCTACTCGTCGGTTCAGCGCCGCCTGGACGGCGAGAACGGCTTCTTGGTCGTCGGGTAGGCGCGCGTACAGGCGTCTGCTGAGGACCGTCCTGGACGGCAGAACCTCGCCGACCACGACTGCACCGTCAGCGCTCAGTTGCAGGGACGCAAGGTTGGCCACATCAGGCTCCCGTGCGACGCCCAGCACCTTGGTCGATGAGAGTACCTGTCCTCGGTACTCGAGGGTGAGCGTGGCTCCAGCCGGCACCGCCTCGTCTCCGAAGAGGCTCCTGGCGAGCTGCGCTCCAAGGTAGATGCCGCTCGAGCCAGGTTCCGCTTCCCAGCTCAAGCTGGTGCCGCTCACCTCGAAGTAACTACCCTCTACAACCTGCAGTTGAACCTCGTTTCCTTCGATGGTCACTAAGTCCCACGTGAGTAGGAGGAACGGGTATCCGGGGTAGGCGGCCTCCAGGACCGTCAGGTCCTCGGGAGTGAGCGGCTGTGCTGGCAGGAGGGTGTCGCGGTCTGCCTGGAACATGTAGAGGTCCGCGCCGATGCCTGCGATCTCCGTTTCTATCACCTTCTTGCCGGCGTTGGCGAAGCCCCCGGCAGTGACCACCAGGGCGATGCTTGCGACGAGGCCGACCGCTCCCAGAAGACGCAGCCAGGTTCGCTGCGACGCCCTGGGGCCGTCACGCAAGACGCGCCAAGGGAAGAGCCGAAAGACCTGCGACGTTGCCGGCAGCGACCCTACGACAACGGCGGCGACGACGGCCGCGGCGGCCTCGAGGAGCACAGGAAAGGTCACGACACCTTCGAGGAAGCGAACGAGTACCGCCCCCACGGCGAGCCCCAAGACCACGGCCACGCCCTCGGCGCGGAGGTACGGCCCGGCCTCCAGCCAAAGCAGGCGCCCCCGTGTGGCGCCGCTGGTGCGCGCGAGAGCGAGTTGCGTCTGTCGTTCTGCTCCAAGCAGCAATGCCTGGTTGGCGATGTTGATGGCGGCGAGGGCGAGGGCGCAGACGGCTAGAAACTCGAACAACAAGGCTATCTCTTGCTGGTAGGGGCTGTTGCGTCGCACTACATCGGGCCGGATGAGTTCTCGGTACGGGATCACACCGAGCGCGGTAAGGTTCTCCTTGCCCTCCAACCAGCCCTTGAGGACCGCCAGTTCCTCCTTTTCGGGAGTTCTGCTGCGCACTATCACGGTCGAGACATCGGTGGAGCCGAACCGCTCCAGAGGGGCCGCCATCGCGACGAGCACGTCGTCTTCACCTGCGTAGACGCCCACGATCAGGCCCGAGTGGCCGCCAAGGTCGAGGTACTGGCCGACCACCTCATCCAACGTCAGGTCGCGGAAGAGCCGAGCCGCGAGCGCGGAGCTAACGAGTGCCCTGGAGCGGCCTTCATCGTCCTGGCCGAACGTCCTCCCCGCCACCACCCCTAGGTTCAGGTCCGCCGGGTACCCCGGTGACACGAAGGAATACGGGATGACCATCTGGCTGCCGGGGACCTGAGTAATCTGGCGACCACCACGCCAGGAGACGCTATCCACACCCGCTAACGCGCTCAGCTCTTGGAGGTCCCGCGCGCGCCAATCGAGGGCATCGGCAACACCGGACTGGCCAGCGAGCGTGAAGGTGTACATCCCCTCGCCACGAACTTCCGCGATTGCCCTCGCCCAATCCTGCTGCTGCGCCTCGCGCAATCCAAGTAAAACGACCAACAAGGCGACGATGGATACGATTGAAAGGATGTTCACGAAGCGCAGCGACAAGTGGGCCCCTCCAGAACGAGCCTAGATCCACATGGCCGGAATTGAGGCGGCCTAACAGACTCGCGTTAGCAAATCGGACAAGGCGCAACCCACTCAGTAGTAATTGTCAAAGTACTGCCATCGTCGCAACGGTAAACCTCCTTTGTCCAGGTAAATGCTTGCTCGTAATTGCCCCCTGAGGGTCCACATCTTTGGCAGCCTTCAATGTGCTCGAAGTTGATGAGTGTCGTGCATTCCCTGGCAAAACCGTAGGGCGCGACCACGGAGAGTAGCAGCGCTAAGACCCAAGAAGCGCGACGCCGACGCAAGTGCGCAAGCAGTCTCATATGAAACCCCCTTGCGCCAGATGTCAATCTGGCAAGAGCGTGTTGACAACGTTGAAGATGTCGTAACCGAAGTTCCCCGAGAAGAACGGCGTAGGTCCCAAGTACCTCCCTTCTCCGTCGAACACCAAGAGCCCTGGTTTGAAGTTGTAGCCCCACGTCACTGCCGGGTCGTCCAGGCCGCCTACCTGATAGCGCAACACGTGAACGCCTTCCGACCAACCGTCGTCCGGCCAAACGGGGGGCGGCATCTCCTCACCGAGGGTCTCTCCTGTCCTTGCGTACCGAACTATCGGTTCCTCCGCCGCTTCAATCCCGAACCGCGCGATGTATTCCTGATACACCTCACGTATTCCGTAGAATCCACCAGCCCCAAGGGAAGCAGCATCAGGCTCGAAAACGAACACTTCGAGACCAATGTGGTCGGCTATCAACTCGTTTATCGCAGCTTGCAGCCCGCTCGCCACGAGCTCGCGGCACATGTCGCAGTAGCGGTCGCCGACTAGGAACACTACGGGTCTTTCGGCACCCACTGGCACGGACGGTAACGGCGCCGAGACCCTACCGAGGACCGGCGGGACAGCTGCGTGCCGCTCGACACCTTCCCAGTCTCCCTGGTTCGCCCGCGCCAGCTGATCGTCGAGCGTTATCCAGCGCTGATGGTCAGGGCCTACGGCCTTGTCACGAACGATGCCCTTACCGTCCAGCAAGTAGACAACTGGAACCCTGTTCGTGTCGAACGCTTCCTCGAACTCGTCATCGGCATCATGCACGATGTCCAGTCCGTGTTCGGCTGCCCAGGCCTCCACAACGGAGCGAGAGTTACGTGTGTCTACGAGGATGAGCTGCAGCCCTGGGTACCGCTCGATCCATGCTTCCCCGATCTCGGCCACAGCATCACAGAATCGGCATCCCTCGACCATCGTGAAGACCACGACGGAAGGCACTCCGCTCTCGGTCGAGTGACCGTGCACGGTTACGGCCTCTGGCAGGACAACGGCGGTACCTGGAACCGTCGCGGCGCCTAGCCTGAAAGGTAAGGACTGCGCGACTGCGAGGCAGAGCAGCAAGGAGGCGAAGAGTGCAAGTAGCACTGCGGATTTGCGACGCATCATTACCCCCAGATAGGCTGATGACTCTTCGGAATGCTTATATTGCATTCTAAGCTAGCATACAGACGTGAGAGCATTATGGCGAAACTATGAACGGGCGAGTTGTCAACTCAGTCCGCAACTGCGGACTCAGCAGAACGCCTGAACCCACGCGGCAGTCAGGAGCGGCCCGCCACGCACAGCTTGATCGTGGGGGACGAGAGCCGGATTACGTTGCACGAGTAGCGAGCACCTACTGAGCGGTGAGCAGCGCTCCCCCGCGCCCCGGTATTAGCTCCGCACCTTCCCGCTGCTCGACGGCTGCGCCGCTCGACGCGTCCAAGTAACTGCGCCTCGTCCAGCAGGTTGATCAGGGCGTGAACGGTCGGTTGTCCCTCCAGGCTCCTCGTCACCACCACGAGCCCCTCGGCCGGCGCCGTGACCTGCGTGCCGCCGCGCCGCAACGCCGCTAGGTCGCGCCTGGCGTGCGTGAGCGTGCGGAGGTAGGAGTGCAGGTCGTGGTCCCAAACCTCGGGATGGTCCCAAGGCATGGCCGCGCGACAGGCGGGGTCGTGACCACCCTTCATGCCCAGCTCGTCACCGTAGTACACGCACGGCGCTCCCGGCCACGAGAACAGCAGGAGGAAGGCCTGGCGGACGGCTAGGCCATCGCCCATGAGGGTGGTCGCCACGCGCGGCGTGTCGTGCGAGCCCAACAGGTTGAGCTGCGAGTGCACCGCCGCATCGGGGTAGGCCTTCAATAGGCTCGTTGCCACGTCGGCGAACGTAGCAGCCGACAGCGTTGGGACGCCGTTCAGCCCGCTGCGCGACAGTTCGTCGTGAGCCAAGCCTCTGGCCACCAGGCCAAGGATGGCGCGGTTCAGCTGGTAGTTCATCACGCCGTCGAAGATGTCGCCGTCGAGCCAGCGCCCCGCACCCTCCCAGATCTCGCCCACCAGGTAGGCTTCCGGGTTCACGGCGCGGCAGCGGTCACGGAAGGTGCGCCAGAACTCGTCGTCGTTAATCTCGTTGGGCACGTCGAGGCGCCAGCCGTCGGTGCCCGCGGCCAGCCACTTCTCGCCAACCTGGAAGATGAACTCCCGCACGTCTAGGTTGTCGGTATTGAACTTAGGCAGCGCCGCCAGTCCCCACCAGGCGTCGTAGCCGAGCGGCCCGCCTCCGTAG
>CAJDWU010000052.1_pt2 | contig 12265 bp, 10 predicted proteins | sample 7391771 | NCBI WGS metagenome assembly CAJDWU01 (sample SAMEA7055737, study PRJEB34461) | soil metagenome | biome: terrestrial ecosystem; feature: Peninsula; material: soil | place: Antarctica | collected 2016 | reverse complement strand
AGTACTCGACCCATGGGGTCGAGCAGTATGGCCGCGGCAACGACGAACTCACGCCGCGCCACTGATCCGGTCAGCGAAGGCATCGCCGCCGGCCTTGGCCGCCTCGAGCGAGGCCCGCGTCTGCTCCTCGGTCTGCAACGCGGCCGTTAGCTCTTGGAGGCCGCCGCTCAACACGCCGCTCAAACCGTGCGTGGTGAAGTCTATGCGGTGGTCGGTCACCCGCGACTGCGGGAAGTTGTAGGTGCGGATGCGCTCGGAGCGGTCCCCCGTGCCTATCTGCACGAGTCGCGCCTCGCGCGCCTCGCTCATGGCCCGCTGGCGCTCTCTTTCGAGCAGCCGCGCGCGCAGTACCGTCAGGGCACGCTCCTTGTTCTTTATCTGCGACTTGCCGTCTTGGCAGGTGACCAGGATCTCGTCGTTCTGGCCAGGGTGGTAGGTGATTCTCACCGCCGAGTCGGTCGTGTTGACGGACTGGCCGCCGGGGCCGCTGGAACGGTAGACGTCCACGCGGTAGTCGTTGGGGGAGAGGTGGAAGTCCACGTCGTCCGCCTCCGGCAACACGGCTACGGTGACCGTGCTCGTGTGGATGCGCCCCTGAGACTCCGTGGCCGGCACGCGCTGCACGCGGTGCACTCCCGACTCGAACTTGAAGGCGCGGTATGCCCCGTTGCCAGTGACGCCGAACGACACCTTGGTCAACCCGCCCACCTCGGTGGGGTGCGAGTCGAGGAGCTCGGCCTTGAAGCCGAGGTCGGCGGCGTACTTGAGGTACATGCCGAGCATCTCGCGAGCGAAGAGCGAGGCCTCGTCGCCTCCTGCCGCTGCCCGGATCTCGACGATCACGTCCTTGTCGTCGTACGGGTCGCGAGGGGTGAGAAGGGCTTCGAGATCACCGCGCCGGGAGTCGAGGGCCTGCTCGAGGCGCTCGGCCTCGCTCTCGGCTTCCTCCCTTAGTTCCGGGTCGCTTAGCAGCTCGTCTAGGTCGGCCAACTGAGACTCGAGGAACGCCACCAGGGCGGCGGCGTCTACTGTCTCCTTGACCTCGCTGTAGCGCCGCATCGTTTTGCGGTACCCGGCGGGGTCGGATAACAACGCCGGGTCCGAGAGGCTGCGCTCCAGCGTCTCGAGCTCGTACTTGAGGGCCTGAATTCGCTCTGTCATTGAGGCAAGTGTACTCTCAGCGCCACAGTGCGGCGGATTGGGCTTCACTTAATGCCTATGTAGACTGGTCAGTCAGGCCATGATGCACACTGCGTGAGGTCGTCGCTATCTTATGACTAGACCGGTCGGTGTAACTTGACCTATAGCTAAACTCCTCGGTAACACCGCACTTTTCCGTCCGTCCTGCAGGTCCAGGGCTCCGGCCCCGCTGCAGTGAACGGGCAGCCCGACGAGTGCGTCACGCAGGGCCTGCCTAAGGACCGACACGTTGGTCAGCGGGATCTGGAGGGCGAGGAGTTGCTCGAAGGCGGCTTCTAACAGGTCGAGGCCACCGAGAACCGGCGCAGCCGCCAGCGCGTGCACGGTGCTGCCGGTGGAGGCCTCCAGCCTTGCGGCGTCGCGGGCGGCCGCGTCGGCGCAAGTGCCGAGGGCGCCGCCCTCGCGCTCGCCAGGCAGAACGGTAGCCGTGGCGCTGCCAGGGCGGACGATGACGGCGGGTGGCACTGGGAACAGCATGCGGTCTACCGAGCGCCATACCGGTGGCTCCTGGCCCGGGTAGAGGGTTGCCGTGCGGCCGTAGACGTCGCCCTCGTAGCCCCGGCGCTCGAGCGCGCCGGCGGCGCGGGCCAGGTCGGCGGCAGCGCCCCAGACCACTACGGCTCCCGGCCGCTGACTAGCCACTAGGAGCGCCTCGGGCCTCACCTCGGTCTGCGCCTGAGGGTAGCGGGTGTCGCTGGCCAGTCGGATACCCACCAACTTACCTAACGCCTCCAGGTCCGCCGCCGCCGCCTCGGTCAGGGGGATGTCTGGGGCCATGAGGGCTATGGACGTGCGGCCACGGCGATAGGCGTCGGCGACGATGGCCGCCATGGTGTCGGTGTCGCTCGGCGTTAGTGAGAACGCCCAGTAGCCGGGTACGGACGCGTCCTGCCATGCGCTCGGGGCGAGGAGGGCGACGCCCTCTGCCTCGACTAGCTTGGCAACCGCCTTGGTGGCGGCGGATGTCGTGCAGCAGACGATTGCGAGGGCACCAGCATCGATCTGAGCCTGAGCCTGGGCCACTGCACCGTCGCTGCTGCCGCCATCGTCTGCTAGTAGCAGGCGTACGGGGACACCGAACACGCCGCCCGCGGCGCGCAGTTGGGCCGCCCAACCAGTGGCCACGAGCGTCTGCGCTGCGCCGGCCGCGGTCGCGCGTGAGGTGATGACGCCTACCGTGAGGTCGTTGGCGCCGAGGGCGGATGGAGTCGCGAGTAGCGCCGTGAGCGCCACCGTGAGGACAACGAACTTTCTCAAGGGGTCACCGCCTGGGTCGAGATGACCTCCCCCGTCCCTAGGGCGTCGGGGGAGCGGAAATCGTGGTGCGCCCGGCAGGAGTCGAACCTGCGGCCTAGGGCTTAGGAGTCCCCCGCTCTATCCAACTGAGCTACGGGCGCATGGGGAGCGTCGCGCCGCCTGGACCCCGCGGTCCGGATGATGGGCGGCGCGACCAGATGATACGTCGGTACCAGGCGGCGGGCAAGTAAGACAGACCGAAGGGCGGCCGCCGCTCAGCGCGCAGACAGCACGTAGCCGGTCTGGCCCTGCTCGTAGAACATGATCACGTCCACGTACCAGACGCCCGGCGTAGGCAGCGAGATGGTGAAGGCGCCGCCCGGTCCCTCGGTGATGTCGCGGTAGTCCCAGTCGCCCTCGTCGGCCCAGGTATCGATTGGGCTGCCGTACTTGATCGCCAAGTCGAGGTCGTGGTCGGAGTCGAGCATGACCGTGAGCGTGGGCGTGCCCGGAGGCACCGTGACCGTGTACGAGTGGAAGTTCACGTACTCGGGCACGCCGCCGATCGTGCTCGTCACTTCCTTGCCAATTTCGAGTTCGCCCACGGTGCAGAAATCGCAGGGACCCACGCCGCTGGTCCCTGGACCGTTGGACGCAGGCGGAGAGCCCGTCTGGGAGTCGGCCGTCGACCCGCCCCCCTGGGAGTCGGCCGGTTGTGGAGGAGTTGCCCTCACGCCAGAACGGGTGGTGGCCCTTGCCACGTCCGGCACGTTGGGTCCGATGACCGCCCAGCCGAGGCTGATGGGGCGCACGTACGCCTGTTCCTCGACGTCCAACTCTTCGTACTTGACGGTCCTGCCGGCTGTTGGCACACCGATCAGGTAGCCGTTCTCGTCGAACGCGCCGCCGCCCGAGTTACCGTGCGCGATCTTGCCGTCGGTCTTGATCCACTGCTTGCCGCCGCTCTCGAAGTTCTCGCCGAGCCAGCCCGACATGACGCCGGCCGTGAACGTGATGGTCGAGCCCGAGATGCCGGGGTAACCGACGATGGTGATGGCGTCGCCGGGGATGAGCTGGTTGGAGTCGCCGACCTGCACGTGCGGGAAGACGAAGTCGGCGGCAACGGGCGTCTCGTCGCTCCATTCCGCGATCTTGAGGAGCGCCAAGTCGTGAGTCGGGTCGCCGGCCACGTACTGCGCCCAGAAGGTGAACTGAGGCGGCTGGTCGGTGAACTCTGGGTCGGTGATCCAGATCGTGTGCCAGTCGTAGTGAGCCCGCGTGTCGAGGTCGCCGGCCACGTGGAAATTGGTCAGGACGTAGCCCGACGGGCTGATGATGGTGCCCGAACCCGACCAGCCGACGAGTTCTTCGGTGGCGGAGTCGTAAGGGATGATCTGCACGACTGCCTGCAGGATCCCGAGCCGGACCGCGCGCGGCATTGCCTGGGCCGACGCGATGGTGGCCGAGGCGAGCAGTAGCAGGACCAGCACGGAACGGATTGAACGCATCTGTCTTCCTCCTGGCAGGACTATAACGGTAACGATTGTATCCGGAACTGATAGCGTCTAGAACGTGACATCGCCAACACCTCGCAGTGCCGCCTCGCCTCGGGATGCCGTTCTGACTGCGGTGTTGGTCGGCCTCGGACCAGCGGCCGCATTGGGCGTGGGCCGTTTCGCGTACGCTCTCGTGCTCCCCGACATGCTCTCGGCTCTCGACCTGGGCGTGGGGCAGGCAGGGTTCCTCGGAAGCGCGAACACGGCCGGTTACTTGCTCGGCGCCCTCGTCAGCCACAAGGTCCTGGGCGCGGTCGGCTACCGCCGTGGCTTCTACTGGGCGGCGTTCCTGCAATGTCTGACGCTGTTGTTACTAGTGGCCGCCCCGCCCTTCTGGCTCATGGCAGCCCTGCGCCTCGCACAGGGGGTCTTGGGTGCCTTCGTGTTCGTGGGCGGGGCCGCCCTGATCATGGCACGAGGCGGGCGGGCACTCAGCCTAGGCCTCTATTTCGGAAGTATCGGTCTCGGCATCATGGTCTCCACCGTCGTCCTGCCGCTCGCAGGCGATTGGCGCACGGCGTGGATGTGGCTCGGTGTGCTGGGCCTGGTTCTTGCCGCCATTGCTGCTTCCGCATGGCCCCGGTTGGTGGAGCCGGCTCCGCCAGCGACCGCGGGCGAGGGGAACATCAGAGCCATCTGGCCAGCGTTGCTGAGTTATGGCCTCTACGGCGCCGGCTACATCGCGTACATGACCTTCGTCACCGCGGACCTGCCCGTGGCCACCGCCCCCTTCTGGGTCGTGTTAGGGGTCGGTGCCATGCTCAACGGCCCGGTCTGGGGCTCCATGACCTCCAGGCTGCACGGGCCTCTGGCTCAGGTGGTCGTGCTCCTGGTGTTGGCTCTGGCGAGCCTGCCACCCCTGGTCGCAGCTGCGCCGTTCGTGTCGGCGCTGTTCTTCGGCGTGTCGTTCCTCGGGGTCATCACGGCCATCACCGAACTCATCCGCGAGCGGTTGCCGATGGGAGCGTGGCCCCGGGCCATGGCGCTGTCGACCGCTGCCTTCGCGGTCGGGCAGGCGGTCGGTCCGGCCCTCGCAGGCGCTATCGGAGAGGCGTTCGGTGGCACGGCAGGAGAGGTCAGGGTCGCGCTGTACACGGGCAGCGCCCTCCTGGTCGCCGCGCTCGCGGTGGCGGTGGTCGCCACCTTGCGCAAGCCGCCCGGTACAGGAACGGCGGGCGGACCATTAACGCGTCACCGCCCGGCACCTCCCACGGTCTAAACTAGCCGTTATCCCCCGGAGGCTAGATGACGTTGACGAGCACCATCGACAGGGCAGGAACCGGCGAGTTCGCCGTAGAGGGTGAGCTGAAGTTCGACAGGCGAACGCCGTTGCGCTGGATAGTCTCGCACCTGCTCCGTTACCCGCTGCTGCTGGTGGCGTTTACCTTATGCGCGGTCCTCGCCACCGCCCTTACGTCGGCGATCCCCAGCGAGACGGGGCGCGCGTTCGACCTCGTGCTCTCCGGCGCGGCCGGCGTGCAGGACGTGCTCCGAGTGGCGCTGTTGATCCTAGGCATGACCGTTCTGAGGGGACTCCTCGAGCTGGCCACCAGCTTCTCGGTGGAGACGCTAGGCCAGCGCCTGGAGCGAGACACTAGGCGCGAGCTCTACATCAGCTTGCTAGGTAAGAGCCAGACCTTCCACGACCGCAACCGCGTGGGCGACATCATGGCCCGGGCCGCGAACGACGTGCGCCAGTTGAACCCGATGATGAACCCGGGCGTGGCGCTCATAACCGACTCGATCACGAGCCTGGTAGTGCCCATGGTGTTCATCGCCGCCATCGACGCGCGCCTGCTCCTGGCACCGGGGCTGTTCGTGATTACGTTCTACTTCGCGCTGCGGTTGTACATGCGGCAGTTGGAACCGGTGGCGTCCGCCCAGCGGGAGCAGCTCGGGGAGCTGAACGCCGGCCTCAACGAGACGATCACGGGCATCATGGTCGTGAAATCGACAGTGCAGGAGGGCGCCGAGCGCCTTCAGTTCGCGCGCAACGCCAGGCTCTTCCGCGACTACTTCGTGAAGGCCGGCTTGGTTCAGGCCCGTTACCTACCCCTTCTCCTCGTCGGTCTGGCCCTGGCAGGCGCCTTCGCCCACGGGGTCTACTTGCTGGCCCTGGGCGCCATTACCACCGGCCAGCTGGTGGCGTACATCGGCCTCATGGGCGTCATGCGTTTCCCGGCGTTCATCTCGATCTTCACCTTCTACCTCGTGCGGATGGGTCTGGCCGGCGCGAAACGCATCTTGGAGCTGATCAACTCCGAGGTCGACATGGACGAGAACGCGAGCGGCTATGCCGGGCGAATAGCCGGCGCCATCGAGTTCGACGGCGTGTCGTTCGCGTACGAAGGCGCTAGCACCAAGGATGCCTTGGTCGACGTCACGTTCCGCGTCGAGCCGGGCCAGACGGTGGCCATCGTCGGGCAGACGGGTTCCGGCAAGAGCTCGTTGACCAAGCTCGTGAACCGCATCTTCGACGTCACCGCCGGCAGCGTGCGCATAGATGATGTGGACGTGCGTGACTGGAACCTCGAGGCGTTGCGCTCGCAGGTGTCGGTCATCGAGCAGGACGTATTCCTGTTCTCGCGCTCGGTGGCCGAGAACATCGGCTTCGGCCTGGGCGAGACGGCCACCCGCGAGAACATCGTGGCGGCCGCCAAGGCGGCTCAGGCGCACGACTTCATCATGGGTTTCGAGGACGGCTACGACACGGTAATCGGTGAGCGCGGCCAGACCCTTTCGGGCGGCCAACGACAGCGCCTGGCCATAGCGAGGGCGCTCTTGACCGACCCGCGGGTACTCATCCTCGACGACTCCACGAGCGCCATCGACAGCGCCACCGAGGACGCCATCCAGCGCGCCATGAACGTGGTGCTCGAGGGCCGCACTACGCTAATGATCACGCACCGCCTCGCCCAGATCCGGCGCGCCGACCTCGTACTCGTAATGCAAGGTGGCCGCCTCGTCGATCAGGGCACTCACCCCGAGCTACTGCAGCGCAACGACCTCTACCGCCGGATCTTCCTGAGGTACGACTGATGGGTTTCATCATGGACGGCCTTGCGGCCGAGGGGTACGACCGCGAGTACAGCGACGCGCAGTTGGTGAGGCGCATCTTCCGCTACTTCAAACCCCACGTGACACTGATGCTGACGGTTGGTGCGGCCGTGTTATTGGCGGCCGTCTTAGACGCAGCGTTGCCCATCCTAGTGTCGGAGGGGATAGACCGCCTTTCAGGTGTGGCCGACCTGCGCGCCGAGATCTGGAACCGCGTGGGCTGGCTCGTGGCCGCGTTCGCGGCAGCCGGTGTGCTTTCGTGGGGCTTCAACTTCCTGCGGCAGTGGTTGACCGCGCGGGTGGTGGGCGACGTGGTCCTCACCCTCCGCAACGACGCGTTCGACGCTGTCATGCAGCGCGATATGTCGTTCTACGACGAGTACTCCACCGGCCGCATCGTCAGCCGCGTGACCTCCGACACCCATGACTTCTCGACCGTGGTGACGTTGACGTTGAACCTCATCGGTCAGGTCCTCCAGATCGCCATCCTTCTGGGCGTCCTCTTCTACATCGACGTGAGGCTTGCGCTCATCGCCCTGGCCATCGCGCCGGTGGTCGTGGCGATCGCCCTGGCGTTCAGGCACGTGGCGCGCGTCGTGACGACGCAGGCACGGCGGGTGCTGGCCGAGGTGAACGCCAACGTCCAGGAGTCGATCACGGGCATCTCGGTGGCTAAGACGTTCCGCCAGGAGAACTCCATCTACCGCCAGTTCGTTGGGGTGAACGACCAGTCCTATCGCCTCAACCTGCTGCAGGGTTACATCTTCTCGGCCATCTTCCCGGTACTGGGCATCGTGGGCGGCGTGGGCACGGCGTTGATCGTCTACTTCGGTGGCGCCCGCGCCCTCGGCGGCGACATCACCACCGGGCAATGGTTCTTGTTCGTGCAGGCCGTGGCCATGTTCTGGGGGCCCCTCACGTCCATCGCGTCTTTCTGGAGCCAGTTCCAGCTCGGGATGTCGGCAAGCGAGCGCGTGTTCGCACTGATAGACGCCGAGCCGCGCGTGGAGCAGACGGGTGCCGTCAAGCTGGGCGAGGTGGCGGGCCGCATACGTTTCGAGGGCCTCGATTTTCGCTACACGGAGCAGGAGACCGTCCTCGCCGGATTCGACCTGGACATCGCGGCCGGCGAGACCGTCGCCCTGGTGGGCCACACCGGCGCGGGCAAGTCGAGCCTCGGCAAGCTCATCGCGCGCTTCTACGAGTTCCAGGGCGGGCGCCTGCTAGTCGACGAACAGGACATCCGCTCGTTAGATCTGGATTCCTACCGGAGCCACCTGGGCATCGTGCAGCAGACGCCGTTCCTCTTCACGGGGACGGTGCGCGACAACATCCGCTACGGTCGGCCAGGCGCGAGCGACGAAGAGGTGCTGGCGGTGGTGCAGCGGATGGGCGGGGGAGACTGGCTGGACGCCCTGCCAAACGGCCTCGACACCGGCGTGGGCGAGGGTGGACGCGGCGTTTCGATGGGCCAGAAGCAGCTGGTGGCCATGGCGCGCGTGCTACTGCAGGACCCGAGCATCCTCATCCTCGACGAGGCGACGGCGAGTGTGGACCCGCTGACCGAGGCGCAGATCCAGGAGGGCCTCGACGAGGTCCTCGCGGGTCGCACCGCCATCGTGATAGCGCACCGGTTGTCCACCGTGAGGTCGGCCGACCGCATCCTGGTGCTCGAGAAGGGGGCCGTGGTGGAGGAGGGCTCGCATAAGGCGCTGCTCGAGCAGGGCGGCCACTACGCCGAGCTGTACGCCACGTACTTCAGGCACCAGAGCGCCGATTACGACCCGGTGGCGTAGCCTGGTGGCATGACCCCCATGCCCCAAACAAACCTCAATCCGCTGCTCGTCATCGGGGTTTTTTTGGCGCTCTTGGCCATCGTCGTCATCAACGCTCCGAGCATTACAGCCCTCTATTACAAGTGGCGCTTCGGTGCCGTAGTAGACGTTCTTCCAAGCGCACCCGGTTTCACAGAGGCGGACCGTGTCCTCATCATTTCGCCCCATCCAGACGACGAGAGTCTCTGCTGCGGCGGCATGATACAGCAGGCGTTGGAAGCTAACGCGCAAGTGTTCGTGGTGTGGCTCACCTCGGGTGACGCCTTCGAACTCGATGGGGTACTCACGCAACGCACCCTCAGGCCGCGTGGGTCGCCCATGGAGCGCTTGGGCGAGAAACGCATTGCGGAGGCCAAGAACGCGGCGAAGGTGCTCGGACTAAGGGACGACAGGCTGTTCATCCTCGGTTACCCCGACGGCGGCCTGGAGAAGTTGCTGTACGAACACTTCTCCCTGCCGTACCGGTCGAGATACACGGGCCTCGACGGCGTGAGTTATGCGGGCGCAGTATCGCCGGGGGCAGCGTATACCGGCGAGAACCTGCTGAGAGACCTCCGCTTCGTCTTTCAGCAAGCAGGGCCAACGGTAGTCCTGGCGCCTTCGCCCCTCGACCGTCACGCGGATCACCGCGCCGCAGGCAACCTGACGCTGCGCATTTTGGGGGAGACGGACGAGGTCGCCAAGGGTCGTTGGTGGATCGTGCACGGCGGCGTCGAATGGCCCCTACCTAAGAACCTCCGTCCAAGGTTGCCGCTCTATCCGCCGCCGGCTGGCCGAGGTATGGACTGGCAGAGTGTCGCCATTACGCCCGAGCAAGGAGACGTGAAGCTGAAGGCGATAAACGCCCACCGAAGCCAATTCCCTATACAAGCACGTTTCTTGGAAGCCTTCGTGCGCCGCAACGAACTCGTAAGCTCCGGACCGTTGCCGGTTCTCGACGCGGAAGACGTGGAAGCGCCTTAGTGAAGCTCGACGCCAAGGGCGGGGCTACCAGCGGCGCCTCAGAGTCGTTTCGTCATGATCACATGACTGACGTTCCGTCCGAGCCAGCGGTGCCACAAGGGGCTTTCATATTCGATGTAGACCTCGAATCCATGTCGCTCGTACAGTCGGATAGCGCCGTCGTTTTCTCTGGTAGTCGAGAGTTGCACGCCCTCAACGCCGCGCTCTCCGAGGCACCCGAGGAAGGCCGCCAAGAGTTTGCCGCCTGATCCATGGCCCCTCGCTCCGGGCAGTAAGTTGATGTGCAGGTGTGCAGGATAGTCCGCCCTAGGCGCCGCTCTTGCAGAGTAGCGCAACGCACGCAAGAGGTAAGAGAGGGAACGGCGCCAGTACGGGTAATCGCCCCTGATGAGCTGCCCAACCAGCTTGGGGAAGCGTCGAGCGAAGTAACGCTGGTAGACTCGGGTGTCACAAGCGCCGATTATGTAACCAACGACCGTACCTTCCGATTCGGCGGCGAAGTTGCAGCAGCCAACATCGTTCAAGTAAGGCCCTACCCACAGTTCCCCGAAGAGCTTGGGGTCAGGGAAGAAGACCTCGGCAGAGGCGCCGAAGAACCCTGTCTCGTATGCGATCTGCCCAAGGGCGCGGCGGTCGGCTGCGACGACCGGGCGAATCGCGAATGCGGCGGAGAAGGTAGAGCTATCGGGTGACGGTTGCACGCGGGGTCCTCGCGGCGAGCAGCCAGCCTTGACGGGACCAGCAGGATCCGACGACCAGCACGGGGCAAGCATAACCGCGGGAGTCGTGGGAGTGCCGCGTGGGGTACCAGTGGGCGTGGCTACCGGCGGTATAGCCTAGTCACACATGGAGCCCTGGATGTACATAGTCAACGTCGAGGTCGCGGTGGTGCGCTCCGGACGCTACCTGGTGGTGCGGCGCTCCGCTGAGGAGGAGTACGCGGCCGGGGTCCTCGCCCTGCCCGGCGGCAAGGTCGACCCGCGGACGGTCTCCGACCACGTGTTGGAGGAGACGGCGAAACGCGAGCTCCTCGAAGAGGTGGGTCTGAAAGTCACGCGCTTGGAGTACCTGAAGAGCAAGAGCGTGGAACTGCGTGCCGACACGTACGGGGTCGACGTCGTGTTCCTCGCCGAGGTCGAGCCGGGGGAGCCGACGCCGGGTGACCCCAAGGAAGTGAGCGAGCTGCTCTGGTTGACCGCCGACGAGGTGCTTGGCAACGACCAGGCGCCCGCTTGGCTGATCGACAACATCCGCGTGGCGCAGAGGCGCCTGGGGGCTGGCGCGGAGGAACGCTGAGGCTCCGGCCCGGCATGAGGCACGGACGGGCCAGGCCATAGGGTCTAACCTTGCTCAGGAGCACTCGCTCACCTTTCGCCGAAGGGTGTGGTGGCAGCGACGCTCGACCCCCGGCGTGCTCCTCGGGAGCCGGTGGAGGTTGCAAATGCACTCAAGCAAACTACGCTTCGTGAAACTATCGTTGCTCGTGTCGTTAGCCATGCTGATGGGCGCCGCGTTCGCGCAGCAGACCGACGCAGCGTTCACGGCGGAGATCCATGAGATGAACCCGCAGCTGACCGATCAGGCGATCTCAGGTCAAGCGATACTCACCATCTCGGGCGGCGAGCTACATATAACTCTCATCATTAAGGGCCTGCCGGCAGGCATGCGCCTCGCACACATCCACGGCTTCACGCCGGAGAAGGCCTCCACCTGTCCCGCCCCCAGCGCCGACGTGAACGGCGACGGCATCGTCGACCTGATCGAGACCGAGCCCGCCGCCGGCGTTACGTTGATACCCTTCAACGCCGACCCGGCCGGTCTTGTGATCCTGAGTGACACCTACCCAGTGGCCTCGGGCGACGGCCTCATGATCTATCAGGCCACCGTGGACCTCTCTCGCCTGAACGACGCGCTCGCGGCGACCGACGGAATAGGTGAGCTCGCGTTGGCTGATCGCGTGATCTTCATCCACGGCGTGGCCGACGGCGTGACGCTGCCCGACTCCGTAGCGTCGTTGCCGGGCGTGCCCGCCTCCGTGACGGTTCCCATCGCCTGTGGCGAACTGAACCCCTTGTAGCGCGGCTTCAGCCAAGCACCGTGAGCGTCAAGATCGTCCGAGTCGCCTCGGCTCACCGCCTGCCGCGGATCCCTCATCGCTCGCTCGGCTAACAGGGCGCACGAACGGCTAGTCGCGGCGAATGGGACGTTCAGGCTCAAGTGGGTCTCTAGTCTTGCGCCGCCGCCGCCAGCCGAGGCTCTCTGCGAGCCATATCGCTAGGCCGCCAGCTCCGCCCACCATTAGTGCGACCACAACGTCGGACAGACCTAGCCATCTGCCTATCAACTGGGCCGAAATAGTCGCTATAGCTAGGACCAGGAAGGCCAGGACGGCTCGCAGAAAGACGGGACGGCGTCTCG
>CAJDWU010000070.1_pt1 | contig 12360 bp, 8 predicted proteins | sample 7391771 | NCBI WGS metagenome assembly CAJDWU01 (sample SAMEA7055737, study PRJEB34461) | soil metagenome | biome: terrestrial ecosystem; feature: Peninsula; material: soil | place: Antarctica | collected 2016 | reverse complement strand
GACGATCAACGTGCCTGGCGGAGCCGGCGGCAAGGGCTCGGGCCGCGGCCCTAAGCGGGCGAAGATCTCGAACAGCAGTGGCATCGCCAAGTCCGCACCGTACATGCCGGGCACCGGCGTGCCGTCGGCGCGCCCCGCCCACACGCCGGCCACGTGCGCACCGTCGAAACCCAGTGCCAGGGCGTCGCGGTTTCCGCTCGACGTGCCCGTCTTGACGGCCAGCTGCCAGTCTGGGAGCGGGGCGGCGCGGCGCGCGCCGGCCAGGACATCCGCCACGAGCCACGCGGCCTGTGGTGTCAGTACCCGCGCGTGCGCCGCCGACGCCACGCCCGCGGTCGACGAGAGCGCCACCGCCTCGCCACCGCGCGCGATGGCGGCGTATAGCTGGACCAGTCCTTCGAGGCTGACGCCGATGCCGCCTAGGCTGATCGCCAAGCCGGGCGCGTCACCGGGGATCTCCGCGGCGATCCCCGCCTGCCTTATGGCCGCGAGCACCCGCGCCGGGCCCAGCGCCTCAGTAAGCGCCACCACTGGCAGGTTCAGGGATGCCCGCAGGGCCTCGCGGGCGCTGACGGGCCCGCGGAAAACGCCGTCGAAGTTCTGCGGTGCGTAGCCCGAGTAGTTCTCCGGCCGGTCGTTCAGGATCGTGTCGGGGTGGGCGATCCCGTCGGAGAACGCAAGCCCGTACACCAATGGCTTGAGCGTGGACCCGGGCGAGCGCAGCGCCTGGGTCATGTCGACGAATCCGCGCCGCGCGTCGCTGCCGTAGTCGGCAGAGCCCACGCTGGCGATGATTGCCCCGCTGTTGAAATCGGCGACCAACAGCGCCAGCGTCGCCTGCGCCGGCAAGTCTTGGAGCGCGCCAGTGGCGAGCTCTTCCAGCGCTGCCTGCAGGTCGGCGTCGAGCGTGGTGTGGTGCACCAGACGTTCGGGCTCGGCCGCGCGCAGCCGGTCCGCGAGATGGGGAGCGAGGGCCGGAAAAGGCCGGCGCGCGGTAGGCAGCGCCTCGCGCAGCGCTGCTCGGGCGGCGTCGGGATCGAGCGCGCCCACGGCTGCGGCGCGCGCCAGTACCCGGTCGCGCGCCAGGCGCGCGATCTCCGGGTGGTCGTCGGGGGTGCGCAGGCCCGGTGCCTGCGGAAGTGCGATAAGCAGCGCCGCCTCGGCCTCGGTCAGGCGCCCCGGCTCCTTGCCGAACCAGGCCATGCTGCCCGCGCGCACGCCTTCCAAGTTGCCACCCATGGGGGCGAGCTGAAGGTATAGCCCGAGGATCTCGTCCTTCGACAGCACGCGCTCGAGCGCCAGGGCGACCCGCACCTGGCGCAACTTGCCGGCCCAGGTGCCGGTGGAACCGTCCTCGAGCAGGCGAGCGACCTGCATCGTCACGGTCGAGCCGCCCGAGACCACCCGTCCATGACGGAGAACCTGCAGACCGGCACGCACGAGCGCCCATGGGTCCACCCCGTGGTGCGCGTAGAAGCGCCGGTCTTCGTAGGCGATGAGCATGGCCAGGTAGTCGGCGTCCACCCGGTCGGGCGACACCGCCAGCCTCCAGCGCCCGTCGGCGACCGTGAACGCTCGCAGTAGCCGGCCGTCGCGCGCCAGCACCTCTACCGAGGTCGCCAGCGTCAACGGCGGTAAGTCTGTTGCCGCCACCCAGCGATCGACGCCGAACCAGAGGCCCAGGGCAAGCGCCAGCAACACGAACACGGTCCGCGCCGCGCGCCGCACGCGGTGCGGGTTCCCGGCACGGTGCCGTTTTCTCACGGCCGGACGGTCACACGGTCCGTAGCGCTCACGGCGTAGTTGCCCGGTCGGTACATGTCCTCGACCTTGGCCGCCGGGTAGTGGAACGTGCCCGGCGATACCGCGCGCATGACGTAGGCGAGCCGCAGTGGTGCGTCGGAGGTCCATTCCACCGCCGCCAGGAAGCGGTCGGACCGGGCCTCGGTCATCTCGGCGTCGGAAATCACCGCCAGCCAGTCGAGCGCTCGGATGTCGCCCTCGCGCAAGAGGTTGGCGCTCTCGATCTCGAAGCTTGCCGCCAGGGCGTCGTCGATAATCAGTCGGCCGCCGGCCACGCCCCGGTCGGGGCGGACCTCGAGGACGACGACCACGCGGTCGCCGACCCCAACGGCGTTCAGATCGGCCTGCGCACCGTCGGGCGTGTAGTGGCTGCGCGTGATGGTGTAGCCCACGCCGCCGGCCTCCGGCGCCACCTTGGGCACGCCGAAGGTAGTGACGGTCACCGTCACGCCGGTGTCGCCGCTATTGCGGAGGGTCACCGGCTTCCCGTCGTACAGCTGCACGACGTCGCCGACCACGGGCCGGCCATCGAGGACGAGTCCCTGAGCCTCGGCGCCCAAAGCGACGGCCGCTCGCAGTGCCCAGGCCACCTCCTGCGTCGAACGTCGATTCACCGGGCCGCCCTGCGCGATGAGGTTCGCGAGTTGCACGCGGTCCACCACGCGGCTGCCCGCCTCGACCGCGAGCGCCAAGAGCCCCGCTCGGTCGCGCAGGACGGTGCCGTAGTCGGTGCGCCAGCCGTCCGGTTCGACGCCCGCCAGCGCCAGGTCGCGGGCCTGGACGAACATCGCCTCGGCGCGCTCCCGCTCGCCGTAGGCCGCCAGCGCCGCACCGAGGTGCGCCGCCGCCAGGGGCGTGTCGAAGCGCTCGGCGAGGCTCCCGGCGTAGTAGCGCAGGTCGCCTATGGCGGCCTCGCCCGCGCGCGCCAGCACGTAGAAGGCGTAGGCGTAGGCGGCCGCGCCGTCTTGCATGGTCCCGGCCCGCGCCACCTGGTTGTGCAAGTTGTCTAGCGCCATGCGCAGCGCGGTTGCGGGGACCTGCGCCCCGTGCGCTTCAGCGAGCAACAGGACATCGGTGGCGTAGGCGTCGAGCCACAGGTCGTGCCCGCCCGCGCTCCACACGCCGAAGCGGCCTGTGCGCCCTTGGCGCGTGAGGATACGGTCGATCCCCGCCTGCACCTGCTCGCGCACCTCGGCCTCGGTCAACAGCCCGAGTTCCGTGACCGTCTCAGGCGCCAGCAGCAGCGGTAGTAGGCTCGACGCGATTTGCTCGGTGCAGCCGTAGGGGTAAGTGAAGAGCCGCAGGATGGACCCCGGCAGGTCGAGCGCCGCGCCTGCGCCCGCGACCAGCGTTGCTCGCGCGGTGCTAGGCCGGAAGCCCGCCAGCACGGCGTCGTTTAAGCGGTAGCGCTCACCCGGCGCCAGCACGAACTGTGAAGTGCGCGCCGTTTCGGGGTCGGTGTACTGGACGGTGAGGCGCAACTCGCGCGTCAGCAAGTGCCCGTCGGGCGTGGTCAGGGAAATCCGGTAGGTGTGCTCACCCACCGCCGTGGCCCGCAAGGGCAGGTCGAGCACCGCGCGCCCACCTGCAGTCAAGTCGACGGTCGCGGGCACCTCGCCCAGGCCGTCACCGTCGACCTCGAGCCGCATCGCACCCGAAGGCCCGCTGACGTGGGTCAGCTCCAGCCGCAGGCGGCTGACGTCGCCCGGTCGGTCCAGACCACCGCCAAGAGGCGCACCGTGCCGTTGAACGCCGGCAAGTCGAAGCCCAGCTCGGCGCGGCCGTTCTTGAGGGTGATGGGGCCCGAGAAAAGCGCCAGTATCTCCTCGGCGGGCGCGGGGCCTACGCTGTACTCCTCCATCTCGAGGCCGCCGCCTGAACGCACCTGCCCCATGGCCCCTTGGCTGGCGTCGATCAGTCGCCCGTAGAGGTCGCGGATCGCCACCCCCAGGCGCCTCTGGCCGAAGTAGTGGCCCAGCGGATCGGGGGTCGCGAAGCCGGTGAGCGTGAGTACCCCCAGGTCGACGGCGGCGACCGTGGCGTAGGCGGGCCCGTCGGGCACACCGGGCACCTCGAGCACCACGTCCAGCCGCCCACGCGGGTCGGCTTCGGCCGGCGCCACCAGCACCGCGTGCAGGTCCCGGTCACCAGGTGCGACTGCGGCGTGGGCCACCCCGAGGCTGCGGGCGGGCACGTGGCCGGCAACATCGCTGGGTCTGATCAGGCTGGCAGTGACGTACACGCCGGTGCCCCAGTCCTCGGTCACGGGCAGTTCGACGGTCGTCTCGCCGTCCACCGTCACAAGGCGCAGGTCGACGACTGCATCCGACAGCACCGCCACGAGCGCCGTGCCGGCGCCCTCGGGGACGATGCGCAGGGTCGCCACGTCACCGGGTACGTACGTCGCCTCGTCGAGCGACACTTCGAGCAGGTCGGGCGTGTCGCGCGTAGCGTCGACGCCGTACCAGCCCGCAGAGAAGGCGACCGAGGAACTGGAGAACGTCGCCCCCTCGTAGGTCACGCGAAGCTCGTGGCGGCCCCACGTCACCGGCACGCTGATGCCGGCCGGCCCGCCCGCCACGGGCACGACCCCCTCGTCGATGCGCTGACGCTCGGTCACGGGCTCCCAGTACCAGCGGCCGTCGACGGCGTACCACTGGTAACGGGTCACGACGCGGTCGACCTGCCAGCGTAGGTCGCCGGCCATCGCGTTGCCGTCGGGGTCGACCAGCACCAGGTCGAAGGTGGCATCCGAGTTCTCGGGAAGCGCGTCGTCGAAGCCGGCCCTTATGCCGACCACGGGACCAGTTGGGCGCACCGCGCGTGTCTCATCGCGCTCCACCGGGCGCGCGGAGCCGTCGAGGAGAGTGGCTCGCACGGTCAGGGAGTAGGGGCGCGCATCGAGCTCGAGGCGATCGAGTGGCAACGGCGCGACGAGGTGCCCGTCGGCGTCGGTCAGCCAGCCGGGCTCGAACTCACGCCGCTGCACGTCGATGCGCTGGTCGTGGCGGCCGAAGCTGAAGCCCGGCCAGTCGCCGAACTCGGCGGTGGTTGCCACGCTCACGCTACCCGACAGCGCCAGCCCGGCCGCCGGCGCGCCGAACAGGTACCGCGCGTCGATGTGCAGGTCGGGCGGAGCCGCCAGGTCGACCGGGCCACCGGCGTCGAACGTCACGTCGAAGTCGATGCGATCGGGTATGAAGTCCTCGACCAGCACCGTCTCGCTGGCCAAGGCGGGCGCGTCCGGGTCGGCGTACGTCTCTACGCGCCACACCCCGCGCGGCACGTCGGGCCCCAACGGCAGCGCGAACACGTGTCCGCCGGCGTGGCCGCCGTCTGAGACGACGCGCGTGTACTCGAGCCCATCGGGTCGCAGTAGCAGCGCCGTGATCGGCAGCCCGTCGATCGCGCGCGTCAGGCTGTCACGGACGAGAGCCGTGACGTGGATGGTCTCGCCTGGGCGGTACGCGCCGCGGTCCGTGGTCAGGAAGACGTCGATCGGACCGGAGGCGGCACGTCCCTCGACACCGCGGTCCGAGAGGTCGAACTCGGGCTCCTCGAGCGAGAGCACCGCCATATCCTCGGTTCCTTCGACCAGCACCATGGCCGGCGCCATGTTGCCGACGCCGTGCGTCAGCGCGGGCGCGAAGCGCACGTGGCCCTGTGCGTCCGTCTGCTCTTCTGCGAGCACGCGGTTCGAGCGCGCGACGAGTGCCACGCGCACGTTCTCGACGGGCAGGCCGTCACTAAGGCGCTGCACGACTACGTGCAGTCCGTCCGTGCCAGAGAGCGTCGTGACGCCCAGGTCCGAGACCATGAACCACTGGGTGGCGGGCGGAACGTCGTAGGGGTCGGTGTCGGGCACGGTAGCGCGCAGCACGTAAACGCCGGGCGCGAGTGTTCCGACCTCGTCGAGCGGAAGCCGCGACGTGGTGGTCCGGTTCAGGGTGCCCTCGAGCAGCGCCTCGCCCTCCCAGACTGGTTCAGCCAGAAGTTCCTCGAAGCGCTCGCCTTCCCAGGCGCCGAGGGCTTGCAGGAAGTTGCCCTGCTGGATGGCGGTGACCAGGTTGCGATCGGACACGCGCAGCAGCCGCAGCTCCAGGTGATCGGCGTTGATCGTTTCCACCGGCAGCGCGCGCGGGCCGTGCGCGGGCAGCACGTACGTGCGGCCCGGGAAGCGTACCGACGGAGCGCGGTCGCGAATATAGACCTCGAGCGGCACGTCATGCACTAGCGCCTCGCCTGTGAGGCTGGGAAGGCCAGAGCGCAACGTCACGACGTAGCGTTCGCCGAAGACCACCCCCGTCACGCAGAGCTGCTGCCCCTCGACCTCGAGTGCCAGCCCCAGTGCGCTGCGCTGTACGTAGGGCCCGTAGTCGCGCATGGGCGAGAGGTCCTCGGAGAAGGTCACGCAGATGCGTGGTGCCGCGGTGCTTGCGTCCACGTCATGGGCCAGAACGCGGAAGCCGAACGCCTCGCGCAGGCGGTCGAGTTCCTCGGTGGCGAATCCGGGAACAAGCCGATCGGCCAGTTTGATCGCGCCCAACGCGGCCTCGCCTCGATAAGTGGCCTCCAGCGCGTGCGTCATGACCAGCAGCGCCTCTGCGCGGCCGGGTTCGGGCAGGCGCAGCGCGGCGTTGAGCGCCGCGAGGACGGCCTGGCGGTTCAGTTGGAAGCGGCGTTTCGAGTCGCTTTGGGCCTGTTCTGCAAGGGCGCGCGCGTGCGCGAGCCAGGCAACGCCGCTGTCGGCCACCGTCACGGCCGCGCCGGTCGCCCAGACGGCCTCGGGTGGCGCTTGTTCTGCTGCGGTGTCCAGCCACGGGGCCTCCCCCCACTCGTCGGCCTGGTAGCGCTCCGCCATGGTCGCAGCCTGCTCGCGGGCGTCGTCGAAATCGTTGCGCTCGAGGAAGTCCATCGTTACCGCGGCCGCCTGCGCTCGCTCCAGTGCGGCCGCGCTCTGTTGCGTGATCACCCCGGATAGCGCGCCCTCGAAGGACACCGGTTCGCCGAGGCTGCCCTTGAGAAAGCAGGCGCCGTTGCGCTGGTCGAAGGTGAAACCGGCGCAGTCGCCTTGGCGCACGCAGGTGGAATGGCACTGGGCCAAGGTGATGTTGAAGACCGGTGTAAGGTCGCCGCCGGGGTAGTCGGTGTCGCCCCAGGTCGTGGTGAAGCGTTCGGGTATGGGCGCATCCTGGGCCCATGCGAGGAGCGGCATGCACGCCGCAATCAGCGCGACTACCGCGATGCGCCAGGCGGGCCAAAAGTGCCCGCTCGCGCCTCGTGGGTGGAGCCACCCTAGAGTGTTCTCGAACCGAAACGACCTGTGGCTCGGTCTAGACATGGCGAGCCTCCTGCAAGTGAGATGAACCTAGGCTAGCACGCGTTCCTAGCGTGTTGCGGAGGGTCGCCGGACGCGGCCAGTGAGCGTAAGAGCTTCGGGGTCAACGAGATGCGCACGTGGGGTCAGGTCGACGGCCACACGATCCCTTCGCTCTCGCGGGCCGTTAGGGTGTAAGTTTCCGAGTGACTCTGGGATCGACGGTCGATGAAAAAGCAAAATAGGAGTTGCCGTAGGGTGAGTCAAGCGCCCGAGAAACACGGAGTCGTCGGCGGGTCGGGGAGAGAGATTCATGTCTTGGAATAATGATCCCAAAGCATTGCAGGCAGCCATCGAAAGTGCATTCGACCTAACCTACGAAGACGTAGGGCTCCAGTTTCGACCGATGTTCGGCGGGATCATGTCCTACGCCAGGGGGCGCCCTTTCGCGTCGCTATCGAACGCCGGCCTAGCGCTCAAGTTGTCCCCTGAGGACCGCGAGAATCTGATTGAGAAGGAGAACGCGCAACCTCTGCGTTACGAGCCGGATGATTCACCCAGCAAGAGCTATACGCTAGTGCCCGAGAGTTGGCATGATGACCCCGATAAGCTTCTTCCTATTCTCAAGAAGAGCGTTGAGTATTGCTCGACTTTACCGATGAAGAAGAAGAGACCCAAAAAGTAGACCCTTGTTCTACTCGGTTCTCACCTCACAGTGGCTTGAACCGCTCGAACGTCTCCTCGCATGCCTCACAAGTTCGGATCTCCCGGCAGAGCGTCGAGCCGAACGGGTTCCGCAGGCGCGTGTCCGGATGGCCGCAGCGCGGGCAACGAACCGGCGCGTCGATCGCTATCTGCAGCAGGCCGCCGTGCGGCTGCGGTGGCGCGATGCCGAACTCCTCGAGCTTCCGGCGCGCCTCGTCGGTCATCTCGTCGGTCGACCAGGGCGGCGAGAGGCGCCTGCTCACCTCGACGTGTTCGACACCCGCGCCGCGCACCGCCGCGGCCACGTCGGCCTCTATGACGGCGAGGGCTGGACAGCCGGAGAAGGTGGGGGTGATGACCACGCGCACGTTGCCGCCGCCCTGGCCCAAGGCTTGCTCGCCCGCCGCTGGCTGGGCGTGCGCGACTTCCCGCACCAGCCCCATCTCGACGATGTTAAGGACGGGGATCTCCGGGTCGTGAACGGTCGTCAACGCTGTCCAGACGCGGTCCAAGATGGGGTCGGCAGTAAGAGGGCGCTGCATGGCGGTCACCAACTCTCGGCTTGGGGGTCGTTGCGCGCCACCGACTGCATCTCGGCGAGTAGCGCTGTCAGCAGGCCGCCTGAACGGTGGTGGCGGGTGCCCTGCGCTTCACGTTGCGCAGCGTCGGTCGTGGATGGGGCGACGTCGACTTGTTCCAGCGCCGCGGTAATGCGACCCATGACGGCCGCCTCAAGCTCGGCGGTGGCTGGGTAGATGCCGGCCGACGCTAACACTGCGTCGCCGGGTAGGGGAGCCAGCAACTGCGGCAGCAGCGGCCAGAGCGTGTCGAGCGCCGCCCCAAGCCGGCGGCGTGATTCGTTGGTGCCGTGCGCCAGGCGCTCGAGCCACAGCGCGCTGTGGCGCAGGTGGAACAGCTCCTCGCGGTTCACCTTGGCGGCCACCTCGGCTATCGGCGTGTAGTTCGATCTCATCAGGCGGGGGAGGAGCTCGGCCTCGTAACTGTCGAAGAGGAACTGGCGCAGCATGGTGAACGCCCAGTCGCCCTTGGGCTGCTCCACGAGGGCGGCGCTGCGGAAGTCGGCGGCTTCGCGGAAGAAGGCGAGCTCATCCGGGTCGGAGCCGTCGAGCTGCTGCACCAGTTCGTACCAGAGCACCGCGTGGCCGATCTCGTCTTGAGCCACGTTGGCGATGGCGATGTCCTCCTCGAGGATGGGGCCGTGGCCCGTCCACTCGGAGTCGCGGTGGCCGAGCACCAGTTCGTCGTCAGCCAGGGCCGTCAGGCGCTCGATAAGGGCCACCCGGATGGCTGGCGTCAGCTCCCGAGCCTGGTCAGAGCCCGCGCTCATCCAGGCACTCCTTCGTCTGCGTCCTTGTGGGCGGTGGCGCTGCTCGAGTAGACCGACTGCTGCTTGTATGTCTTGTCGAGCGCGGGGCCGAACCAGGGGTCGGCGTCCGACGGGTCGGACCTGACCACAGCGTCGGCTTCGACGAGCCACAGCGCGAGGACCGGTTCGTCGGTGAAGTGCGCGAGGGCGTGGGCCAGCGCGGCCTCGAGGCTCGGTGCCGATACCTCGCCCACCAGGTCGCCGAACGTCATCGAGCGGCGATTGGTCGACTTGCGCACCACTAAGTAGCGCTGCGAAGCGGCGGCGGGGTCATCCGGGGCCGGTTCTGCGGGGACTGCTGACGTGACCAGTTCCTCAAGCTCCTGCGCCGTCCAAGCGTGGACGCGCGCCGCCGGCGCCACCCACATGCTCACCGCCGACGGCCGCCGCGCGAAGACGGTGCGCGCCATAAGCAGTGCGTGCTCGGCGTCGGCGGCGTGCACCGACCCGACCGCCTGGTGAACCTTGCGCTCGTTGTCCTGCTTGAGGACCTCCCAGCGCGGCCACTGGCTGTCGACAGGCGCAGCGCCCTCAGGGGTGCCTCGCGGTCGGCCCTCGCTCATGCGCTCACCGCCGCTGCTCGTTGCGCCGTGGGCTCACGCTCGGCGGCCTTGCGCTCGGCGTGAGCCGCCATCGCTTCCCGCACCCAGCGGCCCTCGTCGTGCGCCTTGCGGCGCGCGCCCATACGCTCGGCGTTGCAAGGGCCGTCGCCCTTTACCACCCGCCAGAACTCGTCCCAGTCGATAGGTCCGTGGACCCAGTGGCCGGTCTCCTCGTCGAAGTGCAGGTCGGGGTCTGGGACCTTGAGGCCGGCAGCCTTCAGGTCTGGCGCGTGCTCGTCTAGGAACTCCTGGCGCACTTCGTCGTTGGTCTTGGTCTTCACTCCCCAGCGCTTGAGCTGCGGGGTGTTGGGCGAGTCGGAGTCGTGGGGCCCGAGCATCATGAGGGACGGCCACCACCAGCGGTCCAGCGCGTCCTGCGCCATCCGGCGCTGACTCGGCGTGCCGGTGGCGTAGCGGCGGATCATCTCCTGGCCCTGCTTGTGGTGGAACGTCTCCTCGGCGCAGATGCGCACCATGGCGCGCGAGTAGGGGCCGTACGAGGCGCCGGCCAGCATCACCTGGTTCTTGATTGCCGCGCCGTCGACCAGCCAGCCGATCATGCCGACGTCGGCCCACGTGAGGGTGGGATAGTTGAAGATGCTCGAATACTTGGCGCGTCCCTCCAGGAGCGCGTCGACCATCTCCTCGCGCGTGATTCCGAGGGTTTCGGCGGCGTGGTAGAGGTACTGACCGTGCCCCGCCTCGTCTTGCACCTTGGCGATGAGTATCAGTTTGCGGCGCAGGGTGGGAGCAGACGTTATCCACTCGCCCTCTGGCAGCATCCCCACCCACTCGCTGTGGGCGTGCTGGCTGATCATGCGGATGAGCTGGCGGCGGTATTCGGGGGGCATCCAGTCGCCGGGCTCGATCTTCTCGCCGGCGTTGATGCGGGCTTCGAACTCAGCTAGCCGGCGCTGCTCCCCAGCCTCGGTCAAGGGTAGATCGGTCACCCTACTCCTCCTTCCCGGCGCCGAGCGCGCCGAGGATGTAATCCGTGTAGTGAGCGGTCAGCTCCTCGAGGGAGAGGCGGCCGTTTGGGTCTAACCACTGGTAGCTCCAGTTGAGTGTCGAGAGGACCATGAGCGTGGCGATGCGGGCGTCGCCCACCTCGAAGTCGCCGCTTGCGGCTCCCTCCAGCAGCAGGTCGTTGAGCGCGGCCTCATAGGCGTCGCGCTGCGCAACCACGGCGGAGCGTGGGCCGGTCGAGAGGTGTTGCCACTCGTGGAAGAAGACGGTGGCGTAAGCCAGTTCCTCGGCCATGACCCTCAGGTGGCCCCGAACGAAGGCGCGGAGGCGGTCCCTGGGGCGGGCGGTGGGGTCAAGATCGTGGACCACGGCCAGGAAGCTCGCGGCGGCCCGGGCGACGATCTCGAGGAGGAGCTCTTCCTTGGAGGCGATGTGGGCATACAGGCTCGGCCCTTGTAGGTCGAGCTTGGCAGCAAGGCCTCGCATGGTCGTGCCGTGATAGCCGTGCTCGCCGAAGGCTTCTCCGGCGGTCGCCAGGATGTCCGCGCGGCGGCGGCCGCGCGCGGTGGCCGCGTGGTCAGTGCTCATGTCGTAGGTAACGCTAACCTAACGCGCGTTCGTTCGCTGGCGGTCCCGTCACCCTCGTTCGACCCGGAAGTACAAAGGCTAGTTGGTGCGTGAGGCTGGTCTTGCGCGCCCGGCTGCGCGGTAGCGTGACCTCAATGACCCGCGGCTCTGGTTGGCCGGCCGGGCCGCCGCTCGTCTGGCGACCACCGGCGCCGTGTGGGGAGGGACGCATGGATATGGTCCGCTTCGTCTCCGCCAACGGGGAAGTCGTCGGGGAGCTGCCTATCACTGACGAGGAGCTCCTGGCCGGCTACAGGGCCGTGGTGCGAGCGCGCCACTTCGATGAGCGCGCGATGGTCCTTCAGCGCCAGGGGCGGCTCGGCGTGTACGCGCCCTTCAGGGGACAAGAGGCCGCACAGGTGGGGACGGTGATGGCCCTCGCTCCCAGCGATTGGCTGGTCCCGAGCTACCGCGAGACGGCCGCCGCCCTCACCCACGGGTTGCCGCACAGCCAGCTCCTGCTCTACTGGCGCGCCCACGCCGAGGGCTGGAACTACCCCGAGGACGTCCGCGTGCTTCCTTTCTACATACCCATAGCCACGCAGCTGTTGCACGCCGTGGGCCTCGCCATGGCGGGCCGCTTCCAGGACGAGCCTTGGGTAACGATGGTCTACGTGGGAGACGGCGGAACGAGCGAGGGCGACTTCCACGAGGCACTCAACTTCGCGGCCGTGTATAAGGCGCCAGTGGTGTTCGTCGTGCAGAACAACGGTTGGGCCATCAGCGTGCCGACCGAGAGGCAGATGGGCAACGTGCGCATCGCCGACCGGGGCGTCGGTTACGGGATGCCGGGCGTGCGCGTCGACGGCAACGACTTCGTGGCCTGCCTCGTTACGGCGCGTGAGGCGGTGGCCCGTGCCCGTGCCGGCGAGGGCCCGACGCTCATCGAGGCCGTCACCTACCGCCTGGCTCCGCACACCACGAGCGACGACCCGCAGCGCTACCGAGACGAG
>CAJDWU010000063.1_pt1 | contig 13412 bp, 9 predicted proteins | sample 7391771 | NCBI WGS metagenome assembly CAJDWU01 (sample SAMEA7055737, study PRJEB34461) | soil metagenome | biome: terrestrial ecosystem; feature: Peninsula; material: soil | place: Antarctica | collected 2016 | reverse complement strand
GCTTGACGGCCATGTCCAGCAGTTCGCGTGAGCCGTAGACGGCCGCGAGGTCGTTATGCGCGCGCGCCGCCAGGAGCGGCAGCGCGTAGCGTTGCGCGAGGGCCAGCGACTCGCGGCCGAAGCGCAGGGCGTTGACCACGTCGTCGAGGATATGCGCGGAGCGCAGCGCCGTCAGGCGCGCTTCGGTGACGACGTTGCCTACCTCAGGAAGTGACGACTCCCAACAGCCGTCCACCTCGTCGGGTACCTGTTCCGCCGCCTCCAGGGCCAAGGCCGGTTCGTCCAGGGCCAACCTGGCTACGGCTAGCGAAGCGAGGGCCAAGATCAGAATGCCGCCCCCGGCGCCGCCGGCCACCACTTCCTCAGCCAACCTCAAGGCTAATCGCGGCGACCGCACGCGCGCTTCCCACGCCTCTAAGGCGGAGTCCAGTAGCGATGGCAGCATCGGCGCCACTATCTCTGGACTGGCGCTGTTCTCTGGACTGGTGCTGTTCTCGCTGTTCATGCTTCTCCGTGTGAGCGCCTCGAACCTGTTCTCGGCATTCGTGCCGGCGCAACCGCGATGGGAGGCTTGTCGTTGCATGGTAGCGCCCCACGACTTACAACGTTCTCAAAATCTCCTGCCACCTCTCGAGCAGAGACCCGTGGTCACCGGCCGCTATGACATAATGCCGAGGCCGCCCCTAGCCCAGGGGCGCAGGTCCGGGCGATTAGCTCAGCGGCAGAGCGTCCGCTTTACACGCGGAGGGTCGGGGGTTCGAATCCCTCATCGCCCACCACTCACGACTTTCTTTGGCCGAACACAGCCGCGCCTGCGGCCGCCGGGAGCCAGCATGTCACTCGACCTAGCCAAGCCCTCCCCCTTGTGGTGGGAGGAAGTCCCGGCCGGACCCACTCGTAGGCCGCCCACCGGCGATATCACTGCCGACGTGGTCGTCGTCGGCGCCGGCTTCACCGGCCTATGGACCGCCTACTACCTCAAGCGCCTCGAGCCGAGCCTGAACGTCGTCGTGCTCGAGCGCGAGCACGTCGCTTTCGGCGCCTCCGGCCGCAACGGCGGCTGGTGCCACCCCGAATACCCGCTCGGGCTCGCCACCCTCGCCCATCGTCATGGCCGTGAGAGCGCCCTGCGCTTCCAGTGGGCGGCCATGGAGGCGGTCCACGAGATAGGCCGGGTGAACGAGGAGGAGGGCATCGACTGCCACTTCGAGCTGGGCGGCCGGCTCCTGCTGGCGCGCTCTGAGTTGCAGGCGAGGCGGGCCCAGGACGACGTGGCCGAGCAGCACGCGCTCGGGCTGACAGCGGCAGACGTCAGGTACTTAGACGCCGAAGAGGCGCGGGCGCTCACCGGCATGTCCGAGGTGAAGGGCGCCAGCTTCATGCCTTGCGCCGCCGCGCTGCAGCCGGCGCTCCTCGCCCACGGCCTGGCAAAAGCCGCCGAGCGCCTAGGCGTGAGCATCTACGAGGGTGTCGAGGTCACCGCGATCGCGCCTGGGAACGCGACATTCAAGAGCGCCCAAGGCTCGGGCACAGCCACAGCGCGCCGGGTACTGAGAGCCACGGAGGGCTACACGCGAGACCTCCCCGGCGAGCGCCGCACCCTCATACCCCTTTACTCGTTGATGATCGCCACCGAACCCCTGGACGAGTCCAAGCTCGCCGCCGTCGGACTGCGGCACCGCGAGGTGTTCGCCGACTACGGCCACATGGTGATCTACGGCCAGCGCACGGCCGACGGGCGCGTGGCGCTCGGGGGGCGGGGCGCCCCGTACCATTTCGGATCAGGCATCCGGGCCGGCCACGACGTCGACGACGTGGTGCACAGCCACCTTGCCAGGTTGCTGGTGGAGCTGTTCCCGGAACTGGACGGCGTGCGGATAACCCACCGCTGGGGCGGGCCGCTGGGAGTCCCGCGCGATTGGCGCCCGAGCGTCAGCTACGACGCCGCCTCAGACACAGGCTTCGCGGGTGGGTACGTGGGTGACGGCGTAGCACTCTCCAACCTCGCGGGACACACCCTTGCAGAACTGGTCTTGGAGCGGATGACGGAGCGCACCGGCCTGCCGTGGGTGCAGCACCGCTGGCCTCGCTGGGAACCCGAGCCGCTTCGCTACCTGGGCGTGAACGCCGGCCTGTGGCTCACCCGCTCCGCCGACCGGGAGGAGGCCCGGACGGGCCGACCCAGCGTGAAGGCGAGGATCGGGAACTGGGTCAGGGGCAAGCGGGCCTAGCTACTCTCCGAAGCGCCGCGCCGCCAACAACGGGCGGCGCGGCAAGCTCCGAAACGTTCAGCGCTGAAGCCAGGCCATCGTCTTGCTTGCCAAGCTGTCGAGCGCCACCACCGACTGCTCGATGTGTTCCTCGCGCGTGTCCTCGATCTTGTTGTGCGAGATCCCGTAGAGGCTCTGGACGAAGAGCATGACCGTAGGGATCCCGGCGCGCGCCACCTCGGCGGCGTCGTGCAGCGGGCCGCTGGGCAACTGGTGCGAGGTGCCGGAGGCCTCGCGGACGGCCTCGTCGGCCAACGCGATGAGGTCCGGGTGGAACGGCATGGGGTCGATGCCCCAGATGTTGCTCCACGGGGTCGATGCCCCAGATGTTGCTCCACGACACCTCGACGTTCCCCTCGGCCGCGAAGCGCTCGCTGGCCTCCACCGCACGGCGGTACATGTTCGTGAGTGCCCCGCGGTCCAAGTGCCGCTGGTCAAGCGTGATGTCGCACTCGGCCACGACCGAAGTCACGATGCCGGGGCGCGTGACACAGCTACCGATGGTGCAGACGCCGCCTAAGTCGTCGGTGATCCGGTAGATCTCCTGGCTCATCTTGCCGGCGGCCAGGAAAGCGTCATGGCGGCGGTTCATGGGCGTGGAGCCCGAGTGCGCCGCCTGCCCGCGGAAGTGGATGCCGTGCCGCTCCACCCCGAAGGTGCCGAGCACCACGCCGAGGGGAAGGTCCAGGTCGAGCAGCACCGGTCCCTGCTCGATGTGCAGCTCTAGGTAAGCGCCGGCGTTCTTGAGCTCCGCGTGGGCGTCGTTCATGCGGTCCAGGTCGACTCCGCAGCGCTTCAGGGCGTCGACCAACAAGACGCCTTCGGCATCCTTGCGGTCGCGCTCCTCGTCGGGCACGAGCGTTCCCCCGGCGGCGCTCGAGCCTAGAAGGCTGCGGCCGAAGCGTGCACCCTCCTCGTCGGCCCAGTCCACGAGCCGCACGGTCACGGGCGGCTTGCCGCCGTACTGCTCCTTGATGCGCCTGACTACCTCGAGGCCCGCGAGGACGTTGAGGGAGCCGTCGAGCCAGCCGCCGCCGGGCACGCTGTCGATGTGCCCTCCTATCAGGAGCTCGACGTCCGACTCGCCCGCCAAGGTGGACCAGACGTTGCCGGCAACGTCCATGTGCGTCTCGAGGCCCAACTCATCGGTCCTGGCGCGCATGAACTCACGGGCCTTCAGCCACGTGTCCGTCCAGGCCACTCGCCAGGCGCCGTTCTCGTCGCCCGTCAGGGCGCGCAGCTCCTTCAGTTCTTGCACGGTGCGCTTCGGATCCAACTGGCTCATTGTGCCTCCCAGCCTGGCGGACTCCGCTGCTGCCAGCTGGCGCCCGACGGTGCCAGTTGCCGGTGCGGCTGCCGGGCCCGCCCACTGTAGTGGCGCGCCACGGTCCGCCGTGCTAACGACTTGGACGCAACTGTACCAAGTGGCGTCCAACGAGAACTCGAACTCGGGAGCGGTGTTTCGGGCGGCTCAGGCTCGCTACGGACCCAGCAGGTCCTCGGCCACCAGCTCGGGCGGCAACGCGGCCATGACCCTGGCGGCGAGCGCCTCGGCGTCCACGGTGGCGCCCAAAGCGCGGAACGACGAGCCCAAGGAGGCCAGGTCGCGCTCCAGGAGCTCTAACGCGGTGCGCCCGACGCGCACGTCCATGAGCTGCGGGAGGTCGATCAACACCAGCTGGCCCAAGTGCCACAGGAGGTTGTAGGTAGAGAGGTCGCCGTGCACCACGCCCATGCTCGCCAGCTTCACTACGAGGTCGGCCGCCTGCTCGTACGCTGCCTGGGCCTCGTCGGGCTCTAGGCGAACGTCGGCCAGACGCTCGGCCGGGTCGTCGTCCACGCCCACGAACTCCATGAGCACCACGCTCCCAGCGGACGCCCATGCGCTGGGTTCCGCCGGCAAAGCCGGCACGGGCACCCGCACGCCCGCGTCGTGGAGCCGCCACAAGTTGGAGTACTCGCGCATGACCCAGAGCGCCACCTGGGCCTTGCGGCCTGCACGCGACTTGCGCTTGAGCGCCCGCGCCAGGCGCTCGTCCTCGAACTTCAGCCCCTCCCAGTACGGCGCGTCGTTGCGGAACGAGCGCGCCTCCAGGTCGGCGTACACCTTGGCGGCCAAACGCGTCTCGCCTCGCCTTACGAGGAAGACGGTGGCCTCCTTGCCGCCCTTGATCAGGCCGACGAACTCGTCGAAGTAACCGCGCGAGTGGAGGCGTCTCAAGTCCGGGTCGGTGAACTGCTGCTCCCCGTCCGCGCCGGACTTGACCAGTTCGGCGGCCTGGCGCTTGGCGCTGGGCTTGCGGCGCACGCGCTTGACCTCCGCCTTGGCGGGCAGGTCACGAGCCCGCACGCTCACGCCGAAGCCGGCGCCCGACTCGTCTTTGTCGCTCCCTTTAGCCGCGCGCCGCTTGCGCGTCGGCCGCTTGTCATCATTCTCGTTCGCCAACCCACACACTCCTCGCGCGCACTCTCTGGAAACCACGTCGCAATGTCAGCTTAACCAGTGCCGGGTGGCCTCGCGACCAGGGATGCCGTTGGCGGTAACCTCTGTGGCATGATCCCAGTCTTCGACGGCCATAACGACACGCTGCTCATGCATCTGGCAGATCCGACCCGCGACTTCTTCGCGCGCCACGAGGACGGGCACATCGACTACGTGCGCGCCCGCGAGGGGGGCTTGGTCGGGGGCTTCTTCGCGGTCTGGACGCCCTCGGCGCCACTGCCCGAGAAGTACAAGGACATCAGTGAGGGCCGCAACCTTCCCGTACCCCCCGCCGGCGCTGTCGACCTCGCTGTGGCGCGCGCGCACGCCGACAAGTGCGTGGCCCAGCTCCTCGCTTGGAACGCCGACGAAGAAGGTCGCTTCCGGCTCGTGAGGAGCGCCGCGGAGCTCGAGCGCGCCATGGCGGACGGCGTGATGGCCGGCATCATGCACTTCGAGGGTGCCGAGGCCATCGGTCCCGATCTGCTGGCACTCGACACCTACTACGCGGCAGGCCTGCGCTCGCTGGGGCCCGTCTGGAGCCGGCCCAACCTCTTCGGCTTCGGCGTGCCGTTCCTCTTCCCCAGTAGCCCCGACGTGGCGCCGGGGCTCACCCCGCACGGCCGCGCCCTCGTGCGCCGCTGCAACGAGTTGGGCATCATGCTCGACCTCTCTCACATAACGGAACGCGGCTTCTGGGACGTAGCCGAGCTCTCGGAGCGGCCCTTGGTGGCGACGCACTCCAACGCGCACGCCGTCTGCCCGTCGCCCCGCAACCTCACCGACGAGCAGCTAGCGGCTGTGAAGGCCTCGGACGGCGTGGTGGGCCTCAACTACAACACGAGCTTCCTCGATCCCGAGGGGAAGAGGGAGACCGACATGCCGCTCGAAGTCATGGTGCGCCACGTGGACCACCTGGTCGACAAGCTCGGCATCGACCGGGTGGCGTTGGGCTCCGACTTCGACGGCGCCACCATGCCGGACGGGGTGAAGGACGTGGCGCACGTGCCGAACCTGATGAACGCACTGGCGAAGGCGGGTTACGACGACGAGAGCCTGCGTAAGATCGGTTATCTCAACTGGGTGCGGGTGCTGAAGCTCACGTGGGGGGAGTGACGGCCAACTCATCCGGTTGTCGCTTGAGCGTCTCGGGTACGCCGAACGCGAACCAGGAAGCAGCGCCCGCCCCGATGGCCGCGATGGTCAGCGCCGACGTCCCCAGGCCCAACAGCTGAGCCACGAGTCCCACGACGAGCGGGCCGGCCACGTAGCCGACGTCGCCCACCAGCCGCCAGCGGCCGAGGAAGGCCGCCACCGCGCCGCTGGGCGCCAGGTCGGCGCCGAGGGTCATCATGGTGCCGGCGCTCAGGCCGTTACCCACGCCCATCAGCACGGCCGCGGCGCCCAGCCCCACCGCGCCGCCTGAGAGCGGCACCAGCGCCATGCCCAGGCCTTGGATGATGAAGGACGGCACGATGGCGAACTTCCTACCCAGCCGGTCCATGATGAGACCCGCCGGGTAGAAGAGCGACATGTCGGCGAAGCTCGAGACGCTCACGATGAGGCCCGCGACCCCGACGTCGAGCCCCAGGACCTGCGTGGCGTAGAGGGGCACTAGCACGCGCCTCCCGGCGCGCACGGCCTGGCCCAGGAGCTGGGCACCACCGGCGTTGAGGAGCTTTCCGCGCGAGGAGGCGAGGGCGGCCCGGCGTTCCTGGCGTTCCCTGGGACCGTCCGCGGTCCTGTGGGCCGGCACCCGCATGGCGTCAGGCGGCAAGATGGAGGCGAGGAGGATCATTGTGGCCGTGCCCACCAGCGCGTAGAGGACGAACGGCGCCCTCAAGCCCAGGTAGGTGGCGAGCACGCCGCCGATGGCTGGGCCCACGAAGCCGCCCAGCCGCGTTACGCCTCCGAACACGCCCATGGTTCGGCCGCGGTTGCCGCTGCGGGTGACGCCCGCCAGGAAGGCGTGGCGCGAGACGTTCCACACCGACAGCCCAGCGCCCGACACGAGCCGGAACATGAACAACCAGGTGAGGGTCGGAGCCAGCGCGCTGGCCAGCGCCGCGGCCGTCACCATGCCGATGCCCAAGATCATGGCGGGCCGGGGCCGCATGCCGTTCACGAGGTGACCGGCCGGCACGTCGGCCAACAGGGTGCCCAGGCCTTCGGCCGCGAGGACGAGGCCCATTACCGCGAGGCCCGCTCCCAGGCTCTCGACGAACACGGGCAGCGTGGGAATGAGCAAACCGTCGCAGATGGCCAGGAGGGTAGCGGGTAGGTAGATGGCGAGGAGCATCGCGGTGCCGCGGATGCTAACACCTCGCCGCAGCCGCCGGCCCTGATCGCCACACCCACCCTCGGCATCACTCGCCACCATGCCGTACAATCCAGGGTTGACCGCGCGCCCGGGGCCCTGCGATTTATGCGGATGGCACCCGACCTAGGGACTGAGAGGCAAACATGAGGTGGCTCCTCAAGCTCGACAAGACATCTCGCCTCGTGTTCCTGAGCATCGTCGTGGGAATCGTTGGCGCCGCCGGCAGCCACTTCTTCCTCTGGATGGTAGAGGCCGTCAGCGACCTGCTGATCGTCGGCATCGGCCACATGCCCGTGCTCACGACGCAGCAGGCCGGCGCCCTCGGGGGGTCCCCGGTACTGCCGAAGTTCAACTGGCTCATCCCTGTCTCGACCACACTCGGGGGTTTGCTGGCCGGGATCCTCGTCTTCACGGTCGCACCAGAGGCAGAGGGGCACGGCACGGACGCTGCCATACGTTCGTTCCATAGGCTGGGCGGCTACGTACGCACTCGTGTGCCCATCGTGAAGATCATCGCCAGCGCCCTCACGATCGGATCCGGCGGGTCGGCCGGGCGCGAAGGTCCGACCGCACAGATCGCCTCGGGGTTCGGGTCGATCACCGCCACCTGGCTCAGGCTGCCGGACGACGAGCGCCGTACCCTCATGCTCGTCGGCATGGCCGCGGGCCTCTCCGCGATCTTCCGTAGCCCCCTCGGGACGGCGATCCTCGCCGTCGAGGTGCTGTACTCGGGACTAGCGTTCGAGAGCGCGGTGCTGGTGTACACCTTCATCGGCGCCGCGACCGCATACGGGCTCAGCGGCAGCTTCACGGGCTTCGCGCCCCTGTTCACGCTCGCCGGGCCAGTCAGCTACACAGGTGCACGCGAGCTGGGCTGGTACGCGCTGCTGGGCATCGCGGCCGGAGCCCTCGGCGCGCTCATGCCGCAGGTGTACTACGGGATCCGGGACGCGTTCGGCAAGTTGCGGATGCCGAAGCAACTGAAGCCCGCCGTCGGCGGGCTCGCCATGGGCCTCATCGCCATGATCTTTCCGCAGTTGCTTGGCACCGGTTACGGATGGATGCAGCTCGCCATCGACGGCAACCTGGGACTGTGGCTGATGCTGGCGTTAGCGTTCGGCAAGCTCGTGACGATGGCGCTGACCATCGGTTCCGGCGGGTCCGGGGGCATCTTCGGACCGAGCCTGTACGTGGGCGTCATGCTCGGAGGCGCAATGGCGGCCGCGCTGCACAGCCTGGTACCGTCCGCCCCCGCACCCCAGGCCTTCGCCGTAGTCGGCATGGCGGCCGTGTTCGCTGGTGCTGCTCGCGTACCTCTAGCAACGCTCATCATGGTGGTCGAGATGACGGGCGGGTACCAGCTCATCCTGCCCACCATGTTGGCGGTGGCCATCAGCTTCATGGTTCAAGAACGCATAGTTCAGAGGTTGAAGTACCCGACGCTTTACGAGTCCGCTGTCGAGAACCTGGGCGACAGTCCCGTGCATCAAGGAGAGTACTTGCAGACGGTCGTGAACCTGTTGCGGAAGCGGGTAGTGACGCTGGACCCCACCATCCTCGATCGCGAGTTCGTCGAACGGCTCAGCCGCGGAGAAGGCGTGCCGATGTCCGACGGCAACGAGGTCGTGTTCATGACGGAGGTGCCCGACGGCAGCGCTGCCATCGGCCTTGCGATCCGCGACCTGCCCATCCCATCGGACGTTCTCGTGGTGAGCATCCTCCACGGCGCCGAAGCCGTCATCCCGGACGGCTCGAGCCTGCTGAGCGGGGGCGATAAGCTCACGGTCGTGGCGACGCCTCTATCGATGGAGGCTTTCAAGAAGATGCTGGACAAGAAACAGCCGGCCACGGAGACCGACTAGGCGGTAGTTGTAGCGGAAGCGGGTGACTCTGCCGAGGCGCCTTGCCGCCTGCGTGCGGCCAACTGGGCCACGCGCATGGCCTGCCGGTAACGTCCGACCAGGTCGGCGGTGGCAGCGTCCCACGACCAGCGTTCGGCGTCCGCACGACCGGCCCTCGCCAGCCGCTCACGCGCGGGCTCATCGTCCAGCAACCGCCTTATTGCCGTCACCAAGGCGGTCGCATCTCCCGGCGCCACCAGCACCCCGTTCTCCCCGTCCTTGACGATATGCGGCAAGCCGCCCGCTGCGGCCGCCACGACCGGCACGCCTGCTGCCATGGCCTCCAGCGCCGCGAAGCCAAGGGTCTCCGAGGTGGAGGGGAACGCGAACACGTCGCCGCTCGCGTAGGCCTCTGAAAGCTCGTCACCCTGCAGGAAGCCCGTGAACACGGTCCCGGTTCCCAGTAACCGCTCTCTCAGCCAGGGCAGTGCCGGGCCCTCGCCAACGACGGCGAACCGCACGCCCTCCGCCGCAAGTGCCAGCGCGGCGTCCGCCAGCACGTCCACGCGCTTCTCGAACGACACACGGCCCGCATACACGACGAGGGGCGCCTCGGGGTGTACGCCCGAGAGCCTGGCCCGCATGGTGGCGGTGCGGAAGCGCGGATCGAAGCGCTCCGTATCCACCGCCTTCTGCCACAGCCGAACGCGCCTGATCCCCAGGCCCCGCGCCAGTTCGATCATCTGCGGGCTCGTACACAGGTTCACGTGGGCAAGGTTGTGGACCTCGCGGTCGAGGACCTCGAGTGGGCGTCTTACGAGGCCCAGCCCGAGGTGATGCACGACCTTGGGATCGGTATGGAAGCTCGCCACCAACGGCAGGCGCGCGCGCCTGGCGAGCACGGCCCCCCAAGTGCCGAAGAACACCGGGTTGATCACGTGAACCACGTCTGGCGCGAACTCGCGCACGGCGCGCCCCAAGCGCAACGAAGGCAACGCGGCCTTGTGCTCGGGGTACCAAGGGAAAGGCAAGCCGGGCGCCGCCAGTACGCGGTGGGCCCCATACCGCTCGGGCGCGTCAGGCGGCGCCAGGACAAGAACCTCGTGCCCCAGCTTCTCGAGCGCCGTGAGGGTGGCCGCGAGGCGCGTAACGACCCCGTCCACCTTCGGGAGGAAGGTCTCGCTAACCCAGACGATGCGCAGCGGCCCGGTGTGGGTGCCGGGAGACCGCGCAGTGCCAGGTGGTCCTGGTTCGCCCAGGCTCAGGCGTAACCGGCCAGGAAGGAGTTCAGGTCCGCCGCTGAGGGGCGGAGCTGCTCGTCGGGCAGGCTCGACAGCGGCACGTCGGTCATGCCGCTCACTTCTGCGAGGGATGGACGGCTGTCGTCGTAGTAGACGATGCCTGTGAGCAGCTCGCCGGAGGCGTCGGCCTGTTGCAGTCGGGCCATGCCCTTCACGCGATCCGAGGTGTCGAAGTCGGCTTCGAGCTTGCGCAGCGTCATGCGCGAGCCATCGTGCAGTTCGACCACCTGCGTGGTGCCGGGCTCGTAGTCGTCGATGATGATCTCTTCTTCGGCAGGGATGAAGCCTATCTCTTGCAGCGCGCGCTCGTGCTCGCGGCCGTAGGCGTAGCTGTGGCGCGAGTCGGGCTCGTCGTTGAACGCCACGCAGGGGCTGATGATGTCGATCACGGCGGTGCCCCGGTACGAGAGCCCAGCCTTGATGATCTCGCGCACTTGCTTGGCGTCACCAGCGAACGTCCTGGCCACGAAGCCGGCACCGGCGGCCAGCGCCTCCATGCAGAGGTCGAGCGCTGGGAAGAGGTTCGTGCCTGCGTACTTGAGCTTGTGGCCCTCTTCCGCGGTGGCCGAGAACTGGCCCTTGGTGAGGCCGTACACGCCGTTGTTCTCCACGATGTAAACCATGCGGACGTTGCGCCTGATCATGTGCTTGAACTGGCCGAGTCCGATGGAACCCGTGTCGCCGTCGCCGCTTATGCCTATGGCCCGCACTCCGCGGTTGGCCTGCAGGGCGCCCGTGCCGAGCGACGGCATACGGCCGTGTAGCGAGTTGAAGCCGTGAGACTGGCCGAGGAAGTAAGCGGGCGACTTGCTCGAACAACCGATGCCCGAGAGCTTGATGATCTCGTGTGGCTTGAGGTCGAGCTCGTACGCGATCTGGACGAGCTGAGCGGCAACGGAGTTGTGACCGCAGCCCTTGCACAGGGTGGAGGGGCTACCGACGTAGTCGTTCTTGCTCAGCCCAGCGCGGTTGAGTTTAGCGGCGGGTGCGGGTCTGTCCATTCTCGTCACTCCCCTAGGTGTGCCTTGATACGTTCAACGACCCAGGCGGCGGTGAACGGCATGCCGTCGAGGTACGCGATGGGCTTGAGCTTGGCGGCGTGCTCGGGTAGCTCGTCGCGGAGGATCGCCTTCACTTGGCCGTCGCGGTTCATCTCGATCACGACCACGTCGTCGTGGGCGGCGACGAACTCGCCGACCTCAGGTCCGATCGGTAGGGCGCGCAAGCGCATGAAGTCGGTGGCGATGCCCTCCTCCGCGAGCATGTCGCGGGCCTCTTGAATGGCGTAGCGCGTAGTGCCGTACGCGATGATGCCGAGCTTGGCGCCGGGTTGCTCGTCGACGACCGGGGCGGGCACCAGGCCCCTCGCCGTGTCGAACTTACGGACCAGGCGGTCCATGTTCTGCACCCAGTCTTCCGGGCGTTCCGAGTACTTGGCGTTCTCGTCGTGGCCGGTGCCTCGCCCGAACCAGGCGGAGCGAGGGTTCTCGTTCCCCGGCAGGGTGCGATAAGCGATGCCGTCACCTTCCACGTCCCGGTAGCGACCGAAGTTGGGAAGCTCGGCCACCTCTTCGGCCGAGAGGACTTTGCCGCGGTCCAGGGGTGCGTCCGGATACTCGAACGGCTTGCCCATCCAGTTGTTCATGCCGAGATCGAGGTCAGACAGCACGAGGATGGGAGTCTGCAGCCTGTCTGCCAGGTCGTGGGCCTTGTAACCGAACTCGAAGCACTCCTCGATGGACGAGGGGAAGAGGAGCACTTGTTTCGTGTCACCGTGGCCGAGGTAGTAAGCGAACGACACGTCACCCTGGCTGGTGCGAGTCGGGAGGCCGGTGCTGGGACCCACGCGCTGGATGTCCCACACCACGGCGGGAACGTCGGCGTAGTAGGCGAGGCCGAGGAACTCCGCCATGAGCGACAAGCCTGGCCCGCTGGTGGCGGTCACTGCGCGCGCGCCCGCCCAACCCGCGCCTATCACTATGCCGATGGCGGCCAGCTCGTCCTCCGCCTGGATGACGCTGAAAGTGGCCTTGCCCTCTTCGTCGACCCGGAGCTTGCCGAGGTATTCGCGCAGCGAGTCGATGAAGCCGGTGGACGGCGTTATCGGGTACCAGCCCGAAACGCTGACGCCGCCGAACACGCTGCCGAGAGCGCCGGCCTCGTTGCCGCTCATCATTATCAGACCCTCGGTGGCGTTCATCGGCTCCACACGGAAGGGGTCGTTCTTGGGGAGGTTCTCCACTGCCCAGGCGTGAGCCAAACGCACGACCTCGAGGTTGCTCTCGATCAGCTTCTGGCGCTTGCCGAAGTGGTGTCCGAGGGCCTCCTCTATCACGTCGAGCGGCACGCCGAGGAGGTGCGCCACCACCCCGACGTACGTCATGTTGGCGATGTACTCCTTGATCTTGCCCTTCACCTCTACGGACTTGAGGAGTTCCTTGACGGGCACCGGGTAGTAGGTGAGGTCGGCACGTTCGGGTCGCAAGCGCAGGTCCGAGTTGTGGATGACGACGCCGCCTGACGGCAGGTTGGCAACGTCCTCGTGCAGGGTAGCCGGGTTGAACGCCACCAGCAGCTCGGAAGGCCGGCGCGCCACGTAGCCGTGCTTGCTGACGCGGATGTGATACCAGGTGGGCAGCCCCTGGATGTTCGAGGGGAAGATGTTCTTCCCGTGGACCGGGATGCCCATCTTGAAGAACGAACGTAGAAGCGTCATGTTGGCGGTCTGACTACCCGTGCCGTTGGCCGTAGCTACGACAAGCGAGAAGTCGTTGACGATCGTGCCCGCCTCAAGCGGCTCTTGCAGGCGGTCCAGCGGAACGGTGACACCCATTTGGTAATCGCACCTCCAGGGGTTGTCCGGAACCGCCTCTGCGCTTCACTTCATGCCTCGCGAAGGTGACACTTGCGAGGCCGCTGCGCCAGCGCGGCGGAAGGCTCGGGCCCGGCTTCCCGCAGAATCGGGGTGACGCTCGTCACCCCTTTGAATCATGGGCCATAGTAACGCCATCGTGCCGCCCTGGTTGTCCCGCCGATTGACGGTGTACTTGGTTAGGCCTCCATGGCCCCCACCTCTTCGGCATCGTCGCCGGCGCCCGCGGCCCCGGCTTTGGCTCCGAGTTTGAGGGCGTCCATGACCTTGCCGCGGATCTCAACGATCAACTCAGGATTAGCAGCAATGAACTCCACCGCCCGCTC
>CAJDWU010000081.1_pt1 | contig 13619 bp, 12 predicted proteins | sample 7391771 | NCBI WGS metagenome assembly CAJDWU01 (sample SAMEA7055737, study PRJEB34461) | soil metagenome | biome: terrestrial ecosystem; feature: Peninsula; material: soil | place: Antarctica | collected 2016 | reverse complement strand
CGTGGCGGGGGCCGGGCAGCTCCTACTAGTAGCCGACTACTCCCAGATCGAGTTGCGGATGCTGGCGCACATAGCCGATGAACCGGCGCTTAAGGCAGCGTTCGGGGCTGGCGAGGACATCCACCGCAGCACGGCCGCCAGCGTCTACGGGGTCGAGCCCGACGCCGTTAACTCGGACATGCGGCGGGTGGCAAAGGTCATCAACTTCGGCGTGCTGTACGGCATGTCGGCCCAGCGCCTCAGCCGTGAGCTGGAGATCTCCTACGAGCGCGCCGACACCTTCATCGGGACCTACTTCCAGCGCTACCCACGGGTCAGGGCCTATATCGACGACACGCTCGAGAAAGCGCGGCAGTCGGGTTACGTGGAGACCATCATGGGTCGCCGCCGCGCCGTGCCCGACCTCCTTAGCCCGAACCGCAGCGTGCGCGAGGCCGCTGAACGCATGGCCTACAACATGCCAATCCAGGGCAGCGCCGCGGACGTCATGAAGCTCGCCATGCTCGAACTGGCTCCGGCGCTGGCCGGCCTGGGCGGGCGCCTGCTGCTGCAGGTCCACGACGAGATCGTGGCTGAAGTGCCCGAAGAACGCGCCGCCGAGGCCGCTCCTTTGGTGCAGGAAATCATGGCTAACGTGACCGAACTGAAGGTACCCCTCGAGGCCTCGGTGGGACTGGGGCACAACTGGTTGGACGCTAAGTAGACGGACGCGGCACTGGCACCGTGTCCGGTTATCATTAGCCCTTATGGCAACGAGGCGTTACTTCGGCACAGATGGCGTTCGCGGGGTCGCGGGCACGCACCCGATGACCGCGACGTTCGCGCTCAGCCTGGGCATGGCTGTGGCGGAGACAGTCCACCCTACCGGTGGCGGGCAGCCTCACGTGCTGATCGGCATGGACACGCGCCGTTCGGGCCTTATGTTGGCCCACGCCGCTGCTGCCGGCCTCACGGCGCGCGGGGCCCAAGTCACGTGGCTGGGCGTCCTCCCGACCCCGGGGGTGTCGTTCCTCACGCGGGCCCTGAAGGCCGACGCGGGCCTCATGGTCTCCGCCAGCCACAACCCCTTCGACGATAACGGCCTCAAGCTCTTCGACCGCAACGGCGAGAAGCTCTCCGACGAGGTGGAAGTCGAGATCGAGGCCCTGATCGACCGCTTGACCGAGGACGGCGGCGGTCTTCCAGACGTGGGGGGCGACCGCATAGGCCGCATCACGATGGCGCGGCCCTGGGACATAAACGGTGCCACCAACGGAGCCGACGCCAGCGTCCTGAACGCCTACGTCAAGCACCTGTTCGACAACGCCCCGTACCTAGACGGCCTGCGCGTGGTGGTCGACTGCGCCCACGGCGCCAGCCATCAGATAGCGCCGCAGCTCTTCGCCAAACTGGGCGCCCGCCTCGAGGTCGTGAACGCCGAGCCCGACGGGCTGAACATCAACGTGGAGTGCGGCTCCACCCATCCGGAGGCGCTGAAAGCGCACGTCCTCGAAGGTGGGTTCGAGGTAGGCATCACGTTCGACGGCGACGCCGACCGGGCCCTCTTGATCGACTCGAGGGGGCGCGTCGTGACCGGCGATCACATGCTGGCGATAACCGCGTTGTCGCGTGGTGAGACGGCTCTGGTGGCCACCCAGATGAGCAACCTAGGCACAGAGACGTTCCTGGCCAAGCACGGTGTCAAGATGCTCCGCGCCAGAGTAGGCGATCGCTACGTGTTCGAAGAACTAAAGAAGAACGGGCTGACACTCGGCGGTGAACAGTCCGGCCACCTGCTGTTCCTCGACAAGGCACCCACGGGCGACGGCATCCTGACGGCCCTGTTGACCCTGGCCGCCGTCCGCAAGTCCGGCCGCAGTCTCGAGTCTTGGATGGACGAGATCCCGGAGTTCCCGCAAGTACTCAAGAACGTAACGGTCCCGCCGGGCACACGCGACGTATTGGCCTCCGCCGCCAACGTGACGAGCGCCGTGCGCTTGGCTGAACAAGAACTCGGCGCCGAAGGGCGCGTGTTACTCCGCGCCAGCGGCACCGAACCCCTCGTGCGCGTGATGGTCGAGGGCTCCGATCTGCAACAGGTCGAGCGGTTGGCCGACGACGTCGTTCGCGCGGTCAAAGTTGCCGCGCAGGCCGCCTGAAGGACTTAGGAAACGAATCCCGCCTGGTAGTAGTCCCCGGCCGCATGAGGCATGTCCTCGGTCTTGAGGATGCAAAGTACTCCCGTTTCCGACTCGTGGTGGCACTCCCGGATTGACTCGAAGGCCGGCAGGCTCTGCTGGACCTTAGGGACATGTACGTCGGGTTGTTGGTTCCGGTGCCCGTCCACGACCTTGGCATAGGCGGCTTGCAGTTCCTGCATGTCGTCGCCTTCGGCGACGATTCCCCTGCCATTCCTAATTATGAGTAGCGACTTCATGCTGGAACGCCTTTCCGTCAGGTCACGTTCTGTCATAGCACTCACAGTCCTTCCCTCTTACTTCCTACCCTAATACCTATGGCAACCTGACACTGGTGCGGATGGGCACTGTGCTTAGTGACAGGAGTGTAAAGGCGCTCCCATAAGGGGGCGTTCAACTTAGCGCCCACTCCTACGGGCTCTCGCTGGCCCCACCTCCTACTTGACGCGCTCCAGAGCCCACTCGGCCGCACCCACCAGCCCAGCGGCGGCGCCGAGTTCGGCGGCCACCAGAGGAGTCCTCAGTCCCGGCTCCACGTTCTCGAAGGCACGGGCCACGGCCCGCGCGAACGCAGGGTTCAGGCCCACCCCGCCCCCCAGCACGATTACTTCGGGGTCTACGAGGAACTTGACGTCCACCAGCGCCGCAACAAGTGCGTTCGCCGCGTCGAGCAACAGGCCCTGCGCCCAAGGCTCGCCGGCCTCGGAGGCGGTGATGACCTCCCGCGCGCTTGAATCGTGGCCCAACCCAGCCGCCCTGGCAGCCAGCGCCGTTCCGGACGCCACCCCCTCGAGCGCACGGCCACTCAATTGCCCGATGTGCCCAGCCATGCCGCTCGCCCCTCGCCAGAGCCGGCCCCCCAAGACCAAACCGCCACCCACTCCGGTCGAGACGGTCACGAAAAGCGCGGAGCTCCGTCCGCGCGCTGCGCCGTGCACGGCCTCGCCGTAGGCGGCCGCCTGGGCGTCATTGAGTAACGAAGCAGGCAAGCCGAACGCCAACTCCAGACGCTCGGCTAGGGGGAAGCCGTGCCAACCCGGCAGGATGTCGGGACTGAGGGCGCGGACGCGTCCATCGGTCACGAGCCCTGCGGTGGCCACGCCGAGGGCGCACGGGGCTGCGCCCCCCCAACGGGCCAGCAACCGCTCTCCGGCCGCGCAGGCAGTGGCCACGACGAGGACGGGCCCTTCGCCCGCAGGAGTCGTCGTCCGTTCCTGATCTAGTACGTCGGCGCCCACGACCAGCGCAGCGACCACCTTGCTGCCGCCGATGTCTATCGCGAGGACGGGGCTACGGCCCATGCCTCACATGCTCCTATCGGCCACTACCTGGGCCGTGCGCCTCACGTCCTCTTCGAGCCCCTCGTCCGCCGAGGCCATCAGCCGCACTAGTCCCTCGAGCACCAGTAACTGGCCGATCTTGGCGAACACGTCACCACCGGTGAGGGGCGACTCGGGGGGCGAGGCGAACAGGCTACGGTCGGCGACCTTGGCCAGAGGGCTCTTGAGCCGGTTCGTGACGGCCACGGTGAAGGCTCCCGCCGCCTTCGCCGCTTTGACGGCCTGCAAGGTATCGATGGTGGAACCCGAACTGGAGACGCCGATCGCCACCGCGCCGGAATCCAAGTTCGAAGCGCTCATCGAACCCAAGTGCATGTCCGTGTATGCCTGTGCGGTCAGGCCGAATCGAAGGAACTTGTAGGCGAAGTAGTGCGCCACCACGCCCGAGGCGCCAACGCCGTAAACGTCGATCCGCGTGGCCGAGACGATGCGCGCGGCCACGGCCACGAACACTTCCGGTTCATACAGAAGGGCTGTCTGCTCCAGCGTGCCGGCGGCGTGATGGGCGAGCTTGGCCAACAGGTTAGCTCCGGCGTTAGGCGCCTGCTCCTGGCGGGCCGGCGTTCCGAACTCCACCGCGAGCGTTAGCTTGAACTCCTGGAACCCCGAGAAGCCGAGGTCCTGGCAGAAGCGGATGATGCTCCCCTCACTGCTGTGGGTGGCCTCCGACAGCTCCGTGACGCTGTGGTAGATGACCGCCTCGGGGTGTTCCAGGACGTATTCGGCTACCCGCCGCAGCACGGGGCTGAGGTCGTCTAGCGATGCACGGAGGATGGTCAGCAGTCGAGACATGAGTGGGTGTTAATGCTCGCTTCGTACGTGGCCGGGAAGCCCTTGACAGAGCAACCTTTCATGCCTAGCATGCCATATAGAGTGAGACTCAATCAACTACCCTGGATTTTTGAGTTTCACTCAATGGGTGAGCGTCACTCCGCCTCGGCGGGCTAGCGAGCACCTACAAGGAGGCCCACATGAAGTTCGCCCTCGTCAGAACTCTCTCCATAGCGTTCGCGCTCAGCGCCACGCTCGCCTTCGCCCAGTCGGCAGACTTCAACGTCGCGGCCGGCAAGGTCGTGACCTCGAGCCGCCCCGCCGGCGAAGCGTACCCGGACCCGGATGGACTCAAGCTGACCGACGGCGCCTACGACTTCGCCTGGTCCGACATGGTGGGTTTCGAGGGCACTGACCCGGTCACGCTCACCGTCGACTTGGGTGCCACCTACGACACCATCAGCTACGTCGCGCTCAAGGCCATGCGCTCCGACGGCTCGGCCGTCGCCCTGCCCATCGTCATCGTCTCGGTCTCCGAAGACGGCCTCGTTTGGGAAGACCTCGGCCTGGCCAACGCCGTCCTAGAGGGCAGCGTCGACAACGACACCGTGGCCACTCTCGTGTGGTCCGACGAGGACTGGGCCGGTTACGGTCAGTTCGTCCGCGTCGAACTCCTCCCAGGCGGCGGTGGCTGGACCATGGTCGCCGAGTTGGAAGTCGGCAACGGCACACCGCCAGCCGACCTCTTACCGGCACCGTCTGACGCGGCCCCGGCCACGGCAGAAGCCGTGAACGTTGCCCTCGGCAAGACCTACACCCTCGATCCGAGCGCGGCGGAGGCCTACCCCGACGACGGTGGAGTACAACTCACTGACGGCTCTTACGACTACGCCTGGTCTGAGATGGTCGGCATCGCAGACGCCACCGCCAACCCAGTACTCGTCGTCGACCTCGGCGAACACGTCGACGGCATCACACGCGTGGCGGGACTCTTCATGCGCTCGTTCGCCTCGGGCGTGAACCTGCCCTACAGCATCTTGGTGTCGGTCTCCGACGACGGCGAGAACTTCGACGTCGTGGGCCTCGCCGCCAAGACCGAGCCCGCCCCCGCCATGAACGAACTGATCAACTCCGTGTACTGGCAGGACCTCCAGAACCCGGTAGGCGGCCGCTACGTCAAGCTCCAGATCCGCCAGCGGACCGGTTGGCTGCTGATGGCCGAGGTCGTGGTTCAGACGGGCGCCGCGGTGCCGGAGGTCCAGGAAGCAGTTCAGTAGATGCGCTTGATCAACACCATCTGCCGCGTCGCGCTCGCCGGGGGACTCACCCTGGCGAGCACGGCCGCCGCCCAGACTAAGCCCGTGCTCACCGGCACGTTCGTGCAACTCAACGCCCAGCTCGCAGCCCTCGGGCCAGCAGGCTGGCACGACGAGATCACGCACATGCAGGCAATCGGCATGGACACGATCATCGTCCAGTACGCGCAGTACGGGGACCGGAGTTACTTCAAGGCCCCGGCCGCCCTGGACGGCGCCCCACCACCCGCGTCTACCCTGCCGCCGAACGAGTCCGTGGCCAAGCTCATGTGGGTGGCGCCGGCCAAGATGACGGCCCGACACTTGCGTGTGACGGTGAGGCCCAACAGCCGCGAGTGGACCATGATGCCCGAGGTGCAGATCCTCGACGGCGACGAGAACATCGCCGCGGGACGTGGCTACACGGTCGACCCTCAACCCGCGGGCAATTACCTCGACCCGGACGCAGCAGTGGGCGGCAAGCTCACCGACGGCTACTCGAACTTCGCGTGGACCGACATGGTGGGCTGGCAGAGCCCGGGTGAGGCCATCACCATTGACTTCTTCATGCGTTCGGACGTCTCCTCCGTCGACCTTCCCGCCAGCATCGCCGTTTCCGTTTCGGCGGACGGCGAGACCTACCTAAGCCTCGGTGCTCCGTCCACGTGGGACTCAGGCGCCAGCAGCGCGAACGCCGCCACTGGCGATCCGATAGGCGACCTCCTCGCCGCCGCCGAGGAGTTGGACTTCGACGTCTGGCTCGGCTTGAGCCTCGACCCGGCGTACTGGGAGGGCAAGTTCGACGCGTCAGCATCGGCCGCATCCAACACCGCCCTGATGCTGCACCTCGAGGAGCTCTACGGGGCGTCGCCCGCCCTTGTCGGCTACTACCTGCCCGAGGAGATAGACGACCGCAGCTTCGTTTCCAAGGAAGCTCACAAGGCGATGACCGACTACCTGACGGCCATGGCCGACGCCGCTCACGACCAGGTCGGCCGGCCCGTGATGGTCGCGCCGTACTTCGGCATCGACCCGAACGCCGCCGCTTACGCCGACTGGTGGGACACCACTCTAGGAAGCGCGAAACTCGACGTGATCGCCATGCAGGACGGTGTGGGCACCAAACGCACCACGGCCGAGCAAGGCGCGCCCGTCTATCAGGCGCTCAAGGAAGTAGCCGACCGTCATGGCGTGGCGCTCTGGTCGGATCTGGAGGTCTTCGAGCAGACCCACGGCTGGCCGGTCGACGACCTCGGCTGGCAGGCCACCAGCGCCAACATCGCCACGGTCAAGCGTCAACTCGAGCTCGAGGCGCCGTTCGTGGCCAAGTTCGTGATCTTCGACTTCACCAGCAACATGAGCCCGCGGCTGGGCGGCGCAGCTGCCGAGCTCTACCGCGGCTATCAGGAGTACTTAGAGGAGCGTGAGTGATGAGCACCAACCTTGCCAGCGCGAGGCGCACCCTCGCGCCCAGATGGCTGAGACCGTGGCTGGTGGCAATTGCCCTCGCCGCACTCCTCGTCTCTCCTGCCGCCTTGGCCAAGACCGAGATAACGTTCTGGTACGCCTGGGGCGGCTCGGAGGGGCAGGCCCTGCAGGGACTCGTCGACGAGTACAACGCCAGCCAGACGGACACCTTCGTTCGGTCCTCCTTCGTGCCGATCGGTGACGGCGAGCGCATCCTTGCCTCCCTCGCGGGTGGTGCCCCCGCAGACCTCGTGACGGTGTGGGACTGGATGGTCGTCCCGCTCGGCTACGGCGGAGCGCTCACCGACCTAACCGGCGAGCTTGCCGCCGCGGGCATTGGCGCAGATGACTACCTGCCCGGCATCTGGGAATACGGCGCTTATCAGGGCAAGAAGTACGGTGTTCCGACCACACTCAACGTCTACGGCTTCATGTGGAACAAGGACGTGTTCGCGGCGGCCGACCTGGACCCTGAGGCCCCGCCACGCACCATCAGCGAACTGAACGCGCTCGCCGAGAAACTCACGGTCGTCGACAACCGCGGCAACATGCGCCGGCTCGGCTTCTACCCCAACGTCACCGCCATCTACTTCTACGCGTTCGGCGGGCAGCTTTACGACCCGGAGACGCTCGAGGTGACGATCGACCACCCCGGGAACATAGCTGCCATGGAATGGTTGTCCGACTACTACAAGAAGTTCGACATCGCCAAGATCCGCCGCTTCCAGGCCGGTTGGGGCGACATGGCCAGCCCGTTCAACCCCTTCTACCGTGGCCAGATCGCCATGCAGGAGGGCGGGCAGTGGGAGGTGGCCTTCACCGCGGCCTACGCACCCGACCTGAACTGGGGCGTCACCAACTTCCCAGCACCCGAGGGCGGTAGGACGAACGTGACTCCCGTCCAGAGCTCCTTCTGGGTAGTGCCGGCCAAGGCGGCGCATAAGAAGGAAGCGAACGAGTTCTTGCTATGGCTCACGGCACCCGAGCAGTCCGCACGCTTCGCCGCGGCGCTGGCGAACATCCCGCCGCGCCGTGACGCACTTGCCCTGCCGGCGTTCGCCGACACCATCACCCCCCAAACGCAGACTTACATCGACATGCTGCTGAATGGCTACATCTATACGCCTCCCGGCCTTCCCGTCGGTCTCTACCTGAGTGACCAGCTCAACCAGGCCTTGGCCTCCGTGCAGGACGGAAGCGTGTCGCCGCGCGAAGCGCTCGAAACCGCGCAACGCAACGTGCAGCGGGAGTTGGAAAAGTACCGTTGATCAAACCGGCCCAGACCCAGACGGCGGCGCGCGCCCCCGCGCGCCGCCAACGCCTGTCTCCCCGGCAGCGCCGTGATCTCTGGCTGGGCCTAGCGTTCATCTCCCCCTGGCTCGTCGGCTTCTTGGTGTTCACCGTATACCCGGTCTTAGCGTCGCTGTTCTTCTCCTTCACCGACTACAACGTCGTGTCGGCTCCCAGGTGGATCGGGGTACGCAACTACACCGACCTCGTGGTCGACCCCCTCTTCGCCAAGACGCTCTACAACACTCTCTATCTAGCGGTCATCGGTATCCCGTTCTCCCTCGTCCTGAGCTTGCTCATTGCTATGTTGCTCAACAACAAGGTGAGGCTCCAGGGCCTCTTCCGTACCCTCTACTTCCTCCCGAGCGTGGTGCCGGCAGTGGCGGCGGCGTTGTTATGGCGCTGGTTCCTAAACCCCGACTACGGACCGGTCAACGAGTTTCTCTGGAAGTTCGGAATCAACGGTCCCGGCTGGCTGGCCGACCCCACATGGTCGAAGCCGGCCCTCATCCTCGCGAGCCTCTGGGGGGTCGGCGGCTCGATGGTCATCTATCTCGCTGGATTGCAGAACGTCCCCGTGCCTCTCTACGAGGCCGCCGACTTGGACGGCGCCAACCGCTGGCAGCGGTTCCGCTTCGTTACTCTGCCCATGCTGTCGCCGGTCATCCTCTTCAACCTGATCATGGGCATCATCACGTCGTTCCAGGCGTTCACGAACATCTACATCATGACCGGGGGTGGGCCGTCCAACTCCACCCTCGTCTACGCGCTCTACCTCTACCAGAACGCGTTCCAGTTCTTCCGCATGGGCTACGCCTCCGCTATGGCATGGGTGCTCCTGATCATCACCGCCGTCGCATTGGTGGGCGTCTTCCGTACTTCCGGATGGGTCTATTACGAGGCCGGCGAATGACCGGGGGACGGGGCCCGTGGCGCAACTTTGCCATCTACCTGGTGTTGGTGGTCGGAGCGCTGTTCTTCCTCACGCCGTTCGTCTGGATGGTGTCCACGTCGCTTAAGACCGACGCGCAGGTGTTCGCCATCCCGCCCGAGTGGATGCCGGCACCGATCATGTGGTCCAACTACCTGCGCCTGATGACGGAGATCCCCTTCTTGCGGTATCTGGCCAACACCGTCTTCGTCACGGTCACCAGCGTGGTCTTCTACGTGGGTTCTTCGGCGGTGGTGGCTTACGGCTTCTCCCGCATCAAGTGGCCCGGGCGCGAGGTGCTGTTCTACTTCCTGCTGGCCACCCTGGTCCTGCCCCCGCAGGTGACCCTGATACCGCAGTTCGTGATGTTCCAGAAGCTCGGTTGGGTGGGCACGTTCCTGCCCCTGATCGTGCCCGCCCTCACAGGCAGCGCCTTCGCCGTCTTCCTGCTGCGCCAGTTCTATGCAGCGATTCCGAACGACATCTCCGACTCGGCCAGGATAGACGGCGCCAGCGAATGGCAGATCTTCGCGCGCATCATCCTGCCACTGGCGCGCCCGGCACTCGCGACCGCGTCGCTGTTCGTCTTCATCTGGACATGGACCGACTTCCTCAACCCGCTCATCTACCTGACCGACGACCGTCTCTACACGCTCGCCATCGGTCTCCAGCAGCTCGCCAGCACGCGAGCCGCCGCTTGGCCGCTACTGATGGCCGGCTCGCTACTCATGAGCCTGCCGATCATCGTGCTCTTCTTCTTCGCGCAGAAGACGTTCATCGCCGGTGTTTCCACCGCCGCGGTGAAGGGCTGACACGAACGCTTCGCACCATGCCGCCTTGGAAGGGACTTAGGCCATCGAGACCTTGTTGCTCATCCCATTAGACGAGCGCCCCATCAACGCTGCTTACCCGCGCCTGCTGGCAGGCGCGCTCGGGTGGGACCTCGCCTCCCCTACGGAGCTCCTGGGCGCCCGCAAGGTTCCGGCCGACGTCGCCGGCATCACGGACTGGCTCCGGGCAACCATCGCCTCGAGATCCGTGGGGGCAGTGATCGCCCTCGACACCCTCGCGTGGGGCGGCCTCATCCCGTCACGCCAGTCGGGCAACGACCTGAAGGCCGCGCTGGAGCGGCTCTCGGTCCTGCGCCAACTGAAGGCAGAGAACCAGCGGCTACCGCTGCTCGCCTTCAGTTCCATCCAGCGCGTTAGCCGCGACGACGACGACGCCGAGGAGCCGAGTTACTACCGCAGCTACGGTCGGGCCATCTTCCGGCGCTCCGTGCTGGAACACCGGTCCGTTGCCGGCGTCCTGACCACGGAGGAGGCCAGCGAGCTGCAACGCCTGCGCCTGGAGCTTCCGGTCGAGGTCTGGCAGGACCAGCTCGCGATCAGGGAGAACACCCTCGCCGTCAACCTGGCCGCGCTCGATCTGGTGGCCGAAGGCGTGATCGACACGCTGGTCCTCAACCAGGACGACACCGTGGAGTGGGGCGTCAACGTCATGAACCGCCAACGCCTGGAACGCGAGGTGCGGCGCCGCGGCCTGGGAGACCGCGTGCTCGTCTACCCCGGCGCCGACGAGGTGGCGCAAGCGCTCATCGCGCGCTTAGCGACGCGCGTGTATGGGCGCCGCCCGCGGGTCGCCACGTTGTTCGCGTCGCGCCGCGGCCCGGACGTCCAGACCGCCTACGAAGACCGCCCCCTGGGCGACCTGGTGACGGTCCACCTGCGCGCCGCCGGTGCGGTGCAGGTGCCTCCCGGCACAAAGGCCGACCTGTGGCTCGCCATCAACAGCCCCAGCCAGTCGCAGGGCCAGGGCGGCTCCTCGTACGCGCTGGCATACGCCGAGACTCGGCCCGACGCCTTGAGCGCCGACGAGAAGGCCTGGCTGGAAGAGAGCGAGGCCCTTACCGAAGGCCTCGACCGTTCGCTGTATTCGTTCCGCGATACCCTCGGCCAACTCCTCGAGGGCACGACGCCTTTGGCCCTTGCCGACGTGGCCCACGTGAACGGGGCAGACGACCTTCTGATGAGCGGCCTAGCGGTCGACGGTGCTCTTCCGCGCCTGGCCGGGTATGGCGGCTGGAACACGGCCGGCAATTCCCTCGGCTCGGCGGTAACGCTCGGCAGCCTGGCGGCGTTGGGCGCGAACGCGGCCGGCCTCAACCTGGCGGTAGCCGCACGCTTGGTGGATGACTGGCTATATCAGGCGCGCGTGCGTACGCGGCTACTCCTCGACCCCGAACTGAGACACTTTGGCCTCGGTGGCTTCTTGCCAGAAGAGGATCAGCGCCGCGTAGCCGACGAGGCACGTAAGTTGCTGAACGAAGAACTCATCAACTTCGGGCTGCCGTACCGCGTCACCCGACTGGCGTTCCCGTGGCGGCGACTATTCGAGATCGACTTCGACCTTCAGCCCACGGGGGTGGCAAAGTGACAGTCTTGAACGGCACGGGAGCCGGACGGCGCGCGACCCAGGTCCTGGAGACATTGCGAGGCGGTGTGATCGTCTCGTGCCAAGCGCCAGAGGGTTCCCCGCTGCGCCACCCATCTCACATGGCCGCGATGGCAAGAGCTGCAGAGATGGCGGGGGCAGTCGGCATCCGCGCCGACGGCCCAGACTTCGTGGCCGCGATCCGGGCCGTGGTCTCCATCCCCATCATCGGCATCTACAAGCGGCCCGACATAGACCCAGTGACCTACATCACCCCTGACTTCGATTCGGTGGCAGCCATCGTCGAAGCCGGCGCCGACATCGTCGCCATAGACGGCACCTGCCGCCCCCGAAAATGCAGTGGCGCCACCAGCCCGGCAGAGCTGATCCGACAGATCCGGGACGCCTTCGGTGACCTTCCCATAATGGCGGACGTCTCCACTGCGGCCGAGGGAGTCGTCGCCGCAGAATCGGGTGCCGACATCGTTGCATCCACCCTCTCCGGCTATACCCAGGGTGGCGAACCGCCGGACGGACCGGACATCGAGCTCGTTGTCGGGCTCGTGGCCGCCCAGCAGCGGCCCGTGGTGGCCGAGGGGCGTTACGCAACGGCGGAGCAGGTGCGCGCCGCGTTCGCTGCGGGCGCGCAAGCGGTCGTCATTGGCACGGCCATAACCGACACGCTGGCCCTGGCGAGGCGCTTCGTGCGGGCGGCGCCCCGCGACGTAGCCGCTCGCCCGGGCTAGGCCAGGCTTCTCCTTGCGGCCTGCCATAGGTAAGAGCCATCAAGACCGGCGCCTGCCTGACACCGCGTGGGCACCGTCACCCGTCTCGCTTTCTCGTCGTTGACAGTGCCGAGAAGCGCTGCGTATACTTGCCGACGCTGGCCGTATAAAGGGCCCCGCACGCTGCGCAACGCCATGGCAGTCGCGGGACTTGGACGGGCTGAAAGGGAGCTGCCGCAGGCTTTAAGGTGTAGAGGTTGACCGGAGGGTTGGCCGAGCGGTTGAAGGCGGCGGTCTTGAAAACCGTAGACGGGGCGACTCGTCCGGGGGTTCGAATCCCTCACCCTCCGCCAAGGTAAGGTCAGTTGCGGAGCAGCGTGGAGAGGTGGCCGAGCGGCTGAAGGCGCTCCCCTGCTAAGGGAGTATGGGGGCAAAACCTCCATCGAGGGTTCAAATCCCTCCCTCTCCGCCAAACGACTTAAGGGTCGTGCGACTTGCGCCCGTAGCTCAGTTGGATAGAGCGTCTGACTACGGATCAGAAGGCCAGGGGTTCGAATCCTCTCGGGCGCACCAAGGAAATGCTGCGCTACACGCGGCTTTCAATTGAAACGCCTCCGTTTTCACGGGGGCGTTTCTCCTTGTGTTGTGTCACCGTTGGGTCAAGCGGTTTTAGGACCTAGTTGGGCGCCAATTTCGAACTCGCCTTAGCGGTGGCCGCTAGCCACGCGACGTGCCTTCCTGAAGGCCGAACATCGGTAGCGTGCGGCGACTCGTCGCGATCTTCGGGTTGGCGATGATCGCTTCGCCGTCCTCGCCGCGAGTGACGGCACGCTCAATCCTGATGCGGTAGCAGGGGAAGTCAATGTCACGCCAGGTGAGGGCACACGCTTCACCCGGTCGCAAGCCGGTATCCATCAGGACGCGGTACAGCACGCGACGCGGTTGCGTCCCCCGTCCTTCGCGGCGGTGAGAGCTCGATCCGCCATCATGAACAGACCGTCTGCGGTGTCGCACGGCGACGGTAGGCGACGCACGCGCACATCGTGGGCGGCGGCGGCGAACAACGCGACGCGCCGTCGAGCCTACGACCAGATGCAGCCACATTTTCTGTGCAAGTGAATATGCTTAACCTAGAAGAACGAAGTCGCACATATTGTCAGCATGATGGTGGAGTGCCGAAAAATATGGTA
>CAJDWU010000097.1_pt1 | contig 13639 bp, 14 predicted proteins | sample 7391771 | NCBI WGS metagenome assembly CAJDWU01 (sample SAMEA7055737, study PRJEB34461) | soil metagenome | biome: terrestrial ecosystem; feature: Peninsula; material: soil | place: Antarctica | collected 2016 | reverse complement strand
ATGAGCACCGTGTCCGCGTTCTGCCGTTCGATCAGGAACGCGCCGCCCGTGGGGGCTGCGACTTTCGCGTGACTATCCACGTTTGCCACCTTCTCCTCCAGAGCCTGCCGGCACACTGCCAAGGCCACGACCGGCAAGAACCAGAACTTACTTGTACTGAGTACAAGATTACAACGGACCCGCGCGAGTTAAAGCAAGCTACGCCCACGGCCCAGTGCACCGGCGGTTCAGGGCAGCAGCGGCACCACGCTCGTCAGGGCACTGACCACGGCCAGCACCAGGAGGCCGGCACAGAACCACCCTGCAGCTTGCGAGAAACGTTGTCCGACACCGGAGCGCAGGCGCACCGCCCCGTAGATGAAGCCGCCGACGATACCGCCTACGTGGCCCCACAGCGAAACGCCTGGCAATGCGATACTGAACACGAGCAACAAAGCTATCCACTGCAGCAGGCTGCGCAGTAGCAGCCGGTCCGAGGCCGTGCGGCTGAGCGCCGCCTCGGCCACCAGGGCACCGGCCACGCCCAGGATGCCGCCGGAGGCGCCGAGCAGCACGAGCGGCTGCCCGGCCTGGAAGACGGTAGTCGCCAGCGCGCCAACGGCCGTACCGACCGTGAACGAGGCCAGCAGGTCTCCCCAGCCGCGGCGACGCTCGTAGAGGCGTCCGATGTCTAGCAGCACCCAGACGTTGAGGCCGATGTGCAAGATGCTGCCGTGGATGAACGCGTAGGTGAGGTAGCGCCACCAGGCGTTCGCGTCCGGCACGCCCGGAACGCCCTGCACGAACGCCGCCACCACGCTGCTCGCGTGGATGCCCTGGCCTCCGACGGACAACATCCCGATGTACTTGTCAGCCAGCACCTGCACCAAGTACGCGAGCGCTAGGACGGCGCCCAGACCGTACGTGGCGAGCGGCCGCCGCGCCAGGGTTGCCGCGGACGTCGGCGGCGGAGCACCGAGGGCGCGGAGGCGCGCCTCGTAGCGCTTCCGGGTCCGGCCTCTGGAGGCGGAGTAGGCCGCTGCGAACGCCTTGATGGCCACCGAGGCCCGGCCCGACCGCTCGGCCGCATTGCCCAGGATCTCGTAGAGGGTCGCGGGGGTCACGCCTGCCATCGGTTGTTCGAGCAACTTGCGGGTGTCTTCGAAGTCGCCCTCGTTCGCCGCCAGGCGCGCCTCGGAGAGGACGACGGCGCGATAGGCGAGCGGACCCTGCTTGCCGGCTTCGAACCGCGTCCTCATGATCCCCGTCTCGTGCCGCGCCTGCTCCACGTGCCCGAGCCCCAGCAGGGCCTCCACGCGCGCGGCGGAGAGCAGGTGCGCGTTGTCGGCCCCCCACGAGGCGGGCGGTTGCTCGAGGTCCAAGACCTTCTGGTAATCGCCTTGCAGGAGGTACGCCTGCCCTAAAAGCACGGGGTCGTGACGCGTGGTGAGCGCCAACGCCGCGTCGGCGTCGCCCTGCTGCAGGGCCGCCTGCGCCAGCAGCCTGCCCACCGCTCCCCTGCCGCCTGCCGTCCAGTAAAGGATGGCGACCAGGGAACGCGCTGGGCGCCAGGCACCCGCGCGGACCAACGCCAACAGGCCCAGGGGGCCGAAGACGTACAGCGGCGTGAGCACGACCGCGACCCCCGTCAGCACGGCCGGCGCGCGCCAAGTTCCGGCCGTCGCGGCGGCCAGAGCGCCGGCCGCGAGCGCCGCGAGCAACGTCTTAGCCGGGAACTCGTTAGGTAGGGGAGCGAGGCGCGTGGCCCAGCGCACTGACGATACGCCCGACACGGCCACGATGATGAGGAAGAGGGTCGCCGTGGTCATCGCCCAGATGGTACCGCCACGGGCGTGTTGACCGTCCGTTAACCCGGCCCGGTCCACTCACCTCAGCTGGGGTTCACGGAGGCCGTTATGATCGGGAGCGGTTCCCTCCGCTCGCGCGGCGGTTCCTGGAGGCATCACTTGCTCGACGTAACGCTGGCCGCCGTAACCATCGTCATCGCCTACTTTCTCGGCACCATCCCTTCGGGTTACTTGGTGGCGAAGCTCAGCGGCGTGAACATCCAACAGGTCGGTTCGGGCAATATCGGCGCCACCAACGTCCTGCGAGCGCTGGGCGTGGTACCGGCGATCATCGTCGTGACCCTCGACCCGCTCAAGGGCGCCATCGCTACCCTGCTCCCAGGGCTGTTGGGTCTGGGCGCCTGGACCGTGGCCTTGGCCGGACTCGCGGCAGTACTCGGCAACAACTTCAACGTCCTACTGAAGCTGAAGGGTGGGAAGGGGATCGCCACCAGCATCGGCGTGTTCCTGGTCATCGACCCGCTCGTGACCGTCATGTGTTTGGCCCTCGGGATCTTCGTCATCCTTGTGAGCCGCCACGTGTCGCTAGGCTCCCTCGTGGGCATGGTTGCGCTACCGCTCTTCGTGATCGTGAAGGGCACGTTCTTGTGGCCTCACCTACTGTTGGCGGTCGCCCTCACTGCCTTGGCGATCTACCGGCACCGTGACAACATCCACAGGCTGCTCGCCGGCGAGGAGCGCAGGCTCGGGGAGCGGGATGCGGCGCGGCGTTAGGCGCTTCTTCCCTTTGGCCAGGTTGACAAGCACGATGCCACAGATGGCGATTGTGCCACCGACCACCGTGATGAGCGTCGGAACCTCGCCGATGATGAGCCAGGAGGACGCCAGCCCGAACACGGGAACGAGGTAAAGGAAAGCAGCCACGACCATGATCGGGGCCCTCGAAAGCGCGTAAGCGTAGATCGTGTACGCGATGGCCGACGGGAAGAGCCCGATGTACAAGGTTGCGGCCAGGGCCTCACGCGGGGCGTTCAGAATGTCGGCGCCGAGTCCCGGGAGGAAGGCCAGCAGGGGCACCGTACCGGCCCAGGTGGCGAACGCGGCCACCTCGATGGGCTTGTACCTTGTGAATAGTGGCTTCTGGAGAACCGCGTAGAACGACGTTGCCACGGCCCCAAGCACTACGAGCCACGCCCAGGCGTTGAAGGACAGGCCAGAACCGGAATCGCCCATGACGATCAGGATGACGCCCAAGAACGACACGACCGAACCAGCCCAGCCCAACGGGGCTAGGCGTTCGCCCAACATCGCCACGGCCAAGAGCGCTGTGATGGCCGGGCCGGTGGCGATGATCAGGCTGGCGGCGCCGGCGCTCACGTGGAGTTCGCCGAAGTTCAGCGCGAGGTGGTAGACGGCGTAGCCGAGTACGCCGACGAGGAAGAAGTACGGCACGTCGGCCCGCAGCGGGCGGAGGCGGCCTTTGAACACGAGGAGCAGCGGAACGAAGGCGGCGGACGCCACCAGGTGACGCAACAACGTGAGGTGCCCCGCAGAGAGGCCAGTCAGGCCGAGCTTGATCATCGGGAAGGCGCTGCCCCACAGCATCATCTGGAATAGCAGCAGAACTAACAAACCTGGACGCACTCACACGCCTCCGACTTCAGTTAGGCAGTTCGACTCGGCGACCGCAGGCGCAGAGCTCTTGGTCGCGCACCATCCGTGTCTGGCCACCGCGGTACCAGAGCGTATCGCAGTCCGGGCAGCGCACCTCGTCGGCGTTGATGCCGCTCATCGCTTCGGGCCCGACCCAGCGCTTCTCGCCGCACCAGTGGCACACGACCTCGGCGCCGCCATCCTCCTCGATCATGGCGCGGCGCTCGGCAGGCGTGAAGTACGCCAGCGCCGCCAGCGCCTTCTCGTCACTGCAGCGACACGCGAAGCTCACAGGCAAGGGCGGGTCGGTGAGGAGTTCGAAGTCCATGCCCCACATGAGCTCGTTCCTCACGACGTCGATCAGCGGGGCGCGGCGCATGGCGGTCGTCAGTTGACCAAGCGCCTTGACGTTGGCCTCCAGCAGCGGCAATGCCGCCTCGTCAACCCCGGGTAGCGCCTGCAATATGACGCCGCCCGAGCTCGTCACCCGGCGGTTCTTGTCGTAATACACGCCAAGCAGCACCGCCGAGGCGATCTGCTCGGAACGGGCCAGGTAGGTGGCGATGTCCTCGGCGATCTCGCCACTCACGAGGTCGCTGGTGCTGCCGTACGGTTCTCCGTACGGCGCGTGCGAGCGGATGACGCTGATGTCGCCTGTGTGCCCGATGCCTCCGCCAACGTCGAGCTTGCCGTCGGAGCGCAAGGGCAGGTCGGCTAGCGGGTCGTGAACGTAGCCGCGCACGGTGCCGTCTAGACCGGCGTCGGCGATCACGCCGCCCAAGGGGCCGTCGCCGCGCAGCTTGAGTGTCACACGGTCACGGTGGTCCTTTAAAAGCACGTGTGCCAGGAGCAGGGCGCCCGTGAGGGTGCGGCCGAGTGCGGCGCCTGCGGTAGGGCTGGCCTGGTGCCTTTCGGTGGCTTGGCGCACCAGTTCAGTGGTGTCGGCCGCCACCACGCGGATACCACCGCCGGCGGATAAGCCGCGGATCAGGTAAGACATGCAGAGGTTCCTCTCGTTCAGCGCGCAGGCCCTGCGAACAAGGCCGCGCGCACGGTGCCTTACGGCCCGCTGACGAGTATAAGTGCGACCCCCAGCCGAGGAAGGTGCTACACGATGCCAGGTGGCGCGGCCCGCGGCCTCAGATGGATACGCTCGCGTCTTGCGAGATCTTCTCGTTGAGGCGGCGCAGCGTGGCACGTGGAACTAGCTTGGCCACGTCGGCACCGTAATGCGCTATCTCTTTGACGCGAGTGCTCGACACGTACGACCACCGGGTGGCGGTCATGATGAACGTCGTCTCGGCGTTGGGGTTGAGCTGGCGGTTCAGGTGCGCCATCTGCAACTCGTACTCGAAGTCGGAGATCGCCCTCAGGCCCTTGACGATGACCGTCGCCCCGACTTTGCGCGTGTAGTCGGCCAGCAGGCCGTCGAACGAGTCGACTTCCACACCGTGCATGCCCGCGACTACCTCGTGGATTATGGCCACGCGCTCCTCGGTCGTGAAGAGGGCCGAAGCGGCCTTGCCAGGGTTCTGGAGTACAGCCACCGTGAGGCGGTCGTAGATGCGCGCAGCGCGGCGGATGAGGTCGACGTGACCGTTGTGCAGCGGATCGAAGCTGCCGGGGTAAACGGCATGAATCATGATGCGACCAGTCTAGCCGTCTGACGCCCCTAGTTAGCGTCTCGAGAAGCCAGCCAACAGTTCATCGACCACCTCGCCCGGCCCCTTTCGGCCCGACAAAATGGAATCGACGGCGTAGGCCTCGTTCGCCGCCAACGCCCGGCGCAGGCGCTCGCCAAGAACGGCGGTAACCTCGGCCCGCACGCGGCGGCGGCGCGCTTCCTCGATGCCGGCCGTGTCCACAAGGTGCGCGTGGTGTTCGTCCAGACGCTTCAGGAGCTCCTCAACGCCCTCGCCTTTCGAGGCAACCGTGCCAACGATCGGCGCCACCCAGCCCTCGCCGTGATCGCCAAGTTCCATGGCGGCGCGGATCTCGCGGCGCAAGCGGTCAGCGCCCGGATGGTCGTACTTGTTTATGCAGAAGACATCGGCTATCTCCATGATGCCGGCCTTGAACGCCTGCACGCCGTCGCCCTGCCCTGGCGTGAGTACGACGACGGTCGTGTCGGCCGCCTGCACCACATCGACCTCGGACTGCCCCACCCCCACCGTCTCGACGAAGATGGTGTCGAAGCCGGCCGCGTCGAGCAGGGCCACGACCTGCAGTGTGGCCGCGGCCAGCCCACCTAGGTGCCCACGCGTGGCCATGGAGCGGATGAACACGCCTGGGTCGGAGTGCCAACGCGTCATGCGGATCCGGTCGCCGAGGATTGCGCCGCCGCTGAACGGCGAGGTGGGATCGATGGCTACCACCCCCACTCGGCGCCCCTGCGCCCGGGACGCCGCGATGAGGCCGTCCGTCAGCGTGCTCTTCCCCGACCCCGGCGAGCCGGTGATCCCCACCACGGCCCCGCGACCCGTGCGGTCGCGAAGGCTCTTCAAGAGTTCCTGGCCCACCGAGTCGCCCGATTCGACGAGCGTCATGGCGCGAGCTAGCGCCCTCTCGCTGCCTCCCAACAGACGTTGCCTCAGCGACTCCACGCAGCGAGGCTAACCCACGGCGGGCGGGCGGGGCGTGGGTTTCGGCTCCGGCCGTAAGCTCGCTAGCCGCTGTCTACGAGGACGCGCGGCTCGACCCCCCGGCGGGGCCGGCGGAGGCACTCCACCTGCGGGCAAGGCCGATCACTGCCGCCTCGAGCGCGAGCTCCTGATCACCGCCCGACTTAGCGGCCACGTCGGCGGCGAGCAGCTCGCGTAACGCCCCGGCCACCGCATCCTCGTCAAGTCTGGCTGCTAGGCCCAGGGCCTTCTCGGCCGCATAAGGAGCCGCGCCCAACGCGCTGGCGGCCTGCCCGCCGCTGATGCGCTTGCCCCGCTCGCGTTGCCGTAACCCAACCGCCTTGGCCACGAGCATGAACTGCCACGTGAGCGCTCCGAACACGCGGGGCACGGCCTCCCCCGAGTCGAGAAGGCGCTTGGTGAGGGTGACGGCGCCGGACACGTCCCCCGCTTGTATGCGCTCGATGATGTCGAACGCGTTGTGAACAGCGTCACGGTTCACGACAGCTCGCGCCCGGGCCACGCCGAGGTGCTCGTCGAGGGCGGCCAGCTTCTGCACCTCCGAAGCGATAGAAGCAACATCGTCGCCGAAGGTCTCTGCCAGGTAGGCAGCCACATCGTGATCGAACTCCACGCCGGCGGCCCGCAACTCGTCGGCCACCCAGGCGACCAGCCGCTCACCGCGAGGCAGAGCCAGGTGCTCGTGCTTGCCCAGCGCCTGCAACGTCTTCTGGCGCGCGGGCGTGGCACCGGGGTCGATCACCAAGATGGTGGCCCCAGCGCCCACGCCCTCGAGGGCCCTGATGACCTCGTTCCGCGGCTTGACGCCCGCCTGACCTTGGAAGGCGGCACCGAGGTCGAGGACGAGCGTCGCCTGGCCGAACAATCCGCCCTGGGAGGCAAGCTCCATGACGGTGTCGGCCGTCATGCCCTCGCTTAACTCGAGGGCCCCGCTCGGGTCCACACCCAGCTTCACGAGGGCGGCGCGGGCGGCGCGGCGGACCAGGAACTCGTCACCCGAGAACGCGAGTATCACGCCGGCGGTTGGGTCACGCCACGGCCCCTAATGCCACTTCTTGGAGCGACGCGAGGAACTCGTCGGCACTGCTAAAACGGGCGCATGGGTCGCGAGACAGGGCCCGCTCTACGATCGTCTGGTAGGCCGCGACGGAGTCCGGAAGTGGCGCCAGCGGCACACGGTCGTCACCCGCGAGCCACCTGACTACCTGCGAGCCGTAGGGTGGCGCGCCGCTGAGCATGTGGTAGATGACGGCGCCGGTAGCGTAAAGGTCCGAGCGGTTATCAGTGCGCACGCCGTTGAACTGTTCGGGCGCCATGTAACTCGGGGTCCCGAGGAGCATGTCTTGGGCAGTGATGGCGGTGAGCCCCAAGTCCTTGGCGAAGCCGAAGTCCGTGAGGAGAGCGCTCTCGCCCTTGACGAGGATGTTCGCGGGTTTGACGTCGTGGTGGATGACTCCTTGACCGTGGGCGTACGCCAACGCGCTCAACACGTCGTGAGCGATCTTCATGGCGCGGCGGGGGCGCAACGGCCCGCGCTCGAGCGCGGCCTCGAGCGACACACCCGGGCAGTAGGCGTAGATCAGGGACGCACCTTCGGAGACCCCTAGAAGGGGCACGATGTTGTCGTGCCTGAGCCTGCCGACCACCGCTGCTTCGCGTTCTAGGCGCTGGCTCGCGACGGGGTGAAAGGATCGTATGCGCTTGACCACCACCAGGCGGTCTCCCCAACGAGCCAATTCGACCCTCACCGGACCCTGCTCCGATAACACCCGCACCGTCATGAGCATTGTGAACAATCTATCACGGCTTGACCTGACGACATGGGGGCACGCGGCCAGCTGGGCACTCCGTGCAAGTCGACCCTGATAGCGCCATGTTCGCGCGTCGTCATGACCTCCGCCCCGTGGGCGCCCAAACGCTCGAGTACCTCGGCCGTCGGATGACCGTAGTTGTTGCGACCAACGGAGATGACGGCCAGCCTGGGGCTCACGGCCCTCACGAGTGATTCGCTGGTGCTGTTCCGGGAGCCGTGGTGCCCCACCATGAGCACGTCAAGGGGAGGGACGGCGAGGTCGGGCTCGACACCAACCCCTAGGTCCCCGAGGAAGAGCACGCGTGGCACGCCCCCCAGGCGCAGTACGAAACCGACCGAGGTGTCGTTAGGGCTCAACCCAGCCGTGTCGGCGGGAGGGTTGAGCACCTCTAGCGCGGCGCGGCCGAGCTCCAGTCGCTCGCCTCTTCGCGCCTCGTGGACCTTCACGCCGCGCTCCGCGGCGAGGGCCCTCAGGCGATCATCGAGAGCGTTCCCGGGCAGCGGTGGCCCTGTCACGAGCAGCCCCACACGGAAGCTCTCCAGCACGGGCACGAGCCCCTCTACGTGGTCGGCGTCGGGGTGGGTGGCGATGATGGCACTGAGCTGCCTGACGCCGAGGGCGCGCAGGGCGGGAACGACGATCCGTTTGCCGACGTCGAAGTCGGAGAAGGGCGAGCCACCGCCGTCGACGAGTACGGCTCTCCCCGACCCGAGACGTAGGAGCGCGGCGTCACCCTGCCCAACGTCGAGGAACCAGACATCTGGCGCCGTTCTTGGCCCGGGGAAAGCGTAAGTGGCGCCCCCCAGTACCAGCGCTACCGCCAGTACCTGGGCAAGCCTCACCCGCCGCCAGGCCCAGGCTGCGAGGGCGGTGGCGAGCCCCGCCCAGGCAACGTGGCCGAAGCCCGTGACCTCGCCCCAGGCCAAGCTGGGTAGCCACGCTCCGACCTTAGCCAACCAGACGAGGGTGGCCGCCAACGGGCCGACGGCCTGGTTGACGAGCCACGCCAGCGGCTCGGCGACGAGCCCCGCTAGGCCGGCGACGAACCCGAGTGGCACGAGCAGGCCCGCTAGGGGAACGGCCGCCACGTTGACGAGCGGAGAAGCCAACGGGACTGCCAGGAACGTGCCCGCAACCAGCGAAAGCGTGGGTAACTGCGCCGCCGCGCTGGCGAGGGCCCCCAGGACCGCACCGGTTCTCACCGTGAGAACAGCACGCCTCCAGCCTGTGACGCCGGCCGGGAGGGGACCGGCCAGGGAGCCCAGCCGCGCCGCCCACGGCGGCACGAAGAGGAGCATGCCCCCCACTGCGAGGTAAGAGAGCTGGAAGCCGAGGTCGAGAACCATCTGCGGCGCCATGAGCGTGCCCACCAGCGCCGCCAGTCCGAGGGCGGCCCAGGCGCTCGCGCGGCCCGAACCCAGGGCAGAACTGAAGAGGGCGGCGAGACCCATGGTAGCGGCGCGTACGACGCTTGGGCTGGGCCCGACGAGCGCCACGAACGCCAAAGCGGCGCAGGCGATCAGCGGCACACGGGCGCGTGGCAGGCGGCGGAGAGTGCTCCCGAGCGCGAGTAGCAGTACCCCCACGTGAAGGCCCGAGAGGGCAAGCAGGTGCGACATGCCGGCGGCGCCGAACGATTCTCGCAAGGCGCCGAGGTCGTCACGCCGGCCCAGCGTCATGGCCACCATGAGAGCGCCCGACTCGGGGGACAGGCCGGCCGTCACGCCCCTTGCCAAACGGTCACTGATCCGGCTGGCAGGCCGCGTGACGGTGACGCTGCGAGCGAAAAGCTGCCCTGCGCGAGGTGACGGGCGTAGTCGAAACCCCCCGGGTTGCGCTTGCCCGGCGCCGGCTCGGCGGTGCCGGTCACGATCAGCTCACCCACCGGAACCGCTGCGCCCGCCGGCATGACGAGGCTGAGCCGGGCGTTCACCGGGTGCGTGGCGTTCAGCACCTCACCGTCGGACCTGCCCCGCCATTCCCGCTCAGAACCGCTCCAATCGGCGGCGATAGCGACCCGCGCGCTCTCCGATGGCCCCAGCTGCCACGCCAGCATGCGCACGGCGCCCAGCGCCACGGCGAGCATGAGCACCGGGGCAAAAGGTAGCAACGAGGCCGGGCCCGCGCTCAGGTAGTGTGGCCAGTGCCACCCCAAGCGCCACCAGAGGAACCCGCCCCCGAACGCGAGGCACGCCGAGCACAGGAGCGCGGGCCAGACTTCCGTTGCTACCGCGAGCAGGGCACCGAGCAGGGCGCCCAGTGCAACTGGCAGCGACCACGGCACGAAGATGCCGACTCCCGACGGAGCGGTCGCCCTGCTCATAAAGACACCACTTGGCGGAGTCGTTCCAGCTTCTTCGGGCCGATGCCGGGCACGCGCAGCAAGTCGTTCACACGCGAGTAAGGCCGGTGCTCGACGATGCGCCGGGCGGTGGCCGGGCCTACACCGGGCAGGGCCTCCAACTGGCCGAGGCTCGCAGAGTTGAGCGACACCCTGGGCGCGTGCCCCTCGACGCTCAGCGACGGCACCACCACTACCTGACCGTCGGTCAAGGGCGCCGCAAGCCGCACTAGGCTGCGCGCTGCTGCGGGCAGCATGCCGCCGGCCACGTCGACCAGATCGGAAACACGCGCGCCGAAGGCGAGCTCGTAGGCTCCGGGCTGCGCGACCTCACCCTCGATCGAGACCCCTATGCCGGGCTGGATCAATGTCGGTGCCACAGGACGCGCCCACGCCCCGGCAACCACGAAGGCGGCCAGGCCGAGGCAGCCCAGGGCCAGGAACTGTGTGAGGCGGTCGCGGCGGAGGGCGCGCATACCGCAAGCTACGTGAACGCCCGGGACGGGGAGAGCCCGTCCCGGGCGAAAAGCCAAGTGGTTCTAGGCCGGTAACCCGGCGTCGCTCACCGACGCAAGGCGACCTATCCGGCCCTGGTCAGCCTAGGCGCCTAGTGCGCGGCGTCGTACTTGGCGGCCACCGCGTGCCAGTCGACGACGTTCCAGAAGGCCTTCATGTAGTCGGGGCGGCGGTTCTGGTAGTGCAGGTAGTAGGCGTGCTCCCAGACATCAAGCCCCAGGATGGGCTGGTCGCCCTGCATGAGGGGCGAGTCCTGATTGGCCGTCGAATACAGTTTGAGCCCGCCGCTGCCCGTCACCACGAGCCAGGCCCAGCCAGAACCGAAGCGGCTGGCTCCTGCGGCTGCGAACTTCTCCTGAAAGGCCGAGAAGGAACCGAACGTCTTGTCTATATCGGCCGCAAGCGCACCGTCCGGAACGCCGCCGCCCTTGGGGCCCATGATCTCCCAGAAGAGGTTGTGGTTGAGGTAACCACCGCCGTTGTTCTGGACGGCGGTGCGGATGTCTTCCGGTAGGCCGGCCACGTTCCGCAGGAGCTCTTCAGCACTCTTGCTCGCCAGCTCGGGGTGCTTCTCGATGGCGGCGTTGAGGTTGTTGGTGTACGCCGCGTGGTGCTTGTCGTGATGGATCTCCATGGTGCGCGCGTCGATGTGCGGCTCCAGAGCGTTGGTTGCGTACGGTAGGTCGGGCAGCTTGAAGGCCATTTGGTGGGGCTCCTTTCGAGTCGAGCAGGGCGGGCGAAAGCGGTGGAAAGCCGCGCCCGGCACCGTCACCCCCTTCCGGACGAGGAGGGTGCCGTGGCTCACTGTTGCCCGTCGAGTCTAGCAGCGAAAGCGCCAAGCTCTCGTCTAGCCGTTACAGCTCGACCACTACGCGCCCAATCGCTCGTCCCGCGAGGGTATCGAGGATGCGAGACTCGATCTGCTCCAGCCTGATCACTGTCACGAGCTCGTCCGTCGCCAGGAGCGCCCTCAGCCGGGCATCAGCGCTGAGCCGCTCCCAGATGGTGACGCGGACCTCGGCCGAGGCGTGCTGCGAATCGACGCCCATCAGGGCCACCCCGCGGAGGATGAACGGCAGGACGGTGAGCGACAACTCGGCGCCCCCCACGAGACCGCAGGCTGCTACCGCGCCCCCGACGCTGGTGCTCTTGATGAGCCCGACTAAGGTGGACCCGCCAACCGTGTCTATGCCGCCCGCGAACCTTGCTGTCAGCAGGGGCCGCTCGCTCACCGTGGCCAGCTCTTCGCGTGGGGCGGTGGAGGCAGCGCCGAGCCGTTCGAGCAGGTCGGCCGCAGCCGGCTTACCCGTGCTCGCCACGACCTCGAAGCCCGTCCCAGCCAGTAGCGCCACGGCCATCGTGCCTACTCCGCCCGAAGCGCCCGTGACCACGGCGGGCCCCAGGTCCGGCCCGGCGCCAGCGGCCTGGATCCTGTCCACTGCTAACGCGGCCGTGAACGCGGCGGTGCCCAGCGCCATGGCGCCCTCGGCGTCCAGACCGGCGGGCCGCTTCACCAGCCAGTCTCCGGGCGTCCTCACGTACTCGGCGAGGCCTCCGGGGGTGTTCATCCCCAGGTCGTAACCGGTGCACAAGACTTCGTCCCCGGGCGCGAAGCGCGGATCGCGCGACGCCACCACCGTGCCCGCGGCGTCGATGCCGGGCGTGTGGGGGTAGTTGCGGGTCACGCCTCGGTTCCCCGTGGCCGAAAGCGCGTCCTTGTAGTTGAGGCTTGAGTGGCTGACGCGGACAGTCACGTCGTGATCGGGCAGGGTCTCCCACGCCACTTCGGTGACCTCGCGGCGCACCGAGCCGTCTTGGGCCAACACGCGCAAGGCGCGATAGGTAGTGGGGGGCACGAACTGTCGCATGCCACATGCTAGCCCGTTCACGCGCGCCCCCCGTGTCCCGCGGCGTTAGTTACACTGCGCTCCATGAACTCTCAACGTCTGACGTTGTTGACCATAATCATCGCTGTGCTGGTGGTGCTCGCAGCCGTCATAGTGCCTCGCCTGACCTCCACTAAGGGGCCGGAAACCGTCGCCAGCATCGACTACTCGGTCCAGCCTCGTCTCGGCAACCCTGACGCACCCGTCAAGGTCGCCGTGTTCCTCGATTTCATCTGCCCCCACTGCGCCTCGTTCAGCGAGAACGAAGCGCCCACCCTCGTCCGCGAGTTCGTCGACACGGGCAAGGCGTCGCTCTACTACCTGAACTTCCCGGTCATCGACCCAGCGGTGCGCTCGCGCTACCTGGCCGAGCTCGCCGAGTGCGTCTACCAGCAGAGCAACGACGCCTTCTTCAAGCTCGAACCCATCTGGATGCGGGCCCAGAACGAGCTTGCGCGCGACACCAGCCGTGCTCTCGACCTGGCGAGGGTCGACGAGGCCATCGCGCGCCAGGCGAACGTCACCGGCACGCCGTCGGTGCTGATCGACGGCGTCCTCTTGGCCAACCCGTCGATCGCCAACATACGTAGCGCCATAGAGGCCGCCGCGAAGTGAAGGAGGGCCGCCTCGGCCTCCTCTACCCCGCTTGGGTGGTAGCCATCGTGGCCACCCTGGGTTCTCTCTACTTCTCCGAGATCCAGCACTTCCCGCCGTGCACCCTCTGCTGGTATCAGCGCATCCTGATGTACCCGCTCGTGTTGATCCTTGCGGTCGCGACGTTCAAGCAGGACCGCGGCGTCATCAAGTACGCGCTGCCGCTTAGCGCCCTAGGCGTATTGGTCAGCGGCTACCACATCCTGGTGGAACGCATCCCGGGCTTCGGCGAAGGCGTGTGTTCCAGCGGCGTGCCCTGCAGCGTCAAGTGGGTCGAATGGCTGGGGTTCATCACGATCCCGACGATGTCCTTCGTGGCCTTCATCCTCATCAGCGCCCTGCTGGT
>CAJDWU010000045.1_pt1 | contig 14234 bp, 9 predicted proteins | sample 7391771 | NCBI WGS metagenome assembly CAJDWU01 (sample SAMEA7055737, study PRJEB34461) | soil metagenome | biome: terrestrial ecosystem; feature: Peninsula; material: soil | place: Antarctica | collected 2016 | reverse complement strand
CTTAGGACTTTAACGGGGCTACCGTCGGCGAACCAGGTGAAGGGAGCACGTCCCCGCTCGACCCTGGCCAGGATCTCGCCGGCCAGCGGCACTATCGCCGCGCCGTCAGGAGGGAAGGTCAGCTGCGGCGCGTCTTCGGCCTTCACCAGCCGCGCCCCGAACTGCCGCAGAGGAAGGGGTAGCTCGCCGTTGGATCGGGCCATCAACGTGCCTGATGGAGCCGGACGCAAGGGTACCGGCCGCGTCCCTAGGCGAGCGAAGACCTCGAACAGCAGCGGCATCGCCACCTCCGCGCCGTACATGCCGGGCACCGGGGTGCCGTCCGCGCGCCCCGCCCACACCCCAGCCACGTGCGCGCCGTCGAAACCCAGTGCCAGGGCGTCGCGGTGTCCGCTCGACGTGCCCGTCTTGACGGCCAGCAGCCAATCTGGTAGCGGCGCGGCGCGGCGTGCACCAGCCAGAACATCCGCCACGAGCCACGCTGCCTCCGGTGTCAGCAGCCGCGAGAGAGGCGTCGACGCCGCTTCTCTTGCGGACGACAGAACCACCGCCTCGCCACCGCGTGCGATGGCAGCGTAGAGCTGCACCAATCCTTCGAGGCTGATGCCGATGCCGCCCAGGCTAATCGCCAAGCCGGGCACGTCACCGGGGATCGCCGCGGAGACCCCCGCCTGTCGTATCGCCGCGAGCACCCGGGCCGGCCCCAGCGCGTTGGTTAGCGCCACCACCGGCAAGTTCAGGGAGGCCTGCAGGGCCTCGCGAGCGCTGACGGGCCCGCGGAAAGCACCGTCGAAGTTCTGCGGCGCGTAGCCTGAGTAGTCCTCCGGCCGGTCGTTCAAGATGGTTTCTGGGTGGGCTATCCCGTCGGAGAACGCAAGCCCGTACACCAAGGGCTTGAGCGTGGACCCGGGCGAGCGCAGCGCCTGGGTCATGTCGACGAAGCCGTTGCGGGCGTCGCTGGTGTAGTCGGCTGAGCCCACGCTGGCGAGGATCTCCCCACTGTCGAAATCTGCGACCAAGAGAGCCAGCGTCGCCTGCGGCGGCAACTCTTTGAGCGCTCCCGTGGCCAGCGCCTCCAGGGCGGCCTGCAGGTCGGCATCGAGCGTGGTGTGGTGAACCTGGCGTTCGGGCTCGGCCACGCGTAGCCGGTCCGCGAGATGGGGAGCGAGCGCCGGGAATCGCCGGCGCGCGGTGGGCAGCGCCTCGCGCGCCGCTGCTCGGGCCGCGTCAGGATCGACCGCGCCCACTGCCGCGGCGCGCGCCAGTACCCGGTCCCGCGCCGCCCGCGCAACCTCGGGGTGCTCGTCGGGTGTGCGCAGTCCCGGTGCCTGCGGCAACGCGATCAAGAGCGCCGCCTCCGCCTCGGTCAGGCGCTCCGGTTCCTTGCCGAACCACGCCAGGCTGCCAGCGCGTACGCCTTCCAAGTTCCCTCCCATGGGCGCGAGCTGGAGGTAAAGCGCGAGGATCTCGCCCTTAGGCAGCACGCGCTCGAGCGCCAGGGCGACACGCACCTGGCGTAGCTTGCCCGCCCAGGTGCCAGTGGACCCGTCCTCGAGCAGGCGCGCAACTTGCATCGTCACGGTCGAGCCGCCCGAGACGACCTGTCCATGACGGAAAGCTTGCAGCACGGCACGCGCAAGCGCCCATGGGTCCACGCCGTGGTGCGCGTAGAAGCGCCGGTCCTCGTAGGCGAGGAGCATGTTCAGGTAGTCGGGATCCACCCGCTCGGGCGCGACCGCCAGCCTCCAGCGCCCGTCCGCGACCGTGAACGCGCGCAGCAGCCGGCCGTCGCGCGCTAGCACCTCGACCGAGGTCGTTATCTTCAGCGGCGGTAAGTCGGTCGCCGCCGTCCAGCGATCGACGCCGAGCCAAAGGCCCAGGCCGAGCGCCAGCCACACGAACACGGTCCGCGCCGCGCGCTTCGCCCGGGCTGCGTTCCCCGCACGGTGCCGTTTTCTCACGGCCGGATGGTCACGCTGCCCGTGGCGCTGACGGCGTAGTTGCCCGGCCGGTACATGTCCTCGACCTTGGACGCCGGGTAGTGGAACGTGCCCGGCGAAACCGCGCGCATGATGTAGGCGAGCCGCAGCGGCTCGTCGGAGGTCCATTCCACCGCCGCCAGGAAGCGGTCGGAACGCGCCTCGGTCATCTCGGCGTCGACATTCACAGCCAGCCAGTCGAGCGCACGGATGTCGCCCTCGCGCAAGAGGTTAGCGCTCTCGATCTCGAAACCTGCAGCCAGGGCGTCGTCGATCATCAGTCGCCCGCCAGCCACGCCCGGATCGGGGCGGACCTCGAGGACCACTACCAAGCGGTCGCCCACCCTCACGGCACTCAGGTCAGCCTGTTCACCGTCGGGGCTGTAGTGGCTGCGCGTGATGGTGTAGCCCACGCCACCGGCCTCCGGCGCTACCTCGGGCACGCCGAAAGCCGTGAGGGTCACCGTCACGCCGCCGTCGCCGGCGTTGCGAAGCACTGCCGGCGTCCCGTCGTACAGCCGCACGACGTTGCCGACCACTGGCAGGCCGTCGAAGACGAGTCCCTGAGCCTCGGCGCCCAAGGCGACAGCCGCCCGCAGCGCCCAGGCCGCCTCCTGCGTCGAGCGCCGACTCACCGGGCCGCCCTGTGCGATGAGGTTCGCGAGTTGCACGCGGTCCACCACGCTGCTGCCCGCCTCGACCGCAAGCGCCAAGAGCCCGGCCCGGTCGCGCAGGACGGTGCCGTAGTCGTCACGCCAGCCGTCCGGTTCGACGCCCGCCAGCGCCAGGTCGCGAGCTTGGACGAACATCGCCTCGGCACGTTCGCGCTCGCCGTAGGCTGCGAGCGCAGCACCCAGGTGAGCCGCCGCCAAGGGCGTGTCGAAGCTCTCGGGGAGGGTGCCGGCGTAGTAGCGCAGGTCGCCGATGGCGGCCTCGCCCGCGCGGGCCAGCACGTAGAAGGCATAGGCGTAGGCGGCCGCGCCGTCTTGCATGGTCCCGGCCTGCGCCACCTGGTTGCGCAAGTTGTCTAGCGCCATGCGCAGCGACGTTGCGGGGACGTTCGCGCCGTGCGCCTCGGCGAGCAACAGGATGTCGGTGGCGTAGGCGTCGAGCCATAGGTCGCGCCCGCCCGCGCCCCACACCCCGAACCTGCCTGTGCGCCCCTGGCGCGTGAGGATACGGTCGATCCCCGCCTGCACCTGTTCGCGTACCTCGGCTTCGGTCGACAGCCCGAACCGCGTTACCGTCTCGGGGGCCAGCAGCAGCGGCAGTAGGCTCGACGCGATCTGCTCGGTGCAACCGTAGGGGTAGGTGACGAGCCGCAGGATCGCGCCCGGTAGGTCGAGCGCCGCGCCGGCACCGGCGATCAGCGTCGCCCGCGCGGTGCCCGGCTGGAAGCCTGCCAGCGCGGCATCGTCGAAGCGGTAGCGTTCACCCGGCGCCAGCACGAACTGTGCGACGCGCGCCGTTTCGGGGTCGGTGTACAGGACGCTGAGGTGCATCTCGCGTGTCAACACCTGCCCGTCGGGCGTGGTCAGAGTGATCTGGTAAGTGTGCTCACCCACCGTCGTGGGTCGCAAGGTCAGGTCGAGCATTGCGCGCCCGCCTTCTGTCAACTCGACGGTCTCGGGCGCCTCGTCTAAACCGTGGCCGTCGACCTGGAGCCGCATAACACCCGCCGGCCCACTGACGTGGTTCAACTCCAGCCGCAGACGGCTGACGTCGCCCGGGGTCAGGAAGCGTGGCAGGCTGGCCTGTACCACCACTGGGTCACGCACCAGCACGTCTGCCTGCGCCTGACCAACGGCGTGGTCGGTCCAGACCACCGCCAAGAGGCGCACCGTGCCGTTGAACGCCGGCAAGTCGAAGCCCAGCTCGGCGCGGCCGTTCGTGAGGGTGATGGGGCCCGAGAAGAGCGCAAGTATCTCTTCGGCGGGCACGGGACCTACGCTGTACTCCTCCATCTCGAGGCCGCCACCTGAACGCACCTGCCCCATGGCTCCTTGGCTGGCGTCGATCAGCCGCCCGTAGAGGTCGCGGATCGCCACCCCCAGGCGCCGCTGGCCGAAGTAGTAGCCCAACGGATCGGGGGCCGCGAAGCCGGTGAGAGTGAGAACGCCCAGGTCGACCGCGGCGACCGTGGCGTAGGCGGGCCCATCGGGCACACCGGGCAGTTCGAGAACTACGTCCAGCCGCCCGCGCGGGTCGGCTTCGGCCGGCGCCACCAGCACTGCGTGCAGGGCACGGTCACCCGGCGCGACCCCCGCGTGGGCCACCCCGAGGCTGCGGGCGGGCACGTGGCCGGTAGCATCGCTAGGTCGAATCAGGCTGGCAGTGACGTAGACGCCCGTGCCCCAGTCTTCGGTCACGGGCAGTTCGACGGTCGTGTCGCCGTCCACCGCCACCAGGCGCAGGTCGACGACTGCATCGGAAAGCACTGCCACGAGCGCGGTGCCGGCGCCCTCGGGGACGATGCGCAGGGTCGCGACGTCGCCAGGAACGTACGTCTCCGCGTCGAGCGACACTTCGAGCAGGTCGGGCGTGTCACGCGTGGCGTCGACGCCATACCAGCCCGCGGAGAAAGCGACCGAGGCGGTCGCGAACGTCGCGCCCTCGTAGGTCACGCGGAGCTCGTGGCGGCCCCACGTCACCGGCACGGTGATGCCGGCCGGCCCACCCGCCACGGGCACGACCCCCTCGTCGATGCGCTGACGCTCGGTCACGGGCTCCCAGAACCAGCGGCCGTCGACGGCGTACCACTGGTAGCGGGTAACTACACGGTCTACCTGCCAGCGCAAGTCGCCGGCCGTCAGGTTGCCGTTGGGGTCGACCAGCACCAGGTCGAAGGTGGCATCTGCGTTCTCGGGCAGCGCGTCGACGAAGCCGGGCCGAATGCCGATGACGGGCCCAGTTGGGCGCACCGCGCGTGTTACGTCGCGCTCCACCGGGCGCGAGGAACCGTCGAGGAGAGTCGCTCGCACGGTCAGCGCATAGGGGCGCGCGTCGAGCTCGAGGCGGTCGAGGGGCAAGGGTGCGACGAGCCGCCCGTCGGCGTCGGTCAGCCGGCCGGGCTCGAACTCACGCCGCTGCACATCGATGCGCTGGTCGTGGCGGCCGAAGCTGAAGCCGGGCCAGCCGCTTAACTCACTCGTGGTGGCCATGCTCACGCTACCCGACAGCGCCAGCCCGGCCGCCGGCGCGCCGAACAGGTAGCGCGCCTCGACTTGTAGCTCGGGCGGAGCCGCTAGATCGACCGGTCCGTCTGGGTCGAGAGCCACCTCGAAATCGATGCGATCCGGCAGGAAGTCCTCCACCAGCACCTTCTCGCTGGCCAAGGCGGGCTCGTCCGGGTCGGCGTAAGTCTCAACGCGCCACACCCCGCGCGACACGTCGCTCCCCAACGCCAGCGTGAACACGTGTCCGCCGGCGCGGCCGCTGTTTGAGACCACGCGCGTGTACTCGAGCCCATCGGGCCGCAGCAGCAGCGCCGTGAGCGGCAGTCCGTCGATGGCGCGCGTTTGGCTGTCACGGACGAGCGCCGTGACGTGGATAGTCTCGCCTGGGCGGTACGCGCCGCGGTCCGTGGTCAGGAAGACGTCGATCGGACCGGAAGCGGCACGGCCCTCGACACCGCGGTCCGAGAGGTCGAACTCGGGCTCCTCGAGCGATAGCACCGCCATGTCCTCGGCTCCTTCGACCAGCACCATGGCCGGCGCCGTGTTGCCGGAACCGCGCGCCAGGGCGGGTGCGAAGCGCACGTGGCCTTCTGCGTCTGTGTGCGCTTCTGCCAGCACTCGGTTAGAGCGTGCGACGAGCGCCACGCGCAAGTTCTCTACGGGTCGGCCGTCACTAAGACCCTGAACCACCACGTGTAGCCCGTCGGTGCCCGACAGCGTCGTGACGCCCAAGTCCGAGACCATGAACCACTGCGTGGCGGGCGCGACGTCGTACGGGTCGGTGCTCGGCACGGTCGCGCGCAATACGTAGACGCCGGGCTCGAGGGTCCCGACCTCGTCGAGCGGAAGCCGCGACGTGGTGGCCCTGTTCAGGGTGCCCTCGAGCACCGCTTCGCCCTCCCACACGACTTCCGCTAATAGCTCCTCGAAGCGCTCGCCTTCCCAGACGCCGAGGGCTTGCAGGAAGTCGCCCTGCTTGATGGCAGTAACTAGGTTGCGATCGGACACGCGTAGCAGCCGTAGCTCCAGGAGGTCGGCGTTGATCGTCTCCACTGGTAGCGCGCGCGGGCCGTGCGCGGGCAGCACGTAGGTGCGGCCCGCGAAGCGCACCGACGGAGCCCGGTCGCGAACGTAGACGTCGAGCGGCACGTCTCGCACCAGCGCGTCGCCCGTGACGCTGGGAAGGCCGGCGCGAAGCGTCACGAGGTAGCTTTCGCCGAAGACCACCCCCGTCACACATAGCTGCTGACCCTCGACCTCTAGCGCCAGCCCCGGGGCTGGGCGCTGCACGTAGGTCCCGTAGTCGCGAATGGGGGAGAGATCCTCTGAGAAGGTCACGCAGATTCGTGGGGCCGCGGTACTCGCGTCCACGTCGTGAGCTAGCACGCGGAAGCCGAAAACCTCGCGCAGACGGGTGAGTTCCTCCGTGGCGACGCCGGGAACGAGCCGATCGGCCAACCTGATCGCGCCCAACGCGGCTTCGCCTCGGTAGGTAGCCTCCAGCGCGGGCGACATGACCAGCAGCGCCTCGGCGCGGCCCGGTTCGGGCAGGCGCAGTGCGGCGTTGAGCGCCGCGAGGACGGCCTGGCGGTTCAGTTGGAAGCGGCGTTTCGAGTCGCTTTCGGCCTGGTCGGACAGGGCGCGCGCGTGCGCGAGCCAGGCAAATCCGCTGTCGGCTACCGTCACGGCGGCGCCGGTCGACCAGGCGGCCTCGGCCGGTCCCTGTTGGCTTGCGGAGTCTAGCCACGCCGCCTCCGACCACTCGCCGGCTTGGTAGCGCTCCGCCATGGTCGCCGCCTGCTCGCGAGCATCGTCGAAGTCGTTGCGGTCGAGGAAGTCCAACGTTGCCGCAGCCGCCTGCGCTCGCTCTAGTGCGGCCGCGTCCTGTTGCGTGATCACCCCGGAAAGGGCGCCCTCGAAGGGCACTGGTTCGCCGAGGCTGTCCTTCAGGAAGCAGGCGCCGTTGAGCTGGTTGAACGTGAAGCCGGTGCAGCCGCCTGTGCGCACGCAGGTTGCGTGGCATTGGGGCAAGGTGATATTGAAGAGCGACGTTAGGTCGCCGCCGGGGTAGTCAGTGTCGCTCCAGGTGGTAGCGAAGCGTTCGGGTATGGAGGCGTCCTGCGCCCATGCGAGCAGGGGCATGCTCGCCGCGAATAGCGCGAAGATTACGGCGCGCCAGACGTGCCCCGCGCGTCCGCTGTCGTTCTGGGGGCTGGGCCACCCGAGGGTATTCGCGAACCTGAATGACTTGCGGCCCGGTGCAGGCATGGCGAGCCTCCTGTGCGTTAGATGAACCTAGGCTAGCACGCGTTCCCTGCGTGTTGCGGAGCGAAGTCGGAGGCGGCTAGTGAGTGTCTAAGTGCATCAGTGATTTCAGGCTCGACGCACGATGAAAGAGCAGAATGGGAGTTGGCATAGGGTGAGTCAAGCACCCGAGCGAGACTGAGTAATCACACGGAGAAGCGCTAGGGAGAGATTCATGTCTTGGAATAATGATCCCAAAGCCTTGCAGGCAACCATGCAAAGAGCATTCGGCATTACTGGCGAAGAGGTAGGGCTTGAGTTTCGACCGATGTTCGGTGGCATCATGTCCTACGCTAGGGGGCGCCCCTTTGCGTCACTCTCTAACGCCGGCCTAGCGCTAAAGCTGTCCCGCGAGGACCGCGAGGAACTGATCGACAAGGAAAACGCGCAACCGCTGCGTTACAACCCAGACGATTCACCCAGCAAGAGCTATACGCTAGTGCCCGAGAGTTGGCATGATGAACCCGATAAGCTTCTCCCAATCCTCGAAAAGAGCATTGATTATTGCTCGACGTTACCGATGAAGAAGAAGAGACCCAAAAAGTAAACCCGGCTCTTACTCAATTCAGCAATGAGTAGATTTTTGAATCACACGCGAGGACCACCCAGGCCCAGCCCGAACAACTGGGTCGACCGCAGCGAAACCCCGACCTTCACCTCACAGCGGCTTGAACGCCTCGAACGTCTCCTCACAGGCCTGACAAGTACGGATCTCGCGGCACAGCGCCGAGCCGAACGGGTTACGTAGCCGCGTGTCGGGGTGGCCGCAGCGCGGACAGCGCACCGGCGCGTCGAGCGCTATCTGCAGCAGTCCGCCGTGCGGCTGCGGCGGCGCGATGCCAAACTCCTCGAGCTTCCGGCGTGCTTCGTCGGTCATCTCATCGGTCGACCAGGGTGGCGAGAGGCGCGTGCTCACTTCTACGTGCTCGACGCCCGCGCCGCGCACCGCCGTGGCCACGTTGGCCTCTATCACTGCCAGGGCCGGGCAACCTGAGAAGGTGGGGGTGATGACCACGCGCACGTTGCCGCCGTCGTGGCTCGAGTCGGGTGTGTCCGCGGTTGCTCCGATGTGCGCCACTTCGCGCACCAGCCCCATCTCGACGATGTTCAAGACAGGGATCTCCGGGTCGTAAACGGTCGTCAACGCTTCCCATACGCGCTCGAGCACGGGGTCGGAATGTACCGGGGGTTGCATGGCCGTCACCAACTCTCTGCTTGCGGGTCGCTGCGCGCCACCGACTGCATCTCGGCGAGCAGCGCCGCCAGCTCGCCACTAGCACGGTGGTGACGACCACCCTGCGCCGCGTCTGCTGTGGGCGGCGCGACGTCGACTCGTGCCAATGCCGCCGTGATGCGCTCCATGACGGCACCTTCGAGCTCGATGGCGTCCGGGTAGATGCCGGCCGCCGTCAAGGTAGCGTCGCCAGGTAGCGGGGCCAGCAACTGCGGCAGCAGGGGCCAGAGGGTGTCGAGCGCCTCCGTTAGCCGGCGGCGGGATTCGTCAGTACCGTGCGCCAAGCGCTCGAGCCACAGTGCGCTATGACGCAAATGGAACATCTCCTCGCGGTTCACCTTGGCAGCCACCTCGGCCACGGGTAGGTAGCTCGATTCCATCAGGCGTGGGAGGAGCTCGGCCTCGTAACAATCGAAGAGGAACTGGCGCAACATGGTGAACGCCCAGTCGCCCTTGGGCTGCTCGACTAGGGCGGCGCTGCGGAAGTCGTCGGCTTCGCGGAAGAAGGCCAGTTCGTCGGGGTCGGAGCCGTCGAGCTCCTGCACCAAGCCGTACCAGAGCACTGCGTGGCCGATCTCGTCCTGGGCCACGTTGGCGATGGCGATGTCCTCCTCGAGGATGGGTGCATGCCCCGTCCACTGGGAGTCGCGGTGGCCGAGCACCAGTTCGTCATCGCCGAGTGCCGTTAAGCGCTCGACGAGAGCCGCGCGAATCTCCGCCGCCAACTCCCGTGACGGTTCAGAAGCTGTACTCATTCCTGCACCCCCTTAGTGGTGTCCTTGCGGGTGGTAGCGCGGCTCGAGTAGACCGACTGTTGCTTGTAGGTCTTGTCGAGTGCGGGACCGAACCAGGGGTCTGAATCCTCGGGGTCGGACCTGATCACCGCGTCGGCCTCAACGAGCCATAGAGCGAGAATCGGCTCGTCGGCGAACTCTTCCAACGCCTGCGCCAGAGCGGTCTCTAGGCTCGGAGCGACGACCTCGCCCACCAGGTCTCCGAACGTCATCGAGCGACGGTTGGTCGATTTACGCACCACGAAGTAGCGCTGCGAGGCGGCGCTTGGCTCATCTCCGGCTGGTTCTACGGCTGCCTCTTCAGCGGCTCGACTCTCTATCTCCTGCGCCGTCCAGGTGTGGATGCGCGCTGCCGGCGCCACCCACATGCTCACCGCCGAAGGCCGGCGGGCGAAGACGGTGCGCGCCATCAGCAGCGCGTGCTCGGCGTCGGCGGCGTGCACCGAACCGACGGCCTGATGCACCTTGCGCTCGCTGTCCTGCTTGAGGACCTCCCAGCGCGGCCATTGGCTGTCGCTCGGCGCCGGCCTTTCGGTACCGGTGGGTTGTGGTTGGCGCTCGCTCATGCGCTCACCGCTCCTTGTCGCTGTGCCGTCGGTTCACGCTCCACGGCCTTGCGCTCGGCGTGCGCCGCCATCGCTTCCCGCACCCAAAGCCCCTCATCGTGCGCCTTGCGGCGCGCGCCGATGCGCTCGGCGTTACAGGGGCCATCACCCTTCACCACACGCCAGAACTCGTCCCAGTCGATGGGGCCGTGGACCCAGTGGCCGCTCTCCTCGTCGAAGTGTAGGTCGGGATCGGGGATCGTCAGGCCGGCTTCCATCAGTTCGGGAGCGTGCTCGTCGAGGTACTCCTGGCGCACCTCGTCGTTGGTCTTGACCTTCACGCCCCAGCGCTTGAGCTGCGGGGTGTTGGGCGAGGCAGAGTCGTGCGGGCCGAGCATCATCATCGACGGCCACCACCAGCGGTCGAGCGCGTCCTGAGCCATCTTGCGCTGACTCGCCGTGCCGATGGCGTAGCGGCGGATCATCTCCTGACCCTGCTTGTGGTGGAACGTCTCCTCAGCGCAGATGCGCACCATGGCGCGCGAGTAGGGGCCGTACGAGGCGCCCGCCAGCATCACCTGGTTCTTGATGGCCGCGCCGTCGACCAGCCAGCCGATCATGCCCACGTCGGCCCAGGTGAGGGTGGGGTAGTTGAAGACGCTCGAGTACTTGGCGCGTCCCTCAAGCAGGGCGTCGACCATCTCTTCCCGAGTGGCGCCGAGCGTTTCGGCGGCGTGGTAGAGGTACTGGCCGTGCCCAGCCTCGTCCTGCACCTTGGCGATGAGGATCAGCTTGCGGCGCAGGGTGGGGGCGGACGTTATCCACTCACCCTCGGGCAGCATCCCCACCCATTCGCTGTGGGCGTGCTGGCTGATCATGCGGATCAGTTGGCGGCGGTACTCGCTGGGCATCCAGTCACCGGGTTCGATCTTCTCCCCAGCGTCGATGCGCGCTTCGAACTCCGCCAGGCGGCGCTGCTCGTCGGCTTCGGGAGAGGGAACAGTCGAGTGAACGTCTTTCATCTCAAGCCTCCTTCGCGGCGCCGAGCGCGCCGAGGATGTAGTCGATATAGCGTGCCGTCAGCTCTTCGAGCGGAAGGCGACCTTGTGGGTCGAGCCACTGGTAGCTCCAGTTCAGGGTGGACAGCGTCAGTAGCGTAGCGACGTTCACGTCGTCAACGGTGAAGTCTCCCGCCGTGCTGCCCGCGGCGATGATGGCGCGTAATTGGGCTTCGTAGTCGTCTCTCCTCTCGACGACGTACGCACGGGACTCGCCTGACAGGTGCGTCCACTCGTGGAAGAAGACTGCCGCTGTTTCGATCTCCGCTTCGACCACCCGCAGGTGGCCGCGCACGAACAGCTTCAGGCGCTCCACCGGTGGCGCGTCAGGCGGCACCGAGCGTGCTGAGGCGATGAAAGTGTCGGCGGCGCGATCGACGATCTCACGTAGCAGCTCCTCCTTCGAGTCGATGTGCGCGTAGAGCGAGGCGCCCTGCACGTTCAGCCGCCGCGCAAGTTCACGCATGCTGGTGGCGTGGTAACCGTTGCGGCGGAACAGCTCGCCGGCGGCGCGCAGGATCTCGTCGCGTCGACTGTTGCTGGCGTTTCGCCCGCCCTCGCTGGGCGTGGTGATGGTTGCCATCTGGCCCTCCGTCCGCTCCACTTGCTAGAATAGACTAACGACCGTTCGTTAGGCAAAGGGGGCGCCAGCCGGCAGCGGCGTGTCCGCCCACGGGTCACGGCGCACGGCAGGAGGGTTCCATGTCAACCGTTCAGTACATCGCACCCGGCGGGGAGGCCATGGCTGAGCTTCCACTCAGCACCCAGGAGCTCCTGCGCGGCTACCGCGCCACCGCCCGGGTACGTTTCTTTGATGAGCGCGCCGTCACGCTGCAGCGGCAGGGGCGGCTGGGCGTCTACCCCCCCTACCGCGGCCAGGAAGCTGCGCAAGTAGGCCCCACCCTTGCGCTTGGCGAGGGCGACTGGCTGGTGCCCAGCTACCGGGAGACGGCGGCCGCCTTGGCGCACGGGCTGCCGCTCAGCCAGGTCATCCTCTACTGGCGCTCGCATCCGGACGGCTGGCGCTTCTCCGCGGAGATGCGAACGTTGCCTTTCTATATCCCCATCGCCACGCAGATGCCGCACGCCGTCGGAATCGCCATGGCCGGCCGCCATCAGCCCGCACCGTGGGTTGTACTCGCCTTCATCGGCGACGGCGGTACCAGCGAGGGCGATTTCCACGAGGCGATGAACTTCGCCGCCGTCTTCAAGGCGCCGGTGGTCTTCGTGGTGCAGAACAACGGCTGGGCCATCAGCACCCCCACCGAGCGGCAGATGGGCAACGTGCGCATCGTCGACCGCGCCGTCGGTTACGGCATGCCCGGGGTGCGCGTCGACGGTAACGACCTCGTAGCTACCTGGGTTACCGCCAAGGAGGCGGTGGCGCGGGCGCGCGCCGGGGAAGGCCCGACGCTGATAGAAGCGATGACCTACCGCATCGCGCCCCACACCACCAGTGACGACCCGGGCCGCTACCGCGACCAGGAGCAGGCGCAACGCCACGCCACTGAGGAACCGCTGGCGCGGCTGCGCACCACGCTAGCTAGCCGAGGCGTTTGGAACGACGAGCAAGAGGCGGAGATGAAACGCGAGTTCGAGGCCGAGCTGCAGGAGGCGTTGGCCGTGGCCGACGCTGCGCCGGAGATGTCGCCCGAAGAGATCGTCGAGCACGTGTATGCCGAGCTTGGTCCCGACCAGCGTCGCGCTTGGGAGGCCCTCGGTGGACGTTGAAGCGCAAGTTCCGGTTAAGGACGCCGCGCGCCAGGGCGTGACCATGGTGCAGGCCATCAACGACGCGCTAGGCGTGGCCTTAGGGCGCGACGACCGCGTGCTCTTATTCGGCCAGGACGTCGGTCTCATGGGCGGCGTGTTCCGCGCCTCCGACGGACTGCAGGCACGCTTCGGTTCGGAGCGCGTCTTCGACACGCCTCTGGCGGAAGCGGGCATCGTGGGCCTGGGCATCGGTTTGGCGCTCGGCGGGATGCGTCCTGTGGCCGAGATCCAGTTCGCCGGTTTCATCTATCCAGCCCTCGACCAGATCCTGTCGCACTTAGGGCGCTACCGCCACCGCACACGCGGTGGCTTCAGCGTGCCGATGGTGGTGCGCGCCCCTTACGGGGGTGGCGTGCACACGCCTGAACAGCACGCCGACTCCCCCGAGGCCATCCTGGCGCATGCACCCGGCGTGAAGGTCGTCATCCCATCTTCGCCCGAGCGGGCCAAGGGCCTGCTGCTGGCCGCTATCGACGATCCCGACCCGGTCTTCTTCTTGGAGGCGATCAAGCTCTACCGCTCCGAGCGGCAACTGGTGCCCGAGGGGCATTTCACCTTCGAGCTGGGCAAGGCGCGTATCGTTCGCCCCGGTAACGCCGTCAGTCTCTTCTGTTACGGCGGCATGGTCGAAGTGTGCATGAAGGCGGCCGAGGTGGCCGCCCGCGAGGGCGTGGAACTGGAGGTCGTCGACCTCGAGACCTTGGCGCCGCTCGACGAGGCCACCATCCTCGACAGCGTCAAGCGCACCGGCCGCGCCGTGATCGTCCACGAGGCACCGCGCAGCGGCGGCTTCGGCGCAGAAGTGGCGGCGCGCATCGCTGAGGAGGCGATCTATCACCTCGAGTCGCCGGTAGTACGGGTGGCGGGGTGGGATGCTCCCTACCCGCCGTTCACGTCGGTGGAGCACCACTACCGGCCCACTGCCAAGCGTGTCTTGGCGGCGGTGCGGAAGGTACTCAGTTAGCCCGTCCCTGGCGGGTGCGTCAGAAGTGGTCAAGCAGCAATAACCCACGGTTTTCGGCGGAGCGCGCCACGGGGCAACGCCGCCTCTGGGCCTCCGCCTACATGTTCTTGTCCATTAGCCCTTGCGCCGATGCCTTCATGACCCTTATTATTTAAGGTATATTTTAAGGTACGCAAGCGAACCGCGCCAATGCGGCGCCGCAGCGGCCGAGCGGAGGCAACAAGATGGCTACTGACAAGATGGTCACGGATAAACCACTCGCCGACAAGGCGCGTAGCGAGAGGGCTCCGATGGATAAGGAACGCGCCAAGGCTCTTGATTCGGCTTTGCTTCAGATCGAGCGGCAGTTCGGTCGTGGGGCGATTATGCGGTTGGGTGCTGAGCCGGTGGGGGTGCTTGGTTCTGGC
>CAJDWU010000044.1_pt1 | contig 14682 bp, 14 predicted proteins | sample 7391771 | NCBI WGS metagenome assembly CAJDWU01 (sample SAMEA7055737, study PRJEB34461) | soil metagenome | biome: terrestrial ecosystem; feature: Peninsula; material: soil | place: Antarctica | collected 2016 | reverse complement strand
CGCGGCGCGAGCGTGCGCTTAAGGTCCTTGCGGAGCTCAAGGCGCTCTACCCTGACGCGCGCACCGAGCTGAACTTCACAACGCACTTCCAGCTACTCATAGCTACGCTGTTATCGGCACAGGCGACCGACGTGAGCGTTAACCTCGCCACACCCATCCTCTTCGAGGCGTATCCGGACGCCGCCGCCATGTCGCTGGCTACGGCAGAGGAAGTCGAACCCTACATAAGGACCATCGGCCTCTACCGCACCAAGGCCAAGAACGCGGTGGCAACCGCGGAACTCCTGGTGGCGCGCCATGATGGCGAGGTGCCGGGCACGCGCGAGGAGCTCATGGCGCTCCCTGGTGTAGGGCGCAAGACCGCGAACGTCGTGCTTGCCAACGCGTTCGGCATCCCGACCATAGCGGTCGACACGCACGTGGGACGCCTCGCCCGGCGCCTAGGGTTCTCGAAGAGCCACGACCCCGACAAAGTGGAGGCCGACCTTCGGGCAGTGTTCCCTGAGAGCGGGTGGATCTTCCTCCACCACGCGCTGATCCTGCACGGACGGCGCGTGTGCACCGCTCGCAAGCCAGACTGCGAGCACTGCGTGCTCTGCCACCTTTGCCCCTCGTGTGGCAAGGTCTGAGGCGAACCGGGCCAGGTACGTTCGGCCTGCCCGACATCCGGTCTCGAGGAACTTAGCGGAGTGAGGACTGCCTAGCGCCTCTAGGCGCCAGTGCCGCCCGGCCCGACCTGGTGGCGGTTCGGCTGGTACCTTGAGTCCATGATCGACCTCGCGATAATCGGCGCCGGCCCCATCGGAATCGAGGCCGCCATACTGGCCAAGCGCGCAGGGCTCGCGTACCGGGTCTTCGAGAAGGGGGCAATCGTGGACGCAGTCCGGCGCTACCCCACCTCCATGCTCTTCTTCACCACGTCAGAACGCTTGGAAGTCGGTGGCCATCCGCTCGTCACGAGCACGGACAAGGCTACTCGCAAGGAGGCCCTCGACTATTACCGCAAGGTCGTCGCCAACGAGGGCCTCGAGGTGCAGACGCACACTCAGGTAGTGGGTCTGGCACCCGCGCTCTGCCCCGGCGGCTCGCGGGGGTTCGAGGTCCGCACGCGGCCGTCCGAGGAATGGCGATTACAACCGGGTCAGCCCGACGAGGTCATCCTGGCGCGGTACGTCGTGGTCGCCACCGGCTACTTCGACAACCCCAAGCTCCTCGGCGTACCCGGGGAGGAGCTGCCCCACGTTTCCCACTACTACGACGAGGGCCACCCTCACTTCGGGCGCAACGTCGTGATCGTCGGCGCCGGTTCCAGCGCTGCCGACGCCGCCCTCGACCTGTTCCGTGCGGGCGCCAAGGTCACCATCGTCCACCGGGGCGACGACTTCAGGCGCAGCCTTAAGTACTGGGTTCGGCCCAACCTGGAGAACCGCGTCAAAGAAGGCTCCATCAACGTGCACTTCGGAGCCACGGTCAAGAGCATCGGGACCATGGAGGTGGTGGCCGACCAGGGCGGGGCCGAACTGCGGCTACCCGCCGAGCGGGTGTTCCTCCTCACCGGTTATTACGCTCCGCCCGAACTGCTCCAGAGTGCGGGCGTGAGGATCGACCCAGACATGCTGGCTGCCGACCTGAATCCCGGGACCTTCGAGAGCAACGTGGAAGGGTTGTTCGTCATCGGCTCAGCGGGCTCGGGCACGCGCACTTCCGACGTTTTCATCGAGAACGGCCTGGTACACGCGAAGATGGCGCTCACAACCATCGTCAACCGCCTGGCCAAGCGCGCTGGTGCGAGCATCCCCAGTAAGGAACCGGGCATGGCCGCCATCGAAAGCTGAGTCCCGGTTCTGTTAGCACTGCCCGGGCCTCGGCGCACCGGAAAGCCGTTCGGGGCGCTAGACTCGGTACAGGAGGTCGGCTCTATGAAGCAACGCGACCTGTTGATTGGCATAGGACTCATCCTGCTTGGGGCCCTGTTCCTCGTGGGCCCGGCCCTCGACCTCGCAAGGGTTGGCTGGCCGTTCTTCGTGATCGTCCCGGGGGTGGCGCTCCTGTTCGTGGCGTACGCCTCGTCGGCGAGCAACGCGGCCCTTGCCATCCCCGGAGCGGTCCTCACGACCATCGGCCTGATTCTTCTGATCTTCCTGCTCAGTGGGCATTGGCAAGGCTGGGCCTACGCCTGGGCGCTCATCCTCGCCGCCTCCGGCGTGGGCACGTACTTACAAGGCAAGATCACCGACAACCCGAAGCTCGAGAAGGCCGGAATCCGCACCGCAACTTACGGCGTGGTGGCGGCGGTAGCGCTGGGCCTCTTCTTCGAACTGCTCATATTCGGCAGCCGCAGTGCGTTCGTGCGCTGGTACCTGCCGTTCGGACTCATCATCGTCGGGGCCGTCATGCTCTACCTCAACTCACGCAAGCATCCGGCAACCAACCGGGCCGCGCGCGTCGAATCCAGCGCTGCTCCCACCCCGCCCCCAGCCAAGATCGACGATCAGGAGCACGGCTGAGGCGTGCGTCCGGCGGTCCTAGCCGTGGCTACTAGGGGCAGCGAGTGCACGGACGCGGCAGGGGGCCCGGCATGCGGCTGATCGTCACGCACGAGCAGCCCGACTTCGATGCGCTGGCCAGCCTGGCGCTCGCGAGGCTCCTGTTTCCCGGTTCCGCAGCCACCATACAGGGCGCACTAAGCCGCCAGCTGAACGCTTTCCTGCGCCTCTACCGCGACGAGCTCGACCTCACGCCGTTCGACAGGATCGACCTGCAGGCCGTCAGCGAACTAGTGGTCGTGGACACGAACGACCCGAACCGCATTAGGCCGTTCGACTCGCTCCTCGGCCACGTGCCCGTCACTCTCTACGACCACCACCCCCAGACGTCCGGGAGCATCGCAGCGGCGAGGGGCATCAGCGAAAGACTAGGCTCCACCGCTACGCTCCTCACCCGCGAGTTGATGGCCACCGCAGTGACCATCCCGCCGCCGGTGGCAACTCTCGCGCTCCTTGGAGTGCACGAGGACACCGGCAACCTCACCTTCGACCAGACGAGCGCAGACGACTACCGAGCCGCCGCCCACCTACTAGCTAGCGGCGCGAACCTCCAGGTCGTGAGGCGCTTCGCGCATGCCGCACTCGATCCCGAGCAGACCGCCTTCCGCGACTCGCTCCTGGCCCACACCGAGGTCCGGTTCGTGGCGGAAAGGCCGGTGGCCGCGGCCGCCTTCGAGCACCCCACCTACGTTGCGGGCGTCAGCGGCACCGTCAACGACCTCCTCGACCTCTACGCCGCCGATGCCGCCATCGTGGCCGTAGCCATGGACGGCCGCACCCTGGTGTTCGCCCGCAGCAACGAGCGCTTCGACTGCGCAGCGGCGCTGGCGAGCGCCATCGGGGGCGCGGGCCACCCCGGCGCCGCCTACGGCAAGTCCGATGAACCCCCCGAGGTGGTCCTGGAGCGCGTGCTGGAGGCGCTCGCCCTTCATGCCGCCCCCACGCTGGTGGCCAGCGAGCTGATGAGCACGCCCGTGCGCAGCGTGCGGCACGACACAGCAGTGTCCGAGGCGAGTGACAAGCTCCTCCTCTTCGGGCACAACGGCATGCCCGTCCTCGACGACTCCGGACAAGTCATGGGCGTCGTCTCGCGCCGGGACCTCGACCGCGCCAACCGCCACGGCCTGGCCAACTCACGCGTGAGCGGCTTCATGACCCGCGACGTCATCAGCGCGCCACCGACGGCCACGCTCCCCGTCCTCGAAGGACTAGTGCTAGCTCACAATATCGGCCGCATACCCATAGTCGACAACGGGCGCCTCGTAGGCATCGTCACGCGCTCCGACCTGATCGGCGCGCGCCACCGGGAGGCCACCGGGACGGACGTGGCGGGCCGCCTCCTGGGGCGCTTGCCCAGCAGCGTGAAACGCATCCTCGACGAGGCCGCCGCGGTGGCAAGCGACAAGCCCCTCTACCTCGTTGGGGGTACGGTGCGCGACCTGCTGCTCGGCGCCGGCGTGAAGGACGTCGACCTGGTGGTCGAGGGAGAGAGTGCCGAGAGCTTCGGCACGCGGCTCCAGGCGCGCCTGGGCGGCACCCTTTCGTGCCACGTGGACTTCGGCACCTGCACGCTGGGGCTCGGAGGCGGCGTCATGCTCGACCTGGCGACAGCGCGCGAGGAGACCTATGCCCAGCCGGGCGTGCTGCCCGCCGTCACGCCCAGCTCGTTGCGCAAGGACCTCGCGCGCCGCGACTTCAGCGTCAACGCCCTCGCTCTCAGGCTCCAACCCCTGCCCCACCAACTCATCGACCCGTTCGGCGGAGTGGCGGACCTGGAGACGCGGCAGCTTCGAGTGTTGCACCCGCTATCTTTCGTCGAAGACCCCACCCGAGTGCTGCGCGGCGCGCGCCTGGCCGGACGCCTCGGGTTCCGCTTCGAGCGCGGCACGCTGTCGCAGGCGAGCGCTGCCCTCGTCCCGCGGTTCTTGGACAACGTCAGCCGCTCGCGTTTGCGTGCCGAGCTCGAGCTCACTCTGGACGAGCCGCGGGTGGCGCCCGCGCTGGGCGTCCTGTGCGAGTTGCAGGGCCTCGAGGCCATGTTCGGCCTGCCGCGCGCCGAGGGGAAGCTAGACCCCCTCGCGCTGGCCGCTGCCCTCGACAGCCTGCGGGAGGCGGGGCCGGTGCCCGCCGAGGCCTACCTGCTCGCCTTGTTCGTGGGCGTGCCCGCCGACGACCTGGAGGCACAAGTCGAAGAGTTCAACTGGCCGCGCCGCCACCTCGCCACCATGGCGCGGCTTCACAAAGTGCTCGACCCGAACCTCAGGCCAACCCATCAGGGGCGGCCGGAGGCCTTGCGCGACGAGGACCTTGAGGTACTCGAGCCGGCGGCGCGGTTACTCTTGCGCGCCATCGACCCAGAACTGGCCTTGAGAGTCGAGCGGCTGGAGTCGGGCGCGCCCCATAGGAGGCTGCGCGGAAGCGATGTGGTAGCTTTGGGGGTGCTGCCTGGACCCCGTGTAGGGCATGTTTTGGACGAGGTGGCGCGCGCTCGCGCCGAGCACGAGGTAGACACATTCGAAGAAGAACTCGACCTGGCCCGGCGGCTGGTCAACGCGCAGGGTAACGCCGGCGGTCTGGAGTGAACCGATGTTCCTGAGGCTCATCAGCCAACCCACCGTCCTCGTCATCTCGGCCATCGTCATGGTCATGGCACTGATCTTCCACAACATCGTGCAGTCACTCGTAGCCGAACGTTTCGGCGACCGAAGCCCGCGCCTCGCGGGCTTCGCCGCGTTCGAGCCCCAGCGCCAGCTCGACCCGTTCGGCGTCTTGTTTCTGCTGCTACTCGGTTTCGGTTGGCCCCGCACCGTGCCGATCAACACACGCAACTACCGCGGCCGCGGGGAAGCGTGGGTGTGGTTGTCCGGCATAGGCGCCTATCTCGTGGTGGCGTTCGTGAGCCTGCTACTCGCCGCCACCTTCCGCGCGCTCAACAGCCCGGTACTTTACCTGGCATTCGAGGTCTCGGCCAGTTACGCCGTGCTACACGCCGTCGTCAACCTCTTCCCGGTGCTTCCTCTAGACATGGGCCGCGCCGCATTGGCCTGGGGTAACCCCGACGTGCGCCGCGTGATCATGCAGATCGCGCAGTTCGGCGTGCTCGGATTCATGGTCTTCTTCTTCGTGCTCAGCTACACGGGGATCATCGGGCGCATCATGTTCTTTGTCGAGAGGCTGTTCTCGGGCATCATCGGCCTCATCCCGGGCCTCTGAACCGTCCATACAACTTAGGAGTCCCTGCGAACGTAAGGCGCCGCTCAACCGCCCGCTTGCGCCGCCTCGCCCTCCGTCTCATCGCTGTGCTCTCGCACGTCGACCACCATCTGCACGAGCGGCGCGTACGTCTCGAACGTATCCATGAGTCGCCCTGCGGGGTCGAACTTGCGAATTAAGTGCCCCCCGCGCCGCGCCACGTAAAGGTAGCCGGAGTCGTCCACACCCAGGTCCACGAGGGTGTCGGTACCCTCGCCCTGACGCGTATCCATGGTGAACGACACCCCTACCTTGCCGTCGGCCGTTACCTTGCGCACCTTGCCGGCGCTGGCGTCGGAGATGTACACGTTGCAGGCGACATCTACCGTCATGCCGTCCAGCAACCGTAGGCCGGGCTCGTCGGCAGAGACCTTGAACGCCCACCGAGTTTGGTAGTCGCCGTCGGCGCTAAGGCGCTGCACTTGCCGGTTGCCGTAGTCGAGAACGTACACGCTGCCGCGCCGGTCCACGGTCACGGCGCGCGGGTCGTTGAACGTGCCGTGGCCCTTGCCGCGGCCCCCGAACTGGGCGATGAAGCGCCCGTCGTTACTGAAGCGCGACACCATGAAGGTCTCGCTGTCGAGCACGTAGACCGTGTCATCGGGTGCCACGGCCACCCCGAGCGGGTAGAGGAACTCGCCGGGCTGCATGCCGTACGGGCCGAAGGACAACTTGACGTTGCCGTCAGGCGCAAGCTTGTGGATCATCTTGTGGCTCTGCTGGCCCACGCGGTACTCGAAGATGGCGGCGAACAGGTCCCCGCCGGAGTCGACGCTGACGGAAAGCGGAGCGGCGGAGAAGTTGCCGCTGCTAACGCCGATATCACCGATTGAGGTGTGCAGGTTACCGTCCGGATCGAGGATGCGCAGCACGCCTTGACGGGCTGAGACCGTCAAGAGCAGGCGCGTAGGCAAGTTGCTCGTCTCGTCAGCCTCGAGGTCGACGCTCTCGAGCGTGTCGTAGACCTCGTCGAGTGTCGGCCGTTCGTCCGCGTCCTTGGCGATCATGCGCATGACCAGCTGGTCGAGCGCTTTGGGAACGCGCAGGTCCACCTGCCGAGGGGGTGGGGGCGTCTGGAAGATCTGCTGGTGGACGATGGCCTCGTAACCGCCTTTGAAGGCCGTCTGGCCCGTCAGCATCTCGTAGAACACTAGACCCAGAGAGTAGATGTCGGAACGGTGGTCGATCTTGAGGCCCCGCGCCTGCTCGGGCGACATGTAAACGGGCGTTCCGACTCGCGCACCCGTCATGGTGAGCCTGGAGAGAACCTTGCCACCTGCTATGCCGAAGTCCATGAGCTTGACCGCGTCGGGCTTGAGGCGCCCGCCTAAAGCTCCGTCGGCCGCCTCTATGCCGCCGCGCGTGATCATGACGTTGGCCGGCTTGATGTCGCGGTGGATGATGCCTGACGAGTGGATGTGTTGCAACGCACGCACGACGAGCTGCATGATCTCGACCGCCAACGGTATATCGAGTTCGTGCCCCTCGATGTACCCCTCGAGCGAGCGCCCGTCGACGAACTCCATGACCATGTAGTGCTGCACGCCCACGGCGCCATGTTCGAAGGTACGCACGATGTTCCTGTGGTTGAGGCGCTGCGCCACCTCCGCCTCACGGTGGAAGCGGCGGATGAACTTGGCGTCGGCGACGTACTGCTCCATCGGGATCTTGAGGGCAACCACTTGACCGTCCGACAGCCTCCGCGCGCGGTACACGCTCGCCATCCCGCCCGAACCGACCTTCTCGAGGAGATTGTAGCCGGGCACGTCGGCAGCTTCGAAGTGCGGCGAACTGGCGCCGTCCGCCGCGCGTCCATCGGGGGGCCGCCGCGGCCTTCTCCGGGCCGGCGCCACACGGTTACTCTTGGCGCTCTGCACCGTGGCGGGGACGAGCAGCCCGAGGGCGAGGACAGCGAGGACGATCGGCGTGATGGCGCGGTCGGCGCCCCCTAGCCACAGCACGGCAACGGTTAGCAGCACGGCTAGCGATAGCAGCACACCGAGAACCCACACGGGCGCACGCAGGAGCAAGGCGACGAGGATGGCCCCAACGGCCCAAAGGATGATCATGGCTCCACTCCGAAGATGACGAGGGTGATGTTGTCGGGGCCACCGCGCTCGTTGGCAAGCGCGATCAGTACTTCCACGTTCATTTGACGGTCGGAGTTGCTCTTGATCTCTGTGAGGATCTCCTCGGGTTTCACCTGACCGTGCAGGCCGTCGGTCGAGAGCACGAGTACGTCACCCGACTGGACCTCGAGCTCGATCACGTCGGGAGCGACTTGCGGACGCGTGCCAAGCACGCGGGTGATGAGGTTGCGCCACTCGTGGCTCTCGGCCTCGGCCTCGTTGAGGAGGCCCTTCTCGACCTGCTCCTCGACCCAGGAGTGGTCCTTGGTGAGCTGGTAGATCTTGCTGCCGCGCACGAGGAAAGCCCGGGAATCGCCCACGTGTCCCAGGTACGCCTTGCGCTCCACGATGGCGATACAGGTGAGGGTACTGCCCATGCCACGGCGGTTGAGGGTCTTGGTGGCCGCCGCGTAGACGCGTCGGTTGGCCAGGCGCATGGCCTTGTCGATCAGGCTGCCGATGCCAACTACGGGGCGGTGGGCGCGGGTCTCCTCCGCGTAACGGGAGAACGACTCGTCGAGTACCTCGGTCGCGAGCTTGCTGGCGACCTCGCCGGCCGCGGCGCCACCCATGCCGTCTGCGACGGCAAGGAGAGTCAGGTCTCCCCCGTCCAGGGGGAATTGCCAGACGCGGTGGAAGTCCTCGTTGAAGGGCCTGACCCGTCCGACGTCGGAGCCGTGGCCCACATTGTGTCCGAGACGCACGCCCCGAGTTTACATTGTAAGGACAGTTCGCGGTTCAGTTCCCCTTTGTGCGCGGTCGGCGCACCGTCTGCAGGTAAGGGTAACGCTCCAACATTCGTCGCACGTCTTGGAACAGCGCCACCCCCTCGTCCACCGTGCGCGGCACCTCCTGGATGCGGAGATAGGCCGTGTGCCCGCTCGGGAAAACTACCGTGGGCGTGCCGAAGATGTCTTGAGCGGCGGCGCGCATATGTTCTTGGGCCAGTACCGTGCGGCACTCCGGATTGGCGAGCTCGTGCTCGAAGCGCCCCATGTCGAGGCCCACCTCCCGGGCCACCCCAGTCACCGTGCCCCCGTCGTAAGGCTGGTAGCGCGTGTGGTTCGCTCGTTGCAACGCCAAGCGGAACGCGTCGTGTGCCTCGGGACCCTGCTTACGCGCCGCCAACGAAGCGAGGAAAGGAAGAAGGCCCTTGCAACCTCCTCCGTCGCCCCGATCGAGCGGCTCGTTCCAGAGTTGCCACGCCGTGACCGCCGCCGCCGCTTGGCGGGAGTGCTCACTCTGGTAGAGGGAGAAGTGCTCCCAATGCACTTCCAGACCGAGGGGTTCGCTTACCAGGGCGAAGAGCTCCGCGGCGCGCCAGGAGTAAGGACAGATGTAATCGAAGTACACGGTGACGCGCTCGCGCATGCTGCCATTGCATCACCAGTGCCGGCGCGAGCGAGTAGTGGGAGACACAGGCCCTTGAGTGGCCTCCAGACTTAGGCGTCAGTTCGTGTCCTCGCCACCGTCGTCCGGTAGGGCCTGACGAGCTGCTCCTTCGTCGCGAGTGGGAGGCTCGGGGATAACGCCGAAGCGTCCCTCGTAGCGGCGGATGTTGTCTTCGAGGCTGCGCAGGAGGGCCTTCGCGTGGCGGGGGCTCGTCACCAATCGCGAGGTCACGACCGGCTGCTGGCCAGGCATCACCAGCACGAAGTCGAGGAGGAACTCGTCGGGGGTGTGCGCTATGACGGCGCCGTTCGTCGGACGGCCGCGTGCCGTCTCCTTGTCGATCTCGAACTTGAGCGGGTTCATGCCCCAGGCTAACCGCGCGGGGCCCGGTCGACGTCAGCTGCTGGCCGCCAGCTCCTCGAGCCGAGCCAGACGGTTCTTGACGGCGAAGCGGGCACGGCCCAAGTCCGCGTCGGACTCGACGGCCATGACGACCACTCGGTCGCTGGTCATCAACGGCACGAAGAGGAGCGGTCCTGTGTCGAGGTCTAGCATCAGTTGCTTGGGACGCGAACCGCCGGCCTCGTCGTCGCTGCTCACGGGGAGGAGCTCGCCGAGGGCCGTAGCGGCCGCCAGGGCGCTCGTCATGACCGCAGCTGCGCGCGCCATGATCGCCTCGTCGTGACTGCGGCCGGCCAGCATGTCGCCGGCACCGTCGACCAGCGCCGCGACGGTCGCGCCCCTCACGGCCAGGAGCTCGTCCAACACGGCTATCAACGCGGCGTCGTCGCTCAAGCGAAGGCCCCTGCCAACTGGCCTGTCACGTCGGCGGCCGCGCGCCTCACTGAGCCTAGATCCGCGCTTGCGCCCACGACCACGAAGAGGAATAGGTCGGGGCTCACGCGCCGGGCGAGGTAGCCGCCGTTCTCGCCCAACGCCACCAGCTCGTCGATCTGACCCCCTAGCTGCCGGCTCATCTCGCCCGCCACCAGCGTGAGCACGGTAGTGAGGTCGGCCGCCACATGCTCTAGTTCGTTGGCGCCGGGTGCAGAGCGAAGCACACCCGCCTGACCATCGTTGGGGTGGCGTTCAACGAGGAGTCCGTCCATCCCCACGACCGCAACGACCCGACACCCGGGGAGTTGGGACCAGAGTCCGGCGAGGATGTCCTCAAGGTCTGTCATCGGCGGCACTCTAGCACTCGCCAAACCCGCACAGCGTGGGGCTGTTCATACGTCCGCCTGTTACCATGGGCGCGATGACGCAGCTGCATGTTCGCGCTCCCGACGGTGCCGTCGCCCCCATCGTTTTACTTCCCGGTGACCCGGATCGGGCCACCTTGGTAGCCGAGCGCTTCCTCAAGGACGCCGAGCTCTATAACACCTACCGCCACCTCTACGGCTATACGGGCACCTACCAGGGCGTGCGCATAAGCGTGCAAGCCACCGGCATGGGTTGCCCGAGCCTGGCCATCGTGGTCGAGGAGCTGGTGCGCCTGGGCGCCAAGACGCTTGTGCGCATCGGCACGAGCGGCGTCGTCGGCCCCGGTATCGCGCCTGGCGACCTGATAGTCGCCACGGGCAGCGTGGCCAACGAGGGCACCTCCCGTCATTATCTCGGCCCCGCCAACTACACGGCCGTTCCAGACTTCGAGGTGACCACAGCGCTGGTCGACGCGGCCAAGAGCCAGTCGTCGATCACGCACGTCGGCCTCATCCAGACCGAGGATGCCTTCTACGCCACCACGCCTAGCTCCATACCCGAACTGGCCGCCAAGGGCGTGCTGGCACTCGAGATGGAGGCTTCGGCCCTCTTCCTGCTGGGCAAGCTACGGAGCGTGAGAACGGGCTGCATGCTCGTGGCCAGCAACCGTATCGGCGATACCTCGTTCGTCGAGCCGAGGGTCCTGGACGAGGCGATTCTCAGCATGATCGAAGCGACACTGAACGCCTGTGTGGCTCTCTAGGCCAGCACGCGTTCAGCGAGAGGAGTCAACCATGAAAGTAGCGGTCATCGGAGCGGGCACCATGGGCGCCGGAATCGCGCAGACCTGCGCGCTGGCGGGGCACGAAGTCACGCTCCTAGACACCAACCACGGCGCCTTGGAACACGCGGAAACGGGCATGCGCAGCAGCCTGGCACGCATGGTCAAGAAGGAGACCATCGACGCCGGTGCGGCCGACGAAGCTATCAAGCGCGTGACCGTCAGGCACGGGATCAGCGGCCTGGAGGACGCAGGCGTGATCATCGAGGCCGTGTTCGAGTCGCTCGAGGTCAAACGCGAGGTGTGGGGTCAGCTGGCGGCCATCACGTCGAAGGGCGCGCTCCTCGCAACCAACACTTCCAGCCTGTCGGTCACGGCCATCGCCGAGTTCAGCGGTCGGCCCGAACGCTTCTGCGGCCTACACTTCTTCAACCCCGTGCCCATGATGGCGCTGGTCGAAGTCGTGCGCGGGCTCCGCTCCAGCGAGGAGGCGGTCGAGCAGGCTAGAGCGTTCGCCGAGGGCATCGGCAAGACGCCCATCGTGTGCGAGGACAAGCCGGGCTTCATCGTCAACCGCCTGCTGGTGCCTTACATCAATGACGCTGTCCACGCCCTCTCCGAGGGGGTGGCCAACGCCGAGGACATCGACCGGGCCATGAAGCTGGGCGCCAACATGCCCATCGGCCCCTTAGCGCTCGCCGACCTGGTGGGCCTCGACGTCTGCCTTGCAGCGGCCGAGTCCTTGGTGGCTGAGTTCGGCGACCCGAAGTTCCGGGTGGCGCCGCTGGTGCGCCAGATGGTCCGCGCAGGCAAGCTCGGCCGCAAGACGGGCGAGGGCTTCTACAACTACTGACCGACTGGTGCGGCCCCGGTGGCCCACCCGACAGGGAGCTGGAACATGACCGACGAGCACGGGTACGACCCAAGCACCGAGGATCTGACCGAGTTCGATGAGGTCTCCTTCGAGCACGTGCGCTACGAGCTGGACGGCGAGGTGGCCATCATCACCGTCGACCGCCAAGAGGCTCTCAACGCCCTCAATCAGGACGTGCTCTACGAGTTGGGGTTGGCCTTCGACCTGGCCGCAGCCGACTCCGAGGTGCGCGCTCTCGTCATCACCGGCGCGGGCCGCGCGTTCGTAGCGGGCGCCGACATAGCAAGCTTGCGCGACCTGGCCGACTCGTTCGCCGGCCGCGACACCGCACTCGGGGGTCAGGACGTGGCTAACACCCTCGCCTCCCTCCCCTTCCCGACCGTCGCGGCGATCAACGGCTTCGCGCTGGGCGGCGGGCTCGAGCTGGCCCTCGCGGCCGACCTACGAGTGGCCGCGCCCGGCGCCCGCATGGGCCTGCCCGAGGTGGGCCTGGGGCTCATCCCGGGGTTCGGAGGCACGCAGCGCCTCCCGCGCCTGATCGGGCAGAGTCGGGCCCTCGATCTCATCCTCACGGCGCGCCACGTCACCGCCGACGAGGCGCTGCAGTTGGGCCTCGTCAACCGCGTGGCCGAAGACGTGCTGGAGGCCGCCGTGGCCCTCGCCCGCCAGGCAGCGAAGAACGCGCCCATCGCGCTCGGGTTGGCCAAGGAAGCCGTCGTACGGGGCCTCGAGGTGACACTGCAGCAAGGTCTCGAGATCGAGGCCGACCTCTTCGGCATGGTGGTCACCACTGCCGACATGCGCGAGGGAACGAGCGCCTTCTTAGAGAAGCGCGCACCTGACTGGTCCGATAACTGAGCCCGAACCACGAGTGACGACGCCAAGCAAATGGCATGCCGCGCTTAACATGCGGCATGCCGTTTCGCATCAAGGTCTCGCTAGCCATCATCGCCTTGCTCGTCTTCCTCACGGTGTTCGTGCCCCTCATCGTCAGGATCTCGCCACCTGCGAACACCTTGTCGTTGGAGGCAGCGGTGGCCGCCGCCGACCGCCCGGACGGACGCCTCGTGAGCATAGACGGCGTGCAGCTCTACACCATCACCACCAAATACTCGGGCCACGGCGAGGCGCCATTCGCGTTCGTGCTACTGCACGGCTACGCCTCCAACGCGTTCTCGTTCGACGCCTTGCGGGAGGGCCTCTCCACTCATGGCGACGTGGTGGCCTTCGACCGCCCCGGCTTCGGCCTGACCTCGCGGCCCACGCCGGCCGACTTCCGAGGAGGCGTGAACCCCTACTCGGCAGCCGCACAGGTGAAGGAGACCGTCGACCTCATGAAGGCCCTCGGGCTGGAGCGCGTGGTGCTGGTAGGCGACAACTCGGGTGGTGTCCTGGCCCTCGAGGTGGCGCTCCAGCATCCTGAACTGGTGGCGGGCCTCGTCCTGGTGGCGACACCCGCGTACCTCCTCAGCAAGGGCGGCGGCGCGCCAAAATGGCTGCTCGCTACCCCGCAGATGAGGCGGATCGGGCCGGCGCTCATGCGGCAGGTCTCCGGGCAACCCGGTGAGCAGATGTACACCGGCTCTTGGTTCGACGACACCAAGATCACGGACGGCCAGCGCGCGGCCCGCATGATCGGCACCACAGTCGAGGGTTGGGACCAAGGGCTGTGGCAGGTGACGTTGGCGGGCGCTCCAGCCAGCCTCGAGGGACGGGTACAGCAGGTGAGCGCCCCGGCCCTCGTCGTGGCTGGCGCCGCCGCCGGGAGCGTTCCGCTGACGGAGTCGGAGCGACTGGCCTCGGAGCTTCAAAGCGCCACGCTCGAGGAGCTGGACGCCTGCGGCGACCTGCCGCAGGAGGAGTGCCCGGACGAACTCCTGAGGCTCGTGGACGACTGGCTTGAGGGGGCCGGCGGACCCGCAGCACGGTAGACTCGCGATCATGGAGCTACTGAAACGACTGTCGGAGGCCCCCGGCGTGCCTGGACGCGAGGAGCAAGTCCGTGCCATAGTCCGCGCCGAGCTAGAGGGTCTAGTCGACGAGATCTCGGTCGACGCCATGGGCAACCTCACGGCGCTCAAGCGCGGGGGCAAGGAAGGCGCGCCCAAGGTCATGGTGGCCGCGCACATGGACGAGATCGGTTTCCTCGTGCGCTACATCGACGACAAGGGCTTCCTCCGAGTGCAGCAGCTGGGCGGTTTCGACCCGCGCAACCTCTTCGCGCGCCAGGTTCACGTGCACGCCTCGATCTCGAGTGAAATCCTCGTGGGCGTCATGAACCCGGCCGGCAAGCCCATCCACATCAGCACGGTCGAGGAACGCACCAAAGTGCCGACACTCGATCAGTTCTTCGTGGACCTGGGACTGCCGGCTGAGCAGGTCAAGGCAAAAGTGCGCATGGGCGACATGATCACCCTGCGCCAGCAGTTCGAGGACTTGGGCGAAGTCGTGACGGGCAAGGCGCTCGACGACCGTACCGGTTGCTGGATCCTCATCCAGGCCATC
>CAJDWU010000043.1_pt1 | contig 14799 bp, 15 predicted proteins | sample 7391771 | NCBI WGS metagenome assembly CAJDWU01 (sample SAMEA7055737, study PRJEB34461) | soil metagenome | biome: terrestrial ecosystem; feature: Peninsula; material: soil | place: Antarctica | collected 2016 | reverse complement strand
CTTGAGCGCGAGGTCCACGCAGCGCACGCCCGGCGGCACCGGCAGCCCGGCATCGGAGATGACCAGCAGGTCGCCGTGGCCCATGGCGGCCACGATGGCAGAAAGCTCGGCGTGCAAGATGCCGCCGCTTTTCATGAGGAACTCCCTCCCGTGGGGGTGAAAGAAGCAGGGGGCGGGCGAACCCGCCCCCTGAGGCGAACTAGTCAGCGTTGGACGTCAGTTACAGGCGTCGTTCGTGACGAGCTGCAGGCTCACGGCGATGTTCTGCGTCGTCGCGGGCGCTCCTTCGTCCATTATCTTCTTGGCGGCGCGCACGGCCTCGTCGCCGAGGAGGGCGGGCTGCTGCGCGACGGTGGCGGCCATGGTGCAGGCCTCCACGGCGGCGACGGCGTCATCGGTGGCGTCGAAGCCGACCACCAAGATCTTGCGGCCGCTGGCCTGGATGGCCTGGAGAGCGCCCAGCGCCATCTCGTCGTTGTGTGCGAACACGGCGGCGATATCGGGCTGCGCCACGAGGATGTTCTCCATGACGGTCAGGCCCTCGGCGCGGTTGAAGTTGGCGGTCTGGCGCGCCACGACCTTCAGGTCGGAGCAGTTGGCGCCGAGGTAGTCGTTGAAGCCCTGGCCGCGCTCGCGGGCGGCGGAAGTTCCGGGTATGCCCTCGAGTTCGACGACGTTCCCGTTACCGCCGAGCTCGTCGCAGATGAACTTACCCGCGAGGGCGCCGCCGGCCACGTTGTCCGAAGCGATGAAGTAGGCGACGGTACCGCCGTTGATGCCGCGGTCGACCGCGATGACGGGCACGTTGCGGGTGTTGGCTTCCATGACGGCCGGGACTACGGCGTCGGAGTCGGTGGCATTGATGATGAGCACGTCGACGCCGGACTGCAGCAGGTCCTCGATGTTCGAGATCTGGGCGCTAACGCTGTCCTGGGCGTCGGTGATCACGAGCTTGACGCCTAGCTCGTCGGCCGCGGCCTGGGCGCCGTCACGCACCTGCACGAAGAACGGGTTGTTGAGGGTAGAGAGTGAAAGTCCGATCGTCTGGGCGAAACCTGCACCCAGCAAGGCGGCGATTGCGATGAATAGTAACCTTCTCATGCTTTTCCTCCGACTGGACCGCGCGATCGTTCACGGGGCCCATGTTCTCGGGCACAGGGTGGTTCTGGTGCCCGGCGATAACCTAACGCCCCCACGTGATTTCCCGATGTTGCATGGGTGAGGGAGGGCTTCACTCAGCTCAGCCCTTTCGCTGCGACAGGACGCGGTCGATCAGTAGAGCCGCGAGTATCACGCCCCCCTTCACGATCTGTTGGTAGAAACCCGAGACGTTGAGGAGGTTCATGCCGTTGTTGATGACGCCGATGATGAGGGCTCCGACGAGGGTGCCCCACACGCTGCCCCGTCCGCCGAACAGAGAGGTTCCGCCGACGACCACGGCCGCGATGGCGTCAAGCTCGAAACTCTGCCCGGCCGTGGGCTGCGCCGAGTTGAGGCGACCGGTGAGGACCATGGCGGCAACGGCGACAGTCAGCCCCGAGTAGACGTAGGTGAAGGTGAGGATACGGCGGACCGGGATGCCCGAGAGGCGCGCTGCCTCCGGGTTGCCGCCCACGGCGTAGATGGAGCGCCCGATGGGGGTGTGGCGCAGCACGACGTACGAAACGAGGAGCACCGCGACCATGATCCAGACGGGCATGGGAATGCCGATGAACGTGCCGTAGCCGAGCTTGCTGAAGAGCGGCGGCAGGCCACTGATGGGCCTGCCGTCTGTAAGGACGAGCGTCATGCCTCGGAAGATTGTGAGGCCCGCCAGCGTGACGATGAAAGGCGCCACCCCCGCGAAACCAACGATGAGGCCGTTGAGAAGGCCCAGGCCCCCGCCCACCGCGACGGCGATGAGCAGCACGATCACCACGGGGATGCTGGTGGTGGTCACCAGCATGGCAGCGATCACGCCAACCAACGCCAGCATCGAGCCCACGGAGAGGTCGATGCCCGCCCCGATGATCACGACGGTCATGCCGAAGGCGATGATCGCGTTCACCGAGATCTGCCTGAGGACGTTGAGGACGTTCGACGTGGTGAGGAAGCGGTCCGAGATGAGCGACAGCACGATCACCATGACGATGAACGCCAGGAACAGCCCGAAGCGGGCCAGCAGGTCACGCCACTTGACGTGCGCCAGTGACATGCGCAACCACCTCACCCTCGTCGAGTGGCCGCTCTAGCGTCGTAGCCACGCGGCCTTTCCGGAAAACCAGGATCTTGTCGCAGAGGCCCACCAGCTCGTTGGCGTCGGAGCTGGCGATGAGCAGGGCCATGCCCTGCTTTGCCAGCTCGTCGATCACGCCGTAGATCTCGCTGCGAGCTCCCACGTCCACTCCGCGGGTGGGCTCATCGAGCAGCAACACACGTGGCTCAGTCGCGAGCGCCTTGCCCACCACTACCTTCTGCTGGTTGCCGCCCGAGAGGTCCTCGACGGGCTTCTCGGGCTCGGGCGGCCGCAGGTTTATGCGGTCGATCCAGCGCAGCGCTTCGCGGCGCTCGCGGAGCACGTTCATGAAGAGGCCGGCGGATACGAGGCGCGGGAGGATAGCCATGGTGAGGTTCTCGCGCACGCTGAGCCCGAGGACGAGGCCCGCCAGCTTGCGGTCCTCCGGCACGAGGAACATGCCCAGGTCGATGGCGTGGCGCGGCGACCGAACCCGCTCGCCCCCAAGCCGCGCCATTCCAGCAGCACCGAAGAGCGTGGAGAGGACCTTGTTGCGGCCCGAGCCCACCACGCCGGCCAAGCCGATTATCTCGCCGGGCCTCAGGGTGATGCTCCCCGGTTCCACGCCGGCAGCCTCGAACTCGAACACGAAAGGGGGGTCGCCTAAGTGAGCGGTGGATGCGCGCGTGAAGCGCTTGACGTCACGGCCGACCATGGCGCGCACGACGTCGTCGGGAGCTAACTCGCTCATGGGGGCGGTGATCACCTTGAGGCCGTCGCGAAGCACGGTCACCCTGTCGGCGATCTCGAAGACCTCCTCCAGGCGGTGGCTGATGTAGACGATGCCGACGCCTCGCTCCTTCAGCTTGGCTATGAGGTGGAAGAGGCGCTCGGTTTCGCGGCTGGAGAGGGCAGCGGTGGGCTCGTCGAAGACCAGAACGCGCCGCTCGTGACCCAACGCCCGAGCGATCTCGACGAGCTGTTGTTCCCCTACGGCGAGGTTGCCCGTTCGCGCGAGCGGCGGGACGTCCAACTCCACTTGAGTCAGTAGCGGCGCGGCGCGCTCGGCCAGCCGTCGGTGGTTGACCCAACGGGGCAGGTTGCCGAGGAAGAGGTTCTCGGCCACGGAAAGCTCGGCGACCAGGGCCAGCTCCTGGTAGACCATGGCCACGCCGTGAGCCTGCGCGTCGCCGACGCTCGTGAAGCTGACGGGGTCGCCGGCCACTGTCATGCTGCCGGCGGTGGCGGGCTGGACTCCCGCGAGGATCTTCATGAGGGTCGACTTGCCGGCACCGTTCTCGCCCACCAGCGCGTGCACCTCGCCCACCTGCAGGTCGAAGTCCACGCCCGCCAGCGCCTCGAAGGTCCCGAAGCGCTTGGTGATGCCCTGCATCTCGAGGAGGTTGGGAATCACGGTTGCACCGCCTGCGCCAGCAACGCTTGCACTTCTGAGAGGCTGGGCAACGAGGGTTGTGCCCCTGGCCTCGTGGTGGTGATGGCGCCGGCGGCGCTGGCGAAACGGACCGCGTCTTCCAGCGGGGCGGCACGACCTTCCCTGGCCGCCTTGGCCAAGTAGTGAGCTAGGGCGCCCGCGAAGGCGTCGCCCGCACCCGTGGTGTCTACGGCGGTGACGGTGAAAGCGGGAACGTGGCCACGCTCGATCGCAGGGTCGGGGCTCCCAGGCTCCTGGCGCTGCGCCCACACCGCGCCGTCGGCCCCCAAGGTGACGATGACCCTGGGGACATAGCGACAGAGCGCGATGGCCCACTCGATCGGGCTCTTCCCCTCGGCCTCGGCGCCCAGCTGGATCTGAGCCTCGTGTTCGTTGACGAGGAGCAGGCTCACGTTCGAGAGCTCGCTCGCCTCTAGTTGGCTGGCGGGGGCCAGGTTGAGCACGACGGTGGCGCCGGCGCTCCGGCCGGTGGCCGCCGCGGCCAGGGTGACCTTAAGGGGCACCTCGAGTTGCAAGAGGAGGACCGCGGCACGCTCCATGGCGTACCTACCCGCCGGCGTGTCGAGGTCGGAAACCGAAAGATCGTTGTTGGCGCCGGGCGAAACGACGATGCTGTTCTGCCCGTGCTCGTCGACCTGGATGAACGCCACGCCGCTCGTGCGCCGGCTGCGGCCCAGCGCGGTGGTATCCACGCCGCCTTCTAGAAGAGCGGCCGCAAGTTTCTCTCCGAACTCGTCGAGCCCCACCCTGCCCACGAAGCTCACGGCGCCGCCTAGGCGTGCCGCTGCCACGGCCTGATTGGCGCCCTTGCCGCCCGGGCTCATGGTGTAGTCGGACCCCATCAGGGTCTCACCGGGTAGCGGGTGGCGTGTTACGCGCACCACCAGATCCATGTTGGCGCTGCCCACGACCGTTATCTCAACGGGGGACCGCCCGGCTCCGGACGCGCCTAGGTCTGGGATGGTCATGAGCCGCCCACCCTGCCCGCCGGCCTGACCCGACCTGCGCTGGGGGCCCGGCCAGTTGTCGTCCCTTTGCCGTCGGCGGGTTTATAAGCGGGGGGCTCCTTGGCGGCCGTCGAACCCCGGACCACGAGTTCGACGGGAAGCACTACCTGGCGCGCAGCGCGGGTGGGGTCGGCCATGCGCTCGAGGAGCAGGCGAACGGCGGCAGCGCCGATGGCGGCGAGTGGTTGCCTCACGGTCGTGAGGGGTGGGTCCACGAGCTCGGCCCACGGGATGTCATCGAAGCCGACCACCGAGACGTCTTGTGGCACCGAGACACCCGCCTGCTTGAGGACGCGGATCACGCCGACTGCAACGGCGTCGTTGGCGCTCACGACGGCGTCGAACCCGCCCTTTCTAAGGAGTCGCACTACCGCGCCCGGAAGCTCGTGCGTGAAACCGCTTTGTGCCTCCCACACCGGGAGGCCCGGCTCGAACTCGGCCAGAAAGCCGCGACGCCGGGCGCGGGCACTGGCTATGTTCGTGGCGCCGTGCAGCAGCGCCACTCGCCGTAACCCCAACTCACCCAGGTGAGCGGCCACCAACGCGCCGCCGGCCACGTGGTCGGCGAAAACCGCATCACGGTCCGCTACCGGCCGATCCAGGGTCACGAGCGGCATGTCTGGGAGTTGCGGTTCGGGCGTACGACGGCCCCTTGGGCGAGCACCGGAACGCCCGGCGGGGGTGGACCTGGCATCATGGACGGGCACCCAGACGATGCCGTCCACCCGCAGGGCCGCCAGCCGCTCGAGGGCCTGGCTCTCCAACTCGGGGTCGTCTTCCGTGTCGTGAACCATGACTAGGTAGCCCGCGGCACGCGCCGCTACCTCCACCGCGTTTAGGAGTGCGGGAAAGAACGGGTTGCCGAGGTCGGGCAGAAGAACGCCCAGGATGCCGGTGCGGCCTGTGCGCAGCGCGCTGGCTTGCCGGTTCGGGACGTAGGCCAACGCTTCGGCCGCCGCCCTCACGCGCGCCGCGACGGCGGGCGTGACCCGCTTGGTGCCGCGCAGGACGTACGAGACCGTTGCGACCGATACTCCCGCGGCTTCTGCCACGTCACGCATGCTGGCCACCGATCGCACCTCCTCGAGCCTTGCGGTTAAACGTTTAACCGCTCGTGTATCGAGATTAGGGCTTGGAGAAGCGGCGGTCAACTAGGCAGCAGGCCCGGGTATACAACGGCGGGTTAGCGCTCCTGGTCGGGGAAGAGCAGGTCGGGGTTGAACCAGACGATGAAGCTGGCCCGATCGTCGGTGTGTTCGTCTTCGATGTAGCCGTCTATCAGCCCGTAGACCTCGAAGCCGTTGGCCAGTTGGAAGGTAAGCGTGGGGTCGGTGAGGGTGCCCGCCACGACGCTCTCGACGTACTCGGTCAGCGTCATCTGGTCACGGTGGCGGGGGTAGCCGGGCAGCTGCCCGCCAGCCACGATCCCCTTCCGCCCCAGTCGCCTTACGAGGTCCTTGCGCGCGTCGTACAGGGCGCGTCCCAACCCCTGGTCACGGTAGTCGGGGTGCACGCTGATGTCGGCGCCGTAGTACCAGGCGCCGTCGGGATCGTGATTGGCGTAGGTGCCGCCCGCGATCATCTCGTTGAACGAGTGTTGGGGCAGCTGCACGTCGAAGTCGATGAGGAACCCGGAGCCCAGGCCCACCACCCGCTCCTGCGGCAGAGGCGTGCCGTCGGGGGCGTCGGCGGCGAGGGCCACGAACTCCCCCTCCGGGAAACGTTGCTGGTGCTCTAAGAAGTGTGCCTGCGTCATCAGCTCCTGTGCCCCTAGGTTCGGGAAGCACGTCCGTTGCAGCTCCTCGAGGGCCTTCGCGTGCTCGGGGCGGGCCGTCTCGATGCGCACGCGCGGCTTGGCGGAACTCACTTAGGCGCCGGCTCGAAGGTGAAGCGCTCGTAGTTCCCCTCGCTAGGCAGGCCGCCAACGGCCCACAACTCGCGTGATGTCGGCCGCGTGATGACGGCGCCGCAAGTACCCACGAAGCGGGGCGCCTCGCCGCGGTGACAGATGTTGGAGGTGTGCGCCGTGACCTCCTGCAGCGCCTCGATGGTCAGGTCGTGACGATCGAGCAACCGCTCGGCGTCGGCCAATCGGGCCTCGGAGTCGGCCTGCGAGTCGGGGTCACGAGGGCGCTCCAGCACCCGCGTCACCTCATGCAGGTTGTGGTTCGTGTGCGCCAAGGAGTCGTCAGCCAGGTAAGTGACGTGGCTGCTCGTGGGCATGGCCTCGACGTTGGCGCCGGCCCCCGTGGCGTCCATGATCAGGTAGTTGTGGCCACCGGCGAGGGGCGCCCGCTCGAGCGCGGCCAGGGCTCCCGCCAGGGTCTCGGCCTTCAAGATCTCGCGGACGGCGAACGGCCAGGTAACGCCCGCACGGCCGTCCGCGCTCATGAGGTTGTTGACGCCCACGCTGACGCCGGCCTCGTTCATGCCGATCATGGCCAGCGCGCCGGCCGTGGTGAAGGTGAGGAAGTCGGGAGCCCCCTGGGGCCGCCCCCTGAGCAGCACGATGTGCTCGGTAGAGCCCTCGTGCATGTCCCAGGTCTGCCCGAACGCGGCCACGCCGTCGGCCATGCGCGAGCCCGGTACGAGGAACGCCGTGCAATCGTCAACGGCCTTCGTCTCGAGCACCCCGGTGGCGCGGTTGGCGGCGGCCACGGTGTCGATGAAGTCGGTGAAGCCGCCCACCACGATCAGCTCGGCGAGGCTGAGGTCGGTGGCCGCGGCCATGCCCTCCAGTTCGACCACGAGGTCGGGGGCGTAGTCGCGGTGGAACCGGAGGCAAGCGTCGGCCAGAGCGAGGACCTCGCGGCGGCTCAGCTCGCGGCCCGTCCACGCCGAGCCGCCCGCCAGCGCCACTCGCTCCTCGGCGTAGGCCCTTATGGCGCCGCGGAAGGCGCGCCCGTGCGCGTAACCGAAGTCGAAGTTAGTGCCCTTCAGGTCGAGTGTGGGAACAGTCATGTTGGGCTCATCATATTGCCGACAGCGGGCATGGCCCGAAAGACCGAACGCTCAGGCGAGGACCGAGCCGTACTCCGTGAGCCAGGTGAGGCGCACGGGCGTGCCCTCGGGCAGCATGCCGGCGTAGCCGTGCTGTTGGTTCTGCACGCGCGCCACCACCTTCGTGCCACCCGCCACCTCGATCAAGTAGCGGGCGTCGGTGCCCAGGTAGTGCACGCCGGCCACCTTGCCGGGCAGCTCCGAGTAGCCGCCTCCCAAGGCGGGCAGCTCGCCTGCCGCCGCGCTCTCCACCGCGAGCTTCTCTGGCCTGAGGGCGAGGACAACCTCGCTGCCGACGACCATCTCGGGGTCGCGGAGCACGCCGGCCAGAACGGTCCCGGCAGCCAACCTCACCCGCCCCTCTGAGCCAGACTTCCCCTCCAACACGCCGGTCAAGAAGTTGGTCTCACCGATGAAATCGGCGACGAAGCGGCCCAGTGGCCGCTCGTAGATCTCGTCGGCGCGCCCGACCTGCAACACCTCGCCCATGTTCATGACGGCTATCCGGTCCGCCATGGTGAGGGCCTCCTCCTGATCGTGGGTGACGTATATGAAGGTGATGCCCACCTGCTGCTGCAGGCGCTTGAGCTCGAACTGCATGGCGCGCCTCAGCTTGAGGTCGAGGGCGCCAAGAGGCTCGTCGAGGAGCAGGACGCTCGGCCGGTTGACTAGTGCCCGCGCCAGCGCCACGCGCTGCCGCTGGCCGCCTGAAAGCTGCACGGGTTTGCGCCCCTCCACGTTGGGAAGCCGCACCATGTCCAGCGCCTCCAAGGCCCTCTTGCGCGCGTCGGGGACAGCCACTCGCGCCATGCGCAGCCCGAACATGACGTTCTGGAGCACCGTCATGTGTGGGAACAGGGCGTAGTCCTGGAAAACGGTGTTGACGGGGCGGTGGAACGAGGGGATGCCCCGCATGGAGCGCCCGCTCAGGAGCAACTCACCGGAGGTGGGTTCCTCGAAGCCGGCGATCACGCGTAGGGTGGTCGTCTTGCCGCAACCGGAGGGGCCGAGCATGGCGAAGAACTCGCCCTCGCGGATCTCGAGGTCGATGTCGTTCACGGCCCGCACGGTACTCCTCGTGCGCGGGTCCACGAACTCCTTGACCAGGCTGCGGATCTGAACAGCTGGAGCCAGTGTCATGATGCGACGACCATAGTAACAGGGAGGCCAAGGGGCTGAGACGCCGAGGGGCCGCGAACTCGTCGCGGCCCCTCACTTCAGACGTTCAGGCCCTCAGCGCCCGATGAGGATCTTGATCATGTCCCAAGCGTCGTTGAGGAGCGCCTCGCGGTCGGCCGACTGGAGGGCGAAGAAGAGGTGCTCCTTCCCCTCCTCGCTCGGGTAGATGGCGGGATCATCGGCCAGCTCGGGGTCGATGAGACCGTTCTCGAGCGCGACCAGGTTCGGCGTTCCGAACGCGGTGTAGTTGGAGATGTCGGCGGCCACCTGGGGGCTGAGCACGTAGTCGATGAACACCTCGGCCAAGGCCTTGTTGGGCGCGCCCTTCGGGATGGCCAGGCTATCGACCCAGAAGTTCGTGCCTTCCTTCGGGATCACGTAGGCGTAGGTGTCGCACTCGCACTCGTCCATGATCTGGAAGATGTCACCCGAGTACTCGATGACTATGTCGGCCTCGCCGCGCGCCAGGATCTCCTGGCCGTCGTCGCGGGCGATGTACACGACGTTGCCGCCGTTGTCGATCAGGTACTTCGCCGCGGCGTCGATGTCGGCCGCGCTCTCGCTGTTCGGGTCCTTCTGAATCATCAGCAGCCCCATGCCGATCATGGCCGAGGTGTCCTCGAGCCATGCCACGGGCCCGTCGTAGGCGAACATGTCAGCCCACGACGTGATCTCGGAGACCTTCTCGGTGTTGTAACCGATCCCCACCGTGCCCCACTGGTACGGCATCGTGTAGGCGTTACCCGGGTCGAACGGCAGGTTGGTGAACTGCGGGTCGAGGTTGCTCAGGTTCGGCAGGTTGGCGTGGTCGATCTTCTCGAGTAGCCCCTCGTCGATCATGAGCCTCACGATCGAATCGCTGGGCACCACGATGTCGAAGCCCGGATTGCCCTGGCGCAGGCGCACGAGCATGTCGTCGTCGCTGCCGTAGGTGTCGTAGACGACGCGGACACTGCAAGCAGCCTCGAAGTTGGAGATGGTGTCTTCCGCAACGTAAGTGGCCCAGTTGTAGACGTTGAGCGTCTGGCCCGCGTAGCCGGCGGGACAGGTCCAGTCGGTCTGGGCGTAAGCGGCCGAGAAGACGGCAGCAGCCAGGCAGGTGACCATGAGTTTGCGCATCTAACCTCCGACTTGTCGAGTACACGCGCCGCGGCAGGCTGAAGCCCCGTTGGCCCCTTCAAGCTCGCGGATCAAGCAGAAGGTTAGCACCCGCCAGAGGGGCCCTGCGCACGTGTTCTTGGAGGACAAAGACCCAGCGGCGCTCTCAGCGGCCGGTGCGGTTGACCAGTCGATCCAGTTGTGGGTCGGAGAGCACGCGCCGGAGGACGTTGATGAGGTGCGCGTCCAAGCCGACGAAGTAGCGTGTCCGGGAGCGGCGTACCGACAGCGCGCGGTGCACGGCCTGAGCCACCTTCTCCGGGTGCGTTCCGTGCTCGGCGGCGAACTTCGCGCCCGACACCAGGTCCTTGACCAGGTTGCCGTAGTACTCCCGGGACTTGGGCGGCATGCGCTCCATCCGCTCAAGGCCCTCCACCAACGACTTCTGCCAGATGGGCGTGGCTATGCGGCCGGGCTCCACCACGGACACCCTCACCTTGTAAGGCAGCAACTCCCGCCTGAAGGCGTCGGCCACCGCCTCGAGCCCGAACTTGGAGGCGGCGTACGCGCCCAGCAAGCGCGACGAGATAAGTCCTGACACGGACCCCACGAACACGAGCCTGCCGGGCCGCTCGCGAAGGAGCGGCAGGAACGCCTGCGCCATGCCCACCTGCCCGATGACGTTCACCTCGAACTGGCGCCGCAGGTCGTCCAGGGGCAGGAACTCCATGGGGCCGGCGACCGCGATGCCGGCGTTGTTGACGAGGCCGTGGAAGTGTCCCCCGTTCAACTCCTCGTTCACGAGCCGGGCCGCCGCCGCCACCTGCTCCACGCAGGTGACGTCGAGCTCCAAGATCCTCAAGCGCTGGGCTGCCGAACCAGCCGCGGCCATCAGGCTCTCGGCGTCGTCCGCGGAGCGCAGCCCGGCGTAGACCTTATAGCCTCGCTCGAGCAAGAGCAGCACGGTGGCACGGCCGATGCCGCTGGACGCACCGGTCACTGCCACGACGCGCTTGTGGCTAGCGTCTTCGACGTGAGGCACGGAAGCATCCTACCAGTGAGCTGAGCATGGCCGGCGGGGCCGCCCGGCATGAAAACGGCGCCGACGCATATCCACGGCGTCGGCGCCGATACTGCCTTGGTTATCAGCTTCCGGGCCTCCGGAACCGGTACTTTCCCGGCCTTATCCGAAGAGCATTCTTGTGGCCTGCTTGGAGGCCCGGAAGCTCTGCAGCGGTCTGGGGCAGGAGCCTCGCCCCTTCTACGTTCCTGGCGAGGCCCTTCTCAGTGCCTACGCCCCTCCCGCTTGAATGCAGGATACGGCAACAGCGGTTTCTCTCGCCAGGGACGTTTGTCCCGACATCCAGCCCTATCATGCTCAGACTGGCTGACTGAACTCCGCGAACGCCCGGCGCGCCTCCTCGGGCAGTGGCACGGGCCGGTTGGAACCGTACTCGAACCACACGACCACCGCCTCGATCTCGGCGGCCGGTTCGTCGTCGGCGTGCACGATCTGGCGCATGGTCACGCTGCTGTTGCCGATGCGCTCCACCCACGTCTCCACTCGCACGCGCTGGCCTAGGCGGACCTGGGCGCGGTAGTCGATGGCCAAGCGGGCGAGGATGAACCCGCCCGGCGGCAGACTGAGGAAGCGCACGAACTCGACGCGCCCGAGCTCGGCGTAGGTGGCGTAGACGGCGTTGTTGACATGGCCCAAGGCGTCGGTATCGGCGAACCGCATCTGGATGTCGAGGCTGACGCTCTTCTTCACGGGTGACTCCATCTCAGCGCCTCCCCTCGTTAGCCGGCGCGTGGATCCGGCTTTGGCTGCGCGGGCCCCGCCTGCGCGGCAACTTCTGGCATACGGGGCAGTAGGTGGTCCCGCGTTGGGCCACCACCGTCCGTTCGAGTGTGGCGCCGCAGCGAGCACAAGGTTGGCCGCCACGCCCGTAGGCGTCAAGTTCCTTGGCGTACTCGCCGGGCTGGCCCCTCACGGTGCGGTAGTCGGACAAGGTGGTGCCCTGGGCGGCCAAGGCGGCGCTGAGGACCTCGCGCACGGCGCGGTGCAGGTTCGCCACCTGGCTCGGCTGCAGCGCGAGAGAGGGCGTTAGGGGGTGCACGCGGGCGCGCCACAGGGCCTCGTCGGCGTAGATGTTGCCCACGCCTGCCACCGGCCGCTGGCTCAACAGGTACGCCTTGACGGGCATTCGCGACCGGGCCAGCGCCGCGCCGAACGCCGCCTCGGTGAACTCCGGTTCCAGGGGCTCGGGTCCGAGCGCCGCCAGCGTGGGCAGCGTCTCGTAGCACCCCCGCTCTACGACCAGGAAGCGGCCGAAGCGGCGCGGGTCGAGGAAGTAGAGGACGTTCGGCGCCTCACCGCTCAGGCGCACGCGCACACGTAGGTAGGCGGCCTGGCGCTCGCTGGGCACGTTCAAGGCGATGACGCCCGTCATGCCGAGGTGCGCCACTAGCTCGAGGCCGCCCGACAACGGCATGAGGATGAACTTCCCGCGGCGCCCGACGGCCTCTATGCGCCGGCCCAAAGCTCGCGGAAGGCCCACGTACTTGGGGCCAAGCGGCGCCAGCAGGTCCACTTCTAGCAACTCGCGGCCCGTGAGCCATGGCGCGAGCTCACGGCGGACGGTCTCGACCTCAGGCAGTTCGGGGATAGGTGATCCTCCCCTCGTAGAGGGCGCGGCCGACGATAGCGCCTTGGAGCCCCAGGCGTTCGTACTTCTCCAGGTCGGCGTCCGTGGCCACGCCACCACCTGCCACGAGGCTGCCAGGGAACGCGTCGCGCATGCGCGCCACGGGCTCTTCGTCTACGCCGAGCATGGTGCCGTCGCGCGAGACGTCGGTGTAGATGACCTGTGTCACGCCTTGCAGCGCAACGCTCCGGGCGAGGTCGACCGCGTCGACCTCGGTGGTCTCGGCCCAGCCGCGCACGGCCACGAGGCCGCCGCGGGCGTCGATGGACACGCAGACGCGCTCGGGTCCGAACTCACTCAACAGCGCGCCGACGACCTCGGGCTGTGTGATGGCTACGGTGCCCAGCACCACCTTTTCGAGGACCCCCAGCCACTTCCGGGCCGCGAACACGCTGCGCACACCGCCGCCTAGTTCGACTTTGGCCTTCACGCTTTTGGAGAGGCGGGTCACCAGCTCGGTGTTGTCGCCGCGGCCGAGGCTGGCATCCAGGTCGACGACATGGATCCACTGCGCTCCTAGGCCGTCCCACTTGACGGCTGCGTCGACAGGGTTCTCGTAGTAGACGGTCTCGCGCCCGGGGTCTCCCTCGAACAGGCGGACGGCGCGGCCTTGCTGGATATCGACTGCTGGGATGACGAGGAACATGTGCGGCCGAGCATAACCTTGCCCCCAAGCGGCCTCATCTTAGTGGCTTACCTTGACATCACCCCACCCTGGCCTATACTTTCAAGGGATGCAGTCTAGCGGTTCCGCCACGCTCAACTTATCCTCGCTCCTCCAGCAAGCGCCAGGCGCACCGCTTGACGTGCGCGGAGAGGGGCTGTTCGAGCCCGCAGCAGCGCTGCTCGAAGCCGACGGTATGCGGCTCAGGGGTCCCCTCAAGTGGCGCCTGACCGTAATAAACGCCGGCGGTGACGACGACTTCGTGCTTGAGGGAGCGGTCAAGGGCATGGTCATCATGGAGTGCCGTCGCTGCCTCGAAGAGGTGGACACGGAGGTGACGACCTCGTTCGTCTATCCCATGGTGTTCCGGCCGTCCACGCTCCCCCTCATGCTCGACGAGGAGGGCGAAGAGGGCGAAGAGGAACTGCTCGTCTTCGGCTCTTACGTAGTAGACTTCAGCGCGTTCCTCACCGAGCTCCTTGCCATCGAGGTGCCCATCACGGCGATCTGCCGGCAAGATTGCCTCGGTCTGGACGAGAACGGCGTCAACCTGAACGAACACCCGGAGCTGGCGCGCAAACGCAAGCCCGAAGTGGTCGAGGAAGGTGTCTCGCCCTTCTCCGCACTCAAGGACCTCGACATCAGGGCCTGAGCCGCCTTAGGCGCGCCTATGGCCGTGAAGGTACGGTATGAACATCCACCTCTCGCGTGAAGCGCGAGCTCACCAGAAGGAGTAGGACAAGATGGCAAAACATCCAGTACCCAAGAAGCGCACCTCGCGCTCCAGCCGCGATTCACGGCGGTCTCACCACGCGCTGAGCGAGCCCACCCTTGTCGCCTGTCCTCAGTGCAAGGCCATGAAGCCGCCGCACGTCGTCTGCCCCGAGTGCGGCAGCTACGCCGGCCGCCAGGTCATAGCGGAAGCTTGACGCACCTGCAGCCCGCCAGGTACCAGTGGCGGCTGCTCCAAAGAACCGCATCCCCTAGGGGTTCCGTCAGGACGGCTCCGGCCGTCCTTTCTCCATCCGGTCGCCCTGGCAAGTTCGCGACCGCACGACAAGCAGGTACTGCGTGAGCCAACCGAAGACGCGGGCAGGCGTGACGGCGCTGGGCGCCTACGCGCCCTCCAGGATCGTCAGCAACGAAGACCTCGCCAAGATCCTGGACACCTCCGACGAGTGGATCACCACGCGTACGGGCATCAAGCGCCGCCACCTGGCCGCCGACGACGAGTTCACCTCCGACCTGGCGTTCCGCGCCGTCGAGAACCTACTGAGCCGGCACGGTGACGACGCCCTGGCCGGTGTCGACATGGTCATCTTGGCCACCAACACGCCGGACGCGCTCTTCCCCTCCACCGCCGCGCTCGTGCAGGACAAGTTCAAGCTGTCCGCGGGCGCCTTCGACCTGCTGGCGGCCTGCCCCGGCTGGCTGTACGCAGTCGGCATCGGCAAGAGCCTAGTCGAGTCGGGGCA
>CAJDWU010000042.1_pt1 | contig 15145 bp, 12 predicted proteins | sample 7391771 | NCBI WGS metagenome assembly CAJDWU01 (sample SAMEA7055737, study PRJEB34461) | soil metagenome | biome: terrestrial ecosystem; feature: Peninsula; material: soil | place: Antarctica | collected 2016 | reverse complement strand
TCCTCGATGTGCTCGCGGATGACGCCGCGCAGAGGCCTCACGCTCTCGCCCTTCGGCAGTTTCTCGGCCAAGAAGGCCGCCACCTCGGCGCCGAACGTCACCTGGATGTCGCGGCCCCGCAGCTCGCGGCGGATGTCGTCGAGCATCAGGTTCGTGATGACCACCACGTCTTCCTTGACGAAAGACTCGAAGACGATGACCTCGTCGAGGCGGTCGAGGAACTCGGGCGAGAAGATGCCCTTGAGCGGTTGCCCGGGGCCCTGCTCTGCGAGGTCCTGGAAGCCGATGGCGCTGCCGGCGCGGTTGAACCCGGTGTTGCTCGTCATGATGAGGATGACGCGGCGGAAGTCCACGGTGCGGCCGAGTCCGTCCGTCAGCCGGCCGTCGTCGAGCACCTGCAAGAACGTGTTGTAGATGTCGGGGTGGGCCTTCTCTATCTCGTCGAGCAGCACCACGCTGAACGGCTGGCGCCGCACGGCTTCGGTAAGGCGGCCGCCCTGCTCGTGACCTACGTAGCCCGGAGGGGCGCCGATCAATTTGCTGATGGAGTGCTGCTCCTGGAACTCGCTCATGTCGAGCCTCACCAGCGAGCGCTCGCTGCCGAAGAGCAGGATGGCTAGTTGCTTGGCGAGGAACGTCTTGCCGACGCCCGAAGGGCCCACGAAGAGGAACGAAGCCGACACGCGCGTGCGACCGCCGAGGCCGACACGCGAGCGCCTGAGGGCGGCGGCTAGGGCGCGGATGGCCTTGCGCTGCCCGACCACCGCGCGCTGGAGGTGTTCCTCGATATGGGCGAGTTTCTCGTTGTCTTGGTCGTCGACGTAGATGCCGCCCCACGAATCCACTACGGCTTCGATGTCTTCGCGGCTCACGATGGGCGTGCCATCGGGTTCCTCGAGCACCGGGAAGCCCAACGACTTGTTGAGGCGCGTTCGCGACGCTGCTTCGTCGATGAGATCGATGGCCTTGTCGGGGAAGTTGCGGCCGGGCAGGCTACGCTCCCCGATCCTCACCGCTAGCTCCAGCATCTCGCGCGGGATGACCACGCCGTGGTGTGCCTCGTACTTGTCGCGCAGGCCGATGAGGATCTCGAGGGACTCCTCGGGCGAGGGCTCCAGCACGATGACGGGCTGGAAGCGGCGCTCGAGGGCGGCGTCCTTCTCTATGTAGCGGTGGTACTCGCCGGTGGTGGTGGCGCCGATGACCTGCACCTCGCCACGAGAGAGGGGCGGCTTCAAGATGTTGGCGGCGTCCAGCGTGCCCTCGGCCCCGCCGGCCCCAACCAGCGTGTGCAACTCGTCGATGAAGGCCACCACGCGCGCGCGGCGGAGCTCCTCGATGATCTGGCGCAACCGCTCCTCGAACTCACCGCGGTACTTCGTGCCGGCAACCACGTTACTGAGTTCGATGCAGAGCACCCGCAGGCCGTGGAGGTTGGGGGGCACGCGGCCCTCGACGATGGCCTGCGCCAGCCCCTCGACGATGGCGGTCTTGCCTACGCCGGGCTCACCGATGAGGACGGGATTGTTCTTGGTGCGGCGCGACAGGATCTGGATGACGCGGCGGATCTCTTCGGTGCGGCCGATGACGGGGTCGAGCTTGCCGTCTTGGGCCTCGCGCGTGAGATCACGCGAGTACTCGTCGAGGAACGGCGTGTTGACCGCCTCGGCTTGGCCCTTAGGGTCGGCGGCGGCGAGGATGCGCCAGCGAACCGAATCGACGTCGCGCGTGAGGTTCTGCAGGATGCGGTAGGCGACGCCGTCGCCCTCGCGGATGATGCCCAGGAGGATGTGTTCGGTGGCGATTATGGTCGAGCCGAGGCTGCGCGCCTCGGAGCCCGCGAGTTCCATGACGCGCCGGGCGCGCGGCGTGATGGCCGCCGCCTCGTTCTTGGGCATGCCGTCACCGCGGCCGACCATCTCCTCGACCTGGAGCCTGAAGTCGTCGAGTGACGCCCCGAACTCCTCGAGGACCTTACTGGCCGTCCCACTTTCGCGCATGAGGCCTAAGAGGAGGTGCTCGGGGCCGATCATGGTGTGACCGAGCTTGGCGCCTTCTTCGCGAGCGTAATGGAAGACGAGCCTAGACCTGTCGTCGTACCTATTCACGGTGATCTCCGAACCGGGACGGCCGGCTAGCGCACAAGAGAGCTGGTAAAAGCGGACAGGGCCGCGAGGACATGCGTACATAGTACCCGGCCATGGTTGCGACAGGCTGCGACTTCGTTACCATTTCCTTCATCCGCCCGCGGCCCGACCCTCAACCCGGGTGGCTCGAACCAGCTCAACGCTTACAATCGGCGGGTGATCGCGGCCCCTTTCTCTTCGTGGGCCGCGCGGCCAGCGGGAGGCACCCGGGCCGAACTAGGAGAAGCATGCTCTTCCAGGAAATCCTTGCGCGCCTCGACAGCTACTGGGCGGAACGCGGCTGTGTGGTGGTGCCGCCGCAAGACACCGAGGTGGGCGCGGGCACGTTCTACCCGACCACCTTCTTGAGGTCCCTCGGCCCCGAGCCCTGGCGCGTGGCCGGCATCGCCCCGAGCCGCCGACCAACGGACGGACGCTACGGCGACAACCCCTACCGCTTCCAGTACTTCTACCAGTACCAGGTCCTCCTCAAGCCGTCCCCCGCCGACGTCCAGGACATCTACCTGAACTCGCTCTACGCCTTGGGCATCGACCCCAACGCCCACGACATCCGTTTCGTGGAGGATAACTGGGAGTCTCCCACGCTGGGCGCCTGGGGCCTCGGCTGGGAGGTCTGGATGGACGGCATGGAGATCACGCAGTTCACCTACTTCCAGCAAGTGGCGGGCTTCGACTGCAAGCCGGTGTCGGTCGAACTGACCTACGGGCTGGAGCGCCTCGCCATGTACCTGCAAGGCAAGGCGCACGCGTTCGACGTGGAGTTCGGGCCCGGCGTCACCCTGGGAGACCTGAGGCGCGACCTCGAGGTGCAGCACTCTCGCTATAACTTCGAGGAGTCCGACCCCGACCTTCAGCGCCTGCTGTTCGAGAAGTTCGAGTTGGAGGCCTACCGCCTCCTCGGCAAGGGGCTCGTCTACCCCGGCTACGAGTTCGTGCTGCGCTGTTCGCACGCCTTCAACTTGTTGGACGCCCGCGGCGTCCTCTCGCAGACCGAACGCCAGGCCTACGTCCAGCGCGTTAGGCGGATGGCCGAGGCCACCGCGAAGGCCTACCTCCAGCTGCAGGCCCAACAGGTCGGAGAGGGGGCCTGAGGTGGCTGACCTCCTGTTCGAGATCGGCACCGAGGAGCTTCCAAGCTGGTACGTGAAGTCCGGGGGCGAAGCGCTGGTGGTGCTGGTGACCCAGCGCCTGACCGCCGCCGAGCTCGCGCCGGCGAGCACCACTGGCTACGCCACCCCGCGGCGCCTGGCCGTGTGGGCTAGGGACTTGCCCGCCTCAACTCCCAGGCGCACCGTGGAGCGACGCGGTCCCCCGGCGAGCGTGGCGTTCGACGAGTCGGGCGCCCCCACCAAGGCAGCCCTGGCCTTCGCCTCCAAGAACGGGGTTGACGAGGGTGCGCTGGAGCGCCGCGCCGACGAGAAGGGCGAGTACGTCTACGCAAGCATCGAAGTCGGAGGGGAGGACGCGGCCGCCGTCCTCCCTGAACTCCTTGCCGGCGTGGTGCGCGATCTCCCTGCCCCGCGCAAGATGCGTTGGGGCGACGAGCCGACCGCGTTCATCCGCCCGGTGGTGTGGCTGCTGGCCCTCTTTGGCGGTGAGGTAGTCGAGATGGAGGCCGCCGGCGTGCGGGCCGGCGCCACGTCGCGCGGGCACCGCTTCCTCGCGAAGGGCGAGTTCACGGTGAAGAGCGCCGCCGATTACGCGACCGCCCTGGAGGAGCGCTTCGTCATGGCCGACCGCGCGGAACGCCGCCAGGCCACCTGGCGGGCGGTCCATGCTGCCGCGGACGAGCAAGGGTTGACGGCCATCCACGACGACGCCTTGCTCGACGAGGTGACAGATCTGGTCGAGAGTCCCTTCGGCGTGCTCGGGAGCTTCGCGGCCGGTTACCTCGAACTGCCCGAGGAGGTGCTGGCCACGGTGATGATCAAGCATCAGCGCTTCTTCCCGACGCGCGACGCCTCCGGGCAGTTGGCCGCCGCCTTCGTGGGCGTGTCCAACACTTCCGTGCCGGACGTGGCCGTGGTGCGCCAGGGCTACGAGCAGGTGCTCGCCGGTCGCCTTTACGACGCGCGTTTCTTCTGGCGCTCCGACCTGCGCAAGAGTCTCTCGCAGCACGCGTGGGGCCTTAGCGGGATCGCCTTCCAGAAGGAACTCGGCAGCATGGCCGATAAGACGGCTCGGGTGGGGGAGACCGTGGGGCAGCTGCTGGACGCCCTCGACCTCGATCAGACGGAGGCCTACGCCGCCGCGCAGGCCCTGCCCATCTTCCGCGCCGACCTTGCCACCGAGATGGTCTTCGAGTTCCCTGAGCTGGAAGGGGTAATGGCGCGCGCTTACGCCCTCGCGGAGGGGCTCCCGGTGGCCACCGCCGACGCGCTGCTGGGCGGCGTGAGCCCCAGGACGCACGAGGACGACGTGCCCGCCAGCGCCGCGGGTGCCGTCCTGGCCCTGGCGGACCGGGTCGACAAGCTGCTCGGGTTCTTCGCGCTCGGCAAGCGCCCCAGCGGTTCGGCGGACCCGTTCGCCTTGCGCCGCGACGGCCTGGCCGTGGCGCGGGTGCTGGGTGCCCGTGGTTGGGCGTTGCCCGTGACCACCCTGGTGGAGGCAGGTTCCGCCGCCTACGCGGGTGGGCCGGTGACTGCGTCCACCGACGTGCAGCAGGCGGTGGTGGAGTTCATCTGGGACCGCGTGGCCTCGCTCCTCCTAGACAACGGCGCTTCCGTCAACGTGGTGCGTGCCGCTATCCAGGGCTCCGTGACCGTGATCGGCGCCGCCCGGCGCGTAGAGCTGCTTAGGGCCCTTATGGCTTTGGATGAGATGCCCGACCTCATGGCGCTCTACAAGCGCGCCGCCAACCTCGCGAAGGGCGAGTCGATGGCCGTCGACGCGCAAGCGTTCGACCGCCCGGCACACGCTTTGGGCGCTAACGTCAGGCCCGCACTGTTCACCGAGCCACAAGAGGCGCCACTGTTGGCTGCCCTGCCCGCCGCGCAGCATGGTGTGCACGAGTTGCTGGCCGCCGCCAAGAGCCAACTGCCCGGCTGGGACTTGCGGGACCCGGCCCCTCGTCGCCTCACGGGAGTGGCCGACGACTTGCAAGCCTTGATTGGCATCAAGGCGCCCCTGGACGCTTTCCTCGACGGCGTGCTCGTGATGGCCGAGGACTCAGGCGTGCGCCGCAACAGGCTGGCGCTGTTGACGGAGGTCGTGCGTGTGCTGCGCCAGTTGGGCAGTCTCGAGCAGTTGGCGGGCGCCTAGCCCTCGCGCGCCCAGGCCCAAGAGGGACAACGAAGAGCGAGCCCCGGACGGTGATCCGGGGCTCGCCGTTGAATCTGGTCGCCGAGACGCGAGTTCTGGTGCCGAAGATGGGACTTGAACCCACACGTCCTCACGGACACACGACCCTGAATCGTGCGCGTCTACCGATTCCGCCACTTCGGCACGCGCTCAGCAGTCTAGAAGGATACCCAGCGGCGCGCGGCCGCGCAAGTGCCTCCTCGAACCTTGGAGAGGCTCAACCGACAAGCCTGCCGCCTTCCAGGAATGGTTCACCGTCGAGCGTGACCCTGCCCTCCGACCGCAGGTCGCAGACTAGGTCCCAGTGGATGCTGCTCTCGTTCAGCCCACCGGTCTCAGGGTAGGAGGAGCCGAGGGCAAGGTGGATGGTCCCGAGGATCTTCTCGTCGAAGAGCGTCTGCAGCGTGGGGAACGTGATGTGAGGGTTGGTGCCTATGCCGAGTTCACCCAGGAACCGCGAGCCGGTATCGGTGTTCAGTTGCGAGTCGAGTACCGCCTGACCTCGGCGGGCCATGGCTTCCACGACCTTCCCTGCCTGGAAGCGCAGCGTTACCCCCTCTACCACCGTGCCCGCCACGCTGGACGAGATGGCGAAGTGGATGACGCCCTCGGCGGAATCCTCGATCGGACCCGTGAACACCTCTCCCGAGGGCATGTTGCGCTTGCCGTCGGAGTTGGCCCACTTGCGACCCTTGACGCTGAGGCGCAGATCGGTGCCCGGCCCCTCGATCCTCACCTCGTCCGCCTGCTCCAACCGGTCGGCCCAGCGCTGTTGCGCCGCGCCCAGGTCGCGCCAGCGGGCCGCGGGGTCGGGGTCGTGGAGGAACATGGCCCCGAACACGAACTTCTCGTAGGCGTCCGTGCTCATGCCGGCTGACTGCGCGGCGGCGGGGGTGGGGTAGAGAGTGCCCACCCAGCGCGTCTGCGCCACGCGGTAGCGCGTGACCTCGCGCATGCGCTTGCTCCACGACGTCACGCGGCTCGAGTCGATGCCCTGGAGGTGGTGCGAGTTGGACGGAGCCGACACGCGCGCGTAGGCGTCCATGCGGCGGATCTCTTCGAGTTGTACGAGGGGCTCCGACGTTAGCAGCTCGTCTGCGGCCAGCTCGAGGACGTCGGCGGTGAACTCAGGGTACGCGAGCCGCAGGTGGGGTTCGGCGCCGACGGCGAGCACGTGGCGCGTGAGAGCGCGGGCCAGCGGCAGCGCGCCGGTGTCCACCTGTAACAAGACGTCGTCTCCGGGTCGCAAGTCCAGGCAGTACTCGACCAGCAGCTTGGCGTACCTGTCGTTGATGGGGTGGATCATGCCTGGAACGCTATCACTCGGAGCGTGGGCCACGTTCGACGGTGAACGCGCTCGAGCCCAGCGCCAGCAGCGTCCCGTCCTCGTCGAACACTTCCGTGCGCACGACGATCACGCTCCGGCCGCTGCGCATGACCGCTGCGACGGCCCTCAGCGTCGGCCCGCGGCCGGGCCTCACGAAGTCGACGCGCATGTCGATGGTTGCCACCGAGGGAGCGCGTGAGAGGTCGTCGAGGGTGAGGGCCGCGGCGGCCCCGGCCGCGGCGTCCACGAGTGCGGCCACCACCCCTCCGTGGGGCATGCGTCTGACCACGTTGCCGATGTGCTCGTCGCGTACCGCCATCTCCAGGGTGACGCGGTTGCCGGGCCGGTCGATCTCGGTGACTTTCACGCCCAGCTGGTGGTTGTAGGGGATGACGTCCTCGATGATGGTGCGCAGCGTCGAATTTAGGGCGCCCTCCTTGTTCGCTAACATGCCCTCATGCTACTCGCGCCGCCGGCGGAGCGGGGCAAGCATGGCCAGCTGCCCTTCGCTTATCATGGGGCTGCATGAGCGCCGATCGGCCCCCACGACGGGGCCCCCCCACCAGCAAACCAGCGCAACGAACCAAGCGCGCGGACACCGCCAAGAAAGCTCCCGCCGACGCGCGACGGTTCCGGCCGAGGAAGCCTGCCGGGCAACGCAAGCCCACCCAGGCGACCGCGCCCGCGAACCCTCTGCCAGGCGAGCGCGTCCAGCGCACAATCGCGCGCGCGGGGGTGGCCAGCCGCCGCCGGGCCGAGGAACTCATCACGGCGCGGCGCGTGAAGATCAACGGCCGCGTGGCGGAGCTGGGCGACCGCGCCATGCCTGATGACGACGTGCGAGTTGACGGCAAGCAGTTACACGTGAGCGATAGCCACGTGACGTACGTCCTGAACAAGCCGGTCGGTTACGTGACTACGGCGCGCGACGAGCGAGGCCGCTCCACGGTCTTCGACCTCCTGCCGCCCACCCCCGGGCTCCACTCGGTGGGCCGCTTAGACCGCGAATCGGAGGGGCTCTTACTCCTCACGACGGATGGCGACCTCACCCTCAAGCTCACCCACCCGCGCTACGAGCTGGAGAAGGAGTACCGCGTGTGGACCAAGCAGGGTCGCGTGGACGGGCCCGCGCTGAAGCGCCTCTTGGGCGGGGTGGAGCTGGACGACGGCCACGCCGCCGCGAAGAGCGCTCGGCCTGCGCCGGGAGGCGCCTTCGTCGTGCTGACCGAGGGCCGCAAGCGCGAAGTCAGGCGCCTGTTCAAGGCGTTGGGTTACACGGTCGACAGGCTGGTGCGCGTGCGCGCGGGCGACTTGAAGCTGGGCGATCTCGCCGTGGGTGGCTTCCGGGAGTTGACGGCCAAGGAGCTCCGGGCCCTTGGGTATAATCCCGAGGAGCGGCACTGAGAGCCGCCTTGGGCGGCCGGGCGCAGGCCCTGGCCGCGGCAGGAGAGTAGCTCACGGTGCAGCCGATTCAACCAGGACCTAAAGTGATAGGAAGCATCTTCCACGCGGGCACCGGGGCGGTGCACATAGAAGCGCGCGACATCGCCGCACGCGTGGCCGAGCTGGGGCAGCAGATTGCCGCCGACCACGAGGGTGCCGACCTTCACCTCATCTGCGTCTTGAACGGGGCGTTCATCTTCATGGCCGATCTCGTCAGGGCCATCGATCTACCGCTAACGCTCGACTTCCTGTCGGTGTCCTCCTACGGTTCTCGCACCGAGTCGAGCGGCGAGGTGCGCCTGGTCAAGGACCTCGAACAGAGCTTGAAGGGCCGCAGCGTGGTGCTGGTCGAAGACATCGTCGACACGGGCCTGACCATGCAGTACCTCCTCTCCTACCTCCAGGGGCGGGCGCCCAAGTCGGTGAAGGTCGTCACGCTGCTTAGCAAACCCTCGCGCCGCAAGGTCGACGTGCCCATCGACTACGTCGGCTTCACTATCGAAGACGCCTTCGTCTACGGCTACGGTCTCGACGTCGAGCACCGCCTGCGCAACCTCCCCTTCGTCACCAGCCAAGCGACTTGATGGCCGGGCCACGGCGGTACGCGTTGGTGGCCCTCGCGGTCTTAGGTCTCACGCTAGTGACGCTCACGGTGTCGGCGGCGCTGCGCGATACCACCCCACCCAAGCTCTACGTGGAACCCCCCAGCCGGCTCGCCGTCGGCGCGCCCCTCGGCCTCTTCGTCAGCGCCGACGAGCCGGTCACGTACATCCTCGAATACGGCGGTGAGACGTTCCAACTGGTCGACCAGGACGCCACCTTCGACGTCCCAGCCGTGGCCGGCGCGCAACTCGCACACTTGAGCGCCACTGACGGCGCTGGTAACGAAACGGTGTTCGACGCGTCGATCGTCGGGGTGCCGGCGTTCGAACCCGCCCTGGTGGCAATTAGCCAAGTCACGGCCGGCGACCCGCTCGGGGTGATGATCAGCGGCCTGCCCGGCGCCGGCGCCGACCCGGTCCTGAGCGCCGCCATCACGTCCATGACGCTCAAGACGGGCGAGACGGTCGTTCCATTGCGCGAAGTGGCTGGGCCGGCCTACCGCGGCATGCTCGCGACCCCCATGGCCGTCGACGCGCAGACCCTGACCTTGGCGCTGCACGTGAGGGACGAGTTCGGCCGTGCCTACGACGTGAGCACGACCACTGTCCTCGAGCCGCTGCCGGTCGAGATAGAGCAACTCAGGCTCTCGGCTTCCACTCTCGCCGTGATCACGCCCGAGGGCCGCGAACTGGAGGCCGAGGCCTTGGCCGCGGCCTGGGCCGGCGCGCTGCCCGACCCGCTCTGGACCGAACCGTTCATCATGCCGATAGACGGCGTGTCTACCAGCGGCTTCGGCGACGCGCGGCGCTACGTGCCCGGCGGTCCAGTGTCGTTTCACTACGGCCTCGACCTGGCCACGGCGCAGGGCACGCCCGTCCACGCCACCAACGACGGGGTCGTGGTCGTGGCCGGCCGCTACCCCATCAAGGGCGGCTGGGTGGCCATAGACCACGGAGATGGCCTCATGAGCTACTACTTCCATATGTCAGAGGTCATTGCCGAGGTCGGCCAGGTGGTGAAGCAAGGCGACGTGATCGGCCTGGTCGGCACCACGGGCCTGTCCACCGGGCCGCACCTGCACTGGGAGATGCGCGTGAGGCAAGTGGCCAGTAACCCCCTCGCCTGGGTGGGCAAGACCTTCCCGTGATCCGCGCTGCCTGGCTACGGCGCGCGCTGGCGGCCGGGCTGGTTTCGCTCATGCTCTTGGCGCCCGTCCTCGCCGCCCCGGGCCCGCTGGCGCCAGTCGCCGCTCCCGCGCTGCCCCCCGGCACACTGCCCTGGAACGAGGTCGTCTGGTACGAGGTCTTCGTGCGCTCGTTCCAGGACTCGGACGGGGACGGGGTGGGCGACCTCAGGGGCCTCACGGAGCGCCTGCCGTACCTGGCCGGCCTAGGAGTGGGCGGCCTTTGGCTCATGCCCATCTACCCGAGCCCCAGCTACCACGGCTACGACGTGACGGATTACCTGGGCGTGAACCCGGACTACGGCACGCTTGCCGACTTCCGCGAGCTAGTGAATAGCGCGCATGCGCTGGGGATCCGCGTGATCCTCGACTTCGTACCGAACCACTCCTCGGACGCACACCCGTGGTTCCAGGCCGCCCGTGCCGGCGACGGCGCCTACCGCGACTACTACCGCTTCGAGTCCGACCCGCCGCTAATGCGGGGCACTCGCGGGACCAACGCCTGGCACCTTGCGGCCGATGGCACGAGCTACCTGGGCCTTTTCTCAGACCGCATGCCCGACCTCAACCTCGCTAACCCGGCCGTCACCGCCGAGCTGCAACTCGCCGCCAGGCACTGGCTGGAACTGGGCGTCGACGGTTTCCGGCTGGACGCCATCCAGCACCTCATCGAAGGTCCAGGTGGCCAGATCTCGAACACTCCCGCCACCTACGAGTGGGTGAAAGCGTTCGAGGGTTACATCCACGAAGCGGCGCCGCATGCGTTCTTGGTGGGCGAGACGTGGACCGAGATGCCCGCCATCGCCCGCTACCACTCGGTCGCCGACCTCGACATGTCTTTCGACTACCCGCTCTGGAAGGCGCTGCTGGCCGCCGTGCAGGCCCGCAGCGCGGCCGACCTGGCCGACACCTTGGCGCAGGAGAGGTCCTTGTACCCGGAAGACGCCGTGCGCGGCACGTTCCTCTCAAACCACGACCAGACGAGGCTGGCGACGAGACTCTCCATCCCCCGCCGCGACGAGGCGAGGCTGAAGCTGGTGGCGGGCCTCCTCCTCACGCTGCCCGGCACGCCGTTCATCTACTACGGGGAGGAGGTCGGCATGCCCGACGGTCCCGGCGCGTTCGATGTGGAGAAGCGGACACCCATGCGCTGGATGGCTACGGACCCGAGCGGCCTGTTCGGGTTCAGCACGGCGCGGTCATGGACCGACCCGGGTGCGGGCCTCGCGGGCGTGAGCGTGGCCGAGCAGGACACGGACCCGGACTCGCTACTGAACTACTACCGCCGCCTGATAGCGCTGCGCAACGCCGAGGGCGCGCTGCGCTCCCAGGACTGGAGCGTGCTGGCCACCACGTCGAGAGCCGTGTTGGCGCTGGTCAGGGTCGGACCGCTGGGCGAGCGACTGTTGGTGGTCGCCAACCTGTCCGTGCGGGAAGTGGCCTGGGACGCAGGCGGGCTTGACATCGCCGGCCTTTCCGACCTCGTGAGCGGCGCCGACCTGCGCGCCCTCGAGGGCGGCAGCATCGAGCTTCCCGGCCTCAGCCTTAACGTTCTCCGTTTGCGCTGAGCCGAACCGCCCACCAGAGGGCAGCCCGTATACTTGACCCTTATGAGTCAAGCTACCGTCGCGGCCAAACCGCGCGTCTTCTCCGGCGTGCAACCCACCGGAACCCTCCACCTCGGCACCTACGTGGGGGCCCTGCAGCAGTGGGTGGCGCAGCAGCACGAGCGCGACAGCATCTTCTGCGTCGTCGACCTGCACGCCCTGACCGTGCCCGAGGACGTCGAACCCGCCCGCCTGCGGGAGCAGGTGCGCAGCGTGGCCGCGCTTTACTTCGCCGCCGGGATCGAGCCCGACAACAACCTGGTGTTCGTGCAGTCCGCCGTGCGTGAGCACACCGAGCTCACCTGGCTCCTGAACTGCGTAACGCCGCTCGGCTGGCTCTACCGCATGACGCAGTTCAAGTCGAAGTCCGAGGGGCGCGAGAGCGTCGGAACCGGGCTACTCGACTACCCCGTCCTGATGGCGGCCGACATCCTCCTTTACGACACCGCCTACGTGCCGGTGGGGGAGGACCAGGTGCAGCACATCGAGCTCACGCGCGACTTGGCGCAACGCTTCAACAACCTCTTCGGCGAGGTCTTCAAGGTGCCGAAGGCACAGATCCCCCCCGTGGGCGCGCGCATCATGGGGCTCGACGAGCCGACCGTGAAGATGTCCAAAAGCATCGCCGTGCATAGGCCTGGCCACGCCATCAACCTGCTCGACGACCCGGCCACCATCAAGAAAGTCGTCATGAGCGCCGTGACCGACTCGGGACGCGAGCTGCGCTTCGAGCACGCCTCCCCTGGGGTGCGCAACCTCCTCTCCATCTACCAGGTGCTCACTCGCAAGGCACCGGCCGACATCGAGGCCGAGTTCGACGGCGCCGGCTACGGTCATCTCAAGAAGGCGGTGGTCGAGGTGGTGGTGGAGACCCTGGGCCCCATCCAGTCCCGCTATCACGAGTACATGAACGACCGTGCCCAGCTGGAAGCCCTCCTTGCGTCGGGCGCCGACCGCGCCCGCGGGATCGCAGCCACCACCATGCAGCGCGTGCGGACCGCCATGGGAGTCGGCTGACGGCCGGCGACCCAGCAGGTCAAGCAGGCGGCAGAGCGCTGCCGGGCAGCGTGTTGTTCGTGTTCCTCGACGGCGTTGGCCTGGGTGCCGACGACCCGGCCACCAACCCGCTGGCGGCGGCCGGCACGCCCTTCCTGCGCGCGGTCTTGGGCGGACCACTCACGAAGGAGACGGCAGAGATCACCCGGCCGGCCCTGGTCTACCGCCGCCTAAACGCCACCCTGGGCGTCGAGGGGCTGCCCCAGTCGGCCACGGGCCAGACGGCCCTGCTAACTGGCGTGAACGGGGCCGAGATCATGGGACGGCATTACGGCCCCTGGCCCGGCCCCACGCTGAAGACGGTGCTCGAGCAGGGCACGCTCTTCAGTCGCGGCCAGGAGCTCCGCGGGTCCGTGCTGGCCAACGCCTACCCGCCGCAGTACTTCGCGTGGCTCGGTGGCAGGCGCCACCGTCCTAACGCGCCGGTGGTGGCCGCCATGGCCGCCGGGCTGGAACTGCGCGACATGGGCGCCTACCGCGAAGGCCTCGCCGTGGCTGCCGACGTTAACGGCGCGCGCTTCGCGCTGATGGACCCGAGTCTGAAGGCGCAGGGCGCGGCCGGCGCGGCCGCGGCCCTCATCCGCCTCGCCAGGAGCGCCTCGTTCGTGTTCTTCGACGTCTGGCCCACCGACTCGCTCGGCCACGCTCGCGACTTCGAGGGGGCTACGCGCTTGCTGGATCAGGTCGACGCCCTCCTGAAGCACCTCGTGGGCGCCGGCATAACGGTGGTCATGACGTCGGATCACGGCAACGTCGAGGACGTCACTTCGGGCCAACACACCCTCAACCAGGTGCCGCTGCTGGCCTCAGGGCCGGGCGCACACGAGTTCGCGGGCGCGAAGTCGCTCCTCGACGTGGCGCCTGCTATTGAGCGCGTCTGGAGCTTGGCCGCGGGGGGTTAGGCGAGACCGAGGATGATGATGAGGGCCTCGTACCAAGCCCCGACCAAGAGGATGACGCCCGCGATCGGCAGCATGAGTAGGAGCTTGCGGAAGCCGCGCACGAACTTGCCCGGTGCGCCGGGTCTCACCAGCGTGGCGAGGAGCATGCCGCCGCCGGCAACGACGAGGAAGTAAGACGTCAACTCGAGGGCGAGAAGCACGAGGAGCAGCAGGATATACAAGGGGCCGCCGGAGGCGAGCAAGCCGAACGGTATGCCCTGGGTGAAGAAGGACACGGCCGCGAACACGTAGGCGGGCACGCCGAAGAGCGCGGCCAGCGGGAAGGTGACGGAAGTCGTTACCACCACGAAGTTCTGGAAGTAGGTGGTGGCGGCGGCGCGCAAGACGCTGCCACTGCCGTACGCCTGACTGGCCCCAACGCTGCCGATGGCGGCGTTCACGACGTCCAGCACTGCCTGCTCGCATTCCGACGGGAGGGTAGTGCCGACGTAGGCGCCGAGCCCGAACAGGACGTACAGCGAGACCACCGTGATGACGACCAGCCGCTTGTGCTCGCGGATGGCCTCCAGGCCCGACGTCAACCAGCGACGAAGCACCGAGCTTTTCCGCGTAAGCGCGACGAGCACCAGCAGGGAGAACGCGGCGAACACCCAGCCGGCGGCGGGGGTCTGGAGCCAGGCGCGTACGCCGATGGGTTGGTTCTGGTTGAGGAAGCCCACCGTCGTGGCTTTCCACACGCCCGCTTCTCGGTCCATGACGACCTCAACCACGTCGAGCTGGTTGCCGGGTCTTACCGCGGCGTAAGTGAAGCGCCTCACGTCGGGGTCGTCGTTGGGCTGCTCGATGCGGTCCTCGAGCCGCACCTCTGTGCCGGGCAGGGGGGCCGGGTTAGTGACTAGCTCGGGAAGCTTCTGGCACAGCTCGGCGGCGTCCAGTTGTGAGAGGCTCTGCAGCGACACGGGTTCGCGGGCGAGCCACGCCTTCACCGCCGCGTCGGCCTCGGCCGGCACAAGGTCGGCGGGAGCCGCCGCTTCCGGCGCGGTCGCGGCAGGGGGCGGCGCCTCGGCGGGCGACTGAGCCCAACCCACTGTGGCGAGGCACGCTAGGAGTAGGACGATCATCATGGGCCAGCGGTTGGGGTAGGCGGGACGGTCAAGCACCAAGGACTCCAGGGCCGCCGTAGCGGCGGGAACGGCGACAGCATACCGCCTGCGGCGCTGCGCCGGTCGTAGACTTGCCCTTGCATGCGCCGAAAGCCTCCTGCCTGGTACTTGAACGCGGCGCGCCGGACGTTCCTCGCGCTGGTCCCCTCCCTTGCCAAGCCGGACGACGGCTGGGCCAAGGAACGCCTGAGCCGTCGAGAGTACGCGCTCTTCTCGCGGCTCCCGCCACAAGAGCGGGTACACGGGGTCGAGGTGGCGCGCCGACTGTTGCTCCTGCGGCCCAACGCGTCCTCCGACCTTTTGGCGGCAGCGCTCCTGCACGACGTCGGCAAGTTGGGCACTCCGCAGGCGGCCGCTTGGCGCGTATTGGCGCACGTCCTGCCCGAGTCGTCCCCGCCGCCCGAGCCCTGGCTG
>CAJDWU010000067.1_pt1 | contig 15163 bp, 10 predicted proteins | sample 7391771 | NCBI WGS metagenome assembly CAJDWU01 (sample SAMEA7055737, study PRJEB34461) | soil metagenome | biome: terrestrial ecosystem; feature: Peninsula; material: soil | place: Antarctica | collected 2016 | reverse complement strand
GCGCGTCCTCGGGGGCCCGGCCCAAGCGCGCGCTTAGGCAGCCTCAGCGCAGCCGCTCGACCTCTTGCCGCGGGGCCGCTGCCAGGGCCTTGCGATCCGGCGACGGGGCGAACACCTCGAGCGCCGCCACAGCCTCTTCCGCCTGGACCCCGATCTCGCGCCTCGTGCTCTCGTGAGCCCCGTGCAGAACGGCCAGTTCGGCCATGCGTTCCACGTCTCCGCGCCGCGCCGCCCGCCGGGCGAGGATGGCGCGAGCCTCCTCGGAATCGTGCTCGAGGAGGAGACTCAGCACCGTGTGCGTCGCCTTGCCCTCGCGCAGATCGCCGCCAACCGGCTTTCCTAGCGCCTCCGGGTCGCCGAGCAGGTCCAGGTAGTCGTCGCGCAGCTGGAAGGCGCGCCCGTACGCCATGCCGTACCGGCGAAGCGCACCCAGCTCTTCGTCGGTGGCACCGGCCAGCAGCCCCACACCCTGGCTGGCGGCCGCAAGCAGCACAGCCGTCTTGCCTTCGATGATGCGGGTGTAGTTCTCCCACGAGTAGTCCTGAAGCGTGGCGACCTGGAACTGCAGGACCTCGCCCTCGCAGATGTCGGCTGCCGTGCGGGCCATCAGCTCCGTGAAGCTAGAGCTTCCGCTGGCGGCTAAAAGCCTGAGCACGCGCGCGAGCATGAAGTCGCCCGACATGACACTCACGACGTTCCCGTAGCGCCGGAACGCGGCCTCGCTGCCACGGCGGGTATCGGCGTCGTCGATAAGGTCGTCGTGAAGTAGCGATGCGGAGTGAAGGAGCTCGACGGAGAGGGCAACCTGCATGGTCGCTTCGGCGGGTGCGGCCAGAAGGCGACCGGTGAGGAACGCCACGCCTGGCCTCAGCCGCTTGCCCCCGGCCTTCACCAGGTCGGCGCCTATGGCCTCGATGAACGCGACGGAGGAGTGGAGTTCGTCCTCTAACCGCTCCTCGAAACGCGCTAGTTCGGTAGCGGCGAGTTCGAACACTCGGTCAGTATAAAGGGGCGCTTGTGCGTCTATGCACTAGGTCGTGGTCGCGGCCGGATCTGCATGAGGCTGCAGGTAGAAAGCCAGGCGCTTGAGTCCCGCGAGGAAGTCGACAGGCTCCACCCGGACGGTGTCGGGGACGCTGATCACGGTGGGCACGAAGTTCAAGACGCCGCGCACACCGGCCTTCACGATCATCTCCGTGGCGGCCTTCGCGCTCCCCACCGGCACCGTAAGGAAGACGATGTCGAGCGCCAACTCCTCCACTCTGCTGGATAACTCAGCCATGCCGTACACAGGCAGGCTGCCGATGAGCTTGCCGACCTTGTTGGGGTCGCGGTCGAAACCGCACACGAGATCGAAGTTGAAGCCCTTGAAGTGCGGGTAGTCGGCCAGCGCCTGGCCCAGGCGCCCCATCCCCACTATGGCCACGCGCCAAGAGCGCGTGAGGCCCAGGGTGCTGCTCAGTTCCCGCCGCAAGATGGCGACGGTGTAACCGCGGCCCCGCGTGCCGGACGTCACCTTGGCGAGGAGGAGGTCCTTGCGAACCTGGTGCGCCGAGACGTTGGCCGCGTTGCCCAAGCGGTCGGAGGTGGCGTAGATGACACCCTCCACCTCCATCTCTGACACGACGCGCAGGTAAGCCACGAGTCGGCTGACCGTCACCGACGGGAGGTTCTTGTGCATTATCGAGCGAAACTCTCGATGCCGGCAGATGTCAGTCGGGCCTGAGCCTCCGCAAGGGCCGAGCCCTTGTAGGGTCCCACCAGTATCTTCAGAAGGCTACCCTCCGTGCGCTCGGTGACCTGGAAGCCGAGCTCCTGGAGGCGCCCGATCTGCGGCAACGCGCTCTCGCGGCTGCCGTACGCGCCCACTTGAAGGTAGCGTCCGTCGCCTTCAGCCGTGGTGGCCGGGGCGCTCGCCGGAGTCGTTGCCTGCGTTACGGCCGGGGTAGTTGCCTGCGTGACGGCCGGGGCGGCGGTTGCTGGTGCCGCGGGGGCCGCACCTGCGCCGGAGCCATCCGGCTCGTAGAGGTACACGGTCGGGTCGGCGACATCGAAGTCGCCTTCTTTGATACGGCCGGCGACGGTCCGTGCCTGCGCTTCGGTCTCGTAAGGGCCGACCAGAACGATGGTGAGGTCGCCTTGCGTGCCGAGCAGTACCGGGTAGCCCGCCGACTGGAAGGACGCGGCCAGGCGCTGCGCGTTATCGGCGTTGCCGAATGCGCCAACGGATACGCGGTACGAGCTCCCCTCCGCTGTGGCCGTGGCAGCAGCCGCGGCGGGTGCTGGAGTGGCGGCGGACGCGGTCGGCTGGCTGGGCGGGGGAGTGACTGGTTGAGCGGCTGGGGTGCTGGTGGTGGGCGTGCTGGCCGGCGCGCCGCTGGGCGGAAGCACCGCTATCGGGGCGCTGGACGGGCTGGCAGCGGTGGGCTGCGCCGGGGTGGCTGCCTGGTCGGCAGCCGGCTGGCTCGCGGTGCCGTCCGTGGTCCCTACGGCCGTTCCGAGTTGCGCCGAGCCGGGCTCGACGGCGCCGGGCTCCGAAGCGCCGGGTTGAGTGCTGCCCGGCTGTGTCGTGCCAGGTTGGTTGGTGGTGGGCGCGGCCGCAGTAGGCGAGGTACCGACGCCGGGAGTGGCGGTCGAGCTCTGGGGAGTGGTGGCTCCGCCCGCCTCGCGGGCGCCTTGACCGACCGGGAAGAAGGAGCCTCCCGAGATCAGTGTGGCGATGATTCCGGCGATCACGGCCACGAGGGCCACGCCGATAAGGAGGTCGGGCCAGTTGCGTCGAAGCCAGTCCATAGGTCTCATTCTACCTTCGGGGTCGGGCGCGGGCGCGCCAAGGAAGAAGCGCGCCCCGCACGCTCGTCACGCCGCCACTTGAGAGGCGCGACGGCGGCCGGAGCGCGCCCTATCGTCACAAGAAGTTACTGATGGCGTTACAAGCGGGTTGGTAGCCCTGCTGGCAGGAGTTCGCCCAGGCGTCGCGAGCGCCGCCGCGGCGGTCCTGCGAGTACAAAGACCAACCGAGGTTGTAGAGGCTCTCGCTGTCGTTGGCGTTCTGTGCCACGAGGAGCTCGTACACCTTCTCGGCCTCTTCGTAGCGCTGGGCAGCGAGGTAGCCGGCACCTAGGTTCACGCGGGCCTCGGCGCTACCCGGGTTGAGCTGCACTGCCCGCTCGAAGTTGCGAACCGCGGCAGCGTAGTCACCCTGCTGGTAGGCGGCGAGGCCTGCCCAGAGCTGCACCTGCGGGTCGTTGGAACGGTCGCCCAACACCGTTTGCAGTTCAACTGAGGCCGCCGCGTAATCGCCCGTGCGGTAGAGGGCGCGGCCGGCGATCAGGCGCGCGTCGGTCACGAGGTCCGGGTCAGAAAGCCGCGCGATGGCCTCGCGGGCGTTGGAAAGCGCTTCCGGCCCACTCGAGAGCTGGTCATAGGCGGTCGCGAGGGCAAGGTAGACCTCGGCGCGGTTCGGGTCGAGCTTCTGTGCGTTCTGAAGGGCGCCCAGCGACTCGCGGGTCTGGCCGCCTTCGAGGAAGGTGACGCCCAGGTTGTACTGAGCTTCCCAGGAGGAAGGGTCTATGAGGACGGCGCGCTCGAACGAGTCGCGGGCCTGCGTGTCGCGGCCGAGGCCGCGCTGGAGGGTGCCAAGCTTGACGAGGGTGCTCGCCTGGGCGTTACTGTCGTCGGCCTTCTCGGCCTTCTGGAGGGCACGCTCGAGCGACCAGACGCCGTAGTCGATCTGGCCCTGGCCCACGTAGATGTCGGAGATGAGCGCGCTCACGCGGTAATCGCCGCTGCTCGATTCGAGAGCGGTGAGCTCGGGAAGGGCCTCCAGGCCTTTGCCGGCACGGTAGAGGGCCTGGCCGCGGCGAAGGATGTAATCGGCGTTGTTGGGCTCGAGCTCGAGGGCGGCGCCGTAGGCTTTCGCCGCGCCGTCCCAATCGTTGCTCAACTCGAGCTGTGCTGCGAGGCCGAGCTGGGCCTGGACGCGATCGGCGGGGCTTGCCTCTGGGGCGGCCTGCGCGATCGCCTCCGCGAAGGCCTTGGCGGCCTCGGAGGGCTGACGCAGCCGTGCCAGCGTGACGGCACGGTTGAACTGGCCGTCGAAGCGCTCGGGGTAGAGGCGTGTGACCTCGGTGAACTCGAAGAGGGCGGCCTGGTAGTCGCCGCGTGAGAACTCGGACAGGCCGAGCCCGTAATGCGCATCGCCGGACGTGTAGTCGAGCGCGATGGCCTCGAGGTAGTTCTCCTTGGCGAGGTCGAACTCGCCCTGGTCGTAGTAGGCGTTGCCGAGTGCTACCCAGGCGACCACGCTGCCTGGGTTCGCGGTGACTTCGGCGCGCAGTTGGGCGACAGACTGTCCCCACACCGGTGTGAGCAGGAGCATGGCGGCTAGCGCAACAAATGCCGCTCGGCCACTCCACCTGCGGGTTCCACTGTTCATGCCTGCCTCCATATCGCTGTGTGCGGCGCCGCCTTAGGGCGTCTCTGGTCACCTCTTGAAGGAGGCTCCCAGGCACCCACTCGCCCAGCGGCACCGCGTGCCACGCGAGAGTTGAGGCCAAGTCTATACCGACCTAGCGGGCGCTTCTTGTGAAATCATCCACCTGGTCGTAGGCCCGGGGGAAGCCGCGAGGCCCATTGGCATGGGAAGAACTCTATTAGGGCAGGGTCGAACCCCGGGTTTAGGGTCGGGGCCCCGGCGGAGGGTCAGGCCCCGGGCATGACGACGCCCGAATCGGCCACGGCGGCAGCCTCGGCGCCTTGGAGCGCGAGCTGGCCGCAGGCCGCGCCTGCGTCACGACCGCGGCTGAAGCGGACCGACACGCTCACGCCCCTCTCCTCGAGCCGCCTCTGGAACTGCGTGAGGCGGTCACGCGGGGTGCCGTCGAAGCCCGAACCCGTCCACGGGTTGAACGGGATGAGGTTCACGTGGACAGTCATCCCCTTGACGAGCTCCGCCAGCATGTCGGCCTGCCAGAGGTGGTCGTTCACGCCCTCTAGCATCGTGTACTCGATGGAGACGCGGCGGCCGATGGCCGCTTGCCAGTCGTGCATTGCCGCCACGATTTCCGGCACTGTGTGGGCGTGGGCCGTCGGGATTATGCGCTGCCGCGTCTCTTGGTCAGGCGCATGGAGGCTCACGGCCAGCACCAGGGGCAGTCCCTCCCCGGCAAGCCTGCGGATGCGCTTCGGCAGGCCAACGGTGGAGAGGGTGATCCGCCGTGGCGACATGTCGAGGCCGGCAGGATCGATCAGGGTCCGGATGGCGCCGAGGGCGTTGTCGTAGTTGAGCAGCGCCTCGCCCATGCCCATTAGGACCAGGTTGCGGATGCTGGCGGGCGGCACGCCCTCGTGGCGGGCGACCTCCACGAGCTGGGCGACGATCTCGCCGCGGGTCAGGTTGCGTCCGAAGCCGAGCGCGCCGGTGGCGCAGAACGCACACCCCGCCGGACAGCCGACCATCGAGCTGACGCAAACGGTGCGGCGCCCGTCGTACGGCATGTAGACGGCCTCGGTCTGCTTGCCGTCGCGTAGGGTGAAGAGGTAGCGCACCGAGCCGTCGTCGGAAGGGAAGCGTTGGAAGGCGGCGAAAGGTTGGGAGCCGTGATTGGCGCTCAGCCATTCGCGCAGTCCCAATGGCAGGTTGGTCATATCCTCGGGGCGCGTGACCCCCTGGCCGTAGACCCAGCTCGCGATCTGCCGGCGCCTGAAAGGCAACTCACCCTCAGGCAGCGGCAGGCCGGAGATGTCGTGGTCGTACAGCGTGGCCTCCAACGGTTGCATGTCGGTCACGCTACAGCAAAGTAGCCGCGCTATCATGCAGCCACGCCGACAAGGGACCGCGTGGGCCCTTAGCCAGTTACCTCGCATCCGCATTACGCCTGAGAACGGCCAGCGTCTGGAGGGCGAATGACAACCCACAAGGTCAAGACCATCGGGATGGTTCTGGCGGGCGGCAAGGGCTCGCGGCTCCACCCCCTGACATGGCGCCGCACCAAGCCCGCGGTGCCGTTCGGTGCCAAGTACCGCATCATCGATTTCGCGCTCAACAACATGATCAACTCCGGCGTGTACGGCATCTACGTCCTCACGCAGTTCAAGGCACAGAGCCTCACGGAGCACATCCAGCGCCACTGGCGCTTCGGGACGTTCCTGGACGACCACTACATCACGCTGGCCCCGGCGCAGATGTACCTCTATGAGGAGCTGGGTGCCGAGTGGTACCGCGGCACGGCCGACGCCATCTACCAGAACCTCCACCTCCTGGACCACAACCGCGCGGACCTCGTCGCCATCTTTTCCGGCGATCACATCTACAAGATGGACATCAGCCACATGATCGAGTACCACCTCGACAACGCGGCGGACGTGACTATCGCCGCCTACCCCACCCCCGTCGAGGAGGGAAGCCGCTTCGGGGTCTTACAGGCCGACGACGATTGGCGCATAACGGAGTTCCACGAGAAGCCCGATACACCCAACCCTATGCCCGGCCGACCCACTCACTGTTTGGCGAGCATGGGCAACTACGTGTTCACGGTCGACGCGCTCATACAGATGCTCCAGGACGACGCCAACGAGCCGGATACCGAGCACGACTTCGGCAAGGACGTCCTCCCCCGAGCCTTGCGTGAGGGCAGGCGCTTGTTCGCGTACGACTTCGCGCGCAACCCCATCCGTGGTCAGGCTGGTCCCAACACCTACTGGCGCGACGTGGGCACGCTCGACAGTTACTGGGAGGCCAACATGGACTTAGTAGCGCTCAAGCCGCAGTTCGACTTGTACAACGAGGAGTGGCCATTGCGTACCTCGGCAGAGTACTCGGCGCCCGCCAAGTTCGTTCACGAGGAGGATGGCCGGCGCGGGCAGAGCTTCAATTCGCTCGTCGCAGGCGGCGTCATAATCTCTGGCGCCACGCTGCGCCGCACAGTGGCGTTCCGCCGCGTTCGCGTCAACTCGTACGCCACGGTGGAGAACTCCGTGCTCTTCGACAACGTCACCGTGGGCCGGCGGGCCACGGTGCGCAATGCCATCATCGACAAGAACGTGGTGGTGCCCGACGGCGAGCAAGTGGGCGTCGACTTGGACCAGGACCGCGCCAGGGGTCTGATCGTGAGCGAAAGCGGCCTCGTGACCGTGCCCAAGGGCTTCAGGTTCGACTGAGGCCGGTTCTTGGAGGGGCCGAGGGCCCGCCATGAGCGCCAGGACACCTTCGATCGGTAAGCCACACGTTAAGGTTTTCCCCACTGAAGGACGCCCCAGTACAGTGGTGACTCATTGTCCGATGCTAGGCTTTACCCATTGGTCCGAGGCACCCGCGGCCTTCGCCCGCAGCCTCGCCGCGAGTCACCGAAGCGGCGCCCGGATTCTGGAGGCAGCTGTTGAAACGTTCGTTCAACCCCTGGCTGGTCGTGATGCTCCTTATCCTGGGCATCTTCGTATTCAACCAGTTCAACTCCGGCTCCGGCAGTCGCGAGATCAACTTCTCCACCTTCACTGGGTTGGTCGACCAGGGCAAGGTGGCGTCGGTCGTGATCGACCGGACCAGCGGCGTGATAAGCGGGGAGTTGGCCAGCGAGTCACAGGTCATGGTGAACGGCGAACCGCAGACCATAAAGTCGTTTCGCACCACCACCATCCTGACCGACGGCCTCCTTACCGAGCTTCGTGCCGACGTCAAGAGCGTGACGATCCGCAACCCGCCGCAATGGTTGAGCCTCCTGCTCGGCTCCATCTTGCCCGTGGTGTTACTCATAGGCGTCTTCTGGTTCATCTTCATGCGCTCCCAAGGCGGGCAGAACCAGGTCATGCAGTTCGGCCAGTCGCGCGCCAAGACCTTCGGTCGCGAGAACAAGGTGGACACCACGTTCGACGACGTGGCCGGGCATAAGGAAGCCAAGCAGGAACTCATCGAAGTCGTCGACTTCCTCAAGACCCCCCAGAAGTACTTGCGCATCGGCGCAGAGATCCCCAAGGGCGTCCTCCTCGTGGGCCCTCCCGGTACGGGCAAGACGCTCCTTGCGCGGGCCGTGGCCGGTGAGGCGGGCGTGCCGTTCCTGACCGTCTCGGCATCCGAGTTCATGGAGATGTTCGTAGGCGTCGGCGCCAGCCGCGTGCGTAGCCTGTTCGAGGAGGCGCGCAAGGCGGCGCCGTCCATCATCTTCATCGACGAGCTCGACTCCATCGGGCGGCGGCGCGGTGCCGGCATCGGCGGTGGCCACGACGAGCGCGAGCAGACCCTCAACCAGATCCTCAGCGAGATGGACGGCTTCGAGAAGGACACTTCCGTCATCATCATCGCCGCCACCAACCGCCCCGACATCCTCGACCCGGCGCTTCTTCGCCCCGGCCGCTTCGACCGCCAGGTCACGATCGGCCTGCCGACCATGTCGGAGCGCGAGGACATCCTCAAGGTCCACGTTCGCAACAAGCCCGTCACCGACGACGTGAGCCTGCGGCGTCTGGCCGAGGCCACCCCGGCTTTCTCTGGCGCCGACCTCGAGAACCTTGCCAACGAGGCTGCCCTGATCGCGGCACGCAACAACAAGCAGGTCATCACTTGGGTCGACTTCAACGAGGCCCTCGACCGCATCACCCTCGGCCTCAGGCGCAGCAGCCTGGTGCCGTCCGAAGATGAGCGCCGCATCCTCGCTTTCCACGAGGCCGGTCACGCCGTGGCGTACGCCGCCCAGCCAGAACTGGGTGACATCCGCAAGGTGACGATCATGCCGCGCGGTGGAGCGGGGGGCTTCATGGCGCCGCTCTCCAAGGAAGAGATGTTCTACAACGTGAGCCGCTTCAAGGCGCAACTCGTGGTGGCCTTCGCCGGTCGCCAATCCGAGAAGCGCGTGACGGGCACCATCTCGTCGGGTGCCAGCAACGATCTCAAACAGGCCACGGAGACGGCCAAGCAGATGGTCCTCGACCTCGGTATGGGGTCGCAGGAGTTCGTTGCCTGGGGCTCCGACCAGGGGCCCATCTTCCTGGGCGGCGAGATCTCGAGGCGCAAGGACTTCTCCGAGGAGACGGCCAGGCAGCTCGAGGAGGAGGTCTCGGGCATCCTCGAGGCCGCCTACCGCGACTCCGAGGCGCTCATCGAGGCCAACTGGGTCTCGGTCGAAGCCGTGGCCACCGCGCTCCTGAAGCGCGAGACCATCGACGGGAAACTCATCCACCGCGCCCAGGAGTTGGCTCAGGAGGGCAAGACCGCCGAGGAGATCACCGATTGGATCGTCGAGACGGCCGCCGAGACCGAGCGCCGTGCACTGGCCGCCGAGGAGCGCGAGCGGCGCGCAGCCGAGGAAGAACGCCGTCGCAAGTCGGCCGAGCCGGGCGGCCGCCCGCCGGTCGAACAGCGCCCCGAACCTCGCACGGCCGGGGAATCGGGCGACTAACGACTGCAGCGCGTAGGCGCGCGCGAGCAGGTGCCGTTCGCGGTCGCTCGGTGACCGGAGCAATATGGCGCTACTAGACGGTAGGTACGAGGTCATCGCACAGCGAACGCTGGACGGTGGCCTCACGCTTTTCGAAGCCACGGCGCCCGACGGGGCGCCGCTTCGCATCGAATGGTTCGACTTACCGGCTGAGCGCGAGGCCGAGTTCGAGAACTACCGGAGACTCCTGAGGCGCCTGAAGCAGATCGGGTTCGCGGCCCTGTACGACGTGGTTGGCCGCCCGGGCGCGCATTACGTGGCTTGGGAGCGTCCGCCAGTAGGCACCACCTTGGTGAGGGAGCCACGCTTGCGGCCGCCGGCTACTCGCTTGAAGCCTGTGACCTGCGGCGCATTCAGACGCGTCCGCCGAAGGTGGCGCTGTACGGGCTCACCTTCGGCCCCACTGTCTCGACCGCCCGGCAGGCGCAGGTTCGGGAGAGTCAGGGACCGGCCCGGGAGCGGCCTCTCAAACAGTTTCAGCCGCCTCTCAAACGCGGCGCCGAGGCCATCGCCCGGCTGCCTTCCAGGGTTCTCTCCTGGAGTCTCGCCGGACTGCTCACCTTGGCCGCAGTCCTCGTTGGCGCCTTGGCCTTCAGGTCTGCCGCCGTCGACGCAGTCGTCACGGTTCCCAGCGTGGTGGGCGAGGACGCCCGGGCAGCGGTGGACCGCCTCACCGCCCTCGGCCTCGGGGTGACCGCCACCCCCATCGTTTCTGACGAGCCCCCAGGGACGGTGCTGGCCGTGGAGCCGGCCGCCGGCGCCTACCTGCGGCCCGGGCGCACCGTATTGCTGCGTTACGCGCTTCCTGGCGGCCAACTCGCGCCTGCGGAGGTCCCCCCCTTGATCGGCATGGTCTACCCCGACGAGGCGAGGACCGCCCTGGAGAGAGCCGGGTTGCGGCTGGGCGAGGTAGCCCGCCTGCATGCTGCCAGCCCGCCGGGCACCATACTGGCGCAGGACATCGACGCGGGCAGCAGGACCGGCATGGGGAACCCCGTGTCGGTGCTCGTCAGCTTGGGTCCCGAGCCCGTCCAAACGTTCGTTCCCAACCTGGTGGGGCTCGACCTCGAAACGGCCCGCGCCCTCGCTCAGGTGGCTGGAATCGGTGTCGATCGCGTGTTCGTAGACGAGATCGTTTCGTCTAGCGGCGAGCGGGGCGCGGTGCTAGATCAGTCGTTGGCGCCCTACGTTCCGGTGGCGCGCGATGAGGCCGTTCTTCGCCTCGTTGTCCAGAGCGGCGAACCGGCCGTGCCTTCGCTCTCTGGGGGCGCGCCCGACGTGGTGGGCATGAGCCTCGCCGCAGCCCGTGACTTGGCCGGCGGTTGGGACGTCTCCGTCGTCACCTTGGGCAACCCGGGCCTACCGGCGGGAGTGGTGGCGCAGGAGCCTCAGCCGGGGGCGGGCGCCGCCGGGAACGGGGCCGCCCTCGTCCTGACCGTGAACGCTCATCCCGTGGCCCTGACCACCGCGGGGGTGCACGCCGTGGTCCGGCGACCGACGATCAGACGCGTGGATTACGCCTGGACCATCCAGCCGGGTATCAGCTCCCAGCGCGGCGAAGTCTGGGCGTCGGACCTGGAGGGCAACCGTACGCTGGTGACGAACGTGATGGTGCGAGGTGGAGAGATCCTCAGGGGCAGCTGGACGACCTTGACGGCCGGCCCGGTCACCTTCGAGCTCCTGATCGGCGGGGTTCCGTATGGTGAGAGGTTACTGGTACCATGACCATTCTGCCTAGCGGGTATAGTTACCGCTAGCTTTTTCGGCGTCCGCCTATGAACGGCCCGCGCCGCAAGACCAATCGGCCCTCCGCTCCGCATCCACCACGGTACGAAGGCGTGCCCATGGGCGCGGTAGCCAACCGTGTGCGCCATTTCGCAAGGAGTCGAGTGCTCAAGACCTTCCGTGACCTGATGCCGTACCTGCGGCCGCACCGTAGAACGTTGGTGCTGGGCATGTTGCTCATCGTCGTCAACGGCTTCTTCGCGACGCTCGCCCCCATCATCCCGGGCCGCGCCATCGACGATTTCCGTAACCAGACCATGACGATGGGCAAGCTCGGGCTGTACGCCGGCGCCATCGTTGGGATCATGGCCCTCGCCTCCATGGCCATGGTGTTCGTGAGGCGGATTTTCCTTTACACCAGCTGGGAAGTCCAGTTCGACGTCCGCCACGCCATCTTCAAGCACTTCACGAAGCTGGACGGCGGCTACTTCGACCGCACCCGCGTTGGTGACCTCATGGCCCGCCTCACGGCCGACCTGGGCGCCGTACGCATGCTTGCGGGCGTCGCCGTGTTCCAAGGCTTCAACACCCTCTTCCTGTTCGGCTTCACGTTCTTCCGGATGTTCAACCTGAGCCCGCAGCTGTCGTTGATAACCCTGACGACGGCGCCACTCATATCGCTTCTCTTCTACCTCCTCCTGCGCGTCGTGCACCGTCGCTACACGTACGTACAAGAGCAGTTCTCGAACGTGTCATCCATGGCGCAGGAGAACTTCTCAGGCATCCGCGTCGTGAAGGGCTTCGGGATCGAGGACCGCGAGGTCCGGACGTTCGGGCGGCTCAACGACGAGTTCGTGAAGCGCAACCTTTCACTCACGCGAGTCGACGGACCCCTCTTCCCCATGATGGAGTTCCTCTTCGGGGTCACCATGTCGCTCCTGCTTCTCGTTGGCGGCCGACTGGTCCTAGGGATCGGCGGGAACATGACCGTGGGCGAGTTCTCGAGCTTCGTGTTCCTCTACGAGGGCATCCAGTGGCCGATGATCTCGCTCGGGTGGATCGGCAGCATCGTGCAGCGCGGCACCACCTCATGGGGGCGCTTGAAGGAGATCCTGACGTCAGTTCCGACCATCAGTGACGGTCCCGACACCGATTACTCCTTGCGCGGGGTCGAGGGCCGCATCGAGTTCAAGGGAGTAAGCATCGCGTTCGACGGCGTGCAGGCCCTCGAGAAGGTGAGCTTCGTGATCGAAGCCGGCGAGGCCGTCGGAATCACGGGCCGTACCGGGTCCGGCAAGACGCTGATCGTCAACTTGATCGCTCGAGTGATCGACCCCGACGAAGGCCAGATCCTCATAGACGGCGTTGACCACAAGCTCTTCCCCGTGGAGGTGCTGCGGCGCTTCATCGGGCTCGTGCCGCAGGAGCCGTTCCTCTTCTCCGACACCCTCGCCGACAACATCGCCTACGGACTACCAGAGGCTCCAGTCGAGGAACTGGCGCCCAAGGTGTTACGCGCCGCCGAGCTCGCCCAGCTGCTGGGAGACATCGAGGACTTCCCCCTCGGCTTCGACACTCACTTGGGTGAGCGCGGCGTGACGCTCTCGGGTGGCCAGCGGCAACGCACGGCGATCGCCAGGGCACTGGTGCGCGAGCCCTCCATCCTGATCTTCGACGATGCCCTGTCGGCCGTCGACACTCAGACCGAGGCGCTGATCCTTGAGGGCTTGGCCGACGCACAGCAGGGTCGCACCACGATCCTCGTGGCGCACAGAGTAAGCGCGTTCCAGAACGCGCACCGCGTGCTGGTGCTACACGAGGGCAGCGTGATCGAGCAGGGCACGCACGAGGAGCTCATCGCCCTGGACGGCTGGTACGCCGACATGGATCGGCGCCAACAGCTCGAGTCCGACCTGGAAGTCGCATGATCCGCGCCGCCGACCGCCGGCCGTCCGACTTGCTCGATACCGACCTACCCGAGTACTCGGTCGAGGAGGCCAAGGCCGGCTACCGCACGCGTGATCGCGAACGGCGCCGCGCCATGCGTGCCGAGAGCGTCCGCGACGAGGACGGCGAAGTCTTCGAGAAGGCTTACGACCAGGGCATCATGCTGAGGCTCCTGCGGTACCTCAAGCCGTACCGCCTGCAACTCGTGTTCGGCGTCACGCTCCTGCTCGTCAACAGCGCCCTCACACCGATCTTCCCCACCCTGCTCGCACGGGCGCTGGACGACTACATCATCGCCAATGCCGAACCGTTCGCTAGCCTGAACATCGACGCGCGGCTGCAAGGGCTGTGGCTCGTCGTGGCCCTCTACATGGGTCTGCGCCTCGTCAGCTTCATCGTGCGCTACGGCTACACCTACCTGATCTCGTGGCTAGGTCAGCGCATAATCTTCGACGTTCGCCGCGAGATCTTCACCAAGGTCCAGCGGCTGCACATGGGCTTCTTCGACCGCACGCCGGTCGGCCGTCTCATCACGCGCATCACCAGCGACGTCGACGCAATCCAGCAGATGATGACCGACGGCGTGGTGGGCTTGATAGCTGACGTAGGGCTCATGGGCGGTCTGCTTTTCTACATGTTCAGCATCAACTGGCGCATGGCCCTCATCACGCTGGTCGTGATGCCGCCACTGTTCCTTACCCTGAACCTCTTACGCAGGCGCATCCGGATGGCTTACCGCGCGGTGAGGCTGAGGACCTCCCGCTCCAACGCCTATCTGGCCGAGAACCTGAGCGGCATGAAGACAGTGCAGCTGTTCAACCGTGAGGCTCGCAACTCCCGCCGCTTCGACGAGATCAACCTGGGGCTTCTCGACGCCAACATCGAGCAGGTCCGGTGGTTCAGCCTCTTCTTCCCAGCGGTGGGCATCATGAGCGCCGTCTCGACTGCCCTCATCCTCTACTACGCCGGCACGCAGCTCGTGCCGGACCTCGCGACGTTCGTCACCATCGGCACGCTCGTCGCCTACATCCAGTACTCGGGGATGTTCTTCCGCCCACTGCAGGACCTTTCCGACAAGTTCAACATCATCCAGGCCGCCATGGCCTCCAGCGAGCGCATCTTCGGCCTCCTCGACACGCCCGAGCAGGTTGCCGACGACCCCGACGCTCTAAGCTTCGAACAGCCGTTCCGCGGCGAGGTCAAGTTCGAGGACGTGTGGTTCGCCTACGACCAAGAGGACTGGGTGCTGCGGGGCGTCGACTTCACCATCCGGCCAGGCGAGTCGGTGGCTTTCGTGGGCCACACCGGCGCTGGCAAGACGACGATCATCAGCCTCGTGAGCCGCTTCTACGACGTGCAACGCGGCCGGGTCATGATCGACGGTCATGACGTCAAGCGCTACGACCAGGTGCAGCTGCGGCGGCACGTGGGGATCGTCTTGCAAGACCCCTTCCTCTTCTCGGGAACGATAAGGAGCAACATCACGCTCGGCGACGACAGTGTGGCCCAGGAACGCGTCGAGGAGGCCGCCAGGTTCGTGAACGCGCACGGCTTCATCTCCAGGCTTCCTGACGGCTACGACACAGCGGTGCTGGAGCGCGGCGCCGGCTTCTCCACGGGCCAGAAGCAGCTGATCGCTTTCGCGCGTGCGCTGGTGCAGAACCCGGACATCCTCCTCGTGCTCGACGAGGCGACCGCCAACGTGGACACGGAGACCGAGGAGCTCATCCAGGACGCCCTCAAGAAGCTGATGGAGGGCCGCACGAGCATCATCATCGCGCACCGCCTCTCCACCATCCAGGACGTGGACCGGATCATGGTCATGCGCAAGGGCAGGTTGATCGAGGAGGGCAACCACTTCGAACTGCTCAAAGCGGAGGGCTACTACCGCAAACTCTACGAGCTCCAGTACCAGGAGCGCACCGACCCCGCCTGAGGCCGAACAGCAAGACGGACCCGTCTGCAAGACGGACGCCGTCTGCAAACCGGACCAGTCTGCAGACGGACTCTTACTTGAGAATGACGCGGTAGTAGAAGGGCTCTTCCTGCCCCGGCTCCAT
>CAJDWU010000048.1_pt1 | contig 15312 bp, 17 predicted proteins | sample 7391771 | NCBI WGS metagenome assembly CAJDWU01 (sample SAMEA7055737, study PRJEB34461) | soil metagenome | biome: terrestrial ecosystem; feature: Peninsula; material: soil | place: Antarctica | collected 2016 | reverse complement strand
CCCGCGCAGCGCGCCCTTACCGAGGTGAACCCGGGCGTCTACCTGTTCGGCGCCGACGTGTTCCGCCGCGCCGCCCTCCTGCGCGCCGACAACGCTGCCCACGAGTACTACATCACGGACCTCCCCAAGGCCTACCTCGCCGACGGTCGCCCCGTGCGGACTCTGGTGGCCGACGAGCGCGAACTACTGGGTGTCAACGACCGCGTTCAGCTCGCCGTGGCCGAGCGCATCGTGCGAGAACGGGTGCGGGAGCACTGGTTGAAGGCGGGCGTCACCATGCTCGAGCCCGACACGACCTACCTCGATCAGGCCGTGGAGTTGGGTCCCGACGTGGTGTTGGAACAGGGGGTCGTCCTGCGGGGCACGACCCGCGTGGGTGAGGGTGCCCGCGTAGGCGCTTACAGCGTGCTGACGGACGTCACGGTCGCTCCGGGGGCCGTCATAGCGCCGCATACGGTCTTGAGCGGCCCCAACTGCTAACCTGCCCCTCGGGATGTCGCTCCTCAACAAACCCCCCGCACTCCTCGCCCTCGAAGACGGCACCGTCTACTACGGTTACGCCTTCGGCGCACACGGCAAGTCCGTTGGCGAGATCGTCTTCAACACCTCGATGACCGGGTATCAAGAGATCCTCACGGACCCCAGTTACCACGGCCAGATCGTCACCATGACGTACCCGCACATCGGCAACTACGGGGTGAGCGTGTACGACATGGAATCGAACCGCCCCTACGCCCGCGGTTTCATCGTGCGCGAGTTCTCCCGCGTGGCGTCGAACCACCGGGCCAACCAGGACCTACAGGCTTTCATGGAACAGCACGGCATCGTGGGTATCGAAGGGATAGATACCCGCGCGCTCACGCGCAGGTTGCGTTCCGGTGGGGTCGTCAAGGGCATCATCTATCACGGCCGCAGTGACGACGCCCTGGAGGCGGAGCTCGTGCAGGAGGCGCGCGACCACGAGGACATCGACGGGCGCGACATGACCCCCGAGGTCACGACGCCGCTGCCCTACGCGCGGCCCACGTTCCAGGAGCACCCTCGCGTCGTGCTCGTCGACTTCGGCATCAAGCACTCGATCATGTACAAGCTCGAACAGTCCGGCGCGGAGGTCATAGTCGTGCCCGCACAGACGACGCCGGCGCAGATCATGGCGCTTAACCCGTACGGGCTCGTGCTATCGAACGGCCCCGGCGATCCTGCCGGCCCCAAGTATGCCCACGACGCCGTGTGGCAGTTACTCGGCCTGCTACCCACCTACGGAATCTGCCTGGGTCACCAGCTCCTCGGCCTAGCGGTCGGCGGGCGGACGTATAAGCTGGCTTTCGGCCACCACGGCGCCAACACGCCCGTCAAGAACGTCGTCACCGGCGACGTCGAGATCACCAGTCAGAACCACAACTACGTGGTCGACATAGCCTCCATCCCGGGCGGCCAGTTCGTGACCACGCACGTGAACCTCAACGACGGCACGCTCGAAGGCATGGCGCACGTGCGCTACCCCGTCTTCAGCGTCCAGTACCACCCCGAGGCCAGCCCGGGGCCGCATGACGCGTCGTATCACTTCAGGCGCTTCATCGAGGAAGTCAACTTGTTCGAGGGCGCCATGGCCGTGCCGGCGGCCTCGCGCGTGGCGGGCTAACTGTTGGCGAACAGTTCGTCGGTGTCGAGCCAAAGCGTCGTCGGGCCGGAGTTGACGAGTTCGACGTCCATCATGGCGCCGAACGTTCCCGTCGCCACCGACACCCCTGCGCTCCTCAACGCGGCCACGAAATCTAGGTAGACGGACTCGGCCAGTTCCGGGCGGGCGGCGCCGCTGAAACCGGGCCGGTTGCCGTCCCTGACACTGCCGTAGAGGGTGAACTGACTGACTACCAGGCACGCTCCACCCACCTGGTCAAGGCTCAGGTTCATCTTGCCGGCGTCATCTTCGAACAGGCGCAACTTCCGCACCTTCTCCGCGAGGCGACCGGCCAGCCGCGCGTCGTCCTCGGGCCCGGCGCCCAGGAGAATGAGGAAGCCTAGGCCCACCTCGCCGACGGTCTCGCCCTCGACTCGCACCGCCGCTCGGCTCACGCGTTGGACGAGCGCCCTCAAGAAGGCTCTTCGCCCGTAAGGAGGCCGGCACTGCTGGCGTCCAACACGGGCAACTCGGTGGCCGTCTCCTGTAGCCGCTGCCGCACCGCACGCAGCGCTTCCCAGAGGACGTCTCGTTCGCCGACTTCCAAGTTCCCCCGCGTCTTGACCTGCAGCATCTCGAGGAGGTCGAGGCTGCGGCGCGCCGCCTTGCGGCCTGCAACGCCGTCGCGGCTAGCTAGCCTCAGGGGGCTGCTGTCGTCGCCCATGGCTGCCTCGGCGGTTGCCGTCAGGGCGTGAATGAGACCCATCAGGCGGACGCTCGCGGCCTCGCGGGCCTCTTCCTCGGCTCTGCGCTGGTCGTCTAACAGACGGGTCGCCTCGTCTTGCTCAGTTCGCTCGGGGGGGTTCAAAATAGCGCTCCTTGCTCGGCCGTGTCGAGATGAAACCCTTGGTCCTTGGGCGGCAGGGAGTCGAGCGCTGCCTTAAGTTCCTTCATGTCGTTCCACGTTATCCACTTGGGCGCCCCGCGCTCGCGACTGGCGTTACGTAGCAGGTACGCCGGGTGGAAGACCGGGAACAACTTCAGCCCGTGCCAGTCGTGCCACTTGCCCCGGGTCTTGGTGATGCCGTCGGTGGTTTGGAGGAAGTACTGCATGGGCACGTTGCCCAGCGGAACGATGATCTGGGGGCGGATGATCTTGATCTGTTCGAGTAGGACCCACTCGCCGGCCGCCATCTCCTCGGGTCGCGGGTTGCGGTTACCGGGAGGGCGGAACTTGACCATGTTCGTGATGTAGACGTCGTCTCGCTCGATGCCGACGGAGGCCAGCACCTTGTCTAGCAGCTGCCCGGCGCGGCCCACGAAAGGCCTGCCGCTCAGGTCCTCGTCCTCACCTGGTGCCTCGCCCACCAACATGGCTTGCGCGTCCGGGTTCCCCTCCCCGAACACGAGGTTCTCAGATAATTCGTGCAGCTCTTCCGGCCGCTTGGCGGCCCGGCGCTCTAGCTCTGCCAGCGTCACGGGCCCCGTCATACCACGGTCCTGGAGCGGCCTCACTGCGTGAGGGCGGGGGTGTGAGGGGAGGACTTAGCCAGCCTCGGCGCCGCTCTCGAGCCCGTTCTTTCCCACCGTGGCGGTCGCGCTCGACCGTTTGCTGCGAGCTTCGCGCCTGATGCGCGGCTCCAAACCGATCATCAGGAAGAAGTTCTCGAGGGCGTTCTCGCGGCCCTTGATCTCCGTGTGTTCCGGCAGGTCGGAGCCGGTGACGAACGGCAGCTCCTGGTAGACGCGGAGGGCCTCCACGGCCACTTCGTCAGGGCTCTTCACCTCTGCCAGTTCGCTGAGTTCGGCATAAACGTTGCGCCGCGCCTCGGCGTGGAGGCGGAAGGCGTCAGGGTCGTCGGTCTCAGGCGCCCTTAGCAGGTCCTGCCTGGCGATCCGGCGGTAATGCTTGAGGCCCCGGAGGATCTCTTCCGAGTTGAGAACGACCTTCACGTCCATGCTATCTCCTTCCGGGCCCATGTCCCCGCACCGGTCTGGCCGTGAGCGGGAGGACACGTGGACCCTGGTTTCTTGGTGAGTGCCGGGTGCCGTGAGTCGAGACACCCAGCCAGCCACCGCTGCACGGGGCAGGGTGGGGTGAGCTGGCGTCCTGCACGGCTCAGGCCTTCAGGCCGCGCCGCGGGATCGACGGCAAATCTGGTTCTGGATTGTCTGCACCGAAGCCGAGAGCGCCACGTTCAAGCAGGGCACGGCCTTCGGCGAGGTCGGATTCGAACCGGGTGAGAGCGTCTAGCTCGTCCGCATCGGAGCGGTAGCCGCATTCGGGGCACTCGAGCTCCGCGAAGCCCTCGACGTAGTGATACGTGATGGTGCGCACGCTGCCACAGCGCGGGCAGGGGACGCCTTCGTGGCAGCCCTCAGCGTCCATTATCAGCTGAAGCACCAGGTGCTCAGGCAGGGTTCCATGCGCTCAGCATATAGCAGTGGCCCCTGCGCCTAGGTGTGACGTGCCCCAACCTTCCGGCTCTTGCCGGGCTCCTCCTTGGCCATGGCCCGAGCGTTCTCGAGAAGCTCGTTCGCATGACGCAAGGACGTGTCGGTGAGGGTTCCCGAGAGAAGGCGGGCCAGTTCGGTGGTGCGATCATCCGGCTCCAAGCGGCGCACGCGCGTTACAGTTCTTCCTCCGGTCTCCACCTTCTCGACTTTGAAGTGAGCATCGGCGAAGGCCGCTACCTGGGCCAGGTGGGTGACGACGAGCACCTGGCGCTCGCGCGCGAGCCGCGCGAGCAGCGCGCCCACGTGATTGGCGGTCACGCCGGCGACGCCGGCGTCGACCTCGTCGAACACCACCGCGCTTAGGTCGGAGCCGGTGACCAGGTGCAGCGCGAGCATGATCCGCGAGAGCTCGCCGCCCGACGCCACGTCGGCCACGCGCCTCTGCGGCTCTCCAGGGTTGGCGCTGAACTCGAAAGAGACCTCGTCCTTGCCGTGCTTGGTGCGCTTGGCGGCCGGCGACACTACCGCGTCGAAGCGAGCCTTCGGCAGACCAAGCTGGTGCAGCAGGGGTAACACGCCGGCACCCAGGGTGGCGCCCGCCTTCTCGCGGGCGGCGTTGAGCCTCGTGGCGAGGCCGTCGAGCTCGGCCTCGAGGCTAGCGGTCTCAGCCTCCAGCCGCGCGATCTCCTCGTCCGCGCCCCCCAACGCGGCCGCCTCGGCGGCAGCTGCGTTCCGGTAAGCGATGACCGCCCCCAGGTCGTGGCCGTACTTGCGCTTCAGGGCCTCGAGGGCGGCCAAACGCGCCTGCACGGCGTCGAGCCGCCGTGGATCGGCCTGGAAGTCGGATAGGAACGCCTCGACCTCGGCGCTCACCGCCCCCAGGCCGCTCACGAGCTCGCGCAGGTCGCGCGCCAGGTCGGCTAGCGCCGGGGCGTAACGACCGACGCCCTCGAGCTCTCTCAAGGCGGCGGCCGCGTACGAGACCGCGTTGGCCTCCTCGGCCCCCAGCGCCTCGAACGCCCGCGCCCCCGCCAGCATGATGCGTTCGGCGTGCTGCAAGGCGGCAAGCTCCTCGCTCAGGCGCTCGTCCTCACCCACCTGCGGTTTGGTGGCGTCTATCTCGCGCAGCTCGTAGCTCAACGTGTCCAGCCTGCGCGAGCGTTCCCTGCGAGCACCCTCCAGGCGCGCCAGCGTCTGGGACGCGGCCTGCAGTTCCCCGAAGGCCACGCGGTGCCGTTCCAGTAAGGTGACGTCCGCGCGCGGCAGCAACCTGTCCAGCTGCTCGCGTTGCGAGGTAGGGGAGAGCAACTGCCCTGCCGAATGTTGCCCGAACACCCGCACCTGGCCGCCCACGGCCTCGGCAAGCTCGGTGACGGTCACGAGCTCGCCGTTCATCCTTGCGCCATGGCGCCCGTTGGCGGAGAGACGGCGCGAAGCCGAGGTGAGCGGGGGCCCCTCGAAGGTGGCCTGCACCAGCGCGGCCTCAGCGCCCGCGCGGATCATGGCGACGTCTGCGCGGCCGCCGCTTAAGAGCTCGAGGGCGTCCACGACGATGGACTTGCCGGCGCCCGTCTCACCGGTGAGCACGTTGAGGCCCGGCGCGAGGTCCAGCTCCAACTCGTCCACGATGGCGAAGTTCCGCAGTTCGAGCGTGTGCAGCACGTCTACAAGTATAGAGAACGCCGTGGGCACCCGGACCGGGGGTCCAGGCATGAGCCTAGGGCGGCCGGCCTCGAGTCCTGGACGCCGGCAAGGCTGAGCGCCGAGCGACCGACCGCTCGGCGGGGCGTGGGTAGACTCGGGGCATGAACAGCGCATCCGATCAGGTCACTTGGGTCGAGTGCCCGAGGGACGCGTGGCAGGGTCTGAAGCAGGTGCCTGCGACTGGAGAGAAAGTCGTCCACCTCCAGAACCTGCTGGCCGCGGGCTTCGACCACCTCGACCTCGGCTCCTTCGTCTCGCTCAAGGCGGTGCCGCAGATGGCCGACACGGAGGCGGTCCTCGGATCGCTCGCAGTGGGGCCGGGGGTAGACCTGTTATGCATCATCGGGAACGAGCGTGGCCTCGCCCGCGCCGGGGCCGCCAACGGCGTGACTAGCGTGGGCTACCCGCTTTCGATCAGCGACACGTTCCAGCACCGCAACCTGGGCCGGTCGGTGCTGGAATCGTGGGAGCAGCTCGCTGGGTTGCGCTCCGGCGCGGATAGGCTCGGACTGGACCTCGTGGTCTACCTGTCCATGGGCTTCGGCAACCCCTACGGTGACCCGTGGAGTCCGAAGATAACTGCGGAAGCGGTGGAGCGGTTGAAGGCCATGGGCGTCACGCGTGTGGCGCTGGCCGACACGGTCGGCAACGCAGGCCCCGAGGAGGTCGAGGCGGTACTGGGAGAGGTACCTGACCCCGGCGGCCTAGGGCTACACCTGCACGCAGCCGGCAACGACTGGCAGCGGTTGCTCGAGGTCGCGCTGGGCCACGGCATCAGGTGGTTCGAAGGCGCCCTGGCTGGAGTGGGCGGCTGCCCGTTCGCGGCCGACGAGTTGGTGGGCAACCTTCCGACCGAGCGGGTGCTGCCTTGGTTGCGGGCCGAGGGCTTGGTCGTGGCGCCGGACCTGACCGCGCTGCCCGACCTAGCGGCCGAGGCGCGGCGGTTGGCCGGCCTCGGCAGCGCTGGGCTCAACCGGACGTAACGGCTTCGCGCTCCAGCTCGGCGCCAACGGCCGCGAGGACCTTGGCCTCGGCCTCCGCCATGGTGCCGGGCAGCGTAGCTCCGGCGGCCGCCACGTGACCGCCACCGCCCAGCTCCAGGCAGATGCGTTGTGCCGAGACGCCGGCACGGGTGCGGACGCTGGCCTTCACGACGTCCCCGCGCTCCTTCAGCAGCACCGCCACCTCCGCCCCCTCGGCGTAGCGGATGACCCCCACGAAGTCGTCGGAGTCGTCGTCCGCGCTATCGCCTCGCATCTCGTTGGTGAGTTTGGCGTACACGAGCCGGCCGTCATACCCGAACTTCACGGTCGACATGACCTTGCCCAGCAGGGCGAAGTACGAGGGGTGCCGCCACTGCAGTCGATCGGTGAGCTCACCGAGAGCCACGCCCGTCTCGAGGAGGTCGCCGGCCACGGTGAGCGCCTCCTTGTTCGTGTTGCCGAAGCGGAAGTTGCCCGTGTCCATGAGGATGCCTGCCAGGCAGGGGGTGGCGATGGCGGGGGTCCACACGACGCCCAGGGCGTCGATCAACTCCTTGATCAGCACGGCCGTGGCGGCCTTGCCGGGCTCCACGACCGCCAGGTCACCGAAACGCGAGTTGGTGCCGTGATGGTCGATGTTGAATAGAGCCGCAGCCCCTTCCAACGGCGCGCCGGCCGCGCGCTTGGGTTCGCCCACGTCGAGGACGAACAAGAGGGTGTCGTTCGGCAGCGTTTCGAGAGGACCCGAGAGTTCGCCGGGCTCAGCCAGGAACTGTAAGAAAGACGCCGGGGACAGCGGGAGGGTGACATCCTTGCCCAGGGTGACTAGGGCGCGGGCGAGCGCCAGCGAGCTGCCGAGCGCGTCGCCGTCGGGGTCTACGTGAGCGACCACGACGACGGGGCCGTGCCACGCCTTCGCGCGAGCGGCCATCTCGGCAAGGACCTCTGCGTAAGCGGCATCGCCGCGGTTGTCGACGAAAGAAGACATGCGAGCCATGATACTCGGCACCTGCGATCTCCCTTCATAATGTGACCATGGAGCCAATAGACGAGCCGGAGAACAACCCAGCCGGCGATGAAGGCCTCGTAACCGAGGGCGAGAACGAGCGCGCCGGCGGCGAGCCCCTGCCGCAGCAGGCCGAAGGGGGCAGCGGCGACCTAGTGGGCAGCGGCGACCTAGGCGAGATGGTCCAGTCGCCGGGGTCTACTCGGTTGCGTCAAGTACGGGTCATCACCTGGTTGCTGCTCGGGGTGTTGGCGCTCGCGGCCATCCTGGGCAACCAACTGAGGCCGGAGCCGAAGCTCGTGCACGTGACGGGTTTGCCTCCCGTCATCGAGGCCCCCACCGGCTCGTTGCTCAACGCCTTCGAGAGGGCGCGAGACGCCACGGTGCGGCTCGAGGCGCGCTGCCGCAACGTCGTGATGGGCGTCGGCACCGGTTTCTTCGTCTCCGAAGACGGGCTGCTGTTAACCGCCTACCACGTGGTCACCGCTGAGGAGACGAGCTTGTGCCGGGCTCACCTGGTCGCTATCACTACCGACCATCTGGAGTACTCGGTGGAACTCGTGGGCTTCGACGCGTACATGGATCTCGCCGCCCTCAAGGCGAACGTGACCACGCTGGTTCCCTACATCCCCCTCGCCTCGCGGCTGCCGACCCCAGGCACGGGAGTGGTTGCCATCGGTAACAGTCGCGACGATTTCATGGGGGCCAGGGCCGGTCGTGTTACGCGCTTGGGCGTTCACGCGGGCCGGGCAGACTTCGCCGACGACACCATCGAGCTGACCAACTCGTTGGCGCCTGGCGATTCCGGCGGCCCGGTCGTCAACGGCCGCGGCGAGGCTGTCGGAGTCGTGAGCTACATCAGTTTCAACCCCGCGGCCATGAGCGCGCAGTCGTACGTGCCGCCTTTTCTCCAGGGCTTGAGCCTCACGCGTGACTTCGCCGGCTACGCCGTGCCCGTCACCCAGCGTAGCGACCTCGTCACCGCCGTGATGGCGGGCCACCGCCGCGACGTTCCGGTGGTCGGCTTCAGGTGGCAGGAGGGCATGGACTACGACCCAACTGCCAGCCCGCACTACCTGGGCGCACGCCCAGGCCCGATCGTCGACACCGTGGAGGCGGGCGGCCCCGCCGACCTCGCGGGGCTCCAAGGGTTGAGGCAGACGACGATCTCCAACCCCGACGGCACGGTCTCGCTCGAGCTGGTCGGCGACGTCATCGTGGCCGTCGATGGCACTCCAACCCCCACGTTCTATGACCTCCTGGCCGTTATCCGCGGCAAGAGCATCGGTGACGTGGTCACGCTCACCGTTCAGCGGGGTAACGCGACCTTCCGCGTCGAACTCGAGTTACTCCCGCGCTCTTCCGTGTTCGCGGGCGGTTAGGCCGGGCGTCAAGCTTCTGCTGTCAGGAAGAACGCGGGGCCGACTTGGCCCCGCGTTTCTCGGCTGCGCCGAATTCATGGTGGCTGTTCAGGTGGGGCGTTGGTGGTGGGCGATAGTGGACTCGAACCACTGACCTCGTCGTTATCAGCGACGCGCTCTAACCAGCTGAGCTAATCGCCCACGCGCGCTCGTGCCGGCGGTCAACGCACTAAGGCCTTACCCGAGCGAAGCGGAGGATATCACGGGCCACAGGGGCGTGCAACCGACGTAGGACTCGACGGACAGGGGTCCCGTCGTCCAACCGCGACCTCCTCGAGCACACGGCGCCGGTACAATGCCGCCGTGACCATCGAACGCCTTTACCTGGCAAAACCGCGCGGCTTCTGCGCCGGCGTGGTCATGGCCATCGACGCGGTCAAGGAAGCGGCCACCGAGGCTCGCGCCCAGGGCGAGGGCGACATCGCCGTGTACCACGACATAGTTCACAACAGGGCGGTGGTCGAGCGGCTCGAGGACGATCACGGCGTGACGTTCGTCGAGCGTTTGGGTGACTTGGAGGGCGTGCGCTTAGAGGCTGCCGCCGCGGGTCGCAAGATCGGTTCCACCGTTGTCTTCAGCGCCCACGGCGTGAGCCCGGTGGTGCGGCAGCGGGCGTCCCAGCTGGGCCTGACGACGATCGACGCCACCTGCCCGCTCGTGACCAAGGTCCATAACGAGGCCAAGAAGTACGCCGCGCAAGGCTTCCACATCCTGTTGGTGGGCGACTCCACGCGCCACCAGGAGGTCGTCGGCACGTACGGCGAGGCGCCCGAGCAGACCACGATCGTGGGCGTCCTCGGCAACCGCAAGCACGACCCGGGCCTGGCCGACCCGCGGACGGTAGCGGTGCCCGATCCGGAGAAGGTCGTCGTTCTCACCCAGACCACGCTGTCAGTCGACGACACCATGCGCACCGTCCAACTCCTCAAGGAGCGCTTCCCGAAACTAGTGGTGCCGCCCTCGGACGACCTGTGCTTCGCCACCAAGAACCGGCAGGACGCCGTGAGGTCGATCGCCCCACATTCCGACGTGTTCCTGGTGGTCACGAGCGAGGCCAGCTCCAACGGCATGCGCCTCCTGGAACTTGCGGCCGGCCTTACCGGTAGCGCCCACCGCATCGAGTCGGTGGCCGATATCAAGCCCGAGTGGTTGGAAGGTGCCAGGACCCTAGGCCTGAGCTCCGCGGCCAGCACGCCCGACGACCTCGTGCAGGCGGTGGTGGCTCACTTCCGCGCGGCCAACCCGGACCTGGAGGTCGTGGAGGAGGGCGAGTGGGAGAACATAACGTTCCGCAAACCCCGCAAGGTCCCGCCCGCCGCGCTGAAGGGCGACGCCTGACGAACCTACGACGCCGCGTCGTAAGGCCCCTCTCGGTAGCCCCGATGATGGACCTGACGGACCGCCACTTCCGTTACCTCCTGCGCAGGATCACGCGGGACACGCTCCTCTATAGCGAGATGCTGACGGCGGCCGCCGTGTTGCATGGCGACCGAGACCGGTTGTTGGGCTTCAGCCCGGCGGAGGGCCCTGTCGTGTTGCAACTCGGTGGAGATGACCCCGACCAGCTGGCGGAGGCCGCCAAGGTCGGGGAGGAGTACGGCTACGTCGAGGTGAACCTCAACGTGGGCTGCCCCTCCCAGCGGGTGAGAAGCGGCAACTTCGGCGCCTGCCTGATGAAGGACCCTGCGCGTGTGGGCGCGGCGGTGGCAGCCATGCGCGCGGCCGTGAGGGTGCCGGTGACGGTCAAGCACCGCATCGGGGTGGACGACAGCGACTCGTTCGAGGAACTGCTGGCCTTCGTCGACGCCTCGGCCAGCGCCGGTGCAGACGCGTTCGTGGTCCACGCCCGTAAAGCGTGGTTGCAGGGCCTCAGCCCGAAGGAGAACCGCACCGTGCCGCCGCTCAAGTACGGCGTCGTGTACCGCCTCAAGGAAGAGCGGCCCGAGTTGGTGGTCGAACTGAACGGCGGGGTGGCTGACCTGGCCTCGGCGGCGGAACACCTGCGGCGCGTGGACGGCGTGATGCTCGGCCGCGCCGTGTACGAGGACCCGTTCGTGCTTGCGGGCGCCGACGACCTGCTCGCTCGGCTAACACTTGATCGTCTGCCTGCAGAGGCGGCTAAAAGGCCCGACCTCACGCGGAGGTCGGTCGTGGAAGGGATGTACCCGTACATCACCGAGCGGCTCTGGGACGGCGCTCCGCTACACGCCATCACCAGGCACATGCTCGGCCTCTTCCGTGGCCGCCCGGGCGGCAAGACTTGGCGCCGTCTCGTCACGGAGCGTTCACACCTACCAGGCGCGGGCGTCGAGGTGCTGGCGGCGGCCCTGGCGGCCGTGCCTGAGGACGTGGCCGACTCAGGCTCTAGCCCAGCTGTCGCAGGTACTCACGCGAGATGATCAAGTGCTGGATCTCGTCCGTGCCTTCGCCGATGCGGGTGAGGCGCGCATCGCGCCAGAAACGCTCCACCTCGAAATCTCGTAGGTAGCCGTAACCGCCCAGGATCTGGATGGCGGAGTCGCAGGCGTTCACCCCTGCCACGCTTCCCTTGAGCTTGGCCATGGCGGCCGCCATCGTGTGGTCGCGGCCCTGGTCGCGGAGCACGGCCGCCTTGCGCACGAGCAGACGGGCCGCTTCCAGTTCCGTGGCTGCCTCCGCCAGCTTGAAGGCCACCGCCTGGTGCCGAGACAATGGCTGTCCGAACTGCCGCCGCTCGACGGCGTAGGCGGCGGCGCGCTCCAGCGCGGCGCGGCCGAGGCCGAGGCCCATGGCCCCTATCCCTATGCGACCACCTGACAGCACGGTGGCGACGTCCTTGAAGGCGTCACCCTCCTCGCCCAGGAGCGCCTCTTGCGCCACCCGAGCGCCCTCGAAAGTGAGAGGTGTGGTGTCGGAGCTATGCAGGCCGAGTTTCCGCTCGGGCTTGCCACGCACCAGCCCTGGGGTGGAGCCGTCCAGCACGAACGCGCTGATCCCATCGGAGCGCGAGGCGCCAGCGGCCGGCTGCGAGGTCCGGGCCATGACGACGTACGTGCCGCCCACGGTGCCCTGGGTGATGAACTGCTTGCTCCCGCTGATCTCGTAACCGCCGTCGACGGTTACCGCGCGCGTGGCCAAAGACGCTGCGTCGGAACCCGCCCCCGGCTCGGTAAGGGCCCAGGCGCCTAGCTTCTCGCCCGTGGCCAAGGCCGGCAGGTAAGTGCGGCGCTGTGCCTCTGTCGCCGCCACCAACAGGTGGCCCACACAAAGCGAGTTGTGCGACGCCACGGTAAGCGCGAGGGAACCGTCGACGGCCGCGATCTCCTCGATGACCAAGGCCGCCGTGGTGGTGTCGAGTTGCGCTCCGCCGTACTCCTCCGGCACTTGCAGGCCGAAGATGCCCATGGCGCCGAGTGCTTTGACGATGGCGTGCGGGAACTCGTCGGTCTCGTCGCGCGCTACGGCTCCCGGCGCGACCTCGCTCTTGAGAAAGTCCTTGAGGGGCCCCAGGATTGCTCGCTGATCGTTGGTCAGGTCGAACCACGCGGGCGCGGCCCGTTCGGTGTCAGGCATTCCTCCAACGTATGCCCCCGCGGGCACGCCGCCTGCGGCCACTGCACGTGCCTGGTACACTCCGCGCCATGGAGCCACAGAACTGGGTGCGAGGTCTCAGGGGAGCCACTACGGTCACAGCGGACGAACCCGAGCTCATCCTCGAAGCCACGCGGGAACTACTCGTGGCCATGCTCGAACAGAACGAGATAACCGACTTCGCGCTCATATCTTCGGTGTTCTTCACCGCCACCCAAGACCTAACGTCCACCTTCCCGGCGGAGGGCGCCAGGGCGATCGGTATGACCTCGGTGCCGCTCCTCTGTTTCCAGGAGATCCCCGTGCCCGATAGGCTGTCACGCTGTATCAGGGTGATGCTGCTGCTGCATACGCCCAAGGCTCAGGACGCCATGAGGCACGTGTACCTGCGCGAGGCCAAGAGCCTGCGGCCGGACCTCGTCAGCGCCCAGTAGGGCGATCAGCTGGGCGGCGCCAGGCTTTCCTCGAGCGCCGTGAGGATCTCCTTCACGGCCTCCCGGTCTAGCCGGTAGTACGACCGATTGCCGCGCTTGACGACCTGAACCAGTTCGAGTTTGCGCAATAGACGTAGATGTCCGCTGGCGGTCGGCTGGGTGACGTTCAGCTGCTTCGCGAGATCGCCCACCGTGAGCGGGAAGCGCGGGAGGCGGGCGATCAGGAACAACATGAGGAGGCGCGTGGGGTCGGCGAACGCCTTGACGCGGTTGGCCAAGCGCATGACGCCCTCCTTCTGCTCCTCGTAGATGTCCTCCGATCGCACCCCGTACCCGATATAGAGGCGGCCTCGCACGAGGAACTTGAAGCCGCCGCGGGTGGCGAGGTCTCGAAGTTCACGAAATGGTGGGCTGGCAACGAAAGGGCCAGGTCCTTGCTGGCTAGGGCGGCGGCGAGGAGGTCGCGGCTCGCCGCCGCGGTGACCTGCACACCGCCGTCCTCCCAGGCGGCGCGCAAGTGAGTCCAGAGCCGGGTGAGGGTCCCGGCCAGGCACGAGGCGCCCTGCTCCTCCAGCACCTCGAACGACGTCCTGAGGGCTTCGTAGTGGTCCTTGGAGTCGTCGTCTTGCTCCTCGTCGAAGCGGGTAGGGTCGAACACCTCGTCGAACTCCGCTAAGAGCCTGGTGGGCAGTCCAGGCAGGTCGCTCAGGAACCGCTCGGGCGAGTCGTCGGCTTCGTACCCGAACGCACAAGCGAGCAGGAGCGCCTCGTAGCCGGGGAGCCTCCCGTCGTCAGCTGGGAGCGTCGCCAGCCACCTGGGCGGATGGTCTCGCAACTCGCGTTGCCACGGGAGGAGCGTCTGTTCGTGGGTAGGGCGAAGCAGGCGGTAGTAGGCGTAGCACAACTCCAGGACGGCCGCGGGATGCACCTCGAGCTCGGGCAGCACGTGGGGGGCCGCCTGCTCTGCTAGGCGTGGCTCCGCCTCCACTAATCCCAGTCGCGGACGGGAAGGAGCTGGCCGCCGTCGACGGTGGCGAGGGTGACCTTGTGGGCCCGCGTCATCGTGACCTCGAGGATGGCGTTGTCCAGGGTGCTGGGCCCCACCAACGACTTGCGAACGAAGTAAGAGTTGCCCTGCAGGCTCATCTCGCTGGTCTTCGAGAGCCGCACGTGGATTATCTCCCCGTGGCGGTCGGTGCGCACCTGGCAGGTCAGCGCGTTGGGGTCCTCTCGGAACCGCGGGTCCTGGCGCTTGAACATTCCGAACATGAGGCTATTGTAGCCAGCGTGAGCACCTCCGAAGCGGGCCTGTTGCGTGATGCGCTGGCCGCGGCCCTGAAGGCCGCCGACCCGGCGGCCGCCACGCGCCTCCACCTTCCGCCGGCCCCAGCGGGGCGCCTGATCGTCGTGGGGGCGGGCAAGGCGGCAGCGCCCATGGTGGTCGCGGCCGAGGAGGGGTACCGCGGCGTGGCCCAGCTAGAGGGCGTCGTGATCACCACCTACGGGAATGGGTTACCAACCGAGCGGTTGGCGGTCCTGGAAGCCGGGCACCCGGTGCCCGACGAGGCGGGCGTGGCGGCCACGCGGCGGCTGCTAGACCTCGTCACCAGCGCTGGCAAGGACGACCTCGTCCTGTGCCTCCTCTCAGGCGGCGGGTCGGCGCTGGCGTGCGCCCCAAGCGGCGTGACCTTAGCCGAGAAGGCTTCACTTACGTCCGATCTCCTGGCCGCTGGGGCGGACATCAGGTCTCTGAACGCCGTGCGCAAGCACCTCTCCCGCGTCAAGGGCGGCTGGTTGGCGGCCGTCTCGGGCGCGCCCGTGGTCACGCTGGCCGTGTCCGACGTCGTGGGTGACGACCCCAGCACCATAGCGTCGGGTCCGACCGTCGCGGATGACAGCACGTTCGAAGAGGCCCTCGCCGTGCTCACTGAGTTCGCGCCGGGGGCCGGGGCCGCGCGAGGCGCCCTGGAGGCGGGGCTAAGGGGGGAGAGGCCCGAGACCCCGAAACCGGGCGACTGGCGCCTGGCCGACGCGAGTTACGTGCTCGTCGCCTCGGGCACCAGTGCCGTTGAGGCCGCCGCCGCTAGCCTGCGCGCCGCCGGGGTCAGGGTGCTTG
>CAJDWU010000041.1_pt1 | contig 15356 bp, 16 predicted proteins | sample 7391771 | NCBI WGS metagenome assembly CAJDWU01 (sample SAMEA7055737, study PRJEB34461) | soil metagenome | biome: terrestrial ecosystem; feature: Peninsula; material: soil | place: Antarctica | collected 2016 | reverse complement strand
CAAGGGCCACGGCCGCAGCAACGCCCCGAGGACCATGACTGCCCCGAGAGCGATCACACCAGCGATAGCGACCCGGGTACCGCTGCGACGACCACGACTCTCGATGCTCATCTCCACCATCCCCATATCGACTATCAATCTTATTGCCAAACGATATGCCCCGATGGTTGCGCGCGCAAGGCCCGGTGCGTGTCGAGACTTCCTCGTGAGCAGCAGCGCCGTCCCGCAGGAGACCCACTCCGATCAGGGATCCCCATACGGGCCTTGCCATCGCCCACGTCGATGACCTCAGCAAACGGTCCAAACAGACCGAGGCGGTGCTTGTCGCGGCGCTCCTCGGGTGCGGGCATCCCTGCATAATCATGCAGGAGCGGCCCGATGCCCATGAGCAAGAAGACGAGCATCCACAAAGGCAGAGTTACCTGGTCGAAGAAGGGCGGTCCTACCGTTACCTTGTCGCCTGACAGGGCTTCGATGACGAGAGGGAAGAGCGTGCCGAGCAGAACGGCCGCCGTGAGCGTAACGAAGAGGATGTTGACGCCCAGGATGCCACCCTCGCGGCTGACGACGGAATCGAGGTCGCCGCGGTCCCGGACGTCGTCCCAGCGCAGCGCTAGAAGGCCGAACGACACCAGGGTGACCACTAAGAAGAAGGCGAGGAACGATGGACCCACAGGCCCGTTGCCGAACGCGTGTACCGACGACACGACTCCCGAGCGCGTGAGGAAGGTGCCGAGGATGGATAAAGAGAAAGTGGCGATGATGAGCAGCACGTTCCACGGTTTCAGCATGCGGCGGCGCTCCTGCACCTGCACGCTGTGGATGAAGGCCGTGGCCGTCAACCAGGGCATGAAGCTGACGTTCTCGACCGGGTCCCATGCCCAATAGCCGCCCCAGCCGAGCACCTCGTAGCTCCACCAGCCCCCGGCCACGATGGCGGCGGAGAGGAAGCCCCAGCCGGTGAGGGTCCAGCGGCGCGTTTGCGCCATCCACTCGGTGCCGGGCCGGCGCGTGATGAGCGCGGCCATGGCGTAGGCGAAGGGCACGGTCAACCCCACGAAACCCAGGTACATGAGCAGCGGGTGCACGGCCATCATCCAGTGGTTCTGGAGCAGCTCGTTGGGTCCAGGACCGTCGAGGGGCGGCACGGCCATCACGATGAAGGGGTTGGCCGCGAAGGCCAAGACACCCAGGAAGAAGACCTGGACGGACTGCATGATGGAGATGGCCCAAGGGCGCAGCGGGCTCAGCGGCGCCGTCACGGCGAGGAGCGCCGTGTAGCCGGTGAGAAGCCAGGCCCAGAGGAGTATCGAGCCCTCCAGCGCGGCCCACATGGTCACGACCTTCACCCAGACGGGCGAAGCGATACGCGAGTGGTTGGCGACGTACTCCACACTGAAGTCGTTACCCAGTAGTGCTGTCTGCATGACAACGACGGCCACCGTGGCCATCACGAAGCCGGCGACTGCGGCCAGGCGCGCCGACGTCTGGAGCCGCGCGTCGCGGCGGGACGCCCCAACGATGCCGGCCACGGCGCCGTACAGCGCGAGCCCGAAGGCGATGAAGACGCTGGCGCTACCCAGCGGTCCTAAGTGAAGGTCAAGCATGTAGGTTCTCCCCGTTCAGCGGAGCGAGTCTTTGAGGGCTTCAACGTCGATGGGCTCGCCCTCCGCGGGCGGGTGATAATTCTCGCTGTGCTTCACTAGCAGGTTGTCGCCCACGAAGACGTCTTCGTGGAAGCGGCCCTCTATGACCACTCCGCCGTTCTCCTGGAAGAGGTCGGGGGGAGCGCCGTCGTACTGAACGGAATATTCCTTGAGGCCGTCGGTGATCTGGAAGGTGAGGTGAAGCTTGGCGTCGTCGAACTTGACGCTGCCGGCCTGAACGAGGCCGCCCAAGCGTACCCGCTTGCCTTCGAAGGTGGCGGAGTCGCGGGCGTACTCGCTGGGAAGGATGAAGTAGACGAGCGACGACTGCAGTGCCCGCGCGATCAGGAACCCGGCAACCGCCAGAACAGCGACGCCAAGCAGGGCGTAGATGATGCGCTTCATACCTTGCCGCCCGCGTGCTTGGCCTGGCGCTCACGCCAAGCCAGGTAGCCGAGGTAAGCCCCGTAGGCGACGAAGAGTTCCAGCCAAGCGATGGCGACCCACTGCCAATGAGTGAGGTTAGCGAACACTGACGACCTCCCGCCGGCCCTTGGCCCCGGCGATCTGCTCGGCGTCGGCCGCCTCGCTTGATGCCAGCGCCATGCGCCCGATGCGGATGCGCTCCGAGATGAAGTAGATGAACACGGAAGTCGCGGCGGCCACGTTGATGAGCAGGACCCGCAGCATGGCGGCGTCCATGTGCACGCCGCTGCCGTCTAAGTTGATGCTCTTGGCGGGGTGCAAGGTGCGGAACCACTCTGCCGCCAGGTAGTTGAAGGGCAGGCTCGCCAGCACGATGATCATGATGACGGCGCTGACCCGGCCCCTGCGCTGCGGCTCCTCGATGAGCCCGCGCACTATGAAGTAGCCAACGATTAGGGCGAGCATCAGGGCCGTGAGCGTCAGCTTGGCGTCCCACGTCCAGAAGGTGTTAAGGGTAGGCCTGCTGTAGGTCATGCCGCCAATGATGGTGAGGGCGGAGAACAGGAGCCCTGCCTCGGCGTTGGCCTGGGCACGCACGTCGTCCACCATCCGGCCGCGCCACAAGTAGAGCATGCCCCACACGGCTGATATGCCCACTGCCATGAAGCCGATCCACGCCACCGGCACGTGGGCGTACATGACCCGGATCAGTTGACCCTGACTGGCGTCGGGCGGGCTGATCACGAGAGCGGCGTACATGCCGAAAGCGAACAGCAGTATGCTGAACACCCCCAACACCGTCAGCCAGAGAGGGCGCTTGGCACCCGTGGTCGTGTCTGTCATCGTCTCGCTCCTATGGGGCCAATGCCCCGCTAATGGGTAGTTTACGACCCCGTTGGTCGTGGCTGCGTTCCGCAGAACAAAGCCCTTCATGCATGTCCTAAGGCTCGCTCAGTCGTCCACCACGAAGTGAAAGATACTGCTGCAGACCACGAGGTACACCAGGTCGAAGCCGGCCAACAGCTGTACCCAGGAGAGTGCCAGGTGTGTGTCGGAGCTGCCCAACAGGGCCGCCTCGGTGGCCCGAACGGCGCCCAGCATGACGGGGACGACGACTGGGAACATTAGGACCGGCAGGAGCGCCTCGCGGGCCTGCAGGTTCGCCGTGAGGCCGGCGTAGAAGGTAGCTATGATCGCGAACCCCAGGGTGCCGAGCAGCACGGTCAGGACGAGAACCCACCACGTTTCGGGAGGAGCGTCGGCGCCGTAGAGCCCGAACGCAACGGGCAGCATCACCACGCCAAGCACGCTCAGGTACACCCAGCTGGCAGCGAGCTTGCCGAGGTACACGGAGGCGCGCGCCACCGGCAGTAGCAGGAGCTGTTCCAGCGCCCCCTCCTCGAGATCTGCCTGGAAGCTCTGGGCCGAGGCGATGACGCCGGCGAACGCGAGCGCCACCCAGAGCACGCCGGGCGCGGCGCTGGCCATGAGGGCCGGCTCGCGGCCGAGGCCGAAGGCCATCATCACGAGGGTGATGGCGGAGAAGAACAGGGTCGCGACGGTGGTGGCGCGAGAGCGCAGTTCTTGCAGGAAGTCCTTGCGGGCAACGGCCAGGACTGCGACCAGATCGTTCATGCGCCAGTCCCTCCAAGCCCGGGCGCCTGCTCGGCGATGCGCAAGGTGCCGTCTTCCAGCTCGAGGACAGCATCGGGACCGAGGCGGTTGCGGTCCGATTCGTGAGACGCCATCAGCACGGTGCGCCCGCGCTCCCTTGCGGCCGCCACGCAGTCGTCGATGAGCCCCTTGCCCGAGTCGTCGAGGGCCGCGTACGGCTCGTCGAGGAGCCAGAGGTCCGGGTCCAACAGGAGCAGGCGAGCCAAACCAAGACGCTTCTTCATCCCGCTCGAGTAGGTGCGGACGAGCTTATGGGCGGCGGACCCGAGACCGACGTCCTTCAGGACTGCGCTCACGTCGCGCTCGGCGCCCGCCTGGGCGCGAGGGGTGAGGTCGAGGGCCAGCCGGAGGTTCTCCGTCGCGTCGAGCATGGGAAAGCTGCCTCCCATGACGCTCAACAGCCCGAGCCGCGCCCTCGCCTGGGCACCCGACTTGGGCAGCTGGAGGCCGAAGACGCGCGCCTCGCCGCTGGTTGGGCGCAGGCGGGTGGCGAGGAGCCTCAACAGGGTGGTCTTGCCGGTGCCGTTGGCGCCACGCAGCACGACTAACTTGCCCGCCGCTATCTCAAGGTTCACGCCGCGCAGAACGAAGTCGTGCCCCATGCGGCGGGTGACATCTATTAACTCGATGGCCAGCGGTCCTTCGCCGGTCATAGGCGGTCGAGTAGCCAGGAGGGGGTGACGTTTATGAGCATGGCGTTCAGGGCCGTGTACGTCCCTGTGACCATTAGGACGCCGGCGATGAGGAGCACCACGCCCGCTCCTCGCTCTATCCAAGGTAGGTAGCGCCTGAAGCCCTTGGAGAAGCGCATGAACGGCTCGAGGAGCAGAGCCGCCAACAGGAAGGGCACGCCGAGCCCTAGCGCATAAACGGCAAGGAGCCCCACGCCGCTGGCGAGGGTCCCGGATGCGCTGGCCATAGTGAGGATGGCGCCGAGGATGGGGCCTATGCAGGGAGTCCAGCCGGCCGCGAAGGCCATGCCGAGGAGGAACGCACCGAAAGGCGTACGGGTCTCGCCGGTGTACTGCACCCGCGTGTCGCGGTAGAGCCACGGTAGCTTGATGGCTCCCAGCATGACGAGCCCGAAGACGATCACCAAAACGCCGCCCACGAGCATGAGGACACGCTGGTTGGAGCGCAATACCGATCCCAGGGCGCTGGCGCCTGCGCCGAGGGCGATGAAGATTAGCGAGAAGCCGCCAATGAACGCGAGCGCGTTGCGCACCAACACCGAGCGCTTCGCTTCGGCGCTGCCCCCCACGTAGGCCAGGTAGGTCGGCACGAGCGGCAGCACGCAAGGTGACAAGAACGAGAAGACGCCGGCGATGAACGCCACGCCGATGCCCGGGGTCACCACAGCCGCGCTGCCGCCACCGGGAGGCCCGATTCTTGGGGGAGTAGGAAGACGGTGAGGGAGGAAGTTTCGGCCATGACTAATCCAACAATGATACGTGACCCGCTCGTGGCTTCGGGAGGACATTGTTCCCTGTACAACCCTGGACCCGCCTATGTGGCTGTCCGTCGGCATCTCCTTGACGCCCTCACCGAGTAGGGGGTCCAGGCGGTAACATGTGCGTCTGATTTTCCCCCGGACCTTGCAGTCACCACTGCGGTCCCGCCTGGAGGCGATGATGACCGGACGGACAAACAAGATATTGGCTGCAGTGCTCGTGCCAGTGGCTCTCTTCCTAGGCCTTGCTAATGCTCAGGACACGCACGGCGTAGCGCCGCTAGAGCCCGCTCAGTCGGTGCGTGTAGCCTTCGTGCCCATCCTCAAGTTCGCCACCCTTTACGTGGCCAAGGACCGCGGCCTCTTCGAGAAGTACGGCCTGAACGTCGACCTCGAGTCCGTGGCTTCGGGCACCGAGGCCATCGCGTTCCTGGAACAGGGTCAGATCGACGTGGGCGGCATCGCGATCGTCACGTCGCTTTGGAACGGCTGGAACCAGGGCATCGACGTGCGCGTCTTCGCTCCCGGCGGCCTCGAGCCGTTCGTCAACAGCCCGACCAAGGTGCTCGTCCGTAAGGACCTCTACGACTCCGGCGCGGTGACGAGCGCGGCCGACCTCAAGGGTCGCACCGTAGCGTTCGCCGGCGGCCCCGGCAGCGGCGGCGAGTACCTGACCGCCAAAGCGCTGGAGCCGGCTGGGCTCACGATCCGTGACGTCGAGGTCATCTCGCTCGGCAACGCAGACATCCCGGCCGCGTTCGAGAACGGCTCCATCGACGCCGCCCTCCTTGGCTCGCCCTACGCCGACCAGGTGGAGGCGGCCGGTACGGCGGTGGCCGTCGCTACCGACCTCGTTCCTGGACTCATGACGGTGGCTTTCGTGGGCTCGGGCAAGTTCCTCGGCGAGCGCCACGAGGCGGCCGAGCGCTTCACGCTCGCGCTGCTCGACGCCGCGCGCCTCATGCAGGGCGACGACTACCTCGCGCCCGAGAACATCGCGGCCTACTTGCACTACGTGAACTCCACCGAAGAAGCCATCACCAAGGGCACGCCCGTGGTGTACGACCCGAACCTCACGATCCCGGTAGAGGGCCTGGCCGACGTGGAGCGCGTGCACCGTGAGAACGGTCGCACCGACTACGACACCCCTATAGACCTCGGCAAAGTCATCACCACCGAGTACGCCGACTGGGCCTTGAAGGCGGCGGGTACTTACCAGCCGTGAGGAACGCGCAGTAACTCGCCGATGAGCGACAAGATCGTCGCGCGCAACGCTGGCAAGTCCTACCCCTCGAAGGCCGGTACCGTCACGGCCCTCGAGGGGTTCGACCTGACCGTGTCGGAGGGAGAGTTCGTTTGCCTGGTGGGGCCGTCGGGTTGCGGCAAGTCGACGTTCCTGCGGATCCTGGCGGGCCTCGACGACCTGACCTCTGGCGAGGCGCGCGTCGTGCCCGGCGATGACCCGCGCCGTCCTTTGAACAACGTAGTCTTCCAGGAATATGCCGTGTTCCCCTGGAAGACCGTCATCGACAACGTGGCCTTCGGTCTCCAGATGCGCGGGGTAGGGAAAGCGGAACGTTACGAGGTGGCTGACCGCTGGCTCAGCAAGGTCGGGCTCAAGCGCTTCGCCAACTACTACCCCTCGCAGATCTCAGGGGGCATGAAGCAGCGCGTGTCGATCGCCAGGGCCCTGGCGAACGACCCCGAGGTTCTCCTCATGGACGAGCCCCTGGGGGCGCTCGACGCGCAGACGCGCGCCGTGCTGCAAGAGGAGCTCATGCGCATCTGGGAGGAGACGCACAAGACCGTGCTTTACGTCACCCACTCGATCGACGAGGCAGTGCTCCTAGGCGATCGCGTGGTCTTGATGACCGCCCATCCGGGCACCAACAAGTCGGAGTTCCTGGTCGACCTGCCCAGGCCGCGCGACCTGGCCACCACGGCCACGGCGAGGTTCGCGGCGCTCACGGGCGCGATCTGGGAGGACCTGCGGGACGAGGTCCGCCGCGCCATGGAGGCGCAGGCGTGAAGGGGGCCGCCAAGGCAGTCGGCATGACTCAGGGGCCCCGCCGCGCCGAATGGCTACTCCCACTCGTCGGTCTAGTGGCGGTCTTCGCGGCCGCCGGCCTGTTCGACCTGTGGGCGCGCTGGTGGTGGGCCGTGTTCGGAGTGGCGTTCGTGCTGCTAGTGCTGGTTGCCGAGACCGCCGCGCGGCGGTTGCCGTTCCGGTTACAAGGGCCATACGAGAAGGTCCTGGCCTGGCTCTTCCCGGTAATCGTGTTGCTCTCCTGGCAGTGGTTGAGCACCAGTGGCGTGCTCAACCCGCGTTGGTTCCCGCCGCCTTCTCGCATCTTAGGGGGGCTCTGGGACCTGACCGTCAACTACGATCGTTTCTCCGGCACGTCTCTGCTGGGGAGGCCGTGGCTTATTCCCTCGCGGCTAGCGGAGTCCGGTTGGCCCGGTGTGGCAGCGCTGTTCGCGGAGAGCCACGTGTGGGCCACGCTTTCGCGCGTCATCGTGGGTTTCACGATCGGGGCGGTGCCGGCGCTGTTCGTGGGCATCGTCATGGGCCTGAACCGCACCGTGCGTACCATGCTCGACGCCACCATGTCGGCCGCCTACGTGCTACCAAAGATCGCTATTTTCCCGATCCTCATGCTGGTATTCCCGGACCCGTTCGGTGAGGGGCCGAAGGTGACCGTCGTGGCCATCTCGGCGTTCTTCCTAGTGGCGCTCTCGACCATGGCCGGCGTGCAAGGGATAGACAAGGTTCTCATCCAGGCGGGCCGCAACTTCGGAGCCAACCGTTGGCAGATGCTCAGGCACGTCATCCTGCCGGGCGCCCTGCCCATAGTCTTCAACGGCTTGCGGCTGGCGCTCGGCACCGCCCTCGTCGTAATAGTGGCGGTCGAGTTCGTCCGTGCCAAGACAGGCGTCGGTTACCTCGTCTTCTACTACTGGCAGGTTCTCGGGACGCCCAAGATGTACGCCGCGTTGTTCGTCGTCATGACGCTCGGCGTTGGCCTCACGGCCCTCCTGCAGCTCGTCGAACGCTGGGTGATGCCCTGGAGGCGCTAGCCGTTCTTTCGCCGGCGGATCAGGCTGCCGCCCAGCACCGGTCCGACGAACATGCGCAAGTAGTAGGTGAGGATCCTCCAGGCGAGGATGGCCGCCGCCACCGGGGCCTTGGCCTTGCTGGCGTCATCGGTGGCGACGAGGATGCCGGCCGCGCCCGGAGCGCCCCCGAACCCCTCGCTCCGATCGTTATGGGTGTCCGTCGCTACGGGCGCGGTTGATCGGGTGCCGTTGGGGGTGCTGAGGCGCATGAGGCTGGCCGTTCCAACCTCGAGAAGGCCGGTACCACCAGGGGTGGGGAAGAAGGACGCGGCCACCGACGGAACCTGGGCGCTAGCCATCGTGATGAAGAGCGGGGCGTTCGGGCGTATGGCGGCCACCACCACGAAGAACGTGAAGTAGGTCGTGAAGTAGACGGCCAGCGTCAGGAGGTTGAGGGCGCCCTGTAGTCGCCACGGCGTATGGCGTAGGTTGCGGCTGGCCACGTCGACGCGCCCGAGGAAGTCGTTCAGCCTCAGGCGCCAACGCCTCAGGCCCGGCAAGCGCATGATCCGGCTGAGGGCGCTGGTGAGCCAGTGCAACCGGAAGAGGAGCACGGCAACCAAGAGGATGGCCCCCACGAACCAAACCGCCGCGACGACTTCGGGCGCGGCGCTGCCCAGGAGACTTGTGGAACGCCCGAGTATGAGGATGCTCAGCGGCAGCGACCAGGAGAGGAAGATCAGGTCGAGGGTCCACACGCGGATGTTGATGGTCCAGGCCTCCGCCGCGCTCATACCGCCTGCCACGAGCGTGAGAGCCGCGGCGGGGGCCTGGCCGGCGCTGCCGGGCGTGAGGGCCGCCGTGGACAAGCCCATGGAGTAGGCGCGTAGGGCGCCTAGGAACGTGAGCTTCTCGCCCACGTGACGTGCGAGTAGTATCAGCCGGGTGGCCCCACTGGAGTAGTTGACGACCGCCAAGCCGAGGCCCACGAGGTAAGCCCAGGCCGGCACGTCCACCGCAGTACTCAGGTCCTCGCCCAGGAGCCAGAACGACGCGACAAGCCCCGCCAGTCCGAGGAGGGTAGCGATCGCTACTGCGCGGATCACGGCGCGCTTACGCGTTCACGCGGTTCTTGCCGTGCCGCTTAGCCTCGTAGAGGTTGTAGTCGGAGCGCTTGAGGATGGATGATTCGTCGTCGAAAGGCTCGGACGTAGCTATGCCCACGCTGGAGGTGATGCGGACCTCAGCTATATCTACCTCGAGCTTTGCCACGGCCTCGACGATCTTTTGGGCTACGTTCGCGGCACCCTCTGTGTCGGTCTCCGCCAGCAGGACCACGAACTCCTCGCCCCCGATCCGCGCGACCAGGTCGATTTCTCGCGTGCAGTCCACCAGAGTCTCCGCGACTGCTCGCAGGACGCTGTCGCCGACGGCGTGCGAATAGGTGTCGTTCACGAGTTTGAAGTCGTCGATGTCGACCATCAATAGGCTGACGGGCTGTTCTCCACGCCTGGAGCGCTGCAACTCCACGGCCAGCCGTTCCTCGAAGGCGCGGCGGTTCGGAACGCCCGTGAGCGCGTCGGTTCGGCTCAAGCGCTCTAGCCGCGACGCTTGTGCCTCGAGCTGCTTGTGAAGTTGGGTGAGGTCGGAGTAGGCTTGCGCGAGCTCCACGTTGCGCAGCCGGTCGATCTCGCGGTCCTTGCGGATGCGCTCGACGTTTAGCTGCACTTGCAGGATCTGCGTACGCCGATCCGAGAGTTGCCGCAAGGTGCGGTCGTTGAGCTGGTGAAAGCTCTTGAAATGTGACAGCGCTTGCTCCCACCGCCCTATGCTCTGCAGCGCTTCGCTCATTGCGTGGTGGGCGGACGCCGCCTCGACCGGTGCCCCGCTGGCCGACCTTCTGGCAACGGCCTCGCTCAATGGCGCGAGAGCCCGTTCCGGCTCTCCGCGCGCCACGAACACGCGCCCCAGGCCCAGCAGGGCCGTGCACTGGACTCGCTCGCGCATCTCGGGCGACAGGCGCACCAAGCAGTCCTCGAAGTGCCGCTGCGCCTCGTCCAACAGGCCCTCGTCTACGCACAACTCTCCGAGGCTCAATATAGCGAGGCGCTGGCCGTAGGCGTCCGAGCGTTCGTAGCATTCTTCGAACGCGGCGCGCGCAGCTTTCGAGTCACCCTTGGCGTTGAGCGCCTGTCCGATGAGGCGGAGCGCCGCGGACGTGTCGCGTTGGGCAGTCGGGGACGTCGAAGCGGTGGCCAGGCCGCTCTGGGCGTACTCCAGGGCCAAGTCGACCTGGCCAAGGTCGAGGTAGATACGAGCAATCCCGTTGAGGGGACCCGCGACCGCTTCCGGCCTGACCTTCTCGAGAGCGTCGAGCGCCTCGAACTGGTTGCTGAGCGCCTGCTCGTAGAGCCCAACAGCCTGGTAACACCACCCAAGCCCCAGGAGGGCGAAGGCCACCCCGGTGTCGTCGTTAAGCAACCTACACAGATGGAGCTCTAACTGCGCGAGGTAAAGCGCGCCCATGTAGTCGGCCTTGCGGAAGGCGCAGATCGCCAGGGACGTGGCGGCCCGCGCGACGAGTTCTAGGCCCCCGTCTACGAGTCCTGCGAGGCGCTCGTCCCAAACCGTGGGCGAGGTGCTGGGATCCAGTCCCGCCAGCGCGAGCGCCTCATGGCCGAGGCCCAACGCATCGTCGTAACGGAACTCGCGGCTCGCGACTTCTGCCGCCTCGGCCAGGTATCGCAACCGGGCAAGGATCGAACCGACTTCCTGGGACATGGGCGGTGCTAGTCCTCCGAGTTCCGAGTGATTACTATCATGACTGACTGAAGGGCACCTTGGTTGTGTCGGCGCCTACTGGTTCCAACGGTCGGCGTACTCGGGGCTTGCAGTCACCGGCAGCCGGGCGCGCAGGAAGTCTCGTTCGCTCTCGAGCCACTCCGGCAGCTTGAAGGCCAAGCCAAGCTCATCGGCTGGTTCGTCGACCGTGAAACCCGGTTCGTCGGTGGCCACCTCGAGGATCGCTCCACCAGGCTCCTTGAAGTATACCGACTTGAAGTAGAGGCGGTTCTTGACGGGTGTGGGCGTGAGCCCCTCGCTCAGGAGGGCCTCGCGCGCTTCCTCCAGCTTGCCGCCGCCGCCGCACCGCAGCGCCACGTGGTGGATGCCACCCGACCCCAGGCGGCCGGGAAGAGCAGACGGGGCCTCGACCAGGTCCAGGTAGCCGCCGGCAGGGTAGGAAAGGGTGCCGTCCACCGGCTTGGGGCCGATGCGTACGCGGCGAGCGGCCGCGGTCTCGTCCGTGGCAACCACCTGCATGCCTAGAGCGCGCGTCAACACCGCCACCGTTTCATCGATCTGCGGAGCGGTGAGCGTGACCGCGTGTAGGCCCTGCGACGCCAACGCACCGGGCACGGGGGCGCCCGGCCAGTTCAAGAGCGGGCCCTGATTAGAGGCCTCGACCAGCTCCAAGGGAGTCCCGTCGGGATCGGTGAACGCCAGAACGCGTTCACCGAAGCGCTCGAAAGTGGAGTGCGCTAGCCGGTGGTCGTCTAGCCGCTGTTGCCAAGCGTCAAGTCCACCTGCGGGAACGCGGTACGCGACCGCCGTGGGCTCGCCCGCGCCACGCACGGCCGGACCGACGCCAGGCCAAGAGAAGAACGTGAGCACGGTGCCGGGCTGGCCGAGAGGGCCGCCGAAGTAGAGGTGCCAGGTCTGCGGGTCATCGTAGTTGACGGTGCGTTTCACGAGCCTGAGGCCTAACAGCCTCACGTAGAACTCGACGTTGGCCTGAGGTCTGGTGGCTATGGCCGTCACATGGTGAAGGCCCGGGGTGGTGAATGACATGGGGTAGAGCGTAGCAAGGAGCACGCGCCGCGCGCACGTAGGCCCTTAACGTTGAGGCATGATGCCGTGGCCCACGGAGTTCGTATCGGGAGGGGAGGCGCCCGCGCCTGGGGCGCTCGACCCGGGCATGCCCACTCTAGTCATGTTCTTCAACCTCGAGTGTCCGGGCTGCGTGGCGCGTGGGGTGCCCTTCATCAAGCGCATGAACGCCGAACACGACGGGCGCGTGAGGACCGTCCTCGTACACACTTCCTTCGGACACCGGTTGTTGACGCGCGACCAGGTGGTGCCGACCCTCGTCCGCTTCGCCGAGGAGTTCGCGCGCGTGGAGATGCCCGTGGCGCTCGACCTCTCGGGTGACTTGGCGAGTGACTGGGGCGTCGAGGGCACGCCTCACTGGTTCGTTTTCGGCGCTGGAGGCGAGTTGGCGCGGTCCGTCTTCGGATCGCAGGACAACGCTCGCACGCGGATCGAGTATTTGCTCGAGGAGTTGACAAAGCAGGAGCCGACCTGAGGGCGGCTATTGAACTGAACCGTGCCGGTCGGCTAAGATAGCAAGGCTTGACGCACGGAGGCCGGCGAACCCGGCGGTTGTTTCTTACCGACACCCTCCGAAACGCGTCCGCTGCTAGCGCCCAAGCGCCGCGGCGCGCAGTTAGACCGTCACGGTCGACTACCTGGAGACTACGATGAAGTACAACAAAGGCGCCATCCTGCGCTCTATCGAGCAACCCTACGTGCGCACCGACCTTCCGGAGTTCGACACGGGTGACACCATCCGCGTCGACTACAAGGTCGTCGAAGGCGCCCGCACCCGCGTGCAGGCCTTCGAGGGCGTGGTCATAGCCCGCAAGAACGGCAAGGGTGCGCGCAGCACCATCACGGTCCGTAAGGTGTCGTTCGGCGAGGGCGTCGAGCGCGTTTTCCCCGTGAACTCGCCCCTCATCGAGAAGATCGAAGTGGTCCGGCGCGGCCGCACGCGCCGTGCCAAGCTCTACTACCTGCGCGAACTGCGCGGCAAGGCCTCGAGGCTCAGGACCGACGTGGCCCGGCAGGAGCGCGACCGCGCCGCTGCACGCGCCGCCAAGGCCGACAAGGAATAGGCCGAACGCTCGCAAGGCTTAAGCGCCCCTCAGCCGCTAAGGCGAGGGGCGCTTTTTTGGCTCACGTTTGGACGTCTAACTCACTAGACGACGAAGATCGCGTTCGGGTCGAACGTGCGCGGTGCCAGGACCGCCGCGGCCGTGGGTGTGGCCAGGAAACGCTCGAGCCCGACGAGGGCCGCCCGGCGCATAGCGCCCGCGTTCTCGGTCTCGGTCCGTAGGACCCCGAGGGCGTCGTCGAACGAGCGGCGCTCGCGATGCGGGCGCGGTGCCGTGATGGCCTCGAACTTCTCGGCCAAGCCCAGCAAGGTGACTATCAGCTCTTCGCGCTGCGCTGCGCTCAAGATGCTACTCGGGGCGTCGAGGAGCGACGGTGGTTCCATGCCTGCGTAGGTCTCGGTGACCGGCGCAAGGTCTGCCAGGTCCAACACGCGCAGAACAGTCTCCTTGGACAGAGGATGATTGGAGCGCACGAGCTGGAGCTCTGTGTCCGAGAACGATTTACGGCTATCGAGCATCTCACTGGGCGTGGCCAGGAGGGCAACGTCGTGCAACAGAGCGGCACGCTTGAGGCGCCGCATAGCGGTGGCGCCGAGGTGGAACGACTCGTCTAGCTGCAGGGCGGCGCCCACGGCCAGTTCGCGGACGCGCTCGGAGTGGCGGTACGTCCACGGTGACTTGGCGTCGATGAAACGGCCGAAGCCCGTGAAGAGGCGGTCGACGCGTGACGCGGAAGCGAAACCGCGACCGTCGGGCTCAACGTCTAGGAGCACGGCCTCGATGTTCTGTGCGCCGATCTGCTCGACGAACTGCGGGTCTTCTAGGAGCTGTAGGGCCTGCTGGACGAGACTGGGGTCGAGCCGGCTGCCAGAGAGATGATTCAGTAGCTCGCTGGCGCGCGGCGCTCCACCCTCGAACCAGCCGCTGACCAGGGCCTGCGAGACATTGAGGACACGGCCGTACAACGAGATCGCTTCGCCCTTGTAGGCCTCAGGCCGACCGCGACCGTCCCAGCGCTCGTTCTGCGAGAGGATCGCCTCAGCAGTGCCGCGGTTGAAGCCCATGTCGAGAGCGATGGAGGCCCCGGTTCGACCCCGGCGGCGCTCAATCGCGATTGGCCCGTGGGCCCGGCCAATGGTGATGTCGACGAAGCCCGCGATACGCCTGTGCCACGGCCTGCTGGTCTTGAGAAGCGGCCAGGCTAGACGGAAGGAGCCATGGAGAGTGGTGAGATCGGCATGGTGAAGCGCGTGGTAGAAGCCGTTGGTACCGGGACCATAAGTGTGCGTGGCCATGGAGCGTGCGCTGGTGGCACCGAGGTCCTTGAGGAGAGCGGCGTAGTACATGTCGCGTAGCGCGATGCGGTCCAACCCCGCGAGCCGGCCGAGCCTAACGGCTGCCAGCGCCGTGCGCATGGCGTGGGTCGGAGGAAGTCCTTCTGCTATGTCGATGGCTGGCGTGAGCGGCACCACGATAGCCGCGAGCCGCGGTACGCCCGCTACGTCAACCGTCTGGGACGCGACGGGCGGCTCACCCCTATACGCCCGATCGCCGTAAGGTGCGAGCGAGGCCCTCAGTGAGTCTTCACGGCCCAGTGTCATGCCGCGATTATCCCGTGAAACCTCTTACAAAGGTCTTACGACCGTCGCTCTCCGCCCTCCCTGACGGAACCTCGGGGTGGGCGTGCTCGCGGGCCGCGTGGGATGAGAGGACGGAAACGAGCCTTTTGGAGCTGGCGCCGTAGCCTGTCTCAAATGACCTGGACGAGTTCAGCAAGTTGACACCCTGCAGTCGGCGTCTGTACACTTGCGTTCGCCCTCCCGACTCATGGTCGGGGGCGAGAGCATCCCTTGGGGCCGTGGCGCAGTTGGGAGCGCGTCTGAATGGCATTCAGAAGGTCAGGGGTTCGAATCCCCTCGGCTCCACCAGCAAGACTCGCGTTCCACACGCGCTTTGTTCGGAAGAGCGGCCCCCTGTCCGGGGCCGTTTCTTCGTTAGCGTTGGCTCACCGTTGGTTCTACCGCGTTTCGAGGCGTCAGTTGACGACCGAGGCGCCCGCGGTTTCAGCCTCCCTCCTGAGCCACTCGACATGCCGAGCAGCGTAGTTGGTCGAGGTCTCCGTGCTCACCTGCTGGTAGGTGTTGGCGGTCT